>Ga0315912_10003118_pt1 | contig 16778 bp, 12 predicted proteins | sample VfabasoilMG_FD_204469 | JGI IMG/M metagenome (GOLD analysis project Ga0315912, IMG submission 204469) | Garden soil microbial communities collected in Santa Monica, California, United States - V. faba soil | ecosystem: Environmental > Terrestrial > Soil > Garden | place: USA: California... | reverse complement strand
GAACCCGCGCCCCGTGAACGACATCACCCGACGGTCGGGCGTGGACGCGTTGCGCTACACCGACCGTGCACTTGTCACCTTGGGCAGGTGGGTTTCGATCCATTCACAAAGCATGTCGTGAATCTTTTGGCGTTCGTTTTCGGGCTCATTGTGGGGCTCGTGGTAATAACCGTCGAGTATTCGAAGGACCTGGTCGTTGCGTTCCGGGTCGCGAAGCTTGTCGAAGACCGGGCGATGCCGCGTAGGATCCGCCACCTGATCGTTCGTTCCCGCATACCAGAGCAATGGCGACTCGATACGATGGATCTCCCCTTCGACTCGCGCAATCGCACGATTCATCGATGCGAACCACGCGGCTGTCACCACCCTCACGGATCTCGCATCCTCGACGTAGCGTGCAACTTCGTCGGGATCCCGTGAAACAGCGGAGGCGGGAATGTTCGAAGGCAATGCGAGCTTCGGCATTGCATACGCCGCGAGTTTGCCGAGTATCAATTTGATCGGAGGAACCTTCATCGCGAGCCCCAGCAGCGGCACCGACAGCAATGCGCCGTGAAGCTCGACCTCATTCGTATGATCGATGAGATAGAGCAATGTCGTGAGGGCACCCGCGCTATGTCCAAATACAAACCAGGGAAGGGCGTTCGGTTGCTGGTCCGCCGGCAAACGCGACGCCATATCCGATAGGACATGCCGCAAATCACCGCTGTACTGCTCGAACCCCTCGACGTGCCCCTTGGTTCCCGACGACCACCCTTGGCCACGCTGATCGAACACCACCGAACGACCGCCCATCTGCCCCCACACTCCGGCAAGGCGCTCATACCGGCCCGCGTGCTCCGCGTTGCCGTGGAGGATCGCGACGAGGAAGCGAACCGGTGGCTCCGGAATCCATTCCTCGACGTACAAGGAATACCCATCTGGGGTGCTCAACTTGCGGGTAACGTGCTGCACGGCGCGACGATGAACGCCCAGAGCGCGGTCGTCAAACGTACTTCGGCTTTCTAGCGCAGGCTCGAGCCTAGTCGCCGAGACTGGAACCGAGGTATACAAAGCGTCCGAAGTGTGAGTGGTGGCCCTGATGCCTGAAAAAAAACCAGCATACACTGCGAAATTCGAGTGGCCCGACGCAAGCGCAATGGCACTCTATTTCGGTGCTATGAAGGTCATGCTCGTGCAAGCGGGTGGACCCCCGGGAGGATTGCTGGGCTGTCTCTCTCGATATGGCTTGCGTGTGGTTGTGGGCGATAGCGCAGCCGCGGCCCTCGAGCTCGTCGAACGCGTTCCGTTGCGTGCAGTCGTCGCGGACTATCACCTCCCCGACCGCAGTGGTGTTTGGCTGCTGCGACAAGTCCGAGATCGCCTTCCCGGGGTCCAGCGAATCTTGACGGTCGACGAACCGCGGATCGATATCGACCGGCTCGTCAGCCATGGGATCTGTCACGCCGGGCTCCGGCGGCCGTATGACCCGACCACGATGCTCGACGTCCTTGCCGGTGTTCCGCAGCGTGAAGAGTTCGACGAAACTCCGGTCGTCGGAATCGCAACGTAGCGCCTGGACTCAAAACCTCTCTCGGACCCAATGGGTGAGGCGATGCAGCGCACCGCTGCTTCTTCGGGCGCCAATGGTGCCGGTCCCCAGCTTGCGAGGAACCTCCACGGTTTGAGCTTCGTAGGCGGCCCCATAAAGGACGAGACCCACACCGGTCGCGAACTTTGGGTCCGCGATCATGCCCGAAAAGCCACCTTCTGCGAGCGTCGTTGCGTTCGCAACCGAACCCAACCGAGCCGTTGGAACCCCGAGACGGATCGGCATCTGAAAGATGTCTTCGGCGATTTCGAGCATTCCCTCCATCGACGCCGCCCCGCCCGTCAGCACGATCCCACTGGCTGCGAGCTCGAGGCAGCCGCTGGTCGCAAGCTCTTGCTGAGCCATGAGAAAGATCTCTTCGACTCGGGGTTCGATGATTTCAGCAAGAAAGCGGCGCTTGAACTCCCGCGGCGGTCGCGGACCGACCCCTGGGACCTCGATGCGTTCTTCACCCTCGACCATGCTGATGAGCGCACATCCGTGGCGCCGCTTGATCGCCTCGGCTTCCTGCACGCTCGTCCGGAGGCCGTGCGCGACGTCCTGAGTAATGCGATGTCCGCCCATGACGATGACGGACGTGTGGACGTTGCTGCCCTCGCTGTAGACGGAAATATCGGTCGTGCCGCCGCCGATGTCGATCATCGCCACGCCGAGGTCGCGCTCATCTTGATGGAGCACAGCCAGGGAACTCGCCAGTGGTTCGAGCACCATTTCGACGACTTCGAGACCCGCTCGATTGCAGCACTTCGTGATGTTCTGGACCGAGGTGACGGCCGCGGTGATGACGTACGCCTTGACCTCCATGCGAACGCCATTCATCCCAATGGGATCGCGGATCTGGCCTTGCCCATCGATGATGTATTCGAGCGGAATCGTGTGAATGATCTGCCGATCCATCGGGATGTTCACCGCCTTGGCTTGATCGATCACACGAGCCACATCGAGGATCTCGACCTCGCGCGACCGCATGCTGACCTGGCCTAGGCTATTGAATCCGCGAACATGCCCCCCGGCGATCCCGACAAAAACCGACTGCACGTCGGCGGCCGCCATCTGTTCCGCCTCTTGAATCGCGCTCGAAATGCTGTGGGTCGTCGCCTCGATGTTGACGACCACCCCTTGACGCAAACCGTCGGACGGGCTCGTCCCGAACCCGAGAATTTCCACACCGTTCTCGGTCACCTCACCAATGATGGCCGCGACCTTCGTGGTGCCAATGTCTAGCCCGCAGATGACTTCTCCAACCTCGGCCATGACTTCCTCTCTTACTCGTACCGTGGAAGGCGCGCATCCCTTCGTCGTTTGTGCAGGGGCTCGACCTCGGCGCGCGCTCGCGTCTCGGCCATTGCGTGTTTGTCCACGGCCCGCTGACCGGCTTCTACCAAGAAGGCGGGAGGTTGCTCGGCTACGAGAAAACTCGCAACGACGCGATCGGGAGTCCCCGGTGCGGTCGCATGATCGAGATGAGCCACGGCAACACGATCGGACTCTTCGCCAAGAGCCGCACGCAACGCATCGAAGCGAACGAGGGCAGGCGCGATGGAACCCCGGCCCAATTTGAGTTGGCTCCCGGCCTCGGCCGTGTAGAGGGTGACTTCGCCCTCGTCGTCGACATTGATCTCGCTGAGCCGTGGACGACTCTTCGTCCGATAGGCTTCGAGGGCATCGAGTCCTCGTCGGATCCGACTCCGAGTGCGAGCAGAGTCCTCGAGGAGGCCGCGCTTCTCGAACCCGGTGAGGATCGGTAAGTCACCGCGCTCTCCATCGTCGAGCCTCTTGAAGGGTACCCCTGTGCCATCGAGCAAGTAGAGCTCGTCCGCGAGCAGCACCGCAGACGGCACGTGCTCGACCACCGCGACGTCGAGCGTATCCGGTAGGACGCGGACCACCTTGGCCCGAGCTACCCATGGATGCTCCGTCAGTCGTTTCGCCAGCTCATCGAGATCGACCGATAGGATGTTGGTTCCTGGGGCGAGCGCCAAACTCTGCCGAACCGATGCGTCGTCGAGATGGGGTGTGGGGGTATACATGAGCCCCCGAACTTCGAATCGCGGAGACGTCGTGGCATACTCGTAGCCCCCTTGGATCGCGAGCAAAGCGGCATAGGCAAGTCCCCCTGCCGCGCCAAGGCGTAGTGCCCAGCGACCGACGGGACGCCAACGCGACGGCCCTGTCGGTGGCGTCGTCTGCCCGCGGGCGTGCGACGTAGATCGGGGACGGTCCGGACCATTCGAAACCGGTGTCGCCATCGGACGTCGCCGATTTTGGGGCTGAACCTTGCCCCTCTCCTTCGGCGCCCCCTTGCGACCGGTTTTGGCGCGCCCTTTCATCGCCTTGGCTGTCTGCACGATCGTCCGCTGAACCCGAAAACGGGCGTTGATTCGCCCATACCGAGCACCGACGAGATTCGCAAGAAACCGGCCGTCACTCGAGTCGCGGAGCCCCGAAGGGGCAGGCGTCGATGCCTCCGCGGCCCTATCTCGACGCGATTTCCGAGAGCGATCCCCAAAGGTCCGCTCTCGGAATGGCTCGTCAATCTGGAATATTCATCAGATCGCGCTCGGTCTGTCGTCGGGCGGTTGGCTCCGCGACCAGGTCGTCCATGGACAGGTCGTCCGACTGGATGTGCAATCGATCATAGACGCCAAGCCCGGTCCCGGCCGGGATGAGGCGACCCATGATCACGTTCTCTTTCAGGCCTCGCAGGTAGTCGACCTTGCCCTGCAACGCCGCCTCGGTGAGCACCTTGGTCGTCTCTTGGAAAGACGAAGCCGAAATGAAGGACTCCGTCGAAAGCGACGCCTTCGTGATCCCGAGGAGCAGAGCTTGTCCCGTCGCCGGTTGGCCGCCCAGCGAGACCACCCGCGTGTTTTCTTGCTGGAAGATCTGCCGCTCGACGTGATCCTCAGAGAGGAAGTTCGTGTCACCAGGCTCCATGACCTTCACGCGTCGCATCATCTGGCGGATGATCACTTCGATGTGCTTGTCGTTGATCTTCACACCCTGGAGGCGATAAACCTCCTGGATTTCGTCGAGCAGATAGCGAGCCAACGCCTTCTCGCCGAGCACCGCGAGGATGTCATGAGGGTTCGCCGGACCATCCATCAAGGCCTCGCCCGCACGAACCCGATCACCCTCGCGGATTTGAATGTGTCGACCTTTGGGCACCAAGTATTCGCGCGGATCGCCCTGCTCGGGTGTAACGATGATCCGACGTTTACCGCCCTTGTCTTTGCCGAACGAAACCACGCCGTCCGTTTCGGCAATGATCGCGTGATCCTTCGGGGTTCTCGCCTCGAATAACTCGACGACGCGCGGTAATCCCCCCGTGATGTCCTTGGTCTTGGTGGTTTCTCGCGGCATCTTCGCCAAGATTCCACCGGCCGGGATCGTCTGTCCCTCGTTCACGCTGATCGACGCGCCGAGTGGCAGGAAATACCGAGCCTCGCGGCCCTGATAGGTCGCGATCTCTCCATCTTCGCCCCGGATGGCGATTCGCGGGCGCGCATCGGCATCGCGGCTCTCTTGTACGACCATGCTCGAGTGCCCGGTCAACTCGTCGACCCGGACCGCCATCGTGACACCCTCGATGATGTCGCCGAATTCGACGAGGCCCGAGACCTCGCTGAGGATGGGAATCGTGTACGGGTCCCACTCCGACAAGGTTTGTCCGGCGATGACCTGGTCGCCGTCCTTCACCAGAAGCTCAGCGCCATAGTTCAAATCGTATTGTTCACGCGGGCGGTCGCGCTCATCCAAGAGGATGAGTCGCGCATGGCGATTCATGACTACGACCTTCTCGCCGCGCGGGACCGATTGAAGGTCCTCGAACTGGACCTTTCCGCCGAACCGGGCTTCGAGCACGGTCGCCTCGGACTGCATCCCGGTGGCGACCCCACCGATGTGGAAGGTACGCATGGTGAGCTGCGTCCCTGGTTCACCGATCGACTGAGCCGCGATGATCCCGACGGCTTCGCCGACATCGACGAAATTACCCCGCGCAAGATCTCGGCCATAGCACCGCGCACAGATCCCCCGCAGCGCTTCGCAGGTCAGTACCGAACGGATCTTTACCCGCTGGATACCGGCTTCCTCGACGAGTCGCACCTTCCTCTCGTCGAAAACATCCCCTTCCTCGCAGAGCACTTCGTCGGCACCCGGCCGATAGATGCTCTCGAGTGCCGTTCGGCCCAAGATCCGATCACCCAGTCGTTCGATGATTTCGCCACCCTCGACGAGAGCTTCGAGTTCGAGGCCTTGGATCGTCCCGCAGTCGCGTTCCGTCACCACGGCTTCCTGAGCGACGTCCACGAGACGCCGCGTGAGGTATCCCGAGTTGGCGGTCTTGAGTGCCGTGTCCGCAAGGCCTTTGCGCGCACCGTGCGTGGAGATGAAGTACTGAAGAACGGTCAAGCCTTCACGGAAGTTCGTCGTGATCGGCTGGTCGATGATCTCACCCGACGGTTTGGCCATCAGGCCGCGCATCCCGGATAGCTGGCGCATCTGGTTTCGCGAACCGCGAGCACCCGAATCCGCCATGATGTAGATCGAGTTGAACGACGGCATCTTGCGTTCGACTCCCGCCTCGTTCTCGACCGTGACGTGCGAAATCCGATCCATCATCGCGTTCGCGATCTGTTCGGACACCGTCGCCCAAATGTCGATCACCTTGTTGTACCGCTCACCCGAGGTGATGAGACCGTCGGCGTACTGCGACGAAATCCGCTTGACCTCGTCGAAAGCTTCCGCAAGTAGAGTTGCCTTCGCGTCGGGGATGACCATGTCATCCATGCAGATCGAGATGCCCGCCTTCGTGGCTTCGCTGTATCCCGTACTTCGCAAGTAGTCGGCCATCAGCACGGTCGCTTTCTGACCGCACAAGCGATAGCCGTAGTCGATGAGCTCGTTGAGCTGCTTCTTGCCGAGCGGCCGATTGACCAGCTCAAAGGGGATCTCGGCGGGGATTCCCCCTTCATACAGCAGGACGCGGCCACACGTGGTCTCCACCATGTCTTGGCCTTCGTTGACGCGGCACAAGATCCTCGCTTGGAGATGAACGGCCCCATGGTCGTACGCCATACGAACTTCGTTGGGCGAGCCGTAGTGACCCACGATGAAGTTGTCGGCCTTCGGATCGTTGGCGGTACCATGGGCAAACGCGCGCTCGCGCGTCATGTAGTAGAGGCCGAGGACGATGTCCTGCGTTGGAACGATGATCGGCTTGCCGTGGGCCGGGCTGAGGATGTTGTTCGTCGACATCATCAACACGCGCGCTTCCATCTGCGCTTCGATGCACAGCGGCACGTGGACCGCCATCTGGTCGCCATCGAAGTCGGCGTTGTAAGCCGTGCACACGAGCGGGTGTAGCTGGATCGCCTTGCCCTCGATGAGCACGGGCTCGAACGCTTGAATGCCTAGACGGTGGAGCGTCGGTGCCCGATTGAGGAGCACGGGGTGCTCTTTGATGACCTCGTCGAGGATGTCCCAAACCTCTTCGGCCTCGCGCTCGACCATCCGCTTGGCGCTCTTGATGGTGGTGACCAACCCGCGCAGTTCGAGCTTGTTGTAGATGAATGGCTTGAACAGCTCGAGCGCCATCTTCTTGGGCAAGCCGACTTCATGCAGCTTGAGCTCGGGCCCAACGACGATGACGGAGCGTCCCGAGTAGTCCACCCGCTTCCCGAGCAGGTTCTGGCGGAAACGTCCCGACTTGCCGCGAAGCATGTCCGACAGCGACTTGAGCGGACGCTTGTTCGGACCCGTGATCGTCTTGCCGCGTCGTCCGTTGTCGAACAACGCATCGACCGCTTCCTGCAGCATTCGCTTCTCGTTGCGAATAATGATCTCGGGGGCGGCAAGCTCTTGCAGCCGCTTGAGGCGGTTGTTTCGGTTGATGACGCGACGATAGAGGTCGTTGAGATCCGAGCTCGCAAAGCGCCCGCCGTCGAGCGGAACCAGCGGACGGAGATCGGGCGGGAGCACCGGGATGACGTCGAGCATCATCCATTCCGGTTTGTTGCCACTATTGCGGAACGCCTCGATCACGCGAAGTCGCTTCGCCGACTTCTTGCGTTTCGCCTCACTCGTCGCGGTTGCAATCTCGGCACGGAGCGCCCGCGCTTCGACGACGGGGTCGATCCGATTGAGCAACTCCTTGATGGATTCTGCTCCCATGCCGGCGCGGAACGCATCCACGCCGAGCTCATCGACGAGTTCGTCGTAGCGATCCTCGCTCAAGAGTTCCCGCTCCTCGAGACCCGAGTCCCGCGGATCGATCACGATGTACGATTCGCAATACAGCACCTTCTCGAGCTTCGTCAGCGGGATGTCGAGGACATTGCCGATTCGGCTCGGAAGGCTCTTCAGAAACCAAATATGTGCAACCGGGGTCGCCAGGTCGATGTGCCCTGCCCGTTCGCGCCTCACCTTGGAATGAATGACCTCGACGCCGCACTTTTCACAGACGACGCCACGATGCTTCATGCGCTTGTACTTGCCGCACAAGCATTCATAGTCCTTGATCGGTCCAAAGATCTTCGCGCAAAACAGCCCGTCGCGTTCAGGTTTGAACGTCCGATAGTTGATCGTTTCCGGGTTCTTGACCTCCCCGAAGGACCAATCGCGGATGGTTTTGGGGGAGGCGATGCTGATCCGCAACGCGTTGAAGTTCGCTGCTTCTTTGGGCTTCTCGAAAAAACTGAAGATGTCCCTCATCGCGTGACCTCCTTGAAGGCTTTCGACGTCGCAAGTCGGGTGAGCGGCCGTCGCACCGCTTCACCCCGTGGTTCGTTCACGATCGCCCGCACCGCTACTGCGCTGCCGGTATAGCCTCTGGATTACTCGGGATCTGACCTGTCTCCATGTCGACATCCAGCATCTCGACGTTGAGACAGAGTGCTTGCAGTTCTTTGAGAAGAACGTTGAACGACTCGGGAACCCCTGGCTGCATGGTCGGTTGCCCTTTGACGATGGATTCGTACATCCGCATTCGGCCGACCACGTCGTCCGATTTGACGGTGAGCAGTTCCTGCAGGGCGAACGCCGCCCCGTAGGCCTCCAACGCCCAAACTTCCATCTCCCCGAGTCGCTGCCCTCCGAACTGGGCCTTGCCGCCCAGTGGCTGCTGGGTGACGAGCGAATACGGTCCAATGCTCCGCGCGTGAATCTTGTCGTCGACCAAGTGATGGAGCTTCAGCATGTACATGACGCCGACCGTGACGTTCTCTTCGAACGCATTTCCGGTTCGCCCGTCGAACAGGATCGCCTGCCCGCTGGATGACAGTCCCGCCTTGGACAGGGTCGTCTTGACTTCATCTTCGAGCGCCCCGTCGAACACTGGTGTGGCCATGTGAACCCCACGTCGGAGTTTCTCGGCGAACCGGATGACGTCTTCGTCCGACAATCCGTCGACGAATTTATCTGACTCGAGCTTTTCGTAGATCTTCTTCAGCTGGCCCCGAAGAATGTCGGGGCTGAACTTCGTTTGCATGTAGCGGTCGATCTGGTTGCCCAGTTCGCGGGCCGCCCACCCGAGGTGCGTCTCCAAGATCTGACCGACGTTCATCCGCGACGGCACGCCGAGCGGATTGAGCACGATGTCCACCGGAGTTCCGTCTTCGAGGTATGGAAGGTCCTCGGTCGGCAACACGCGAGAGATGACGCCCTTGTTGCCGTGGCGGCCGGCCATCTTGTCGCCGACCTGAAGCTTGCGCTTGATGCAGACGTACACCTTCACCATCTTGATGACGCCAGGCGGGAGCTCGTCACCCTTGGTCAACTTCGCGATCTTTTCGCGATAGATGGTTTCGATCTCGTCTAGATCCTTTTCGAGACGACGCGCCAGAGCCTCGACGAGTTCGGTGTCCTCGGCGGTGGTCAGCGAGAACTGCCCCCAATATTTGGGAGGAACCGCGCGGAGCGTCTCATCGCCGAGCTGCACCCCGGGCTCGCACAACACGCGACCTTCATCGTCGACCAGCTTGGCTGCGGTCGCTTTGCCCCGCAGGATCTCGCGCATACGGTTGTAGTAACCGTCCGAAACGATCGCGACGTTGTCGCGATGGTCCTGAATCAGTTTCTCGCGCTCGGCATCTTCGATCTGCTGTGCGCGCGTATCTTTCTCGACGCCCTTCCTGGCAAACACGCGGGCATCGATGATGATGCCGTTGACGCCTGGCGGAAGGCGCAGGGAGGTATCGCGAACGTCCCCTGCCTTTTCGCCGAAGATGGCCCGCAAGAGTTTCTCTTCGGGCGAAAGTTGGGTCTCCCCTTTGGGGGTGATCTTCCCGACCAGGATGTCGCCGGCCGCAACTTCTGCCCCGACACACACGATTCCCGCTTCATCGAGGTTCCGAAGGGCTTCCTCACCGACGTTCGGAATGTCTCGCGTGATCTCTTCTTTGCCGAGTTTGGTGTCGCGTGCGACGCACTCGAACTCCTCGATGTGAATCGAGGTGTAAACGTCCTCGCGAACCAACCGTTCACTAATGAGGATCGAGTCTTCGAAATTGTAGCCCTGCCAGGGCATGAACGCGACGAGCACGTTCTGGCCGAGCGCCAACTCACCGCTCTCGGTGGACGATCCGTCCGCGATCACGTCGCCACGTTTGACTCGGTCGCCGACGCGAACGATGGGCTTCTGGTTGAGCGCGGTGTTCTGGTTGCTGCGCTGAAACTTGACCAGGTTGTAGATGTCGGGTTTCGCTCCGAGGATCGAACGGCTTTCGTCTCGTCCGGCCACCGGTTTGACGACGATTCGCGAACCGTCGACCTGCTCGACGAGTCCGTCGCGCCCCGCCACCACTGTGGTCCCAGAATCGCGTGCGACGTGGGCTTCCATCCCCGTACCGACGAGTGGAGCATCGGGCCGCAAGCACGGGACCGCCTGCCGCTGCATGTTCGAACCCATGAGTGCACGATTGGCGTCATCGTGCTCGAGGAACGGGACCAACGAAGCGGCGACCGAGACGAGCTGATTGGGTGAAACATCCATCAGCGTGACCTCTTGCGGGGTCACCATCTCGAAGTCCTCATTGTGGCGGCATTGGATCTGGTCATCGACCAACCGACCCTGAGCATCGACGACAGCTTGCGCCTGCGCGATGTAGTGACCCATTTCGTCGAGTGCGCTGTAGAACGCGACTTCGTCTCCAACGCGACCACCATCGACCGCACGGTATGGCGTTTCGATGAACCCGAACTCGTTAATGCGAGCAAAGGTCGACAACGAGGCGATCAGACCGATATTCGGACCTTCCGGTGTCTCGATAGGACAGATTCGTCCGTAGTGCGTGGAGTGAACGTCTCGAACCTCGAAACCGGCGCGCTCCCGCGTCAAACCGCCAGGGCCCAACGCGGACAATCGTCGCTTATGGGTGACTTCCGACAGCGGATTGGTTTGATCCATGAACTGGCTCAGCTGCGACGACGCGAAGTACTCCTTCACGACCGCCGAAACGGGCTTCGCATTGATCAAGTCCGCAGGCATGAGCGCGTCCATCTCCTGCGACATGCTCATGCGTTCTTTGATCGCTCGTTCCATACGAACGAGACCGATCCGGTACTGGTTTTCCATCAGCTCGCCGACCGCACGAACGCGACGGTTGCCGAGGTGGTCGATGTCATCGATCTTCCCGCGACCGTTCCGCAGTTCGACCAAGTACTTGACCGTCTCGAGGATGTCTCGCTTCGTCAGCGTTCGGACTTCGAGACTCTCGTCGATACCGAACTTGTGGTTGAGCTTGATCCGCCCTACGTCCGACAGATCGTAGCGATCCTTGCGGAAGAAGAGCGACTCGAACAGGTTCCTCGCCGTGTCGAGGGTCGGAGGATCCCCGGGACGCAAGCGACGGTAGATCTCGAGAATCGCCTCTTCTGAGTTCGTCAGCTTGTCTTGCAGTAGGGTATTGCGAAAGAACGGACCGACATTGAAGTCATCGATGAAGAGGATCTGAAACTTCGTAACACCCGCCTCGTGCAGACGCACGACGTGTTCTTCCGTGATGTCCTCATTGCAATTGAGCAAGACCTCGCCGGTGTTCTCGTCAATGATGTCTTCGGCTGCGACCTTCCCCACCAACTCTTCGAGTTCCACCGGAAGACGCTCGATGTTGGCATTGCGCATACGCTTGATGTGCGCACGCGAAATCTTGCGTCCCTTCTTGACGATGGAACTCCCGCTTTCGGGATCCACGATGTCGTGAGGCGCCCGTTGTCCAGTCAACAGATCGTAGTTGATCTGCCGGAACGCCACGATCTCGCCATCTTTTTCCTCGACCTCGATCGCTTCTTTGGAGTAAAAGAAATCGAGAAGCTCCTGCGTCGAATAGCCGAGCGCGCGCAACAACACCGTCGCATAGAGTTTGCGTCGACGATCGATGCGCACGTACAGCAGGTCTTTGTGGTCGAATTCGAAGTCGAGCCAACTACCTCGGTAGGGAATCACTCGGGCCGAGAACAGCTTTTTACCGGAGCTGTGGGTCTTGCCGCGATCGTGGTCGAAAAACACGCCAGGTGACCGGTGCAGCTGGGAAACGACGACGCGTTCGGTTCCATTGATGATGAAGGTGCCGTGCTGGGTCATCAGCGGTATTTCACCGAAATAGACCTCTTGCTCCTTCACATCGCGGATCGACTGAGTCCCGGTTTCATCATCGACATCCCAGACCACCAATCGAACGACGACTTTGATCGGCGCCGCAAAGGTCATTCCGCGCGCACGGCATTCGTCCTCGTCGTACTTCGGGCGATCGAGAGCGTAGCTTACGAACTCGAGTGAACTGGTCTCGCCGAAATCTCGGATCGGGAACACGCTGTTGAACACAGCCTGCAACCCAACCTGTTCGCGCTCATCCGCAACCGTATCGCGCTGGAGAAACTTGTCGTAGGACCGCTTCTGAATGTCGATGAGATTGGGAATCTCGATGATTTTCTTCAGCTTGCCGAAGTTTTTGCGGACCCGGAAGTTATTCTGAATGACCTGAGGCATCTGGGTTTCCTTGTAAGGGGTAGCCGGCTTGACTGAAGGGCGTCAGACGGACGCCTAGTGCGGTCCACGGAGCCGCATTCATCCCCGGCTGCAAGCGTCGAACGCACAGAAGAGGCCTGTGCGTTCAGCCTGAGAAGGCCAGAGGACGAGTGCAGCGCTCGCCCCCCAACCTTCGAAAGCTACTTGATCTCGATTTCCGCGCCTTCCGCACGCAACTTCTTGGCGATCTCCTCGGCTTCCTCCTTGGGAATGGCTTCCTTGACGTTGCAAGGAGCACTCTCGACGAGGGTCTTGGCCTCTTTGAGTCCAAGTCCGGGAATGATCTCGCGCACGGTCTTGATCACGTTGATCTTCTTCGGACCGAAGTCCTTCATGTGCACGGTAAACTCGGTCTTTTCCTCGACGGGAGCGGCCTCTGCCGCTGCCCCGCCACCGGAACTGGCCATAGCGACGGGCGCCGCTGCGGACACGCCCCATTTCGCTTCGAGCTCTTTGACGAGAGCCGCGATCTCCATGACCGCGAGGTTGCTGAGATAATCGATGACTTGTTCTTTGGTGATGTCTGCCATTGCGAAATTCCTTTGGAAACTCTTGGTCGAAACGGATTAGCAACGCGCGGGGTCACGCAGCTGCTGCACCGCCATCCTTGTCTTTCTTGGCATTCAGGACGTAGAGAAGGCTTTGCGCCGGAGCATTGAGCACGCGGACCATGCTCGTTGCAGGAGTGTTGAGCAGGGCGAGGAACATCGCCTTGAGCTCGCGCGGACCGGGCAGAGTGGCCAAAGTCTCGACGCCTTTTTCGTCGAGCAGAACGCCTTCGGCGATTCCACCTTTGACGACGAACTTGTCGTTCGTCTTCGCGAAGTCGCGAGCCACCCGTGCTGGAGCCCCTGGGTCTTGGGTGTGATACGCGAGCGCACTGACGCCTTTGAGAAGCGCCTTGATCGGCTCGTGACGCGTATCGACGGTCGCATATTGAATGGTCGAGTTTTTGTAGACTCGGTAGCGACACCCAGCTTGGCGGAACTTACCGCGCAGCTCGTTGACACTCTGAACGGTCATACCGTTGGCTCCAACCAACACGAACGCGCTGCAAGTCTGCAGTTCTGCTCGGAGTTGGTCGGCGGCAGCCTTCTTGGCTTGTAAGTCCATCATATGTATGGCCTTGGGCCTTTCATTGGTTGGGGAAGAGCTTGAGTGATCGTTCGGACTCGCCCCTGAAGGAGGCGATAAAGCTGTGGAAAGCAAAGTCCGGTCAATCGCTCGAGGCAGATCGCCCAAAGCTCCCAATCGTCCTGTTTCGCCTTCCACTCTCGGCGGGCTATCTCGAGCTACAGATGGGTTCGAGATGATTATCGCGGGACCGAAGCGCCCACGACCTGCTGTCTGCAAGCGGACTCAGCGATTCACGCTGAGGGTCGACCGATGGCGTGCCGGGCTCCACCCGGTCCACGGCGACCAATTGGAATGAGTTTGTTTCGTTGGTTGGACTCCCTTCGAACTGCCCCAATGGCACCGAGTCACGACTAAACCTCGAAACGCCCCTGGACTTCGCCAACGTCGAGCTTGACGCCGGGACCCATCGTCGAGGCGATGGCGATGCTCCGCCAATACTTGCCCTTCGCGGTCGAAGGCTTGAGCCGGTGCAGGCTATCCAGCAGGGTCACCAGATTCTCCTCCAGCTTCTTCGCGCCAAACGAGACCTTGCCGATAGGAGCGTGGACGATTCCGGTTTTGTCGGTTCGGAACTCGATTTTGCCGGCCTTGAGCTCACGCACCGCTTTGCCGACGTCCATCGTCACGGTTCCGACCTTGGGGTTCGGCATGAGTCCGCGTGGACCGAGCACGCGACCCAGCCGACCTACCAGACCCATCATGTCAGGGGTCGCAATCGCGCTGTCGAACTCGAGCCACCCCCCCTGGATCTTCTCGACCAAGTCTTCGGCTCCGACCTCGTCTGCCCCCGCGTCCTTCGCCTCTGCCGCCCGATCCCCCTTCGCAAACACTGCGATTCGCACGGTCTTACCGGTGCCATGCGGGAGGGAGACCGAGGAGCGAATCATTTGGTCGGCATGCTTGGGATTCACCCCAAGACGCACCGCGCAGTCGACAGTCTCGTCGAACTTCGCGAACGCGACTTTGCCGATGAGGTCGCATGCCTCAGTTACCGAGTAACGTTTGACCGGATCGAGCTTGGCCTTTACTTCTTCGTATTTTTTCCCCATCGAGAATCATCCTTTCGGGTCCGGCCGCCTGCTCCGCCTTCCCCCCAACAGCCCTCACGGACCTGAAAGGCACCAGCGCATTCGAAACGCTCGCCCGTCCCTTTCGTCTCTCCCATCAATCCACGACGTCGAGGCCCATCGATCGCGCGGTTCCCGCGATCGATCGGGCGGCTGCGTCGACGTCATACGCGTTCAAATCCTGCAACTTGAACGCCGCGATTTCGCGCACCTGCGCCATTGTGACCTTCCCAACTTTCTTCTTGTTGGGTTCGCCGGAGCCGCCCTCCAACCCTGCAGCCTTGAGCAACATCACCGCCGCAGGCGGGGTCTTGGTCACGAAAGTAAACGAGCGATCCGAGAAGACCGTGATCTCGACCGGAATGATCGTGCCCTTGTCCTTCTTGGTGCGCGCGTTGAACTGCTTACAAAACTCCATGATATTGACCCCCTTCGAACCCAACGCGGGGCCAATGGGGGGAGAGGGGTTGGCTTCGCCACCCTTGCACTGGAGCTTGACGATCGCTTCGATCTTCTTCATCGCAGAGTTCCTCGATACATGCGTCTATGCGTCCCGCCGTTGCAGCGGCTCAGGAAGTTGCAACGGGCTCGACTTCGGCGAAGTCGACCTGAACGGGGGTCGGTCGTCCGAAGATCGAAACCGACATCTTGACCTTGCGCTTGTCGAGATCGACATCCTCGACTTCGCCTGTGAAGTTTGCGAACGGCCCACTCTTTACCCGAACCTGATCACCGACGTTGTAGACCACGTCGAGTGCGGGGCGCGTCTCCTCGGGCTCGACCTCACCCGTCGTCCGACCGAGCGCCTTCTGCATCTGCTCCGCAGGGATCGGCTTCGGGTGTTTTCCCCCGAGGAAGCCGGTCACTTTGGGCGTGCTGGCGACGACGTGCCACGTCTCTTGGTCGAGGTCCATGCTGACGAAGATGTAGCCGGGGAAGAACTTACGACTCGTCTTGATCTGTTTCTTGCCGCGTCGCTCCGTGACCTGTTCGGACGGCACGAGGATCTCACCGATGCGCTGTTCGAACGGTGTGTCCTTGATGCGCTCTTCGAGCGCTCTCTTGACGCTGTTCTCGTAACCCGAGAACGTCTGAACGACGTACCATTCCATCGCTAAAGCTAGATCCCGTAGAGCAGATCGGTCATGTTCGACCAGATCTGATCCATCGCAAAGAGGAGGACGGAGCAAATGAGGGTCATGACGATGACCACGATCGTAGCGGCGCGAATCTCGGCGCGAGTTGGCCACGTGACCTGAGCAATCTCCACAACCACTTCCGTCGCAAATTTGAACCATTGGGCCCGACGCCAGGCGATGACCGTTCCAGCGATCGCGACCAAAATCCCGATCGTGTTGGCGGTCAACGTGTTGGGCCGACCGATTTTCGGAAATGAGTCCCAAAGCAGAGCCCACACGCTTTCGATCATGTGCGTGAGGACCCATGCCGCCACGAAGCCCCCCAGCACGAAGATGAGGTGCGCCCACCGACTCGGATCGAACTCTCGTCCTACCTTAGCGACTCTGCGCTTCTTGCGAGTTGTGTCAGCCATCGTTCGTTGCTTCGGTCGCCCTCGTCAGGCTCTGAGTGTGTAGCCGCGAGATGGCCGAGTCTGACCATCTCGCGGCGAAGGAGCAGGGCGTGAGGGACTCGAACCCCCGGCCCGCGGATTTGGAGTCCGCTGCGCTACCAACTGCGCTAACGCCCTTTAGGTTGCTTGAACTAAAATAAATGAAAATCCCCGCATCCCATCGGCAGCGACCGGATCCTGAGAGGAACGACCGACGCCGAGTGGAACGCGAGATCGGGACCAAGCCTGGCGGGATTCTACTTCGTCTCCTTGTGGGCAATGTGGCGTCGGCAAAAGGCGCAGTACTTACTGAGGGAGACTTTCTCAGGAGAATTGCGCCTGTTCTTGGTCGTGGAGTAGTTGCGGCGCTTGCACTCGGTGCATTCA
>Ga0315912_10003117_pt1 | contig 16789 bp, 14 predicted proteins | sample VfabasoilMG_FD_204469 | JGI IMG/M metagenome (GOLD analysis project Ga0315912, IMG submission 204469) | Garden soil microbial communities collected in Santa Monica, California, United States - V. faba soil | ecosystem: Environmental > Terrestrial > Soil > Garden | place: USA: California... | reverse complement strand
AAATTGCAGCGCGCGCTGATAAGTTGCTTCTCCAAGCGAGCGTCGCGTTCCGGCGGTGCCCAGGGTTCTTCCGATCAAGTAACCCACCAGCATCGCCCAGCTGATGCCCGTACTGATGATCAAGAGCCCCCAGCCAGGGCCAAAGCGCTGGCAGGCGTAACTAGCGACCAAGCTCGACGGAATCGGAAGGATCACGTCGAGCACGAGAAGCATCACCAAGAGCACTGCGAGTCTCGAACCTGAGTACTCGGTCAACCACTTTCCCACGAGCACATCCATGCGGTCTCCCAGAACGAAAAAGGGAAGCAAGACGAGCGCCAAGAGGAGGACGATCACCCGGATCCATGCCTTCATGGGGACCCTTTCTATCTTGTTTGGGCGACGAATTCTTGCAGAAACCCCCAGGAGCGTGCGGACCGCGCTGAGCTATCCGCCAGCACGTCGGCGACAGGTCGGGGTGAGCGCAGTTGACCGTTGTCCATGACGGCCACCCACTCAGGCCACTGTTTTGCGTCTTTGGGATCGTGAGTAACCATGATGACGGGAAGGGTGATGTGGAGCAGATGGTCGTGCAGGGCCTCACGCACCTGCTCTTTGGATTGCACGTCCTGTGCGGCCAGCGGTTCATCGAGTAATAGCGCCAAGGGCTCACCAATCAACGCGCGGGCGAGCGCTACACGCTGCCGCTGACCCCCGGACAACTCCCGGGGATAACGCCGGGACAAGGAGATCAAGTCCCATTGCTCCAGGGCATTTCGCACGGACGCGCGCTGCACCGAGCGCTCCGCGCTGCGACATTGCACTGCAAAATTGAGCTGCTGTTCGACCGTGAGGTGCGGAAATAAGCCGTAAGACTGGGGCACGTAGCCCAAACGGCGTTGTTCGGTGACAAGTCCCAGACCGGTAGCCGCATCGGCGAGGCACCGACCTTGCACGTTGATGTGCCCGCTCGTGATCGGCACCAGGCCAAGCAACGTGCGCAGGAGCGATGACTTGCCGCTGCCGTTGGGACCTATCAGCAGCAGCATTTGGCCTTGGGCTTGTATGTCTACGTCTAACGCCAAATTGCCCACTTGGGCAACGAACGCAAAATCAAAGGTGTAGGTCATGGCTGCACTCGCCATTTGCGACTCAGACTGAAGGAGAGGGCCAAGAGCAGTGCAGAGAGTAGCAAGAGCAAGAGCGAGAGCGTGCGAGCGCGAGCGAAGTCGCTCTCCATGGCGGTGTAGATGAGCAAGGGCATGGTCTGTGTGCGACCAGGCAGGTTGCCGGCAAACATGAGCGTAGCGCCAAATTCGCCCAGCGCTCGCGCCGCACATAAAAGGCTGGCGGAGATCAGCGCTGGTCGGCAAAGAGGCAAGGCAATCTGCCAAAAGATGCGCAAGCTCTTGGCCCCCATGCTGCGCGCTACCAACAGCAGCTCCTCGTCGATACTGGAGAAGGCATTGAGCGCGCCCTGCACATAAAGTGGCCCAGCCACGAACACGCTCGTGAGGACGATGGCTGCCGTGGAAAACACGATCCGCAACTCCATCGCATGGAGCAGCGGCCCCAAAAGTCCCTTTTGGCCGAAGGTGCTGAGCAGGGCCACACCCGCGACCGCCGGCGGCAGAACCACAGGCAGCTGAACTAGCGTCTGGAGGTTTTCAACCCAACGTGCCTTGGAGCGTGACAGCAAATAGGAAAGTGGCGTTCCGAAGACGACCACCACGAGCAGTGCCAGCGCCGACGTGCTCAAGCTGAGCCATAGCGCTTGCAAGGTAGCCGGTGATGACAGCGCGCGCAGTGCGTCGCCGCCCAGGCCTTGAGTGATGAGCGCGATCATGGGCAGCACCAGCACCAGCACCAGCACCAGGGACATCCCATACAAGGTTGGGGATTGAGCGGGATGCAGTGCCTTCATGGCTGTTGTGTGGGCGCGGCCACGGCAGGAGGTGTGAGACCAGCCGCGGCGAAGTGTTGTTGACCGGGGGGAGACAGCACAAACTCCATGAACGACCGTGCGAGTTTGGGCTGCGCGCTGGGTTGCATCAGTAAAAGTGGGTACTGCGCGACGACGCGGAGCGCGGCGTTTGGCTCAATGACGCGCAGTTGGTCCTCGTGGCCGTGCGCATCAGATAAATAGACGAACCCGGCGTCTGCCTCGCCCAGCAGGACCTTGCCCAGGACTTGTTTGACGTTCAGCTCGTAGCTGACAATTTGGGATTGGACGCGTTTCAAGAAATCATGGCCCAGCTGACGATCCGCTGCCTCCAGGAGCTGGGCGGTGTAGCGCCCCACCGGCACCTCCTTTGCTCCCACCACGATGCGGCGCGCCAGGGGCAAGTCCTCGATAGCGTGAAGCTCGAGCGTTGATGTTTTAGCCACCACGAGCACTAGCTGATTCTGCGCGAAAACATGGCTTTCCTTCACGAGCCCGAGCTTGCCCAACCGGGAGACAAAACTAAGATCTGCTGCTGCGAAGAGATCCGGGCGTGCGCCTTGCTCGACTTGGGCGAGCAGCTGTTGGCTTCCCGCAAATTGAACGTCCACCTTGACCGGGGCATGTTGCTGCTCAAAGGTTTTCCCGAGACTGGTCATTGATTCAGACAGTGAGCTGGCCGCAAACACGAGCAGTCTCGCAGGCGGAGCGGGTTCACAGGACGTGAGACCCACGATGCAAAGGACGCAGAATAGAAGCGAACGTCGTGGCATCAGAGCGTCTCCCGGAGTTGAGTTTGACCGGTGTGCGTCGTCTCGTAGCCAAAACTCTCCAACTCCTTGCGCATCGGGGCCTCGGTCACGAGCTGAAACAGCCGCTGGAGCGCCGGGTTGTCCTGGGCATGTGAGGCGCACACCAAATCAATGCGCTCGTGTGCCAATGGCACGAAATGTAGATCATAGAGTAGCGCACTATCGAGGGAGGCCACGCCCACGTCGGCCCGATTGAGCGCGATGGCCTCGGCCATCGTGAGGTGGGAGGACATCTGCAGCGTCGATACACGCCCCAGCGCCACAGGAAGCCCGCTCTGCTTCAATTGTTGTTCCAAGAGTTGCTGTGCGCGCGCTCCGGCAGCTCGGTTGGCAATACGTAGGCCCTTTCGGCACAAATCACCCACCCCCAAAATGCTGGCCTTGGGCTGCTTGCGACACAGGAGCCCGAGTTGCCAATGCGCCAAACAGACAGATCGATGGGCAAGCTTGTGACGTCGGCTCGGCGCGGGATGACCGTCCGCCGTCTCTGGTCCATGGAGTGCCGCGACATGAATCTTCTGGTCTGAGAGTGCCGCCAGCGCGTCAGCATTGGAGCCGACAAGCCACAGCGCACGTCCGGTCCGTGATGAGTAGGTATAGTAGTTGGCGAGCAAACCCAGGGCGGGTGAGCAGCCTTGCAACACGAGATGTTGTTCGATGTCTGCGTGCGGCACCAAGAGCCGCACGTCCAGCTGCTTTTCATCTCCCACCTCCGTGTCGGCGATGAGTGCATCGGCGCGCAGCGCGTGCTGTGCGGCAGTGAGCGGGTAACTGATGAAACGACCGCCAACTTGAGCCACAGCGACCCGGGAGGTGGAATACTTACCGTACAATTCAGTGCGAAGCGTGATCTCTGGCTGCTCACCAAACAGCTCCTCCACTGAACAATCCAGAGCTCGGGCCAGGCGTAGCGCGACGTCCACACCGGGTACGCTGCGGGCATGTTCAATTTGGTGCAGAGATTGGCGAGAAATCCCGGCCAATTGCGCGAGCCCCACCTGGGAAAGGGCGCGCTTTTGGCGAACACGAGTGAGGAGGGACGGCGTCATCGCGCCCAGTATACATTACATCACGTCAGGTAAAATTGACGAAGCACGATGGGGGGTGCGTGGTTTTACAACCAGTAGGAAAAGAACAGGTGAGCGTCCCAATCGAGCTTCGGCAGGGCCAACACCTCCAGGGCTGGGCCGTGCACTTGCTCCACCGTGAACCGCGCGCCCCCGAGCCACGTACTGAGTCGACCGCCAGCTCCGAACCAGAAACGGTTGTTCAACCGCAAGTTGAGGTCTACGCGTCCGCCCACTGAAGGCACCACGCGCCCTTGCGCGCCGGTGTTGATGACTGCGTCGCCGCGCAGCTGGGCGCGTTGATAGTGCGCACCCAACTCGGGCAGCAACAGGAGCGACGCCCAAGGCACGAACGGCCAATGCCACCCGCTCCCGACGTACAACGACTGGCTCGTACTGTTCATGGTCAAGCCTTGTTCGTGGTGCTCGACCGGTATGATCTGCAGACGCAAACCCGCCCGCAAAATGCCGTAGGCAGTAAAGAAATAACCCAAGCCAAGCTCCACCCCAGCTGCGGGCCCAGCAAGCAAGCTACCGCCACCGTCCAGGCGAAATAACCGTCGGCGGGCGAGGGGCGCTTCACGTGGACGCGACTCCTGCGCGGGTGGCTGAGCCTGGTTGGGCGGCGGTGCTGCGACGCTCGGCGATTTGGGCTGAGCGGCTAAAGCGGGGGCCGTGCTCAAGTAGCTCTCCGCGATCACCGCGATGGCCAGGGGTGCCGCCGAACAATCGCCGTTTTCAATCGGGATGAGGCGCTCCAGGAGTATTGCGTCTTCGGCGCTGTATAGGCGGACGCGTACGTAAGATTGACCGGATTGGGCATCCGTCACATATGCATAACGAAGTGAGTGTCGTCCGAGTCGCGCCGACCCTAGGCGCTCGTCGATGGCCGCTTGGGTGGCCGCGGGGTCGGGGCAGGTCGCCAAGGGCGTTTCACTCTCGACGATCAAGGCTCCTGAACGCAGGGTGAAAAACAAGAACATCCCCAGATTCATCTGAGCTGTTTGTACTTTAGTACATCGTTCTTTCCACTCCTTTATTTGGCGCGGACTTGGCATCTCATGCGGAGCGGAGCAGAAGCACACGCAGCCGACAAAGAGCACGCAGCGGACAAAGCACCCTCAAGCGCAGGGAAAAGTCGCGGAGATTTACGGATCCACAGCCGCGCAGCGGCCCAAATGTGCTGCTTTCCAGCTTGGGGTGGTCAGTTCCGTGGGGATTTGTTTGAGCAGCTGCGAGGCTTGCGCGCAATCTCCCGCGATAACCGCGAGATCGACGGCGACCTCCCGGAGCACAGCGGCTTTTTCCGGCATCTTGGGCAGGGCCTCGGCAATGGCCGCGCGGGCCTCACGGTTGTGGTGTGTGCTCACCAGCAGGCGGATCCGCGCGAGTGTCGCTTCCGGCTGCAAGGTGCCGCGGGGAAACCGGCGCTGGTATTCGTCGAGACTGCGCAAGGCCGAAGCCGAATCCCCCCCTTGCTGTTGCTCGAGACGGGCGCGCTCAAGATACGCCAACTCAGCCGTGACGCCGCTGCCTTGGCTGATCTGTGTGTAACAGGCGCGCGCATCTGCGTAGGCGAGGCGGTGGCAATCGCGGTGTGAGACGGCTCGCGCAGACCGGTGGGCATCGACGTCGACAGCAGCGCTTGGCATTGCAGCACTGGACTGCTGGGTCGAGCCCGCTGAAGCGGGGTGAGAGCTCGACACGGGCCGCGGCAGATGGGGCTCTGCGTCCGCGATGGAGGGCAGTCCGGTTGGTGCGTGCCCATCCGCCGGGGCCCGTGCGTGTACGCCGGTCGGCGCGGTGGCAGCAACCGGGGCAGGTGCCGCCACACTGATCGCAGCATCCGTCCCAGCAGTATCTAGCCCCGACGGAGCAGGGACGGTCCCGCCGTTCTTGGGCTGCTCTGTTTCACGCAGCGCGCGGGGCGTGGTGGGGGAGACCAGCATCTTGTCCGGGGCCGCGACGAGTTGTTGATTGTCCGCCGACTGAGCGTGCCACTGAAAATACGAGGTCAGACCTAAGATCGCGACCGCGGCCGCACTCATGCCCAAGCCACTGCGCACCAAGAGCACGCGATCACGCTTGGCGGCGAGGGCGGCAAACTGACCACGGCTCGGTCGTGCCCGTCGTTGCGCCGCGTCCCAGAGTTCTTGATGTTCCCGAAGCACGCGCGCGATCTCGTCATCGCCGTCCCTGAGCCGCTTTGGTGCAACCAACAGTTCCTCATCGCTCATGGGCGGTCTCCTTCGGCCCCAAACGCTTTGCGAAAGGTCTTGCGCGCGTAGTGCAATCGGCGCCACACCGTCGATTCAGGGCACCCGGCAATGTCGGCGATTTCCTTGCCGGGCAGTCCCTCCAACTCATACAGCACAAACACCAAACGTTCCGTCTCTGGCAGCTTGCTCAGAGCACGGCTCACTAGCTGCTCGGCGCGGTGTTGCCCCCACTCACCCTCGCTCACGTACTGGCTGGCAGGCTCGGTTGACAGAAGTTGCAACAGCCCCCTGCGCGACCGCGCGCGCTTTCGATGACGTCGCGCTTCACTAGCGCAGATGCGATACAGCCAGGTCTTGAAGCTGCACTCTCCGCGAAACTTGGGCAGATAGCGAAAGGCCTGCAAGAAGACATCCTGGCAAGCGTCTTCGAGGCTGTCCCGCTGCACACCCATGGACACCAAAAAGCGTCGCGCCACCATATGGTGCTCTTCATAGAGCTGACGCCATGACGCTTCCTCAGGACGCTCTGCGACGGGCGCGGCCCGGCCCGAAGTCAGATGTTGCGTCCATTGAGACTGAGCTGGAAGCGTGGCCGGAAAACTACTCACGCCCGTGTTAGAGGAGCGATTGTGTTGAACCTTCGACTCGCCGTGGAAGTATTTCCTAAAATTCACCCCGTAGCCCCCATACCTGGCGCGTAGAGGCAACGGTAGCAAAGAAGCCGTCGCGGTCGAACGGCGCCCTGAAACAAATGGAGCGTCCGAACTTATTTCGTGGCGCCAGCGCTGGGCTCTTGGGCGGGCCCGGGCGCGCGTGTAGTGTGCTGGATTGTCCGAGACATGGTGTCCTTCCGCACTGCCAATTCCTGGGGACGGTCCAGAGCGCGTTTCCCTTGGGGGATCGTAGGGTTAACCCTGTTCGCTCTGGGCTGCTCGGATGAGGTACCGCTGGGTCGGATCCGCCCCCAAGCCTGTGACTTTGTGGATCCGCCGGCCGAAAAGGTTCGGGTTGAGCTGCTTACGTTCTGGTCAGGGGACGAACAAGAGAGCCGTGCTCTGTCTGTCCTCCAAGATCGCGCGGAGAAGGTGCCCCTGCATTATTCAGAGACGAGCGATGCCGATCGACCGACTTTGCAGCACAACTTACAAGAGGGGAATTCCACGGTGCTGCCGGACGTCTTCCAGGTCAACGGTGGTTCGGACGTCCTGCAGTATGTGCCCTCATCAGCTCCTGCGAGCATCTGTAAACTGGATCGGTTGATCGACGAGTACGACGTGAAGGGTCGCTATTTTGGAGAGGCGCTCAAAGCGTCACAGTGCAGAACGTCTTACTTCTCTTGGCCACTCAGCATTCATCGCCTCAACACCCTGTTGGTGAATGTCGATGCCTTTGAGCGTGTACGGGCGTACGCCGAGCAAAAGGGCATCGCGGTGACTCATCCCAAGGATATGCAGAGCGCCGATGAATTGCTCAGATTTCTGGAGCAGGTTCAGGAATGGAAGGTGCCGTCGGCATTGGGACCACCGCTCGAGGCGCTGGCCCTCGGTATTCAGTACCGGGATCCTGACCTGCCAGATCAGATTTTTGGTCAGGAGTGGGTGCTCCAAGTCGTCGCGTTTGAGAATCTGTTGGTTTCCTATCAGGACCACGCCTACGAACGCGTGTGGTACGGTGATGGCCAAAAGGACGATGGCAAACTGGACGCGGTCGTTGACCGATTGGCGGCTGATCTCGCAAGCATAGGATCTCTGGTAAAAAGCGCACCGCAGTCTTGGCAGGCTGCGGCCCGGGCTGTGGGCGAAGGCTCGGCTTTGCTCACCATTGGCGGAGACTGGATGCGGGCCCAGGTCGACGAGACGAGCCTGAACCGGAGAGAAGTGGACAACTTTGCGTTCCCCGGCACCAAGGACGCGTACGTCTATACACCGGACAGCTTTGCGGTCCCTGAGCAGTCCGATTCTGACGGCTCTGCAGTTCATCGTTGGCTTTCGGAGGTCGTCGACCACGCGCCGACCCAGATCCGCTTCAGTCGCGTCAAACAGGCAATTCCCGCGCGCGCGGACCTGAGCGATAGCGACCTGGCTGGGTTGAACTCAACGTACCTCAGCGACAGTTATCGACAATTCTCGCGCTGCCATCGGGCCGATAACACGTGTCGCCTGCTCTTGGCGGTATCCGGTCTGGGACCTGCCTCGAACGTGGACCCGTGCTTCGATCGTCTCGCGCGCGTGATTGCTTTGTTAGCGGGGATGGAGTCCGCAGACCGTCAGCAGATGGCAGGCGTGCCTACCTGCCCGCGGCCCATGCCCACCAGCAAAAGTGATGCAAAGGCCGAACTCAGGCGGGTACTGTCTGCCTATTCGCAATACCCCTACCGCAGTGAATGCCGTGACCACGGCACGATCACCCCGTAGCGGCGACCGCAAGATCGTCACTCCCGATCAGGCGGGTCTGCGATGCGGGCGGTATGCTCGCGTCGGCAGTGTCAGTGGCCTCCACGTCACGGCAGGACGGCGCTTCCGCCACAATCGACATGAGCGGTACCTTATGGGCCGTGCTGCGAAAGCCGCTGGGCGACAAGCCGGTTTCGCGGCGGAACGCAGAACTGAACGCCTGTAAAGTGGCAAAGCCCACGTCGCTCGCGATTTGAGTGATGGGCGCATGCGATTGTGCCAGCAGATGCTCGGCAGCCTTGATGCGTGAGGAGATCACGACCTTCTGGAAGCTCGTTCCAGCCTCTTGCAGGCGGCGCTGAAGGGTGCGCCGGGCCAAATTGAGCTCCGAGCAGGCCATGGCAATGCTCGGCTTGCGGAGGTGAGCGGTGACGTATTCCGCCACCTGTTGTGCGGTGAGATCGATCGCGGGGGGGTCTAAGGGTGCTTTTTTCATGGGGCTCACACACTTCGCCTGCTTGCTGGCGGTTCGGGCCAGCGAAGCAGCTTCGGGGTCATCCCGACCGGCTCTCTCGATCCAATGGTGGTTGGATCAAAGGCTTGCGACATGCGCGCCGGGCGGGACAGGTTTGCAGCACAGAACACTTTCTCACCGCGGCGTGCCAAAAAGCAACGCAGAATCTGGCGAGATTCTTTCAGCGAAAACCTTCGGACAAAAAAATCGCGACCCGGAAAATTATCAGAGGCACACCAAGCCGCCGTTCACACGAGCGGCCGGTGAGCCCTCTCAATTGTTGGATGCTCCATCGCAGATCCAGCGCACAAACCGGCTGAGAGCTGCGTCAGGCAATGGCTTTTCGGCCAAAGGCATCTGGGCCCCATCACAGACCGTTCCGCCCAACAACTTGTCGAGGAGGTAGCTCTTGTCGGGATCTCCCGGGACGACCAGCACTGCGTCGCAACCCTCAGCCATGACGTTCACCAGGTGGTCGTAGGCCTCGTCCGGCTCGAGGCTCAAAGGCGCGACCCGACCCTCCTCCGTGTGGCATTGTGATCCAGAACAGGAGGTGTCGAGCAGGGGCAAGATGTCCTCTGCGAAGCTCACGGGTCCAGTTGGGCCAGCTCCACCTGCTCCCCCTGCGCCCAGCTCGGCGTCATCGCAGCTGCACACGCCAGCCTGGCAACTTGAACCAGGTCCGCAGCGGTGCCCGCAGCTCCCGCAGTTCTGTGGGTCCTCTGCCAAATTGACGCAGCTGGCTCCGCACAGCATTTGGCTCTCTTCGCACGGATCGATGCACTGGCCTTCGGCGCACACCATGCCGCTGTCGCAGGGTTGGTTGCAACCACCACAGTGCTCGCTGTCACGCATTTGATCGATGCACAGGATGGTGCCACACGTTTCGCAATTTTCGACATCCACGTCCGTGCCGGCGCGTTCAATGTAGTCGTAGACGCAAGCAATTTCGCTCTTGCTCAGCGTACGGTTGAGCGGCATTGGGTCACCGCACAAAGGTACGTTCTGGGTGATCTTGTTGTAGAGCAAGGACTGTTCGGGGTGGCCGGGGACGACCAACTTGCGCTCACCACAGTCGGCAGTGCTTTGCACGTGAAAGAGCCGTTGATCAACTCCAGGGGATACCAGGTCGAGGTTGGCACGATGGAACTCTGCACCGTGACAGGCATTGCCATTGCAAGAGCTTGCAAAGATGGCGGGCACGTCACAATTGCGCAGTTCATCTTCGGGTCTCTCGGCGCAACCTGGGGCCAGGCTCCCAAGCAACAGCGCGCCCACTGATGTGACGCTCAAGACTTGAACGAGCGTCAGGGTGCTGCACTTGATTGCCATCAAAAGTGAGCCTCCGCGCCCAGCAAGCCAGTGATGCGTGACGCGGTCGCCCGCCATACACGCTTTGAATCCGCAGCGTCGCCCTGACGCGTGGCATGCAGCACGCTTTGCATGGTGTAGGCATAACCCCCGGCCAGTTTGAGCGAGAACCAGGGCGTGATCATGTAGCGCACGCCTGCTTCTGCTCCGGCTGCCCAACCCAGCCGCGGACCTTTCCAAACGTTGTGCGACTCCGCGAGCGAGTTGGTTACGTCCTTGAGTTCTCCGCCGGCCGCGATCATGGTCAAGGTCGCGATGGGCGCCAGGATGAGCGATACGGGGCCGCCCAGGTGGGGGTTCCACTCTGCACGCAGGTCCACCGTCATCAATTGACCGAGCTGAGTGCGGTTGGGCTCGCCGTCATTGGGACCCGGCTGGCGCTCGGTGAGCGTGTAGTTGAAACCGTAGCCAAAGGCGCCGCCGACGCGCAGCCGATTGGCGACCGGGAACAGCAGCCCTAGCTGCATGAGCGGGCCAAATGCGTAGATGTCCGTGGTGTCGTCGACGACGGACGCACGCCCAACGGTTTCCTTTTGAGTGAATGTACCCAAATCATGCCGAATCCCCAGATTGAGGAAGAACAACGTGGACTTGGCCGGTGTGGTGACCTTGGCAGCCGAGGCTGAGCTCGTGGCTGTGGATTCGTCCGCGCTGACTTGAGATTTTTTTGCCGAGGCTTGTGCACAATAGCCGAGCACTACGCTCATGATGAGCAAACGATGAGTAAGCATGCGAATCAGTGACCATGAACGAGACCATACGGAAACCCTGGTCTGAATTTTGAGCATGGGCCCATGATAGAATGGAGTTGCGTTGTCTCCTAAGCCTTCCTGCAGGTGCTGGCGCACGTCCTACATCGGCGGATACAGGTCCTTTTGAGAGGACTTTTTCATCACATGTAACTCACTGGACGCGGGCGGCCCGCTCACATACATCACTCAGCCCCCTACATCCTGATGCAGAAAGCTCGCCCCAGCTGGAATGTGTGTAGATATCGGCACAATCTCCCCGCTTGGCCCCAGATCCTGAGCGACCCCGTTTGCATGCGCCGACGGCTTGGCTGTATAGTGGCAGGATTGCCTCCACGACCTGCGCGGAGCAAAGTCGCATTTGAGGTGGGTATGAAACGCTTGCTTGTTGGAGCATCCATGTCGTCTGAACACCGGGCCTCGGCTTGGACGCGTCGCACAATTCCATGCAGCTTTGGCCAGTGGGGCGCCGGTATGCTTGTGGCGCTCAGCACGCTGGGTTGCAACAAAGAGTACGAGTTCGTGCCGCAAGATCCCGCGCGCGGACCTGGGGAACTGGTGGGTCTGGACAAGCCGCTCAACACCACCTTCCAAGGTGGAGCGAGCCCCGATATCGAGCCGCGCTCGGTGCAAGGCGCGCCTGATTGGACGACTTGTGATGCTGAGTGTCAGGCCTATTGCGATTCCCAGCCCTTCCAGAATCCGGTGGATGAAGCCATGTGCCCGTATTTGTGGGGCGTGGGGTTGGACACGCGCCCGATAGACGATGAGCAAGCCTGTCGACGCATCTACGCTGATTTGCGCGGGCAATTTCCGGCCTACTCTGAGATTGAAGAGCACTGTTTGGGGCGCCCCATCGACAACGTGGCCGAAGCCCTGATCGAAAGCGACGCCTTCATCTTTCAGAACCAGCGCCGTTGGGCCGACACCCTGCGTTACAACAATATCGCGGTGAATTTGGAGCGCATTTACGACGCAGACATTTTGGTCGGCAAGTTGTATGCGGGGCTCTTGCGCTTTGACCAATTCGTCGAGGTGGTCAGCGCTCACCCGGTGTTCGTGCGACGTTACGACAATTCACGGGATCGCGCTGAGGCGCTGTTCAATATCTTCGTCGGGCGTCCACCGTACGACGACGAGAAGGCTGACATGGCCAAGCTGTATGGCTTGTGGTCGAACGGCTACTTCGATCATCCCGAACTTGGGGTTCGCTTGCCGGACGCGTTCGTCGAGCATCGCTGCATCGGTGAAGCTGGCCAAATCGACGAAGCCAGTTCAGGCGAATGTACCAGCGTCATGTGGGGGTTCAACCGGGTCGTACTCAAGCCAGACCACCGCGCCATCGACAATCAAACGTGGTGTGAAGTGCTGACGGAGGATGAATGGAAGCTGCTCCAAACGCCCGGTCGCATCATGGGCACTTGGCCGGTGGTGTGGGAACACGCCGTGGAAGACGTGCTCCAACTGTACTTGGGGTACGACATTGGCAAGAGCGTCCCGCTCGTCACGCAAAAGCTGGTTGAATACGTGCTCAGACAATCCGGTGACATTCGCGCCGCCCACTACGCGGTGGTGACCTCTCAACTGTACTTGCAGTCGACAGAATGCGCAGGGACGGAGTGTGCGGGTCAAACCGGGTATCCGCAGTGGACCTACGGCCCCATGCGCCAGGCCGACGCAGAAATGTGGCTTGATTCTGTGGGCAACATGGTGCGCTCTCCACTCGGCGCTTGCGACCATCGCTTGCCAGCCGCCAATCAACTCATGGATGACTCGCCGCTCGGATACGAAGTCGTGGCGGCGTCGCGCTGGAGCCTCGACGTGACAGCGCGGGACTTGGAAGTCGACGATCGCTATGCCAATTTGGCTCAAACCTTGGGTGGCTGCCCCGACAACGAGGTCTCCGGGCGCTTCAAAGCGATTGGCATCTTGAGTACGGCCACCCAGGAGGCGTTCGTGGCCGATTTGTGCAACCCCTCGGGCGCGCGAGACCGCGGAGTTCCCATTGAATATTTGTTGCCACAAGGAACGAGTGCAAATGCGGTGCTCAGCGAGGAGCTGGCAGAGCAGGTGACTGAGTTTCAGGTGCGCTCGTTCTTTACCCGCAGGGCGGTACAGAGCGAGCTTCAGATGGCCACAACAGCAGCGCAGACCTGCTCACCAGCGCCCTGCTCGGCTGAGACATACGCGCGCGCGGCTTGCTATGCGCTGCTCTCGAGTAGTGAGATGTTATTCTATTGAAAGGAGGAGACACAGATGGAACATAAATACAATCGGTACGGCTCCTCTCGCATCCGCCTGACTCGCCGGCACCTGCTCGGGTTGGGTGTAGGCGCGGCAGCAGCGCTCACGGCTCCGCACATTTGGATCCCCAAGGCACAAGCTGCTTCGGGCGCCCGTGGGGCGATCAAGCACTTGGTGTACGTGCGCTTGTCGGGGGGCTTTCGCTTTCCTACCGCGTTCAATGGTGATGTGGCGGATGAATTCAATCCGTTTGGTGTTGCAGCGGGCGTGGCTGATGGCGTGCAGTGGGGCGTGAGCGATCTGCTCTCGCGGGCGGGCTATTTGAGCGAAGTGGCCAATCAAGCGGACGGTTCGACTCTTTCAGACTTGGGCATGCGCGCGGTGTCCGCATTGGCCGATCAGATCAGCGTGATGCCCACCGTAGATCACGAGCCACTGGCCGGGCGCGCGGATGGCAACCACACCACCGGGCTCGAGCGGTACCTGACTGGCTACGTCAACGGCGAGGCCGGAATCTTTACCAGGATCATGCGCGGCCTTGCGACGCGTTATGACCAAGCGCTCAAGGATGGGGTATTGCTGCTTCCAGCCTTCGTCATGGGCAGCTCTGCGATGGCGCGGGGCTTGGGTGACTACGCTGAGTTTCGCCCGCCGATCCTCAGCGGTGCGGGGTTTGACCGTTTCGCGGCGCGGGAGGCAGACCCGCCTGATTGGGCGCGGCGGATGATTACCGAGACCGACACGCGCATGCGCGACCGACAGCATCCAGCCTTACGCGGCCAAATTGATGCCTTCATCCAAACGCGCGCGGCCACCGCGGCCTATTCCGAGGTGTTTGCGAGTGAAACACTGCGCATCGACAATGACTCGGACGAGCTGGTGGATGGGGTCTCCAACCGAACACTGGCACGACTGTTTGGCGATTCCTCGGAATCAGCTGACGCGCGCTTGGCATTGCGTCTGTTTCATCATGGCTGTCCGGCTGTGTATCTCGACCAAGGTGGCTACGACTACCATTCGGACGAGGAGATGAACTTGCCGGGCGCGATGGAGCGCGCCAACCGCTTGATCAGCGCGCTGTTTGTTGCTCTGCAAATGATGGACCACCCAGAAGGTGGCAAGTACTGGGACCACACGGTGGTGGTATTTGGCAGTGAGTTTTCGCGCACCGCCGGCGGCAGTCGCTTCAATTCAGCACGGGGCAGTGACCACAGCGGGGACAACGCGACGCGCTGGATGTCCATGCCCTTCTTTGGCGGACCAGTCCCTGGCGGGCGCATTGTGGGGGCAAGCACGGCGCGCGCCGACCTGGCTGCGGAGGGCACGGTGTATTCCTACAGGGCCGTGGTCAACACGTTGATGGACGGTTTGGGTTGTGATCCGGAGGTGTTTTTCCCGGGGGATGATTTCGTCCCGGATCTGTTGGAGGAAAAGGCCTGATGACGCGCACTCATCGAGCGCCCTGGGTCTCATCGATCACGCTGTGCTGGGGAGCAGCGTTGGCCGCGTGCCAAGGCACAGCCCCGCTCCCGGAGCTCGAGGATGACCCTCCCGCCGGATTGGATTGGAACGACCGGGGACCGACCTTCTTGGTTGAGCCGATTCAAGCAGAGCCTTATGTCGGTAGCGACGAAGCCGTGATGGAGGCGCAGGAGCGTTTGGCCACTGGGTCCGAACTACACTCTGAGGTCGTGCTGCGCAGTTGTGGACCCTTGGGTGGGGTGTGCCACAACAAAAAAGAATATCCCGACATGCGGACGCCCTCCAACTTCGTCGGGTTGATCGGTGCGCCGTGCAACGTGCAGTCGGGCACACCGGAAGCCGTGTTTGATCGCTGCGAGCGCGCGGGTGACCACATTGTCTTTGAAGGGCACGATCGAGACTACGAGATCGGTTGGATCGAAGTGATCCCCGGTGAACCTACCGACACCGTATCGGAAGACATGCCCGGTCTGCACCTTCATCTCGCCGAGGAGATGGAATCAGGCGAGCTCGACGGCCGCTGGACCACAGCCCGGTTTTACCGCAGCTTCGTGGCCCAAGGTGAGGTGTCTGCCATCAGCTACGCGGTCTACTCGGGCGTCTTTTACCGTTTGGACGGCGGCAAACACATCGTCGCTGAGGTGCCCGACTACCGCACGGAGGACGTGGATGAATTGATCGGCGCCGGTGTGGAACAGGGCGATCTCAATCGCAACGGCGTATTTGGAGCGCATGCCACCGAGGACGGTGAAGTGCTTGGGCCCGTCCCGCTCATCGACCCCGGCAGTCCGGAGACCAGCTATCTGGTGGCGCGCATGCGCGGTCACATGCAAGGCATGCCCGTTCCGGGCAGCCGCATGCCGCTCGCCAATCCGCCGTTTTCGGTGGCAGAGATGATCGCCATGTTTTGCTTCATCGAGGGGCTACCGGACGACGGCAAGATCAACCTCGAATCAGACATCGACTACAAAAATTGCAGCTATGCCGACCCCGAGACGCACCCGGCTCTTGCAGTAGAAGGTGCCGGCAAGAATTGGTCGGATCGCGTGTCGCCGCTCTTGGAGGCCAACTGCGGCGGCTGTCACTCCCAGGACCGGGCCGAGGGCGATTTGGTGCTGGTGGGGAGCGATGTCTATGACTTCCTCCGAGAGACCGTCTCCATCACCGATCCGCAAGGCCGCCTGTACGTGAAGCCGGGCGACCCTCAAAACAGCTATTTGTTTCTCAAACTCATCGGTGACAGTTCCATCGATGGCAAGCGGATGCCCCTTGATCCACTCGAGGGCGAGCGCACGCTGTCCGAAGACGAAATTGCGGACATTGAAGCGTGGATCACGGACGGCGCTGCGCCCTGATATCAGGGTCACCTGCGCTCGACGCGGTCACGGGGGCAAGCTGTGCGCCCGCTGTCCGCGCGCAATTTCCAGGCGCTGGCCGCGCCACGAGCACAATTTGTCCGCCTGAAAAAACGTTGATACATCTACCCCTGGGACCAGCGGCACAAGGGTTGATGCCGCCTAGCCCTTGAGGGGGAGCGTGGAGGAACGGCAAAAAATCGGACTGATTTTGGAGCAAAAGCCCTCCGCGTACAGCCGCTCCATACGGGCGCAAATCGCCACCTTGGCGCAGCCCTACGGTCTTGAGGTGGAGGTGCTGGAGGTTGATTTGCCCGCCGATCCCGATCTCATTCGTCCGGGTCACGTCGACGGGATCTTTGCGCAATGCGAGCACCTGCAGGGTGTGATTGTGCTGTCCTCCGTTCTCTCGCACCGCGTGGGTGTACTCAGTCGCTTTGCTCAGCATTGGTCGCCGCGGCCGATGGTGAGCATTGGTCATCGCATCGCAGGCGTCCCCTCCGTGGTGGTCGACAACCGAGGTGGACAGCGCTTGGCGGCTACGCACTTGATCGAACAACACGGCAGAAAGCGGCTTTTGTACGTGCGGGGGCGGCGCGACAGCATCGAGGCGGAGGATCGTTATCTTGGCTATCGACGCGCGCTGCATGAGCACGGGATCC
>Ga0315912_10003116_pt1 | contig 16790 bp, 14 predicted proteins | sample VfabasoilMG_FD_204469 | JGI IMG/M metagenome (GOLD analysis project Ga0315912, IMG submission 204469) | Garden soil microbial communities collected in Santa Monica, California, United States - V. faba soil | ecosystem: Environmental > Terrestrial > Soil > Garden | place: USA: California... | reverse complement strand
TTCGTCCGTGTAAGAGAGGGCCTCGTTCAAACTGAGGTTGGGAACAGCTCCGCCACGTTTTTCCGCGTTGTGGGAGCGGGCATGGTCGACGAGGACTTGTCGCATCAGTTGCGCGGCGACTCCCAGGAAATGGGCACGGTCTTTGAAGTCGGGTGTGTTGCCACCAACCAGGCGAATGTAGGCTTCGTTGACCAGTGCTGTTGGCTGAAGGGTATGGTCGGAACGTTCGCGACGGAGGTAGGTACCAGCGAGTCGACGCAACTCCTGATAGATGAGCGGTGTCAGCTCATCCAGCGCCTTCTTATCCCCGTTTTTCCAATCCGTTAAGAGCTGAGTAACGTCCATCCGCGCTTCGGCTCACCCTTCCTTATACTCAATTCTAGCCGTATTCTCGCGGGTGGGATTGAAAAGTGTAGCCATCTAAAGATGATATTATTGTCGGAGATGTCTGCTTCCAGGGTCGTTTCCGACTTAGATTTGCCTGCCGGGAAAGGTGATCTCACTACAAAACTAGTTGCCAGTTTGAAGTCCATGATTGCGCTGGGGGAACTGCGCCCCGGATCGCGATTTCCGCCGGAAAGGGAGCTTTCCCAAAGGTTTGGGGTAAGCCGCCCGTCCTTGCGGCAAGCGCTGAAGGTCTTGGAGATAATGGGCGTATTGTCGCAGCGAGTTGGTGATGGTACTTATTTAAGTTCAAATGCGTCGGCAATTCTTTCCGAGCCGATGGAATTTCTTATTCTGCTGGATGGGATCTCTTCTCAGGAGCTGTATGAGGCTCGTTTGATTGTGGAGCCGGAATTGGCTGCCCGGGCGGCCGAGCGGGCTTCCCCGGAAGACATTGCCGTACTGGCGAAACTTGTCAACGAGATGGAGCAAAAGACGGGTGATTCCGCCGTTCAGATTGCACTCGACCTTGCCTTTCACAGTGAGATTTTTCGCACTGCGGGGAACCGCGTTTGCAGACAGATGTTCCAGGTAATTCACCGCGGCATCATGGCAAGTGGAGCGCGCACCTCCGTAAGGGCGAACTTTGTAGATGTGGCCGCCGAGCATCGGGCCATCTGCGAAGCGATTACGCGGCATTCTCCGGCCGAGGCAAAGCGTGTGATGGCGGTTCACCTTGAGAATGCCGGCGCGGTGGCTACCGCACGAGCCTCAGGGAACTAAAACGGCCTTTGAGGCCTGCGTTTTCATCTCCAGAAACGCCTGCCCAGCGACTTGACCGAGACGTTGTCCGGCTTCGCAGGCGAGTTCAACAAAGCGGTTGATGGCTTGCTTGTCGTGACGTTGGTACAGTCCGGGAAGCGTATTCACACAAAAACCAGTCGCTCTGGCTCCGATGTTTTTGAGGATGGACTGGCAGTGTTGTGTGTATTCGGCCTTTCGATCAGAGGGCATGGCTGCCAGCACTTTGGTGAGCGAGTTTGCGGCGGCGCGTGCTCCGGCTGGATTTGTTTTAGCCAATTCCACGGCAACGGCTAATACCTGGGCTGAGCCTTCCGCAGCTTCCGTCATTTTGGCAAGAGCCGGGATGAGGTGCTCGGCATCGCGATTCTCTTCCATTTTCTCTGCGGGGAAAGATGCCGCAAGGTCTTCCAGAAGTTCTGGCCGACCGTGGTCGGCGGCTGATTTCGCCAATTGTGCCATGGCTCGAATTGCTTCGGCGGTGGTCATTGCGTAGGCGGCTACAGGGGCGAGGATGCGCGGTTCCAAAGCGGCTGCGTCAAGAACTATCCTCATGCCGACGTCACCAAGATCACGTGTTGCCGGAGCGAGTTTGGGAATGAGGGCGAGGAACTCAGCTCTTGCGGCAGGCGCAATGACACCCTGCCACCCCGCAAATGAAGTCAACACGTACTGCATGCACTTGCGATCCGGGCTTGCGGTCTTGAGCGACGCTAGCAGCGGACCTACGCCATCTTGGGGGATTGGTGAGAGATCTGGTGCCGAGAGTTCCTCGGAAATGATCAGGTCCGCCAGTGCTCCAGAATCGCTCGTTTCCACGGCGGAGTACGCCGTTGCGTGTCGCTCCCGCATTTGCGCCAGGTGTTCGTCAAGGATTGGATCGGACATGAAGTGGGGCACCTTTTCGTTTTCGCCAGAGGTCGAGCAGCGAGGATGCGACCTGACGGCCGTGGGCAAGTGCTTCGCCGTAAGCGGCTTTTCGTTCGGATTTGGAGAATCCTTGGCCAGTTCGGTATAGACGTTCCAGTGACCGGCCCTCCACCCAAGTGCCCGCGTAGGCGATGGCAGCTTTGGGAATGATGCCGCCGCCGAAAGGGATCTTACCGGAGAGTTCCCGGGCCAGGGCGCGCAGGCCGAGGGATCCGGCGATGATGCTTGCGACCTCGCCTTTCTGTTCACGATATCCAATGGGGCGGTCGGCAGCGGCGGCCAATAGAAAAGCCATTCGGATTTGGTTCACGGTAAGGACGGAACTGTCTGACACGGCTTCAGGAATTGCCCAGGGGATGGAGAGTCCAGGTGCCACGTTCGGGAGCGCCGTCATGAGAACAAAGACAGTGTTCTCTTTGGCGACTTCTGCGATGATGTTGTCGGTTACGGCGGCGTAAAAGGCCGGAAAGCATCTGGCCAAGGGAAGGCTCAATTCCTCTTTTGCCGCAAGAACACGCCTTACAAAATCTTCTTTCTCGCGGTAGTGATACAGGAAGGCCTCCGCGGGCAGGTCGAGCCCTGGTTCGACAATATCGATGTCAATATTGTCGGGCATCCGTGGATCGTCCGCTCGGAACATGAGTTGGGATACCATCAACCTTTTCGACGAAGATACCTGAGGCGGCAGCAGGAATCGCTCAATCTCCTCGTAACCGAAGTGATCGCGCGCGGCGATTCTTACGACGAAGCGGCGGTTGGACTGCTCCCGAACGTCGTTTGGATTCAGCTGCTCAACGGCCTGGCGGACTTGCTTGAGAATGTGCGAAGCCATGTGGTGGACGATCCCAGTTCCATTCTAACGCGGTACTACAAATCGCTTGGTACTATGCAGAAATCAGAGGATGTTGTCGATGATCCAGTTGTTATGCCAGAAAAGCGTCGCGACGTAAGAATCCCCTGCGAGACGCCTATGGAAATCAGCTGGACAGCTGATGGCCAGAATTGTTCTCTGCATGCGCTGTGCATTGAGGTTTCTGCTGGCGGTCTGAGGTTTGAGCTGGACCAGCCCATACCTGTGGAAACAGAGGTGGAACTGCATGCTGAAAAGATTGATTTCGATGGTTCGGGACTCGTTCGCCACTCTGTCGCCGTCGGCCCCAGATACTCCGTAGGCATTGAGTTTTCACAAGAGACCAAAGACGGCGTTTTGCTGGGTTAGCATTGGTCTAACAGGGCGCATGCGCTCCTTTCAGCCGGAACATGACGGACAGCTTCCGTTCCCAGTCCCGGTTCACACCGATGCGCTGCACTTCAATGTGCGGAGCGAAATAGCGAAGTATGATTTCCGTGGTTGGGTGAAAATCCAGGGACGGTGCCACCAATAGCAGCCGGGGAACGGCTGTGATCAGCGGGACTCCAGGGAAGTATCCCCGTTTGAGGAATGCCCCCTGTTGTTGCTGCCAATCGACGCGCATCCAATAGTCTACGGCTTGTAAGGGCAGGTTGAGATCGGCCGACGCCTTCAACTCCACTACGGCGAGCCGTCCGCCACAATCAACAGCCAGCAGGTCGATGATTCCTCTTTCGACACCGGCAATGCTGGTGACCTGACCGTAAACAGGGCTTGGCTCCAGTTGGGAATCGATAGTCTGGATCTGGCGGCGGACGCATTTTTCCAGGCGTGCTTCCGGTGTGAGCAGGTTTGTTCTGGCGGAAACCGATGGGGGAGGGCCGAGAGGGAGATCCAGATTGCCGTGGATATTGATGTTCACCTGTTGCTCCCATTCCTCTTCGAGAGAGCAAGCAAATACAGTGAAGCGTCCAGCGCGGGGATGCAGGCAGCGCACACGCAGACACGTCGTGGTTTCGGTTCCTTCGGGTACAAAGAGCACCAGCCCTTCGACGGTTCGTTTGGTTTCACGACGGCGCAGGTAGTCGAGCCAGATGATTCCGGCTGTTAACGCGTTAGAGGCGACGGCGGAATTGTTCGGCGCGCAGATCGCGGCCATGACGGAGGCACCCCGGATAATCATGGCTCTTGCGAACGATGGGGAGAGGCTGTGTTCCAGATCTGCTTCGGCGGTTAGCGCCTCAATGCGCCAACCCGGAAAATTTCTGGCCAGTTGGCGACGGAAGCGTTCACGTAATTGCAGCCGTCCAGCGCGTCTGTGAACGGAGGTGTTGTTGGGTTTGGCTCGGTCCAGCAGCAGCAGTCTTCCCTCGGTTCGGCCCAAGGTTCGGGTGACAAGCTCCAAGCGTCCTGGCGTTTCGGCGCGGATGGCGGTAGCGTGGCGGGTCAGGTTGCGCCTTTCGTCCCATACCTGCACCAGTAGCGTATCTGCGGATCGCTCCACGGCATAGAGGCCGTCCTTGAGTTCAAACGGCTCGTCACCGGGATCCAGCAGGATTGGATCGCGCGAGGATGCGATGAAGCGCGTTACCGCGCCATGGAGGATTTCACTCACCTAATATGGGAAGTGCGTGCTGAGGGAAAATATATCTCGCGTTGAAGAGAGAATTGCACGGGCCTGTGCCCGAGCGGGCCGATCACGCAGTGAAATCACGCTGATTGCTGTGACCAAGATCTTTCCCGCCGAGGTCATCCTGGAGGCCCATTCCTTGGGGTTGCGCGAGTTTGGCGAGAATTATGTGCAGGAGTTTGAGGGTAAGGCTCCGGTGGTGTCTGGCCTGGAGGGTGCACGTTTCCACCTAATTGGACATTTGCAGTCGAACAAAGTGCGACGGGCGGCAGAGTTGTTTCAGGTGGTACAGACGGTGGATTCTCTGCGCTTGGCGCGGCGACTGGAAGAACTTGCTCTGCCATTGGAAGTGATGGTTGAGGTGAAACTGAGTGAAGAGGAATCCAAGTATGGTGCTGCGGCGGACTCTCTTGGCGAGTTGTGCGCGTTTCTGCGGCGTTGTTCCCATCTGAGGTTACAAGGACTGATGACAATGCCGCCGTGGAATGAAGATGGCGAGGTGACTCGGCCTTACTTTGCGAAGCTGCGTGGATTGGCGGCAGAGCTTGGCTTGGAGAAGCTCTCGATGGGAATGTCTCACGATTTCGAAGTAGCGATTGAAGAGGGAGCTACGCATATTCGTGTAGGCACCGCGCTATTTGGGAAGCGCAAGAAACCGTGACGGCTGGATTCTATTCCCCGCTTCCGCCGGAACGTAGCGGTGTGGCTGATTATTCCGCAGCGTTGCTGGGAGCGATGCAGCGGACAGGGACGGTCATCGCAAATCCCGCCGAGGCTTGTGATGTCGAGTTGTACCACCTGGGGAACAACCAGCTTCATCGCGACATCTATCGTCGCGCGTTGGAGCGGCCTGGAGTTGTTGTCCTGCACGACGCAGTGTTACAGCATTTCTTTCTTGGCTCGATGGACGAGGCTGCGTATGTGGAGGAATTTGTCTATTGCTATGGCGAATGGTCGCGTGAGATGGCTCGTGAGATATACAGGGGCCGTGCGCATTCGGCACAACGAGCAGAGTATTTTCGCTTCGGCATGTTGCGGCGGATCGCAGAGACTTCGCGTGCGGTGATTGTTCATAATGCGGCGGCTGCTCGCCGGGTAAAAGAGGAAGTATCGTCGGCGAAGGTGTATGAGATTCCTCACCTTTACATGGATGCGCCCGCGCCCGCGCACATTACAACGGGGGCGCGATTCTCGTTCGGAGTATTCGGCTACCTGCGCGAATCCAAGCAATTGCGCCTGATTTTGCGGGTATTCGCGAAGCTGCGTGCTGCGGATGCCGGATTACGATTGCTGGTCGCCGGACCGTTTGCGTCGTTGGATTTGGAGAAATCTTGCGGCGATTTGCTGAACGGGCCAGGTGTAGATCGCGTGGCGTATCTGCCGGAAGCGGAGTTCCTCTCACAGGTTGCATCTGTAGAATGCTGCATCAATCTGCGGGAGCCTCCAGCGGGTGAGACCAGCGGAATCGCGATACGTCTGATGGGGTTGGGAAAAGCGGTGATTGTCACGGATGGGGAGGAAGTGTCGGGCTTCCCGGAGGCCGCGTGCGTGCGGATCGACCCCGGTCTTGCAGCAGAAGAAATGCTGGAGGCAATGATGCTGTGGTTAAGCCGGAATCCAGAAGCTGCGCGAAGAATCGGGGAAAATGCGAGAACGCATGTGCGCACCGTACATGCAATTGATGTCGTGGCGGATCAGTATTGGAAGGTGCTGGCGTCAGTCAAAGGAGAAGAGATCTGTCAGATTTAGCTCGAAGCCAGGAAGCAGCGGCGTAGTCAGAACACCGGGCACTTTCAGCTCGCGAAAAAGGGCGTTCCCTGTCCAGACTTCGATTTCGGAAGTATCAGGATCGATCAGCCAGACCTCTTTGACACCTGAGTCGAAGTACTGTTTCAACTTGCGGTGGACCATGCGCGGAGTTTCGTTGGGCGAGAGGACTTCGGCGGTAATGTCCGGGATGATGTGGATCACCTTTGCGCCCCTGAGGTCACGTTTCTTAACACCCAGGATGACAGCCGCATCCGGAGCCCTTCTGGTGGAAGGCGCAAGCGCGTAAAGGTTCTCCGACAGAAGGGTGACACCAATCGGATTCCTTCGAAAATAATTACCCAATTCTAGAAGAAGCTCCATCAGAATCTGGTTGTGCTTGTAAGCAGGCCGGGTCATCTCGATCAACTCCCCTTCGTCGAGTTCATAGCGCTTGTCTTCTTCGAACGGGAAGTTGTCGAATGCCTCGGCGGTCAGGAGGGTTTTCGTGGCGCTCATACTGGTCCTTCTTTCACTATAGACCGATGAGGTTTGGAAGTGTAAGTGTTATGAGGAAATACTAACCAGATCGAACTGATCCAGATCGTTACCTACTAAGGGGTCCGGGCACAAAGACATCAACATCTTCGTCTCTTACCGCTCCGAGTTGTCTCGCACGGGCTGCTCCTGCTCGCCTTGCTAATTCGCCAGCTTTCGTCAATTCGTCCTCGCGATCCATCACCCCGTACCGGACAGCTCTTACCGTCGAATCGACTAGATAGCTATCCGCACCTGATTTGAGCACGAGATCCTTTTCCATCCAGTGTAAAGTAGCGGGCATTGAGATGTTGGAAGTTACCGGTATCAGAGTTGGTGCCACACCGGGAGTAATAATGACAATGTGTTTTTGCTTCGTCTCAATATTGTGCTCAAGAACGGCCAAAGACTTGCTATCTGGAGACCAGACGGGATTCGCCATCAGGCGTCCCTTTGCCTCCAGCGGAGTGTAAGCCCGATTTGCATCGATATCAAGACACTGCCTCCAGTCGTCTTCATGAGCAAAGACACCGGGCGCACAGGTCAATGCCACGTGCGCGCCGTCAGGACTCACAACGAATCCGCCGCACAGCCCTACGAATGAATTGACTTCCTTTCCCGTAGTCAAATCCATCAATACAGCTTCACAGTTATTGGTGTTGACGCCGCCCTGGAGGAGTACACGAGAGTTGCCCATCCACCGAATATCTTCAAGCCAATTCATCCCAGCGATTGGCGTCTGAGTTGGCCGAAAGAGATATTGACGAACCTGTTTGCCGTCTTCGCTAATGACATGAAAACTACCCAGAGCTTTTGTTCTGTCAGTTGGAGACCGAAAAGCCAAAGCACGTCCGTCTGGAGACCAACGAAGGCCGAACTTCGCTAGACCATCCTTCGTCACCTGAACGGCTCCGGTGTCGCCGAGGTCCGAAACAAAAACATCACCGCCCTTGAGGAAGGCGACCTTGCTTTTGCCAATCGACTGAGCAGGGGATAGGTCGAGGATCGCAAACAAGCCAATACACACCAACACAGGCCGGAACTGCGCCTCACTCTGGAACATATATCCTAATTGGACCCCCTTGCACCTCATAGTATCCGCAGCCGGAGGCTGACATAACTCGCCGCTTTAGCAGAGCCGGTATCAGAGTTGATTGTCTTACTGATCTGGATCGCCCATAAAAACGTCAATATCCTCATCCCTTGCAGCACCAAGCTGCCGGGCTGCTGCCACTGAAACCCGCCTAGCGGCATCCCTGGAGCGAGCCAATGCGTCGGCTCGCAAAGCGAAGTCATCGATTGTCCTACCGGCCAACTTGATGACGTTTTGCGCAAAGTCCACCAAGTATCGAGTCGGCCCCGACTCCAGAACTAAATTATCACCAATCCAGCGCACCGTAGCAGGCATTGAAATATTCGGGCTCATCAATATTCGCGTTGCAATGCCCCCGGTGGTTACTCGAACCACGTTGTGGCTTCCGGTCGCGTGGTCATACTCCAAAAACGCAACACTAGAACTGTCTTGGGACCACACCGGCTTAGTGAGCAGGCGGACTGTGGAGGGACGGCTTGTGGGGTAGGAGGCACTTCCAACCGTGAGATAGTCGCGCCAGTTCTCGGGTGCCCCGGCCCCTACTCCATGTCCGCTGGTATACGCGAATTGAGTATTGCTGGAGTTTGGGGAGAACATTCCGCACTGGACAATATCAGATGACAACACGTTGTTGCTATCGATGTCGTAGACGGCGTACGCGCAGTTATTGGGATTTACGTCGCCGTATACTACGAGGCGGTTATCGCCGGCCCATTCGATGAACTGTATGGAGCGGGCCCCCCGGATGGCGTCGGGAGTCATTGTTTTTGGCTCGCGGACTGTATTTAAGGGTTTGCCGTCTGCTGAAATCACAACGAATTTGAAAAACGCTTCGCGTCGGTCAACGGCAGCCTCATAGGCAAGCCTACTTCCGTCAGGGGACCATCGAATATTTCGCTTCACGACTCCATCTTTGGTGATTTGAACCAGTCCACTGCCATCGTTATTGGCTCTGTATACTTCATTGCCGCGGATAAAAGTTACCCGACTGGGCGGTATTGTCTGGGAAAGTGCAAGTGACAGGAACGTCATTGCGACGCATATTGGTAAGGTTGTCGACTTCATTTGTTACTCCAGATTCATTTGCGGACATGCAGATGTGGCAGGCGAACACGCGCCGACTAGAATGGGATTCGTCCAACCACTCGCCCATCCTGTTGAGCGGGAAAGATGCCTGGGAGCTTGACCCGCTGTTCGTCCCAGTCATGAAGTCGTAGGACCAAGCTATGGTAGTTTTCCACGGGTATCCCGGTAATGCTGAATATCCTCTCTCAACGACCGAAACCTGCGCCACTCTGGCGATGATGTCGGATACTTATCGAGATCATCTGCCAATGCGTCAATCGCCTTAGCAGCCCCGGCGTCGCGTATTAAGGAAAGCTGATAGGCTGCCCACTTCAAGAGTCTTTCCGCCTGCGGGTTTCGTTCATTTTTCAAAAAGGACGCAAGAGCCTGGGTCCGGTTGGCATCTGACCTCACAATCCGGATTCGCGCCTCACAGAAACCAATTTCTTCGTTGGCCTCGCTCTCCGTTGCTCTGCCCCTAATCGACTGCTGAATTACCGACAGCGAAAGCAGGACGCCGGTGTCACAGAGCTGGTCCACTGCCCAACTCTGCACTCGGCTGGCGGAGTTAGAATCACTCCAATCCGTTGCGAGCCGTTCAAGAAACTCAACCTTCAACTGCGGCTCGCGAATGCGCTCAAGCTGCATGGAGCGTAGCGCATTTTGAGCTGCGGCCCATGTGGAATGAAATTCTTTCCCTAGATCGGTTACTTTGAGACTGGTGAGATAATCGAAGGCCTCTGGCAAGCCGGTTGCTCCGAGAGAAGTTGCAGCAATCGCACGTTCGCTCCAGTTTTCAATTCCAGTGAAATCCATTCCCTCGAGGCCAAGCGATCTTGCGTATCCTGCCTCAATATTCTCTGGGCGGCCTTCAATGAAAACTTTTAGGGAATCTAGCGCGAGTTTCCTAATACGCGGGGTGCTGGATTGAGCATCATTCTGCATCCTTTCAATCGCCGCGATTGCGGGTCCAAAGGGCTTCCCCTGGCCCAAACCTGTAAACAAAACAGCAAGGAATGCAATCCCACAAAAGCAATTTTTCATACCATGACTCCCATAGGCCTATTTCTGGTTATTTCTGGTCGTGTTACATCAGCCCAATCATTGATCGTTGTTTTGGGCAAATTCAGTTGCATCGTCCTGGATGGCAGCAATAACACCTGAGTTGTTGTCGCCTCGCGGATCGAAAATATTTGGCCCAAGAAAAGACTTGAGCTGATGAGTGCCCGAAGTGCATACGAGCCTTGCCGTGGTTGTGTCGTGAATAATGCTGGTTGGGGCAATAGCTAATGGGCTTGCAGTAAGGATATCAAGATCAGCATCATTCCCTCCCCCTCCTGAACTTAGTTGGTACGCGTGCCTAGCCTCATGGAGGAACGTGTTGAATAATTGCCTGTGGCTTGTGTGGGAACAGATGTCGGCGACGGAACTATTGAGCCTCATCTGTTTTTGAAATGGGTTTACCGTGATTTCGCTCTGACTAGCACCGGGAACAATCGGCGTCTGACCCCACCCTCCAGAGACTCGCTCGGCCTTATAGCTGGACACTTTCCCAAGGACAATTCCCACGTTGTCATTGGCGTGCGCCGCATAGAGATCTTTAACCATTTTCTGTACCCAACCGAATGCCCCAGCACCTAGCGGATGAATTGGAGTTGAAGGGACTATCCATTGCGGCACCAAAACATGGCTAGCACCGTAAACTGAATAGTTCGTCGTCTTGATTCTACCGATATCTGGTTTCGTACCCAAGGAACCCTCCGTCTTCGGACCAGCCAAAGATCTCGCCAGGAAGGTACCTGTTCCGTCTGACGATAGGTCCAAATACGTCGGCAGCACTCCGCCATTCTGAGAATATGCGGTTGATCCATCCTCAGAAAGATTCACCCTTCTAGAACCAGCCACTGTACTGCCAGCACTTGCGCCGTTCTTGCGTACAGCAGTCACCTTAATCGTACTGTCCTCGTAATAGTGGCCGTCGTCACTAATCTCAGTTCCGAGGAGTTCCAGCTTCATGCTGATGTCAACTCTTCGAATTACGGGGTTCGGCTGGGCTTGATTGCTATTCTGAGACGACCCGCTTCCCGGAGCCTGCATCCAGCCGTTTCCAGAGTAGCCCCTTGATGTCACTGAAACAGTCGCTGAGCCATCTGGAGCATCCTGATCCACATCCACATACATATCGATCCAAGCGTTGCAGTTTCCACTCTGGGAATCAACCCAGCCCGTGCGGTCGAACTGAGTAATGCCATTCCCAGAAATATTTACGACAGGATCATTCCCAAACCCGTTGCCCCATATTCTGAACGAGCTGCGAACTCCGCCTTCCCACGTAGTAGTCCCCGACAAACTGCATATCTCCGGCGTGGGATCACCAACATAGAAAGCTGTACCAATGCTCGTGCCGTTGGCGGTTTCCACGGTCACATAGTGAGTACCGGAACTGAGGCCGGAGTAATTGATCGTGACGCTGTCTTCGCCGTTGTGCCACACAATCGTCTGGGAGATCCCGTCAATCCTCACCTCATTCCAACCATAGTCAACGTAAAGGTGGTTGCCGGACACCTCTAAGTTTCCGGATACGCCAGTCGTGCCGTAGGCTGGATAAAGGCTGTTGATTGTCGGCTCCTGGCCAGTCACCTGGAACGAGGCGTAAGAGCTTGACCCGTTGTTCGTCTCAACCCACACGTTATGGTAACCGCCTGGCATGTTGTAGTAGTAAATATTGATCTGGCCTTCGCTCTGATAGACCGTATAGAAATTGCCGTTTGGCCAGAGGTTGTCCATGTGAACTGTTGACCATCCGTTGGAAGGATAGAGCCGCTGCCCGTAGATTTCAATATAGCCTGAAGACGCGTTACTGCTGGACGGGTTCAGCCCCCACATCACAGGTGGCCCGTCATTGGGATCGGTAACGGTTGTTCCAGGATGCGTCTCACCCATGTCGACGTAGGCTCCGATTGCATCTAGGGCACCATGCTGGCCATCGAGTTGATAGTATCCACTTCCGATAGCTGAAACGTAAGGGATCGACTCACTTCCCGAAGTGCAATTCAACTGCGAGTCATAGAGCGTTTGAAACGTGCTGCTTTTCACGATTTTGGCCCGCACACACGGACGCCAGCCATCAAATTCCTCCCCGAAGGGGAGTAGGGTGTAAGCGTCCCCAGATATCATTCCTCCCAGGGCGTTAATTGAGGAGTAGTTATAACCATCCACGCGTTCAGGCACAACCAGAACGCAAGCAGCCAAGAACGCAAGACCAATTGTCGATAGCTTCATATGATTCATGCTCCTTGACTTACTTCGCTTGCGCCGGTGCGACATTTGGCACGGATTGGCTTATGTGTGGAGACTCTATCGCCACTGCAAAGTCGCGAAGTTGCTGAAACCTTTCCGATCCCATGGATGCACGCAGACCTTGCATGCAATCGGTAATGATTTTCTCGCGTGCGGTCTGTAGATCCCTCAACTGCTTGGCCGCTTGCGGGGGAAGCTTGGACGCCTTGGTCGCCGGGTACTGCGCCTTCAACGCCTGGATCGCGGCGGTTCCCTGTGCGGAATTTGCACGATGGTCAGCGAGACAACGCTTTGCTGTACTCTTTAACTGTTGGGCTTCGCCCGTTGTCAGCTTGGCACGACTCTTGATGAAATCCCGTGCAGCAGAATCATCCTTGCGGGCAGACTTCAGACTGTCGGCATGTGCTTCCAATCTCTCAACGTGCGTGAAAAAGGCGTGGAACAACACGTAGTCAGGAGGAGCAGCAGGGGTAGGAGCACCGGGAGGGCGAGTCTGGGATGTCGCGAAAAAACAACTCACCAGCAAAACAAAAACTGTTTTAAGATAACTCGAATTCACTTGACCTCCATCAAATGCCTTAATCTGTAAATTCAGAATAAGGCAACAGGGGGGGGTAAAGTCAAGAGTTATTTTGTGCCAATTGCATGAACGCCCGCCCCTTTTAACAGAGGCGGGCGTTCATGAAACGGGAAATAACTAAACCAGATCGAACTGCTCAGGATGCAGCATGGGATCGCTCTTGACGACAAGAACGCGGCCCAACACTTCTTCCAACTCCGCGATATAATCGCGGCCCGGTGACTTCAGGTGCTTGGCCACTTCCGGATTCACCCGGAGCATGACATCTTTGCCCTCCAGGACCTTGGCCATCTTACGGGCTTCGGTTAGAATCTCACCGGCAACCGTGTTGACGCTCTTTACATAACCGGCACCGACGCAGGTGGGGCATGGCTCGCAGAGCGCACGTTCCAGACTTTGCTTGACGCGACGCCGTGTAATGGCCACCAGTCCGAAATCATTGAACTGGAGGATTTTGTATGGTGCTCGGTCTGACCGCATGGCTTCTTCCAGCGCTGCCATCACCTTGTGGCGATTCTTGCGTTCGTCCATGTCGATGAAGTCGACCACGATGATTCCGCCTAAGTCGCGCAGGCGAATTTGGCGGACAATTTCTTTGATCGCTTCGGTGTTGGTCTTGACGATGGTGTCTTCCAGACGGTTCGACTTGCCGACATATTTGCCGGTGTTGATGTCGATGGCGACAAGCGCCTCTGTCTGGTTGATCACGATGTAGCCGCCGGACTTCAACCACACCTTGGGACGCAGAGCCTTCTCAAGCTCAGCGGTGATATTGAATGTTTCAAAGATCGGCTCCGGTCGCGTATAGAGTTTCACGCGGTTGACGATGGCCGGCTGGAAACGTTCAAGGAAATGCAGAATGCCCTCGTAGACTTCTTCGTTATCCACCCAGATTGCTTTGAACGTATCGGAAACCTGATCCCGCAATGTGCGCGTCACCAATTCCAGATCGTGATGCAATAGAGCGGGGGCTCCGCGCTTTTCGGCCTTTTTGCGAATGTCCAGCCACTGATCGTAGAGGAAGCGCATGTCGGCGCCGATTTCGGCTTCCGTCTTCCCTTCACCGGCCGTGCGACAGATGAAGCCACCGGTCATTCCGGCAGCCTGGTTCTGAACGATCTTTTTCAGACGATGACGCTCTTCGTCGTTGGCAACCTTGCGGGAGACACCGAGATGCTCCAGCGTCGGCATGAAGACTACGTAGCGGCCCGGCATTGCGATGTGCGAGGTAATACGCGCACCCTTTTGACCCAACGGCTCCTTGGCAATCTGAACCAGAATCTCCTGGCCTTCCTTGAGAAGGTCAGAGATGGAAGGCATGGGAGCGCGCTCTCTATCGGGGCGGGGAGTATGTTCGCGGGGCGTATGCTCACGCGCAGCCGGTGCAACGGGCTGTTCACCGGGAGCTGCCGCTGCTACCGCCGGGCGTTCCCCACGCTCGCCACCGCGATCACCGCCGCGATCACCACGGCCACCACGGCCGCGCCGTCGCCGATTGCCGCGCTGAATGTAGCGCGCTTGCGGCTGCTCACGCACCTCTGCCGACATGGGCTGGCCATCTTCGGGGGCGGTTTCTTCATCAGGACCGTCATCTTCTTGCGACTCGGCCAGTACTTCTTGAATCTGCTCGGCGATATCGTCTTCCAACACCGCTCCGGTTGTGGCGCTCTCGTCTTCCGGGATCGTCACCACGTTAGAGGAACCAGCCGTCATGATCAGTGGCTCATCGTCCGGGTCACTCTCCTCTTCTACGGCTGCCACAGGCGCGGCGATTGTCTCCACGACAACAGGCAAAGGCGGCGGCAATGGAGGAGGCGTCATTGCCATCGGAACTGGCGTTGGCTCGGGAACCTGGATGGGTTCAGGCTCTGGTTCGGCGGAACTGCCATGCTGATCTGCCCACGCAGCATCTTCTGCTTCTTCGATGGCCCGTTGCGAGTCAGACTCGGTCCGGTTGTACTTGGCAATCGATTCACCGGGCAACGTGTACTTGGCGATAGACTCGCCGGGCAGCACTAGTGCTTCCAACTCGGCTTCCGGCTCGGCATCGCCCGCTGCTTCGTCCGCTGTTGCTGGCTGAGACGCATCCGGGGATGCGTACTTGGATTCCGGGAAGCCACGACCGCCTCGGCGGCGGCGGCGGGAGCGGCGGCCACGGTCTCCACCGCGATCGTCACCACGTTCCTGCCCAGGGCCAGTTACGGGGGGCGCGGCTTCTCCTGCCTCGGTTTCTACATTGGCAGCCACCAGCACATCAGCAACGGGAGCAGCCATGCGCGGGGGGACAGGACCGCGCTCGCGTCCATTCTCCCTGCCGTGATCCCGTCCGTGGTCGCGTCCGTGGTCGCGTCCCCGACCGCGCTGGTTTTCACTGGTGGAAACCCGGTCTATGTCTTCGCCCGCTTCATCGGCGAAATCGGATACGTAAAGAAACGCATCGCGCTCCAATCCGATGTTGACGAAAGCCGATTGCATGCCGGGTAACACCCGGGTGACGCGGCCCTTGTGAATACTGCCTACGAGGCTATACTCGTTGGCAGATTGAAAATAAATCTCGACGAGTTGTTCGTCCTCGAGAATGGCAAGTTTGGTTTCGTGCCGATTGGCCGAAACCACCAACTCTTTGGTCATTAGAATTCTCCGCTATTAGCGAAGCAAACTGCCGGCAAAGAGCGCGGTGGACGTTACGAGTGCGGATGGGAGGCGCATGATGACGGGACATACGGGTTCCAGCGGCGCGTAAGCCGCCGGTAGACCGGTGTCCAATCGAGCCCAGTTGGCTCTGCTTCAACCCTTGCCTCCAAACCTCTGCCAAAGCCCGGGTGCTCAACCCGCGCCGGCGGCTAATCCGCTGCGGCACGGGAATCATCCCGGCTGGCACCGACGGCTGGCTCCGAAGAGCCTGTCGCAATCACTCGCTGGCCGGATCCAGTTTCAGATCCGGGCGGCGTCTCGCGCTTCAATCCTGCAGCCGCTTCAATTTACAAATCGCCGGAGCCGAACATTGTTGACCAGCCCCAGCATCAAAAATACAGACAACGTGCTCGAACCGCCGAAACTCATCAGCGGCAGTGGGATTCCGGCTATGGGCATTCGCCCGGAAACCATCCCAACATTCACCAAAAGGTGAAAGAGCAATAAACCAGCTACTCCCATGCAGATAAACAGCCCAGCGCGGTCTGGCGCGGTCTGGGCGTTTTGTACTATCTGCATGAGAAGCAAAAAATACAACCCAAGTACAAAAACTACTCCAACAAAACCATGCTCCTCGGCAAAGGTCGAGAAGATAAAATCCGTGTGCGGCACTGGGAGGAATCGCAGTTGTGTCTGCGAACCCTGAGTCAGGCCCCTTCCCCACATTCCTCCAGAGCCAATTGCAATCTTCGATTGAATCACCTGATAAGCTTTCCCTTTGGGGTCAGATTCGGGATCCAGAAATGTGTCGATGCGCTTCTGCTGGAACTCTTCCAGAATGAAGTGGTAACTAAACCATATACCCAGAGCCCCCAGAACCACAATCGCCGCTGCCTGACGCCAACGAAGTCCCGCCAACACAACCCCCACTGCCAGTATCGGCGTGTAGGTCAGGGCGGTACCCGCGTCCGGCTGCTTGAAAACCAAGGCCATCGGCAAGGCTACCAGTCCGCCTAATTTGAGCAGATCGCTCCATTTTAGCTGATCGCTTTTCTTCTCTGTCAAATATCTCGCTATTAGCAATACTATCACTAGTTTGACGAACTCGGAGGGCTGCAGATTGAACCCAAAGAACAGCGGGATCCACCGCTGCCCTCCCAACTCCGCTTTCCCAAAGAAAAACACAATCACTAGCATCAAGATCGAAAGCCCGTAGAACAGGGGAACTTGGCCCAGATGC
>Ga0315912_10003115_pt1 | contig 16797 bp, 15 predicted proteins | sample VfabasoilMG_FD_204469 | JGI IMG/M metagenome (GOLD analysis project Ga0315912, IMG submission 204469) | Garden soil microbial communities collected in Santa Monica, California, United States - V. faba soil | ecosystem: Environmental > Terrestrial > Soil > Garden | place: USA: California... | reverse complement strand
GCTTGCTCAGCGGCACGATGCAGGTCGTGTGCACCGCGGCGGGCACGGATCGCACTTTCGAAGCCCTGCATGCCGGCCAGCGCAGTCGCGAGAGCCTGCTCGTACGAGTGAGCCGGAGCGTGCGCCAGACGGTAGCGCCGCTCGTGGCAACGCTCGGTTTCGTCATCGGCTTCTGGCTTTCCGACTCGTGGCAGACGGGCCTCTTGGTCGCCGTGGCCAACTTCGCCGCGCTGGCATCGCCGCTGGCGGAGCGGCTGATCACCGCACTCCAGGAAGCCTGGCTCCTTTTGCTTGCACGCCAGGGTGTGGACTTCGGCGCGGACGGGTTCGACGCAGCCGGGCACGTCCAGCTCGCCGTCTTTTGCGCGCGCGGCACGTTCTTGTCCGGGGAACCGGAGGTGACCGACATCGTGGGCCTCGGCGGCGTTTCGGAGCGGGAAGTGCTCGCGCTGGCGGCCGGCGCGGAAAGCGTGGCTGCGCATCCGTCGGCGGCCTCCATCCGGCGTGCGGCGCACGACCGTCACTTCAGTCCCGAGCCGACCCGCGGTCACGACGTCCTCGGCGGCATGGGCGTGACCTGCTATTCCGCCGACGGCCACCGCGTGCTGGTGGGAACGCGCGAGCTCATGATGAAGGAGAAGGTCAGCATTGCTCTCTCCGAGGAGGCGTTGCGCAAGATGGAGCAACGCGGACGGAGCGGGATCCTGGTGGCCAAGGCTGGCCGCTTGATTGGGATCCTGGCCCTGCACGACGCGCTGCGCCGAGGCGCTCGCGCCGCGGTGCAGCTCTTGCTCGACGTGCACATCGAGCCGGTGCTCCTCTCGGGCGAGGCCAGGAACGCCACCGAGGCGCTCGGTCGCGCGCTTTCCATCGAGCACGTGCGGCCCGAAGTGCCGGCACGCGAGCGCGCAGCCGAGATTCGACGCGTGATTGAGGGTGGAGCAGCGGTTGCCGTCGTGGGGCACAGCCCGCTCGACGATTCCGCTCTCTCCGCGGCATCCGTTCCCATCGTGCTGGACGGCAGTGCGCTGACTCCGCGCCCGAGATGCGTGACCTTGCTGGGCGACGATGTGCTCACCGCAGCCCACGCTCTCGTCGCCGCGCAGATCACTCGCCGTGACGGCTTGGTTGCGCTGGTCTTGGCGCTCGCTCCGGCGCTGCTCGGGGTTCTGTGCACGTCGAGCTTGCTCTTCCCTCCCGTCATGGCTCCGCTGGCAGCATTGCTGGGTGGGGCAGCCGCCGCGCTCTGGGTCTGGTCGCGCTTGGAGCGCGCGCTGCGCTTTCATCGGAAGTTGCCGGGTGCCGGCGAAGCGCACTGATCCGGCGGTCGGACCGCGGACCGGGCTTTGGTCGCGCTAGGCGACCGAGCTTTTCGGCGCCGCCCCGATGTGGCAGACCCTTTCTGGTGGCCGAACGAAACCTGGACCGACTCCGCCAGAATCTCGACGACTACATGCTCGAGAAGGGGCTGCGGACGACCGAGCAGCGTCGTCTGATCGTGTCGACTTTTTTCGATACCACGGATCACCTCACCATCGACGAGCTGCTCGAGCGCGTGCGCGCGATCGACCATCGCGTTGGTTACGCCACGGTCTACCGCACGATGCGCATGCTGACCGAGGGCGGGATCGCCAACGAGCTTCACTTCGGCGATGGCGTCACTCGCTTCGAGATCGCAGACGAGGACGCGCACCACGACCACCTGATCTGCGAGGAGTGCGGCCTCATCATCGAGTTCGAGGAGCCGCTGATCGAAGAGCTACAGGGGCGCGTTGCTTTGGCACACGGTTTCGTCGTCACGCACCACAAGCACGAGCTCTACGGCCATTGTGCCGATCGCCTCGCCTGCGCGGAACGCCGCCGCCTGCACTCGCGCCGCGTAGAGTCCGGGCATCATACGCGCTGAGTTGGCACCAACCCTTGCACGTCGAGCGTGCGCTTCTCCGTGATGACCCAGTTGCACGGCACGTCGTGTGCCTCGCTCGGAATCTCCGCCAGCAGCTGAAACTCGAAGACGACGACCACCGCCAGGGCCGGCGGCACGACGTCGGCCAGGGTGGCATCGTAGAAGCCGGATCCGTAGCCTAGTCGGTGGCCGCGTCCATCGGCAGCCAGAGCTGGGACGACGACGACGTCGACGTCACCCCTCCCGGCGACGGGCGCGTCTTCTTTCGGCTCCAAGAAACCGCGACCCCGTTCGGACAGATCCTCGAGGCCGTCGGTGAGTCGAAACCCGGTGCTGAAACCACCGCTCGGACTCGGCGACATGAAGGGGTAATAGACGCGCACGCCCTGACTGCGGAGCAGCTGGTCGAGGGTGCGCAGGTCGACTTCGCCGCGCTCGAGCATGGGGTGGAACAGCGCTACGCCACCCGCGGCCTTCACTGCCGGCAGCTCGGCCAGGCGGGACACGATGAGCTGGCTCCGCCCTGCGAGCACCGACCCGGGGTAGCTGCGGCGGAGCTCTCGGAGCCGCCTGCGGAGCTGCTTCTTGGCCCGCTTGGTGATTTCGAGCAGGAGCTCCGGGTCCAGGGGGTCCGCCATTCCTTCGCCCCGGTTCTTGCAGGGTGGGCGGCGGGATTGCAAGTCGGAGCCCGCTCGTGTTCTCGCGCAGGCAGCCTTGTGGCACAAGCCTCTCGCAGATGGGCGCTTACCTGATCCCGGCGTTTCAGGCCGAGGCGACCATTCGGTCCGTCGTCCTCGGCCTTTCGCCCTCGCCTTCGACACCCGTTTTGGTCATCGACGATGGATCGACCGACGGCACCGCCGAGCAGGCACGAGCGGCGGGGGCAATCGTCCTTTCTCACCCCCAGAACAGAGGCAAGGGTGCCGCGCTCTTGACGGGTCTCGAGTGGGCGCGCGAAGCGGGGCATCGGGCCGTGGTCAGTCTGGACGCCGACGGCCAGCATCCGCCGTCGGAAGCCGCGCGTTTGCTCGAGCATCCGAGCAGCGAGGAAGCGCTCGTGCTCGGTGTGCGCAATCTAGAGCGAGCAGGCGCGCCCGCCGCCAACCGGCGGTCGAATGCATTCTCGAACCTGGTCTTGTCGTGGTTCGGCGGGAGACGGCTCGAGGACACCCAGTGCGGCCTCCGTCGCTACCCCGTGGCAGAGGCTCTGGCGCTTGGCGCAAGGGCACGCGGCTTTGCCTTCGAAGCCGAAGTCGTCCTCAGGGCTGCGCGCACCGGCATGCCCATCGTGCACGTGCCGTGCGAAGTGCTCTACCCTCACGATCGCACGACCCACTTCGATTCGGTGCGCGATCCGACGCGCATCGTCGCTCGCGTCGTTTGGACCTGGCTTACGGTGCCGCATCACAGGCGGAGCCGGCGCTTCTTCGAGCGCGCGCTTTCGCTCGCGCTCTTGGTTTTCGCCCTCCTCGTGTCGGCTCACTGGCTGATCGACCGGGTGGCGCGCTTCACGCCGCCCCATGTCGCGTTCACGCGTCCGGAGCGGAACCCTGGTCGCGGGCTGCGTCGGGTCGGTCGTGCGCAGGCCGTTTGGCGCCAGGGCATGACCGAGGTGCTGCTCGTCGGTAGCCCAGCGGAGATCGGCTGGGCGCATGGTCGCCTGCTCCGTGGGGAGATGGAGCAGACCGAGGGAGAGCTCCTGCAAAGCTTTCAGCGCTACGTACCCACCGAGGCGGCTCGTCTGCTTCTGCTCGATCTGGCGCGCTTTCGCTACCGCAACGTCGACCGCGGCATGTCCCCGCACCGCCTGCAGGAGCTCGTGGCTGAGGCGGAGGCTTTCGATCCGGACCCGTTCGCGAGCTTTCTGCCCACCTACCAACGCTTCGTCTACCTGAACGCGCTCTACGACATCTCCCTTTCCCTGGAGCACTCACCGCTGCTCGGCTGCACCACGTTCACCGTGGCGGCCGGGGGTGACGAGGGGCACCCCTTCTTGGCGCGCGCCTTCGATTTCGAGGTCGACGACGTGTTCGATCGCCAGAAAGCGGTCTTCTTCGTGGCAGAGGATGGCCAGCTGCCCTTTGCGTCGGTTTCCTGGCCCGGGCTGGTCGGGGTGGTGACCGGTCTGAATGCGGCTGGCGTGGGCGTGGTGGTGCATGGCGCTCGCGGGGGTGAGTTCGCTACCGAGGGCGAGCCCGTGGTGCATGCCGTGCGCCGAGTGCTGGGCCAGGCCACGACGACGGAGGAAGCGTTTCGCCTGTTCAACGAGCGCCCGAGCATGGTGAGCCACCTCGTGGTCGTGCAGGACTACCATGGGCGCGCCGCTCGCTTCGAGCGCGCGCCGGGCCGGAGCGCCACCTGGATCGAGCTCGGCAGCGTCGCTGCCGTCAGCAACCACTTCGAGGGTCCGCTGGCAGGCGATCCGAAGAACCTGCGCGTCATGCGCGAGACCTCTACCGTGGCCCGCCGGGCCCGGGGGGACGCGCTCATCCGCGAGCACGTCGGGCCCCTCGGGGCGACCGAGCTGGCGCGCTTCCTGAAGGACAAGATGGACCCCAGCGGGCGCCCTCTGGCAGCGGGAGACCGTCGCGCGATCGATGCCGACATCGCAACGCACGCGGTGATCATGGACACCCGAACGCGCACGCTGTGGGTGAATCAGGGGCCGCACTTGCGCGGTGAGTTCGTCCGCTTCGATTTGGGCGACGTCTTCGAGCGGCTCCAGCTACCGGAGCCCGAAGTGCTTCGTGAGACCCTGCCCCCCTGAGTCGGCCGCGTTGAAAGAGGCGGCTCAGGTGCGATCCAGCCCGAGCCACGCGCCCACGCAGGCGAGCGTCAGCCCCACGGGTGCGATGGCGAGCGCGATCACCACGGCCGACGGCTCGGTGACGCTGAACACGCCCAGCACGACCAAGATCGTCGCTCCCGTGGCCCAGGCCGGTTCGAGCACGCTCGCCACGCCGCTGGCTCGGGCGATGAGGTAGCCCGAGAAGGGGAATGCCAAGAGCAGCGCTACGACGAGCAGGAGCACCGGCAGCAGGCCCTCGAGCCCGTCTTCCTCGGCGAGCGCGAAGTCGATGCCCCAGGAGTGGCCGAGGTACACGGCGAGGCCCAGGAAGACCAAGGTGACGCCGAAGGTGACCAGGATGCCGAGCAAGATCCAATGAAACATGACCGGCTTGCCGTGCCTCGAGAGCGCGCTCCTGACCGCTCCCACGCTCGCGTGCTCGAGCAGCGAGGAGGTGGGCCGCCCTCTGAGCGCATCCTCGCGCTCTCGAAACACCAGCATGGCACCCAGCGCCAAGAGGACGGCAACGGGCAGCGCGATCACCAAGAAGGCCGGACTGCGCGCGAAGACGAGGTGGTCGTAGGCGCCACGTAGGGCCGCGGAAATCAGCCAAACCAGCGCGAAATAGCGGTCGCGACGCTCGAGGCCGAGCACGTAGCCCCAGAGTCCAGAGAAGAAGAAGTGCCCGGGCAATGAAAGGCCCAAGCGGGCGCCGTCGACCCAGCCCGGCTGGCCGCCCCAGGCCTGCCAGAGCAGGCACTCGGCGCAAGCAAAGCCAGCCACGATCGCCGCTACGTGCAGAGCCGCCACGCGGCCGCTGGTCAGGCGCCTGGACAGGTAGAGTGGCCAGGCGACGGCCACTTTCAGCGCCTCCTCGAGCGGAGCGGCGAAGAGCACCGAGAAGAGCGAAAGGCCAAGCTCGGCGCCGCGCGCTCCGGGCGCGTCGAGAGCCGTGAAGGAGAGGGCCTGCCGCTCCAGCCAGAAACTGGCGGCGGCCACCATGGCTCCCAGGGCTGCGAGGATCAGGGCAAGCTGCCAAGGCAGACGGGCCGAGACGCCACTTCGTTTCCAGAGCCAGGCGGCGAAGGCGAGCGGCAGAGCCGCGAGCAGGGCGACCAGAAGCACGGTCACAAGTGAAATCCGATGCGCAGAGCCAGGGCGAGGTTGGTTCCCGTGGCGCTCGAGCCCGCCGCGTAGACGGGGTCCATGGCGCCCACGAAGTCAGCCGGGTCCTGCGCTGGGCGTCCCAGGAACGAGAGTCCAAAGCGCAGGCTCGCACCCACCGAGAAGTGGTCGCTGAGGTAGTAGTCGGCTCCGGCTCCGAGGTTGAGTCCGAGACCCTCGACGCCCCGCAGGCCTCCGGTCGTCTGCTCGGCTGCCAGCCCCCCTGCGTTCAGATAGCCGAGGTCGAGCACGGCGAACGGCTCGAGGTTGCCGAGTGGGAGCTTCATGCCGAGCTCTCCACCCACGAAAGTCGTGCGCAGATTGCCCACCTCGGTTCCTGCGACTCGCGCACCGAGCGTGAAGTAGAGAATGCGCACCCCAATGCCGCCTGCAAAGGCGAGTCCCACGCCCGACGACGGATCGCCCGGTGCTAGGAACGTCCCCCGACCCAGCCCGGCGACATCGACGACGCCGAGTCCGATGTCACCGATGAGCCAAGCAAATTCCAGGCCCCGCCCGGAGTCCTTGCGGTCCGCTTCTTCGAGCTCTCGCCCGACCTGGTCGCCTTGATCGTCCTCGGTTTGGAAGGTGTCCGGGACCTCGAGACCGCCTGCCGTGAGCTCGTCTCCCCCTTCACCGGCTGGCGCCCCGTCCGTCTGATCCTCTTCCTCTGCAGGTTCCGCCTCTTCGTCTTCGTCTTCGTACGAATCGGCCCATGCCGGCCCAGAGCCGACGACGCACAGCGCGAGGACGATCGCCGGGGTGAAGCAGACGGTGAGACGAGGCCTCATTTGCGGCAGCATACCCTAGAGCTGCCCCAGCCACTCGTCGTCCCACGCGGCGGCGAGCGCTTGCAGCCTCGTCCGGTCAGGGGAAGCGGGGCGGAGCTCGTCCCAGCTAGCAGAGAGGACGAGATCCCGCTTCAAGGTGGCGACGGTGCGATAGAGGAGGGCGTCGTCGCGGCGCTGCCCTAGGATCTGGGCGAGCGCAGCCGCACCGCGCAGGCTCGAAACGAGCCCTTTGTCCCATGCGGCGACGTCGTCCGGGATGCGCTCGAGATGCCCGTAGAAGCCGAGCACGCGGGCCGCCGTGGTCGCGCCCCAACGGGGAAGCCCAGGAATGCCGTCCGCGGTATCTCCGACCAGAGCCAAGTAGTCTGGGATCGACTCCGGCCTGACGCCGAGCTTCTCCACCACCCCGGCTTCGTCATAGAACTTGCGGCGCAGGCGATCCCAAACGACGACGCGGCTGCCCTGCACGCACTGCATTAGATCCTTGTCGGGTGTGGCGAGCACCACCCGCTCGAAATCGGGGTCTACCGCGGCAGCGGCGCTCAGCGAAGCCAGCGCGTCGTCGGCCTCGTAGTCGATCATGCGCAGGACCTTGAAGCCGAGAGCCTCCGTGACCTCCTCCGCCAACGGAAACTGCGCGAAGAGGTCCGGGTCGATGCCTTCCCCAGTCTTGTAGGTGGGGAGAAGCTCGTTTCTGAACGACTCGATCACCGTGTCGAAGGCCACGGCCAAGTGGGTCACTGCCGTATCCCGAGCGAGAGCATGCAGGCTGCGTGCGATGCCGATGGTCGCCCCCACTTCGCGGCCGTCCTTCGCTCGCTTGCTGGGGACGCCATAGAACGCCCGGAAGAGCTCGTAGGTCCCGTCGACCACGAAAAGCTGGTTCGAGCCGCTCATGGCCCCCCCGAAGCTCCCCTGGGGCTCGGCCCGGCGGTGACGTTTCGGCGACGGTGAGCGCGATTCGGCACTGTCGCTTGCTTCTCGGGCTCGTCTGATGAAAATTCCGGGACCCTCAGCCCTGCTTTAGGTCCCATGCGCCGTCCACTCGTTCTCGTTCTCGTCACCGCCGCAGCCCTCTTGATGGCTTTGGCCAGTTGTACCCTGATCACGGAGGTGGATCGGGGGCTCATCAACGAGGGCGGTGCCGGGGGTATGGGCGGCGCCGGCAGCTGAGGGGCCCTGCTTGCTCGGGCGGGGTTAGCTCGGACAGGGCTAGCTCGGGCAGGGCTAGCTCGGGCAGGGCTAGCTCGGACAGGGTCCGGCTAGCTCGAGCGGCGACGTGCGATGCGCCGCCGCCAGAGTCCTGCGCCGAGCGTGGCCGTGAGCAGGCTGAGCAGCAGGAGCTCGCCGTGGAAGTGCGGTTTGGGCGTCAGGTGCGCAGCGCCGCAGCCGTACAGTGGCTCCGGAGGGCAGACGTCTGCGCTGGGGGCGTCCGGTGCCTCGGCCGTGTTGGGATCCGTCGTCAGCTGCCCGACGGCGGTGGCCGGGACCATGGTTCCATCGAGCTCCAGGTAGTCGAGCACGCCATCGTTGTCGGAATCGGTCGAGGCGTCCTTGGTGCGCTGGATGGCAGCAATCAAGGAGTTGGCGTCCGTCGGCTTCAGGCCCTGTGGTTCGCCCGTGCAGCCCGGGGGCATCTCTCCGGGCCTGCAGGCGCGATTCATCAAGGTCTCGGCGAAGGCCTTCTTCGCGGAGCCGGCGGTACCGGGGCTCTCCGTGTGGCAGATGGTGCAATCCGGCGTGCACTGCATGGGCACATGATCCCGCACGACGCTGGGGAAGTTGGGGGAGGCGGCAGACGCGCCGGCTGTCAGGGCCAGCGCCGAGAAGAGCGCGAGCCCGGTAGCGCGGGCGAGACTAGGAAGCGATGCGAGGCGGTTCATGACGAGGCTCACAGGTAGAGGTGCAGCTGGGCGAGCATGGTGAAGGGTTCGTCCTGCCTGAGCATGGCATCGACACGCATTTCGAACTGCTTGAAGAAGAACCAATCGACGCTGAGCCACCCGCCGAACTTGGGGTTGCCGCGTCCAGGGGTCGGGGGCGAGGTCGAGGTAACGTAGCGCCCTTGGTCCATGATTTCGCCGGTCATGATGAAATGAAGCCCAGTGATCGGTTCGTAGTCGACCTGACCGAACGCCACGTAGCCGGCGTCGGCATTCACACGGAAGAGCGCGTCGACCTCGGCCATCATCACCAAGGGTTTGGCCGGCGCCCAGCGCCCGAAGATGCCGTGCACCTGGCGCAGGGTGTCACTTTCTGGCTCGATCGAGCTGCTGGTCGCCGTGGTCACGACGGTGCGTTCGTACAGATCGTACTCGGCAAAGGTGACCTTGGAGCTCACGCCGGAGGCGAACGACGTGCCTGCTATCCCTTCCAGGAACATGGAGTAGCCGCGCTCACGGAAGGCGTCGGGGCCCACCTGGTAGTTGCCGGCGATGGCCATCAACTCACCGCGCAGCTTCTCGCTCACGTACGACAGAGCGAGCCCGTGCTGTTGGTCGCTCTCCCGATCCGTGCGCGTGGCTTCCTTAATCCATGCGTTGTGCTCGGGAATGCGTAGGCCGAACGGTTGATTGAGCCGGCCGCCGCGCAGGATCCATTTGTCCCCGAGATCGAGGCCGATGTAGTGCGAGCGCGAGACCAGGTTGTAGCCGTCCTGATTGGTGGTGACCTGCGCCAGGCGTCCGTTGGTCGAACCAGGCCGCGCACGGCCGATGCCCAGGCTGCCACCTATGCGGAAGATGCCGAGATGCAGCTGCCCGTACAGATCGCCCTGCATGACCGGGACGAAGGCGTACTCACCGCCGGCCTGCGTGGGGCGAATCACCGACAGGTTGCGGTACGCGCCGCCGAGCAACAGGGCGTCCGGAGGTGTCCACAGACCCCAGAGCACGCCGGGCGATGGCTCTTTCGCATCCGGCGCCCGCTTCCCGTACTGCATGCGCAGGATCATGTCCGCGGTGACTCGCCCGTACTGGGTGAGGAGCTCGCCACCGCTCGGATCGGCATGGCAAGTGGAGCATGCGGTGTAGCTGTGCCGGATCATCCACGTGTAGGCCGACGCTTCGCTGGACCAGGTGCCCAGTACCGACAGCACGCAGGCGACGATCGCGATGAGAGGCCATGGTGCCATGCGCCGCGCGCGCCGACGCTCGCTCGGTCGAGAGTGGATCACGCACCCCGTGCAGAAGTCATCCGTTGGAATCGTCCCGCTAGAGGTTCCAGCGCAGCCTTGGGGCAGGGTGCGCTCCGGCGCCCTGCTGGAGGTAATCATGGCTGAAACATCGCTGTCCGCGCGCGCTCCGTCAATCTTTCGCGCGCTGGTCGACCCGTCTCCGGACCGAGCCTAGACCACGGCCGTCCGGTCATTGGGCGGAAATTTTCACTAGATTGGTGCCAACATGCCCCAGCCCGTGCCTGTCCTGCCACCGGATCCCGGTGTCCGCGGGTCGGCCGCCGCTCGGCTGCCACTCCGCTAGGCGGGCGTGCGGGCTCTGGCGTCCAGGGGGCCCGTGCTGGGCCCGCCGGCACGCTCGCCCTGCCGCTCGCCCTGCCGCTCGCCCTGCCGCTCGCTAGGGGGGGCCCCGAGCACGCGTTTCACTCGCGCAGCTTCAGCTTCACCTTGATCTCGACGTCCTTCTCCACGCAGACGCCGAGGTAGCAGGGCTTTTCGATGTTGAAGTTCGTGATGTCGAGCTTGCTGTGGCCTTGCACGTGGTAGTCGCTGCCCGTGCGCGTGACCTTGTAGTCGAACTTCAGGTCCTTGGTGACGCCGTTCAGAGTGAACTTGCCGGTGGCGCTGCTGGTCACGGCCTTGCCATCCTCGGGGAACTGAAGGCTCGTACGTGGGACGGCGAGTGTGGCGTTCGGATGCTTGTCTGCGTTGATCGCCTTCTTCAGGTGATCGTCGCGCAGGCTCATGCCGGTCTTGAGCTTGTTGACCGGTGCCGTGATGGTGAGGATCCCACCCGCCTCCGACGCCTTTGCGCCGGAGCCGGTGCCGTCAATCTTGAGACCTCCGGGTCCCTTGGCGAGGAAGCCGGTGGAGCTGTCTCCGATGCCGGTGAGGGCCGCATGGGCAAAGGCCGCACAGCTGAGGACGAGTGTGGTCGCGAGAGCGGCTTGGCGAATGATCGAACGGTGCTTCATGTTGTGGTTCTCCTTCGGGCGGTCGCTCGACCGAGGGATCTTGGTTCACGTTTTTCTGCCACGACGGGAGCGCGGAGGCCCGATTTTCGCCCCCCGGGAAGGCGGCATTCGATTCCCGGAGACCAGCGATTTTCAGGCGATCTCGCGCGAGAACCCGGCGCCGCCGGGCTCCTCATAGCTGGATACGCGGCTCGAAAAAAGTTCTTCCCCAGCTCGGGCCGATTCACACCGGCGAGAGTCTTCCATTTGCAGCGCAAAGGTCGCGCTAGATTACCACGGCCGTCGAACGAGCAGAGACACGCGCGCGCCGAGATAGGCTCCGCCGAAGCGTGTCTCCGCGTCCATGAACTCGATGGGGATGGGACGAAGGAGTGCGCCTGCGCCAAGGCCCACGCGCAAGCGCAGGGAAGGTGCGAGCGCAGTGGTCAGTGCGACGTCCAAACCGAAGCGCGCCGTCCAGGTCGTGGTTTGGCCGACGATACCGTCCACACTCGCACCCCCGCCTACGTCGACGAGCGTGAGCGCTAGGACGCCGCCGGCCTCTGCGTCGAAGTTGCTCCCCAGCGACTTGACCCAGTAGGCGCCAGCGTGAGCGTCGAACCAACTGATGAGCGGTGAGCCCGCTCCCGGTGCGCGCAAGCCGTAGAGCTCACCGGCGAGCATCGACACTCCGGTACGGAAGCGCCACGGCAGCTCGCGGTTGAGCTCGAGGCCGAGGCCTGGACCTGCGAGCCAGGCGCCGTCGCTGGCCCAAGTTGCGTAGAGATCGCTCTCCAAAGACAGCCGCCGTCGCTCGGCTTCGCGCCTTTCGATGCGGCGCTCGATCTCACTTTCCTGCTGCCGTTTGGCCTCCAGGCGGAGCTTGCGTGTGCGCAGGGCCGCCAGCTGGCGCACCAGCTCGGTTGCGGCGAGCGCAACACGTCGGCCGACGGTGGTTGGGTGTCCGATGGCGGAGACTCGCTTGGCACCGGCGAACTCGCCGCGATCCCAGACTCGCACCAGCAGCCACTCGCCGCCGGCCGTCTCCGAGCTCGGATCGTCCCTGGTCACCGAAATGTGGAGCTCGATGTCCGCCGACGTGTCGCCGATGCGGAGTGGGTCGGGTGGCACGACCGTGTGTTCGAGCTCGAGCGCGAGCGTGCGACGCGCGGCGCTTTCGCCGGGCGCTCCGGCCGGCATCTCCAGGTACCACTTCGGGGCCGCCAGCGCAGGCGTGCTCACGGCGAGCACGAACGTCAGCACTCGGCAGCGCAGCGCGGCGATCAGCGGGGTGGACCGCCGCACGGACGACGGGCGCGCGGCAGCGAGGGGACGACGCACGGTAGGTTTTTCAGCTCAGCAAACGAAGGGACGGGTGACAAGTCCCCGCCCCGTCCTCGCAGGCGTCAGTGCTCGTCGTCTTCGGCCGGGGTCCCGTTGTCTTCCCCGGTGCCACGTTCGCTGCGATCGAGCGGACGGTCCGTGCCACCGTTTGCTTGCCCGTCCGGGCGGGCATCCGCTTCGACCTCCGCCAAGAGCTCATCGAGCTCGTAGCGCATGGCGTAGAGACTGGGACCGGCAGGGAACTCGCGCGCGTACTGGTCGAAGAGACCTTGTGCCAACGCGAGGTCACGCGCTGCGAGCGCCAGGTCGAACTCGCGCACCAGCGCGTCCTCGGCGAAGTCGCCGCCCGGGGACAGCGTGCGGTTGGCCGCGTACGCTCGCGCTGCCCCCGCGGCATCGCCAGAACGGCTCAGCAAGTTGCCCAGCATCATGGCCGCCAGCGGTGCGTTTGGATCGCCGCCGTAGCGGTCGACCACTTGCGACAGGGCCTGAATCGCGCGCTCTTGGTTGCCGGCGAAGCGCGCCACCTCGGCCATGGTCATCAGCTCTTCCACGCTCCCCGTCGCCAGCACGACCTGGGTCGCTTGGCTTCGCTCGAGCTCGCCGAGCGCGCCCGCGTAGTCGCCGCTGTCAGCCAGATCGAGCCAGCTCGAGCGCGGGCTGGGCAGGGGTGCGGTGGCCGGCAATGCGGGAGGGAGCTCGAGCCCCAGCGTTTCCTGCTCGCTCCCCGGCACGGACGGGACGTCGGTGGTCGCCGTTACCTTGGCGCGCGGGCCATGCTTGCGTTCGGTGCGCCGCGAGCTCGGGCGCACGACGGCATCTGCCCTGTCCTGGGCCCGTGCCCGCGTGGCCACCGTGGCACCGGTCCTCGTTTCCGCGGTGGCACGCACCACCTCGCGTTGGGCCGTGCTCTCGCGGTCGGCGTCCGGCAGGCGCTGTCCGACGCCGACACCGATGCCGAACACCAAGAGTGCGGCGGCCGCCTGCCAGACCCTGTGCACCCGCACCCGGCGGCTCGGCGCGCCGAGGGTCCTGCCGGCGTCCAGCCGGAGCCGGACGCGCTCGATCAAGGCATCGTCACGATACACGCGGACTGCGTCCGCGGGGAGCGAGCTCCACTCGGAGCGCGGCGCCGAGACGGACGCATGTGCAGGCGAGGGTCGCTCCGATCTCATGCTTCCTCCCGGGGCGCCTCGCGCGAGGAAAGCCTGTGCGCGGAAAGGAAGGTCTGAGCGAGGGTGATTCGGCGCTTGGTCGTGGCAAGCGAGCACTGGGTGATGCGAGCGACCTCTTCCAGCTTGTGACCCTCGACGTAGCGCAGGATCCAGGCCAGGCGCTGGTCGATCGGCAGGGTACCCAGGGTGCCGTACACCTCCGCTAGCTCCGCACGTGTGTCGGGTCCCGCCTCCGCGCTCACCAGCGCGTCGAGATCCACTGCCTCCGTGCTGGCGAGCCCCAAGGCTCCGAGGAAGCGGCGCTTGCGCATGCGGGTCTTGACCAAATTCACGGTGACCGATGCCAACCATCCCCGGAAAGCGTCACCGTTGCGGAGTTCGTCCAGCCGCCCCAAGACGCGCAGGAAGGCGTCGTGCACGATGTCCTCGACGTCGGTGACGTTGCCTTGGATGCGAACCGCGAGCGACAGGACGTACGGCGCGTGCCTGCGGTACAGCGTTTCGTAGGCCGCTCGATCGCCCACCTTCATCAGCGCGACCAGCTGCCCGTCCTCGAGCTCGGTGGGCAGGCGCTGGGCGGACGAACCGGGCGCCAGCGGCGTGGTCGGCTCCGGCGAGGCCCGCAGGTTAGAGGTCGGCTCGTCCGCGTCAGGCCTCTCGGAAGCAGGGACCTCGGAGATCCCATCGGCGCGTGCACCCGCGAGCTCGGTTGGGACGAGGCGCAGGCGGGGCACGGAGCGATGGCGAGACACGGGCACGGCCACGAAGGATAAGACGCTTCGCGGAAAAAGATCGGCTCAACGGTCACGCGCATTTTTTCCGGTCCGTGACGATCTATGACGAGTTGGTAAATGCCAATCATTTCAATGTATTACAAGGCAGTCCGGCACGCTTCGGGGGGATTTGGCCAGAAAACGAGGCTGACGGTCTGAGCCGTTTTTGATACCTCGCGCATCGAAAGACGTGCCCGGGTGCAGAACCGCCCCGGACCGAACTACGTAGGGAGAACCTGATCATGATGATTCGCAACACCGTTCTGGCCATTTCGTTCGCTGCTCTCGCCGTCGCCTGCTCCAAGGGCGGTGCCGAGGCCGAGGCTCCCGAGGCTGCTGCCACGGAAGAGGCTCCCGCTGCTGAGGAGGCCCCCGCTGCTGAGGAGGCTCCCGCTGAGGAGGCTCCCGCCGCTGAGGAAGCTCCCGCTGCTGAGGCTCCTGCCGCAGAGTGAGGTTTCCTCACGTGAGCCGACCGTTCGGCTCGCACGAAACGGCTGGGCGTCTGCCTGGCCGTTTTGCTTTTGTGCCTAGGGGGTGTCCCGAGTTTCGGGCTGCTGCGAAACGCGATTCTTCGGCTGCAAAGCGCCGCTGGTGGGACCGATCAGGAAGCCTTGGCGCTCGGAGAGGTGTCGACGAGCAGGCGCGTGCGCCCCACCAGGAGCTCGTCCCCGTGGTGCAGCGGTTGCTCGCCGCGGACACGGACGAACACTCCCGTGCGCGAGCCGAGATCGGTCAAAACGACGGTGCCCGCCTGCTCTTCGACCAGGCAGTGCTGCTCCGACACCAGGGGATCGTCGGGGAAGACGAGGTCGCCCACTGCCGAACCGACCTGCAGCGCGTTGCCGCGGGCGACGGCGCAAGCGCCGGACGCCCCCCCTTCGAACTGCTGCACGATGCGAAAGGAGGAAGGCCACTTGGGCGACGAGTAGAAGTACGTCGGCGCGGGGTCGGGCCCGTCGTCGTGGGCCGGGTTGCGCTCCACGCGCAGCAGCTGATCGCCGATCACGAACTCGTCGCCCATCTCGAGCTCGACCGAGCCTTTGATCCGGTAGAAGACGCCATTTCCACCGTCCAAGTCTTCGAGCACCAGGTCTCTCTGGCGCATGTTCAAGACGGCTTCCTCCGGATGGCAGAAGCGCTCGCCCGATAGCGCAATCGCGCCTTTGCGCCCGACGACCGCGCGCTGACCGGGCGGCGCATAGCTCTCTGGCCCGCCGCTCAAGCTGCGCAGCACGTGCAGTTGGAAGAAGACGCGGGCATCAGCCGCGGCGGAGGGTGCGGGTGCAGCTTCGGGCTCCGCCTCGGAGGCGTCCTTCTTCTTCTTCAGCTTGAGAATGTCGACGTTGGGAGCCTCGAGCAAGAGTTCCATGCCGCCGATGGCTTCGCCTGCGATGATCTTGTCGAAGCCGCCCTCGCGCAGCTTCATCACCATCTCCAAATGCTGGGCTTTCATCAGGCCGCGCACGAACTCCGCCACGTCAGGACGCTTGATCTCCGACTCGTAGCTCCGCTTGTGGCTCTTGATGACGCGACCACCGTCCGCGAAGAGATGCGTGATGATGTGCGGTGCGTCCAAGCCGCTGTCTTCCGTCTGCACGTGAAACTCCGTGCTCTTGAACTTGATGTTGTTGTTGAACCCCATCTGCGCTCGCCGGAACGCAGGCTTGCGCATTTCGGCTTCGACTTTGGCCAGGTACGCGGCGCCGAACGTGGCCATCGCTTGCTCGAGAGCCGCATGATCGCCAGCGATGCCCTCCATGCGCTCGAAAGCCGCCTGGGCAAGCGGGGCGCTCGGATCGATGCGAAGAGCCTCTGCTAGGAGCGTCTGGCCGGCGCTGTTGTTGGGACCGGTAGCAGCCCAGGCCGCGAGTAGTGAGACCGCTTCGTCGGGCCTGCTTTTCTCGACGAGCCAGGCCGCGACCTTGCCAGCCTTCTCCCGCGAGACTGCGATGTCTTCCACTCTGGCATCATCGGACCCCGAGGGGGGCAGAGCAAGGGCTAGCCGGCGCTCGCGGGAACGTCCGTGTACGCCGTGTCCTCGAGCAGGATGACGTTCGTCTTGGAGCGCGATTCGCCGGCGCTCGTCACGTACACCGCCGGCTGATCCACGACCGGGCACACCTTCTCGCACGCGCCACAACCAATGCAGAGAGTCGGGTCCACGTGTGGGCGCTTGACCTTGACCTGCTCGGGCTCGGCATCGACGCCTGCCTGAGCGACGGCGCCTCGTTTGGGCACCCACACTTCCTCCACCCAGATAGCCTTTGGTGAGGTGGGGCAGAACTCTTCGCACACCGTGCAGGGGGTTGCCATCGCCCACGGCAAGCAGCGTCCGCGGTCGAACATGGCGGTCCCCAGTCGTACCGGTGGCACTCCCTGGCCGAGCTTGTGTTTCTCTTCGATCTTTTGGATGGCGCCCGTCGGGCACACCTGGCCGCAGAGCACGCACGAGTGTTCGCAGTAGCCGATGCGCGGAATGAGGATCGGCGTCCACACGCCCTCTGGCCCAGCCTCCAAGAAGGCGGGATGCAAGGCGTTGTTTGGGCACACCTTCATGCACTCCGTGCAGCGGATGCAGCGCTCGAGAAACTCACGCTCTTCGAGCGACCCAGGCGGACGGATGACCTTGGCCGAGTAGCCCTTGTCCGGCCAATTCGCCACGCGCCCGGCCGGGATCAGGGCCGCGCCTGCAGCCGCGCCCAAAACGGCCGTGCGCCGCGAGAGATCG
>Ga0315912_10003114_pt1 | contig 16804 bp, 2 predicted proteins | sample VfabasoilMG_FD_204469 | JGI IMG/M metagenome (GOLD analysis project Ga0315912, IMG submission 204469) | Garden soil microbial communities collected in Santa Monica, California, United States - V. faba soil | ecosystem: Environmental > Terrestrial > Soil > Garden | place: USA: California... | reverse complement strand
GGGCTGTAGTTCCTCCACGAGTTTCTCAAACGGCAGATCCTGGTGCGCGTACGCTCCGAGAGAGACTTCTCGCACACGACGCAGGACTTCCCTGAAGTTCGGCTCGCCTGAGAGATCCGTCCTCATCACGAGCGTATTAACGAAAAATCCAATGAGTCCTTCGGTCTCTGCACGGTTGCGGCCCGCGATTGGAGTGCCGACGACGATGTCGTTCTGCCTGGTGTAGCGATGCAGCAGCACTTGAAACGTGGCCAATAGCGCCATGTAGAAAGTGACTCCCTCGCTGCGGCATAACTCTTTCACCTTCGCGCGCAGCTCGGAAGAGAGCATCAACGTCTGATGTGCGCCACGGTAACTCTGAACTGGTGGGCGCTGACGATCGGTCGGCAAGTTCAAAACTGCCAGCTCGCCGCCGAGGTGATCACGCCAGTAGCCTAACTGCTCTTCCAGCACAGCACCGCTTAACCAATCTCGCTGCCATACTGCAAAGTCGCCGTACTGCACCGGCAACTCCGCCAACGGAGATTCGCCGCCTTTGCTGTACGTGTCGTAAAGCGTGGCGACTTCTCGTACGAAGACGTCTGTTGACCACGCGTCGGAGACGATGTGATGAAGGGTAACCATCGCAACATGGTCCTCCTCCGCAAGCCGCAACAGGCTAACGCGCAGCAACGGTCCCCAGGCGAGATCAAAAGGTTTCTGTGCTTCCGCTGAAGCAAGGCGCTGGGCCTCTGCGTGCCGATCTTCCGGAGCAAGACCCGAAAGATCTTCGATCGCCAGCTTAAACGGAGCTGCGGCATTGATCTGTTGGTAGGGAGTACCGTCAGCAGACGTGACAAAGGTCGTTCGCAACAGTTCGTGACGGCGAATAACCTCGGTGAGCGTCTGTTCCAGTACCGGCACGTTGAGTGGTCCACTCAGCCTCAACACCACTGGGATGTTGTAAAAAGCACTGCCCGGCTCCAACTCATTGAGGAACCAGAGACGTTGCTGAGCAAACGACAAGGGCAGTTGTTGATCGCGCGAAACGGGTTCGATGGAAGCAGGCTGGGAGGCGCCGCCGCTGCGTCGCACTGCGGCTTCAACCTCCTTCGCCATGAGCGCGGGAGTAGGATTCTCAAATAAAACGCTCAGTGGAACCTCTACGCTGAAGGTTTCACGAACGCGCGTCGCTACTTTGATAGCAATCAGCGAATGTCCGCCGAGGTTGAAGAAATTGTCATGCACGCCGACTTCATCGACGCCGAGCAGCTCACACCAGATTTGGGCCAGGAGTTTCTCCACGGGAGTTCTCGGCGGAACGAACTCGTCATCTGCAGCAGGTTTCACCTTTCCGGGCTCCGGAAGGGCGGCATGATCAACCCTACCCGTTGGAGTGAGCGGGAACTTCTCGAGTCTTACGAAATGCGACGGCCTCATGTAAGCCGGTAGTCGCTGCTCGAGATAGTTTTGTAATTGCTTATCTATAAACCCGGCGTTCGTTTCTTTCACGATGTAAGCAATCAGTGTTTCGTCCCCGAGAGCACTCGGTCGAGCTACGACTACGGCGTCTGCGACTCCCGAGCACTGCCTGAGCAGTGTTTCGATCTCGCCAAGCTCGATGCGAAAGCCGCGTATCCTTACCTGCCCGTCGCGCCGGCCCAGAAACTCAATGCGCCCGTCTGGCCGATAGCGCCCAATGTCTCCGCTCGCAAACAACCGCTCGCCGCCTACCGTGCTGTACGGGTCCGGCACAAACCGTTCCGCCGTCAGCTCCGCGCGGCCCACATACCCGCGCGCCAATCCATCTCCACCGATATAGATCTCACCTCGCGCTCCCACCGGCACGGTGCGCATTTGCCCATCCAGGATGTACACTGTCGTGTTCGCGATGGGCCGTCCGATTGACACTCGCTCGTCCACTACACTCGTTTCACTCACCGCTTCAGTGCACGCGAACGTCGTCGTTTCTGTTGGTCCATAACCATCGATCAAGCGCGTCTCCGGCAACTGCTCCAAAGCCAGCCGCGCGTGCCGTGCTGATAATTTGTCGCGACCGGCCAATAACTGCCGCACGCCGCGCAACTCCGCCGCGCCTTCTTCGATCACCTGATGAAACAAGCCTGCCGTCAGCCACATCGTCGTCACGCCCTGGCTCGTTATCAACTCTCCGAGTTCGGCCAGCGTCTGTTTGCCTCTTCCCGCCAACACCAGTTTCCCGCCATTCAATAAACTTCCCCAGATCTCAAACGTCGAGGCATCGAAACTCAGCGGCGCAAACTGCAGCATTACTTCGCCGGCCAGCTCCGCATAGTTCGTTTCCTGCACGAGGCGCACCACCCCGCGATGCGTCACACCCACACCTTTCGGCGTTCCGGTCGAACCGGACGTGTACATGATGTAGGCCAGATTCAGCGCACTCGTTTCCACCTCCGGCGTTGCTTCACTCTGGCTCGCGATTAAGGCAGCTTCTCCGTCCAGACAAGTTATGCGATCCAGCGTTGCCGGCAGCGCCTGCACAAACTCTTCCGTCGTCACCGCTATCGACACTTGCGCGTCTTCGACTAAAAACAACATGCGCTCCAGCGAATAGCTCGGCTCCAGCGGCACGTACACGCCTCCGGCTTTCACGATCCCCAGCACGGCCACAATCGCTTCCACGCTCCGCTCCAAACACACTCCCACCTTTACTTCCGGTCCCACACCCCGCGACCGCAGGTAATGCGCCAGCCGGTTCGCTCGCCGGTTCAGCTCCGCATACGTCAGAGATTCCTCGTCGCCAACAAGAGCTACTTCACCAGCGCGTTGTGCTGCCTGGATCTCAAACAACTCCTGGATACAACTTTCCGAAGGATAAGCCGTCTGAGTTTGATTCCACTCGACAAGCAGTTGATGAAGGTCTGCCGCGGAGTTTAGCTCGATCTCGTCGAGGCGCTGATCGGTATCCGCGGCCAGGTTAAGCATGATCTGCCGGAAGTGGTTGACGATGCGTACGGTGGTCTCATCGTCGATCTGGTTGTTGTCGTGCCACACCCGCAGCAGCAACCGCGTGGTTCCCTTGACCACTACTGTGAGCGGATAATTAGTTATGTTGTAGGTATAAACATCTCCGATACCGAGTTCTCCGCCTGGTCCACCCTCGGATTCATAGGAAGGATAATTCTCATAAGCGAGGATGCTGTCGAAGAGCCGCATACTGCGCGGTATGTCGGTCCAGCCATGCACCTGCGAGAGCGTGCTGTATTCAAACTGTCGCTGCTCGGCTTGTTGCGCCTGGAGATCTGTTAACCATTCTCCCACACGCGCGTCGCGGCGCACGTGTACACACGCCGGCAATGTGTTGATGAAGTTTCCGACAATCTTTTCGACGCCTGGCAGCGACGCCGGGCGTCCGGAAGAAGTCGTTCCATAGATAACTTTTTCCCTGTTGCTGAAGCGACTAAGCAGCAGTGCCCATGCGCCCTGCACAAGCGTATTCACCGTTATGTGAAGACGCCGGGCAGCGTTGGTTAATTGAGCGGTCTCTTCGAAGGTGAGATAGACCTGCTGCTCGCTAAATTCGCCGATGGGGAGATCGTCGGAGTTATTGCGGGTTGAAATCGGCGTCGGCGAATTCACTCCTTCGAACAGATTGCGCCAGTAGTTTTCCGCGCTTTGCGCATCCTGGCGGCTGACCCATTCGATGAAGTTCCTGTAACTTTGAACCTCTCCGAGCTCTGGTTGCTTACCGTGCGTGAGGGCGTCGTAAACCGTCAGCACTTCCGTGATGATGATCGGCGTTGACCAGCCGTCGAGCAGTAAGTGATGACAATTCCAGGCGAAGCGGTAAACGTTATCGCCCGTGTTGAAGAGCGTGATCCTGATCAGGGGCGCCTGGTTCAACTGGAACCCGGTCTTTCGTATCGACGGGAGATACTCTTCGAGCAGGTTCCGCTGCTCGGCCGGGTCGAGCCCGCGCCAGTCAACTTGTTCCAGCTTTACTTCTACGCTGCGATTGACGATCTGTACGGGCGAATCGAGACCATCCCATTCAAAGCCGGTCCGCAGGGACGGATGGCGGTTGATGATCTGGTTCCAGCTCTGTTCAAAAGCCTGAATGTCGAGCTCGCCTTTCAACTCACACGTCACCTGCGACATGTAAACACCGGTCCCCGCTTCATACAGACTTTGGAAGAGCATTCCTTCCTGTATCGGCGAGAGCGCATAGATGTCCTCGACGTCTCCGCGGCCGCGCAAAACCCGCTGCAGTTGCGCATCGCTTAACCTCGCGAGCGGAAAATCGGATGGGGTCCAACCCGGTTCCGCGGAAATGCAGTGGGTGATGATCTCCTTCAGTGCTTCGTTGAACCATTGGGCCAGCCGCTCGACCGTTTGGGGACGAAATACTTCGTCGCTATAGATCCAATCGACTTTCAGCCGCTCTCCGACGATGCTCGCGGAAACATCGAGCAGGTGCGGACGCACGGCATCCGGACTGCGCATCGCTCCAACGCTTTCTCGCGCGAGGCTAAAACCGCTCGTCTTACTTAACGTTCCGTCGAATTGGCCCAGGTAGTTGAAAGCGATGTGTGGCCGCGGACGATCTTGCAGCTCTTTTTTGATCGCCTCGTCTTCGCTAAGGTATGCCAGCAGCCCGTAGCCGATGCCGTGTTCCGGGATTGCCCGGAGTTGCTCCTTGACTTGCTTCAACGTTTCGCCGGGATGCCCAATGCTCTCCTGTTCGAGCAACACAGGGAACACAGTGGTGAACCATCCCACCGTTCTTGACACGTCAACGTTCTCAACAATGTCTTCTCGCCCGTGTCCTTCGAGATCGATCAGGAACTTTCTTTCGCCGGTCCATTTTCCCAGCGAGCGCACCAGGGCAGTCAGCAGTACGTCGTTGATTTGCGTGTGATAGGCGTGACCCACTTCATGCAATAACGAATATGTCTCTTCGAGACTGAGCAAACTCGACACACTACGCTCGTCCCGAGTGAGGTTCTTGCCGGCGCTGTTGTCGATAGGCAGCGGCCGGACCTGTTGTCGTACCTGTTTCAGCCAGTAGCCGGCTTCCGGGCCGGCGGTTATTTTTTGCGCGTACCGGGCCAACTGCAGTGACCACTCTTTATACGACGTGGTCTTGGGTCCCAAATCAATGTGCTCATCAAGTTGTGCCTGGCGGTAAGCCTTTTCCAAATCCTCGAGCAGTATGCGCCACGACACTCCGTCAATAACGAGATGGTGACTCACGATCAGCAGCCGTTTCGTCTTTCCTGCTCCCGTCTCGAACAGCGCAAGCTTGATTAATGGTCCTCGACTTAAATCGAAACTGCGCTGAATCTGGGCCGCTTTTTCTTCGATCGCCTCGAGTTGTGCTTCAGGTTGAAGGTCCTGAACATCGACGATCGTAAAGACCTCGCCGGTTGTATCGACAGTTTCAGTAACCTGCTCCCAGGATTCCCCGTTTCGGGTGAATCGCAGTCGTAGAGCATCATGCTGATCGAGCAGCGCCGGAACAATCTCCGCGAGCAACGACGCATCGAGATTCTCCTCGACCTCGAGCATGATGGACTGGTTGTAGTGCCGCGGCTCAGCGAAATCCTGGGCGAAGAACCAGTGCTGGATCGGAGTCAGTTCGACTGGACCAGTGATTCTGTCTTGTTCGGCTTCGATCCGCGGTGTGTTTTCCGCAATCACCGCGAGCTGAGCGATGGTGTGATGTTGGAACAAGTGCCTGGGCCGAAGGTTTAGTCCTTCCTGGTTTGCCCTCGATATCACCTGGATGCCCAGAATGGAATCGCCGCCCAGTTCAAAGAAATCGTCATGGATCCCGACGCGTGCCACTCGCAAAACTTCCGACCAGATCTCAGCCAGTACCTGCTCGGTGCGCGTACGTGGTGCGATAAACGAAGGCTCCGCGTCAGGCCTGTCACTACCCGGCTCAGGCAAGGCTCGACGATTAAGCTTCCCATTCGCGGTTAGAGGAAGACTTTCCAGGTAAACGAAAGCTGCCGGGATCATGTGAATGGGCAGCTTGTTCTGCAGGTACTCGCGCAACTCGCTCGTAGCCAAGGTTTCGTCGCTTTGTTTGAGGACGATGTAAGCAACGAGACGCTTGTCTCCCGGTGTGTCCTCTCTCAGGATGGCGGCAACCTCGGCGACCGACGAATGCTGCAACAATGCCGTTTCAATATCGCCCAGTTCAATGCGGAAGCCGCGCAACTTGATCTGCTCGTCAGTTCGTCCCAGATACTCAATCTGACCATCAGGCAGGAAACGCGCAAGGTCGCCGCTCACGTACATCCTTGCACCCGCTTCACTGCTAAAAGGATCCGGAATGAACTTCTCCGCCGTCAGCATCGGCTGGTTTAGATACCCACGCCCGACTTGCGTCCCAGCGATGTGCAACTCGCCACGTACGCCGATAGGTACTGGACGTTTCTGCTGGTCCAGAATGTAGAGTTGTGTGTTGGAGAGTGGTCTCCCGATCGGCACTCCGCCACTCTGGCTCAATATTTTTCCGACTTCGTTAATAGTAACGCCCACTGCGGTCTCAGTCGGTCCGTATTCATTGAGCATGCGCGTCTCCGGCGCATGTTCCAGCCACGGAGCCACGCTCTGCCACATCAACAATTCGCCACCGATCACGAAAGCTTTCGTGAGTCCGGCCATTTGCTCGGGCTCCAATTCATGCCGCAGCAAATCCAGGTGGGCCGGCGTGACCTTCACCACACTGTAGCCGCCTCCGCTCGAAAGCAGTGTTTGGGCCAGCCCGGCAAACCCGCTCTCTTCCGGCACCAGCACCACTGCCCGCCCAGCCATCAACGGTGGATACAGAGCCGTGACCGGTAGATCGAAGGCGATCGAAGATTGCACCGGCGCCCCTTTTCCAGCGTCCATGTCAATGTCTTCCAGGCACCACTGCAAGTAGTTATTCACATTGCGATGCGTGATCATGACCCCTTTGGGTTTGCCTGTTGAACCTGAGGTGTGGATTACGTAAACCAGATGCTCACCACTCACGCCGCTTTCAACATTCGTCTCCGGCTGCTGGGCGATCACATCCCCATCTGCATCCAGCAGGATCACTTGAGATTGACCTGCCGGTAATCTTTCTTCCAGGGCCTCAGTCGTCAAAAGCACTCCCACTTGAGCTTCCGCCAGCGTCACTGCCAAATGCTGCAGTGGGTAGCTCGGATCGAGCGGCACATAAGTTCCGCCTGCTTTCATGATCCCCAGCAATCCCACGATCAGGTCCACGGAGCGCGGCATGCAGACGCCCACCAACGTTTCTAATCCCACTCCCAGGCCGCGCAGGTAATGACCTAGTCGGTTCGCTCGCTTATTCAACTCGTCATAAGTCAGCGACTCCTCGCCGCTGGATATGGCGACGGCGTTCGGATGACGCCGCACCTGTTCCTCAAAAAATTCATGCAGGGGTTTTTCGAGAGGGTAATCCCGCTGCGTATCGTTCCATTGGACCAGGATTTGTTGCTTCTCTGATTCCGGGAGCAGCGGAAACTCGGAGATTGGCAGCTCGGGTTCTCGCACGATGCCCTCGAGTAAATTCTCGAAGTGGACCAGCATGCGACGGATCGTTTCGGCATTGAAGAGATCTTTCGAATACTGCAACGTAACGCTCAGGCCTCCCGCTGAAGGCGCCATCGTCAGATTCAAATCGAAGCGCGACATGCCGGTGTCGATGCTGATGGGACTCCACGCCAACTCACCGATCTGCTGTGATGCCTGCGAATCGTTGTGTATCGTGAACATCGCCTGAACTACGGCCGTGTGGCTCAAGCTGCGCTCGGGTTGGACCACTCGCACAATCCTGTCGAACGGCACGTCCTGGTTCGCGTATGCGCCCAGGGCAACCTCTCGCACGCGTTTCAACAGCTCGAGAAACGTGGGATTGCCGGAAAGGTCTGTACGCAGGGCGAGCGTATTTCCAAAAAAGCCAATCACTGATTCGAGCTCAACGCGGCTGCGGTTGACTATCGGCGTGCCCACGGTGATGTCGTTTTCACCAGTGTAACGGTGCAGGAGAGTTTGAAAGGCAGCCAGCAGCAGGATGAAGAAGCTGACTCCTTCGCGACGACTTAACGCGGCCAGATCCGTGCCCACGCGCGAGGAAAACACTGCGACTTCGATAGCTCCCTTGAAGCTCTGGATGGCCGGGCGCGGCCTGTCGGCGGGCAAGTTCAGTACAGGCAGATTTCCACCGAGTTTGCTCTTCCAGTATTCGATCTGTCTGTCGAGCGCTTCGCCCTGCAACCATTTTCGTTGCCACACTGCGTAGTCCGCATACTGAAGCGAGAGTTCCGGAAGCTTGAAATGATTGCCGTTGGCATAACCGGTGTAGAGGGCTGTGACTTCCCCCATGAAAATTTCCTGCGACGAAGCATCGGTGATCAGGTGATGCTCAGTGCGCACCACCACATGTTCCTCACTGCTTAATCGCAGCAGGCGCGTGCGAGTGAGAGGACCTTCGGAGAGATCGAATGGTATACGCGCCTCTTCGACTACGACCCGGAGCACGGCCGGCATACGCTCTTCCGCAGGCAATGCCTGGAAATCGGTGATGGGAAGGACCTGGGCCACCGGTGGGTTGATGACCTGCCGCGGCTCGCCGTTTATCGTCTGAAAGACGGTTCGCAGTATCTCGTGACGTCGCGTTACCTCGGTGAGGGCTTTCTCTAATGCTGAAACGTTGAGAGGGCCTCTGAGGAGCAGGGCATACGGCGTATTATAGAGCGACTTATCGAAGTCCAGTTGTTCGATGGACCATAGTCTCTCCTGCGCGAACGAGAGTGGAAATGAGTTCCTGGTAGCTCCATTGTTCTTTAAACGCAGTTCCAGTAGGGCACGCTTTTCAGAAGACAGTCCGGCAATAAGCTCGGAAATATCATTGGTCATCATTCCTGGCTTCTCCTGGTATTAATTTGCGTCGACGAAGTCATCGCCACAGCGGCCGTGGATGGGCCACGCGACGCTCTCGAAGTACATCGCTGAGCCGGGGTCGTAGAAATTGTGAAACGATCGTTATCGCGGGTGGTGAGATCTAGCTGAAACAGGTGAGGAAACCTAATTCAGGTTGCGTCTCCGGCTATTCGGATCCCATGTCGAAAATAGCTGCGCCATTTCCTTCTCTTCATCACGATAATCCACCTCCGAATCGTTCAATCCCTTGAGCAACATCTTTCTGGCGGTTCGTGCAAAACCCAGGATTTGTTCAATGGTGAAACCGTTCTGAAGAAGGTACGGTAATGACCAGATGCTGAACCCGTTCAACGTAAGCGGGAGGGAATTATCCACACGCCGGAGCATGTATTCCACCCATTCGGCTCCCTCCTGCCACGTCATGGTGTTGTGCTTCCATTTGTAATAGTTTCCCTGGATTCCATATTTCTCCGCCTGTTGGTGAATAGGCGCCATTGGGTCGTGGAAGTACAACTGAACATTAAAGAAGGTGGGCGATGTTTCCTGGATAAGCTCCATCGTGTTCATAATCGACTGCTTGGTTTCGCCGGGGAATCCAGCGATAAATGATCCAAAAGTGAGAATGCCTCTCTCGTTCAGCTTTCTGATGCCTTCGATGTACCTGGGCACGTTGGCGAACTTGTTCATGTTGTTCAAGACCTGCTGGTCGCCGGATTCGATCCCTAAGTAGACACCCAGACACCCGCTCTCCTGCATCAGGTCGAAGGCTTCATCATCCGAATTTGAACAGCGGAAGAAGGAGACCCACCGGAGATCAAACTTCTCTTCGATCATCATTCGGCAAAGCTGTTTGAAGCGTGGGAGTGGGACGTTGAACGTGTCATCGATAAAAACCATGTACTTCAAGCCGGAGTCGACCAGATATCTCAGTTCGGCGCGTACGGTCTCTATATTGGATAAAGTGTGATCGCCCGCCATCGCAGGGAAGTTGCAGAATGAGCAAGCGAAGGGACAACTGCGCGCGGTACGCATGTATGCGGTTGGGGTGAAGAACCGCGAGTCGAATGAGCGCCAGTTAACGGCGTTCTCGTCCAGGCTGTTGCGCTCTTCCACCTTGAGAGTCCTGCCGAAAGTAGAGTCGGAGTTGAGGTAAATGAGGTTAGGAACAAATGCCAGCCGCGAGTCGCGTCCATTCCGCAGACATTCGAGAACCTTTGCAAGCGTGGCCTCACCTTGAGGATCGACGATATAGATATCCGCCCCTATCGACTTGAAAAGAAGATTCTGTGTTGCCGGCCGATTGTCGGCGCAGGCACTGAGAATGTATGGCCCCCCTAAGATGATTTTTGTCTCAGGCGCCCTTTCCCGGATGAATTCGATGATCTCTTTGACCGGCTCCTCTTCGATATAGTAGGTCGTAGTGATAGCAACCGCGCGAGGCGATTCCATCAGCAGGTCGGCAAGGCGATCTTTTTCGAAGTTGAAAAAATTGATCAACTCGACGGAGAAGTTTCGGTTCCGCAGAAAACTGGTGAGGTAGACTGCGCCCAGATTCGGCACCTCAAAACCATTCAGATTGGGATCAGTTCCATGGACTCCCTTGAGCACATGGTTGAGCAGTTCCATGTAAGTCTTCCGCTGCCCGTTGAGCAGAACTGAATTAGTCTTCAACTCACCATAGGTGCCTGAGAATTCCTGAAACGGCTTGTGCTTATCGCACAGCTTGCTAAACGCCACATCGTTGTAACCAATGACAACACAATCCAGATGGTTCATTTTGGTATATCCTTTCGTTTTAGAAGGTAAATCGCACCAACGCCCTCGTTATAGTCCTTCGTTGACAGTGGTGCGGGTCTCATTGAGGAGTTGCGCCTCGGCTTCCTGTTCCGTGAGGTTGGCCAGCTCGGCAAGGATCTGGGCCATGTCGCCATTCCCGCGCGGCACTCTTTCGATTTCGAAATCGTTGACTTGTTTCGGATTCCTCTGGCCTTCTTCGATCATCTCCGCGAGGGCCGCTACCGTGGGGGTTTCGAACATGGCTCCTAAATTGATGTCCTGATGAAAGGCCTCGCGAATGCGTGTCGCTACTTTGATAGCAATCAGCGAGTGTCCGCCGAGGTTGAAGAAATTGTCATGAACGCCGACCTCATCGACGCCGAGCAGTTCACACCAGATTTCCGCCAGGACTTTCTCCACGGTAGTTCTCGGCGGAACGAACTCGTCATCTAAAGCAGGTTTCACCTTTCCGGGCGCCGGAAGGGCGGCATGATCAACCTTGCCCGTTGAAGTGAGCGGAAACTTCTGGAGTGTTACGAACCGCGACGGCCTCATGTAAGCCGGTAGTCGCTGCTCGAGATAGTTTTGTAATTGCTTATCCGTAAAGCCGGCGTTCTTTTCTTTAACGATGTAAGCAATCAGTGTTTCGTCGGCGAGAGCGTTCGGTCGAACTATGACCGCGGCGTCCGCGACTCCGGAGTACTGCCTGAGCAGTGTTTCGATCTCGCCGAGCTCGACGCGGAAGCCGCGTATTCTTACCTGTCCGTCGCGCCGGCCCAGAAACTCAATACGCCCATCCGGTCGATAGCGCCCAATATCTCCGCTCGCATACAACCGCTCGCCGCCTACCGTGCTGTACGGGTCCGGCACAAACCGTTCCGCCGTCAGCTCCGCGCGCCCCACGTACCCGCGCGCCAACCCATCTCCGCCGATGTAGATCTCGCCTCGCACTCCCACCGGCACGGCGCGCATTTGCCGATCCAGGATGTACACTGTCGTGTTCGCGATGGGCCGCCCGATTGGCACTCGCTCATTTACGACGCTGCTTTCGCTCAACGTTTCAGTGCACGCAAACGTCGTCGTTTCCGTTGGTCCATAGCCATCGATCAAACGCGTCTCCGGCAACTGGGCCAGCGCCATCCGTGCGTGCCGCGCCGATAATTTGTCGCCACCAGTCAATAACTGCCGCAAACCGCGCAACTCGGCTGCGCCTTCTTCGATCACCTGGTGGAACAAGCCTGCCGTCAGCCACATCGTCGTTACGCCGTTGCTAGCTATCAACTCGCCCAGCGCGGCGAGTGTCTGCGTGCCGCGGCCCGCAAACACCAGCTTCCCGCCGTTCAGCAGGCTCCCCCAGATTTCAAACGTCGAGGCGCCGAAACTCAGCGGCGCAACCTGCAGCATTACTTCGCCAGCCATGTCCGCATAGTTCGTTTCCCGAACCAGCCGCACCACGCCGCGATGCGTCACACCCACACCTTTCGGTGTTCCGGTCGAACCGGACGTGTACATGATGCAGGCCAGATTCAACGCACTCGTCTCCACCTCAGGCGTTGCTTCACTCTGACTCCCGATTACGGCAGCATCTCCGTCCAGACAAGTTATCCGCTCCAGTGTTGCCGGCAGCGCCTGGACAAACTCTTCCGTCGTCACCACTACTGACAGTTGCGTGTCTTCGACTAAAGACAACATGCGCTCCAGCGGATAGCTCGGTTCCAGCGGCACGTACACGCCTCCGGCTTTCACGATCCCCAGCAAGGCCACGATCGCTTCCACGCTCCGCTCCAAACAGACTCCCACCTTTACTTCCGGTCCCACACCCCGCGAGCGCAGGTAATGCGCAAGCTGGTTCGCTCGGCGGTTCAGTTCCGCATAGGTGAGAGAAACATTGTCAGACACAAGCGCCGTTTTTTGAGGTGCGTTATGAACTACAGTTTCGAAGATTTGTTGAAGCGAGAGCTCGCGCGGATACGGAACGGCCGGATTGTTAAAATCGGTCACAAGCCGGCGCTGATCCGTTTCCGTTAAGAGCGCCAGATCACAAATCCCGGTGTTTAGATCTTTCAGGGCGGCTTCCGTCACGTTGAGAAAATGTGTGACAAACCGCTCGATGCTGCTCCGTTCAAACAGGCTGCTGTTGTAGATAATTTCGCCGGCAACACTTTCACCGCTATTGACGAACTTCAAAGTTAAATCGTTTTTAATGTCCGGCAGCTCGAGGGTGAAGTCTTTCAATACGAGGGCGATGTCGAACAACTCGCATCTGTCAGGCTGAGTCTTCCGGTTCAGATCAGTGAGCAAACGCTCATATTGATAGTCCTGGCGGTCATAGGATTGTTCCAGGTTCTCACGTACCTTAAAGAGAAACTCACGAAACGACTCGTGCTCGTCGATCTCGTCCACAATTGCCAGAACATTTTGTCTCGGCCAATCCTTATCACTTGCCGGCAAAGCAGGACTACCGACGACGATCGTTGTGCTGCCCGTGTACTTATAGAGACAGACCTTCAGGACGGCCATCAGAGTAGCGTAAATAAGAAACGGAGAATTCCGTGTCAGCGACATGAGTTTCTGCTGCGACTCCGGCCGGAGTGATAGTTCGGCGTGGTCTTTGTCGGGGAGAAAGCCGGCCGGCCGGTCATGGTCCAACATCAATCCGGATGGGCCAATGTCGACCGATAGCTTTTGAACCCAAAAGTCCTTTTGTTCTTTCAGGCGGCTGTCAAGCAACTGTCTCTTCAGTTTTGGTTCACTCATGACGGTATCCCTTCTTGATCGCTATATAACGAATTGATCCCGGGACGGGACGGAGGTTGGCTGAGAGGCGACACTGAATGATTGAGTGGTGTCGCTTATCGGGAAGTCGAGCAAATGGCGGTCCGGCTGTGCAACTATTTCCTCTAGCAGCCGCCTGTAGCTCAGAAGCATTTCGCCGGCTGTTTCTTCCCTAAAAATGTCCATGTTGTAAGCCAGGGTCCCCTTGATCTCACCCTTCGTTTCTATAAGGTTAAGCATTAGATCGAAGTGAATCGCCATCCTGTCGGTCTGCAAAGGCGTAAACGTGACACTGGACAACTCCAGCGGCTTCATCGGTTGATTCTGCAAGACAAACGTGACCTGGAAGAATGGCGTGTAGTTCGATCGCCGCTCGGGTTGAAGAGTTTCAACCAATGCGTCGAAGGGAACATCCTGGTGCGCATACGCATCGAACGCCACGCTGCGCATCTGGTGCAGAAACTCAGTGAAGAGAGGATTGCCCGACAGGTTGCCGCGAAAGATAAGGGTATTGATCATGCAGCCAATGAGCGGCTCAAACTCTGCGTGACGCCGGTTGGCGATGAACGATCCGACCAGGATGTCTTCCTGCCATGTATAACGATGCAGTAACGTTTGCCACGCCGCCATCAGCAACATGAACATCGTCACGCCTTCCTGTTTGCAGAGCTTCTTTAGATCGGCAGTGAGGCCTTCAGGAGCATGAAACGGCTGCAACGCTCCGCGATAGCTGTGTTCGGCCGGCCGCGGATAATCGGTCGGCAGATCGAGCGACGGCGAGCTGCCTGCCAGTTGCTCTCTCCAATAGGCCACCTGTTCGTCGAGCGCCTTTCCTGTCAGCCAGTTGCGCTGCCAAACAGCGAAGTCCGCATACTGCACCGGCAGCTCGGGAAGTGGCGAAGGCTCCTGTTTACTGAACGCGTCATACAAGGCCGCCACTTCTTCAACCAATCGTCCCAGGGACCACCCATCGCTGACGACATGATGCACGGAATAGAACAGGACGTGCTCGTTCGCTCCCAGGCGCAATAAGCTGCAACGAAACAATGGACCATGCACGAGATCGAACGGCTTTTGTGATTCCTCGAGTACATGGTTTGTTATTTTCTCTTCCTGCTCCTGCTCGTTGAGAAGAGTCAGATCGGAAACAGGCAGGGGCACCGGTTGCGGCGGTGAGATCACCTGTACCAGCTCGTCATTAACAGTCCTGAAGGTGGTGCGTAAGACTTCATGGCGACGCACGATTTCAGTGATGGTCTTCTCCATTGCACTGACATCGAGCGATCCACTTAGCCTGAAGCCGGTTACCAGGACGTAAACGTTGCGTCCGATATTCATTTGATCCTGCAACCAGATCCGCCGTTGGGTAAACGAGAGCGGCAACGCTTTATCACGCGGAGCGCGCGTTACAGGCGGGATCTCATGGTCCCAAGTTCCTCTCTTCGCTGCCTCGACGTTACGGGCCAGGCCCGCTATCGTTGGCGACTCGAACAGGACGCGCAACGGCATTTCTACATGGAACGTCTGGCGCGTCCGCGAAACAATCTGCGTCGCCAGTAAGGAGTGTCCGCCCAGGTCAAAGAAATTGTCGTTGACTCCGAGACGCTCAACACCCAGCACCTGCGACCAAATGTCTGCCAGTAGCTCCTCGACTGCCGTGCGCGGCGCTACAAACATGTTGTCCAATTCCGGCCGTTCGTGATCGGGGGCCGGCAGAGCGCTGCGGTTGAGCTTTCCGTTGGGACTCAACGGCAATCTCTCCAGCATCACGAAACTCGACGGCAGCATGTAATCCGGGAGCATTGTTCGGAGGTAGTTGCGCAGCGTAACCGCCGAGAGATCGGATCCTTCTGGTCCAACGATATAGGCCGCCAACTGCTTGAGTCCCCGATCGTCTTCTCTTGCCAGAACCACCACTTCATTGACATCGGGATGGGAAGCGAGGGCCGACTCGATCTCGCCGAGCTCGATGCGGAAGCCGTGAATCTTCACCTGGTAATCACGTCTGCCGATGTACTCAACACTCTTATCAGGATGATAGACGGCCAGATCGCCGCTCCGATAAAGTCGCTCTCCACTCGTGCCGAACGGATGCGGCACAAATCGCTCCGCCGTGAGTTCGGGCCGGTTCCAATATCCACGCCCAAGACCGACTCCGCCGATGTACAACTCTCCGACAACTCCAATCGGCGCCGGCTGCATTCGCTCGTCGAGCACGTAGAGCTTCATGTTCGAAATGGGCCTGCCGATAGGCACGCTGCGGCGCTTGTCTTCCTTCGCGACGTCCCATGAGCTCGCATCGATGGAGATCTCAGTTGGTCCATAGAGATTGTGCAGCCGGCCCTTCATCGATGAATAAAACCGCTCCTGCAACTGCGTCGATAAGGCTTCACCGCCACAAAACATCTGACGCAAGCTGTCGCAGCTTTCCACTCCCGGCTCATCGAGAAACACCTGAAGCATCGTCGGCACCAACTGAAGAACCGTGATCTGTTCTTTCACAATCGTTTCGACGAGATAACCTGCTTCACGTTGACCACCAGGGCGAGCGATAGCGAGTCGTGCGCCTGCGATGAACGGCACGAAGAATTCCCAGATAGAAGCGTCAAAAGTGAACGGTGTTTTCTGAAGGAACCTGTCTTCCGGACCAAACTGATGAGCAGCCTGGTGCCATAAGACCCGGTTGCGGATGGACCGGTGAGAAATCATCACGCCTTTCGCTCGTCCGGTGGATCCCGATGTATAGATGATGTAAGCGAGATTGTCAGGCGTCACTTCACTCGCCGGATTAGTCGTTTCCCGAGCCGCAACCCTGCTCCACTCCGTATCAACACAAATGACCTCGCCTTCGAAGGGCGGCAGTGTGTGGCTCACATCAAACTGCGTGAGCAAAACTGACGCTTGTGTGTCGGCGAAAACGGAAGCGATCCGGTCTCTCGGATACTCCGGATCGATTGGAACGTAAGCGCCGCCGGCTTTCAGCACACCAAGGATGGCGATCACCATCTCGAAGGAGCGATCCATGCAGATGCAAACCGCTCTCTCCGGACCAACACCAAGATTTTGCAGTTCTCGTGCGAGCTGGTTGGCCTTTTGATTCAATTCGCCGTACGTAAGCTCCTCGCCTTCGAAGGTAATAGCCACTGCGTCCGGAGTGCGAACCGCCTGCTCCTCAAACAACTGGTGAAGACAGCCTTCCGGAAACACAAGCGTTGTTTCGTTCCACTCAACCAAAACCTGTTCGCGCTCGGCCGCGCTCATCAGCGAGATCTCGCTGATCGGTTTGGCGGGCGCTGCGAGGCCCTGGTCCAACGCATTGAAATAATGGTCAACCAAACGCTGGATCGTTGCG
>Ga0315912_10003113_pt1 | contig 16812 bp, 11 predicted proteins | sample VfabasoilMG_FD_204469 | JGI IMG/M metagenome (GOLD analysis project Ga0315912, IMG submission 204469) | Garden soil microbial communities collected in Santa Monica, California, United States - V. faba soil | ecosystem: Environmental > Terrestrial > Soil > Garden | place: USA: California... | reverse complement strand
CGAGCCGTGCAGGGCTTCCGCAAGTGAACGAAAGATGCCTTATGCGCAGCAAGCGTTGTCGTGCCGTCCCGGAGCTCCCGGAGCTACGCCAACGCTGGCTCGTCGCACGATAACTTGTCGTGCTCCTTTCTCGCGCTCCGCGCCGGCGCAGATAACGTGGGCCCTGCCCTTCGTCAACGGATTGACTCACGCATCTTCAGCCAGCTTCTCGGCAGGCGAGTGCGAGGTCTCGCTTGACTTGGCTCCCCACCGCCGCGCAACGCTCATGTCGCCTGGCGTCCGATCTGCTCCGTCCCCCCCGAAGCTGTCGGATCCCGGGCGCTGAGCACGTTAGTCTTCGACCGATTCCATTCGGAAGTCGTTGGGGACCGAGGCCTCGGCGAAGCGGACGATGCGTGGGGCCGCCTCGCTCGAACTTCAAATGCGCATGGCCTGCGCTGGATGCATGCGAGCGGCCAGAAGCGCTGGCAAGAGCGCGCCGAGAACGCCAACCGCAATGGCCAGGCCCACCGAGATCGATAGGGCTCCAGGGTTGAGCACAAAGTGGAAGGCGACTTCCTGACCCGTGGCGAAGTTCTCGGTGTTGAAGTCGAGAAGCGGGGTGCAGAAAGCAAGGACGATGCCGAACGCGCTGCCGGCGAGGGCGAGTGTCACAGATTCGAGGACCAATGCCGCGACGATGCTGCGGCGAGAGAAGCCCAATGCACGCAGGACGCCCAGTTCCGAGCGCCGCTGAACGACGGACGTATAGCAGGCGATCATCGTACCCAACACGGCGCCGAGTGAGAAAATCAAGGTCTCGGCCAGTCCGATTGCCACGATGAAGTCCGCCGCTCCGCCCGAGACCTTCGTGTAGTACGCACTCTCCCGTTCCACGGCGAGGCCCGTTTGCTTGTCGGCTGTCAGCGGCAGGGCAAAGGAATCCAATTGGTTCGGGTCCTCTAGCTCTGCCGTGACCGAGCAGAGGGAACCCTCCAGAGCCAAGGAGCTACGGGCGGTTTCGAGGTCGGTCCAAACCTCGGACTCATAAGCGGAGCGGCCACTTTCGAACACGCCGACGATCGCGATGGGACGCCCGGCAGCGAGCTCGATGTGGCCGCCGAAGGACAGTCCTTCGAAACGGCCGGCGACACCACGGCCGATGATGGCTTCGGGCGTACCTGGCCGGATTGCCCTGCCCTCTACGACGTGAGCGCTGGGGCGCAAGGCGAAGACGTTGGGTGCGACGCCACGGATTTGAATCGTGGAGATGCGGCCGCGGTCGATCGTGCTCGCGAGCATCACGTGGGAGACGGTTTCCCCCGTGACGACGGGTTTGCCCTGCGTGTCATGTTTGACGCCCGGCGCCGCAGAGACCTGTCCGAGCACGGCCTGTGGGATACGGGACCGTTGTTCGGACCAGCGGTTTTGCTGCAGCACTATCGCTCGGCTGGGGCTGCCTGCGCTGGATAGGGTGTCGCGCATGCCAGTGGCGAGCATGCCAGAGGCGGACAATACGAACACCATGAGCCCGATCCCCCAGGCCGTGGCGAGCGTCGTGGTACGCCTCGCCCAGAGGCTGCGCAGGGCGTAGGTCAGGAGGCGCGGCATGTACACTCCTCGCTGCTTTGGCGCTCGGCCGTGCTCATGTCACACGACCAAGAGCCCTCTTCACCTCGAGCCGTACCAGGCGCAGCACGGGGATGGCTGCCGAGAGCATGGCCAAGCCAGCGCCAGCCAGCGCGGCCGTGATGACCACGCGCACGGGGATCACGACGACAGGAAAGCGGAATGCCTCTTGGAGGAATGGGCCCAGGAGGCCTTCAATCAGAGGGTACGAGAAGGCAAGGCCGAGAGCGGTGCCGGCAAAGCCCAACGCGGCGGCTTCCCCGAGCACCAGGGTGATCAGATGGAGGGGGCCAAACCCGATCGCCCGAAGCACCCCGAACTCGAGCGTACGCTCCCGCACGTTCATGGCAAGCGTGTTGCCGAGAATCAACAGGACTACAGTGAGGATCAGGTAGCTCACCAGATCCATGGCCGTCAGAATGGCGCGGAAGCGGCCGACGGTGGCGGCGCTCAGCACCCTGTCCTCGAGGGTCAGCGTGCGAACGGGACTGGCGTCAAAATGTCGATCGATCGCCTTGGCAATCTGCCCGCCTTGATTGGGCTCGAAGATCTGCGCGGAAACGAAGGACAACTGGTCCCGATCCTCGGCCGGTAGCACGCGGTTGAAATAGGCATAGTGGATCCAAACCGTGCGCTTGGCCCAGTCTGCCGCAACAGCCTCGTAGATGCACGCAATGGTGACTTCCCACTGTCCAGGCAGCTCACGGCTCTCGAAGAGTACCCGATCGCCTACCTTCCAGCCGAGCTCACGCGCGATGTCCGCGCCCACAAGAGCGCTCCGTTCATCGGAGATGAAGGCCTGCTTGGCTGCCAGCGGCGCCGCGATCTCGCGCTGATGCATCACGATCAGCGGCTCCGCATCCACGCCGAAAGACTCAAAAAAGATAGCGTCCTTACCGGGCAGCTTGAATCCCGCCCAGCGGCACCCCTCTGCGTGCTTCACACCGTCGCTCGTGCGGATCTCGTCCGCATAGCGCGCGGGCAACGACCCCGGCCCGCCCACCTTTGATTGGACGACGATCCGGTCGTTCGCAGATTGGCGTACTTGCTCTTCCTGCGCTTCGACCAGCGCGCGAGGGAAGATGAACGCCGTCTGCATGACACCCACAGTGACCACCGTCATCAACGTCCTGAATGGCGACCGAAGGGCGTTTCGAACGACGAGCTGAACCAGGTGCATCCACTCTCCCGCTCACGCGAGCTTCAATGGCCCAGCATGCTTATCGAGTTTGAAACCATGACCCGCCCGCGTCCGCTCCGCTGGTCAATTCACGACAGGGGTGGACCAGGTGATCGAGCTACAAATGAGGTGCTCTCGTTAATGTCCGAATCGGTCGAGAATTCGACGCGGGAAATTGGAATGACACGCCGCGCGCCATTTCTTCCGCACCCACCATCCATTCGCATGGGGCCCGACCTGTTTGTGCCCTCTGGACTGGCGTCCGGGGAACATTGGCCCTCGAGAACGCGCGTCGCACTCGGGCTCGTAATGCGAGCAGCATTGGCAGCCCAGCTTCGGCCTCGTCAGCTCTCCATGACGACGCGGCCATCCCGATGGCGATCTACCGGGCCTCATTGAGACCGAGATTATTGCCTCGATAGTTGAAAGTCCCCCAGATCGGACTGTAGAGAAAGAACACCCTGCGCCAGGCGCCCGATCTGATTCTGATCGGGGAAATCCGCGATCTCGAGACCATGGAGGCCGCGCTCGCGTTCGCTGAGACCGGGCATCTTTGCCTGTCGACGCTGCACGCCAACAACGCCAATCAGGCGCTCGAGCGCGTGCTGAACTTCTTCCCGAGCCAGCGGCATCACGAGATCAGCATGCAGCTATCGGTCAACCTGCGCGCCATCGTCTCGCAGCGCCTGGTGCCGAGCACGAACGGCGGGCGCGCCGCGGCACTCGAGATCCTGCTGGATGCGCCACGGATCAAGGAGCTGATCAAGCGCGCTCAGACCGACCTCGTCAAAGATGCCATGGAGCAGTCCGTGATCGACGGCTGCCAGACCTTCGACGGAGCGCTCTTCACGTTGTGCAGCACCGGCCGCATCTCCGAAGAACACGCCCTGCAAGCCTCCGACAGCCCCAACAATCTGCGCCTCCTGCTAGAACGCCTCGGCGGCAAGGCAAAGCCAGGCGAGATCCCGCTCCGGCTCGTGACCTCCCCCGAAACCCAGGTGCGGCGTCAGACCATGAAGCTGCAGGCCCAAGAAGAGCTCCCGGCTGCCGCCCCCGGCAAGGCCTCCGCGCCGATGCCCGCGGTGGCCACCCCCGGCACGGCTGCGGCCACTGCACCCCTGTCGACGCGCGAAGACCCGCGCACGAAGCGCTGAGGCTCGCTCGCTCGACCTTTGCCGAGCGCGCCGCTGCCGGCCGTAGTCTCGAGCAGCCGCCCTCTTCGAGGTGGTCGCGCTGGTCCGGGGCGCAAGCACGAGGGGAGGAATGTCAAGGCAGCCTCGCCTTCAGATAGTCGAGCTGTTCCTTCGGAATCGCCGGCACCGGCACCACGGCGTCCGGGCCTTTCTGTACGTAGCCCTCGGGAGAGTCGAGAACCCAATCGATCAGCGCGCGGGAGACGACCTGGTGCCGATTGAACTTGAGCCCGCCGAAGGCGTTGAGCTCGAACTCGCCGCTGAACTCGAACAGGCCGTTGCCGAACGGATCGTAGCTGCCGTCATACGTGTAGACGATGGGCCAGGCGCGCGGATCGGTGTTGGGCAAAGGGATGCGGTCCACCTTGGAAATGCTCAGGTTGACTGACGAGCGTTCGAAGTTGTCGGAGGTCGCTAGATCACGACGTATGACCGGCGTGCCGATTTCGCCATAGACGTTGCCTTCCCAGACGACGATGATATCCGCCTTGGCCGTGTTGTAACGCTCGATCCCCATGTAGAAGAGCCGCCGCGTGTAGCTTTGCTTCGCCTTTTGAGCGCCGGGCATTTTCACGCGCGCCTCCGTGGTCAATAAGCGCTGGGCCTTGTCGTAGTTGAGCGTGAAGGAACCCTGCGAGGCGGATGCCTGGGCTTGGACCACGGAAACAGCGGAAAGGCCAATCTCGGCCGCGTCCGCCACCGCGATACCGGCGACCATTCCGGGGTTGAGCTGGCGCGAATAGTCGAGGGCGGTGGACATGACGGCGCTGGGGCTGCTGTAGACGAAGGAGTGGCGCCCTTTGCGCCGCGACAGGCTCGCGGACAGGGCCACGGCGGGCGCGACGAACAGTTCTGCCTCGGCCTCGCGCCGGCGAACTAGGTCCGGCGAGTCGAGCACTCGTCCTCCTTGTCGGACCTTCACCCATTTGCGCAGCTCGAGCGGCACCGAGGCGTAACTCTCGCGATTCAGCTGCGCGAGCAAGGTAGAACGCCGAAAGGCGTCGGCACCGATGTTGCAGATGAAGCTGACGATCGCGTCATTCTGGTTTTGCGAGAGCTTGACCTGGACGGCTTCGTTCAGCGCGCGCTGGCAGGCCCTCGCCCGTTCTTCGAGCCCGCCAGCCTCGCGCTCGAAGGACTTCAGAAACGTCAGGCCCTCGGGCGAGAGCTCGCGGGCGGGCGCCGCTGACGTGGCAGCACCGTTCGTGACCGCATCGCTGAGCGCCTGCAGCACGTCCTGCGACAGGACGGTGGTGGAGAGCGACTTGGCGACGCTCGTGCCTGCGCCATCGCTGTTGACGGTGAGCGTGCCCTGGCCGGCGATCACCGGCGCGCTCGACTTGACGAAGTCCATCTCCGCAAAGTCGATGGCCTCCGCAAGCCTCGACGCCAATGGAATCTGCAACGCGCTCGCGAACGCGCGCACTGCGCCATTCATCAGCGCTATCGTCCGTTGGTAGGCGGAGGTGACGGCGCTGTCAAAGCTCTTGCCTTCTTTCCAGGCATTCCAGAAGAAGTACATGCTCGGCTCGGGCAGGTAGTTGTTGCCCACTGTGCCCGAGACGACTTTGGCCCCGGCGTCGATCCATGCCGAGTTCAATGACGCGCCAACGCAGTTCATCATGTACACGGCGCGCAACGGCAACGGTTTGCCGTGCTCGGCCGGGAGCGCGCGGATCATGTCGGCATTGATGTCGCTGCCGACCGAAATCGTGCCTGCCCCGCCGTGGGTCAATATGAAGAGATCGATGAGTTTGCCGCGCCGGGACAGGTCGAAGAGGGTGCTCTTGAGTGCCTGGTAGCTGGCCGTGCCATCGCGCAGCACAATTACGTCGCCGAAGAACTTCGGTTTGGCGGCACCGAAGCGCTGCAGGCCGAGCTCGAAGGATTCGATCAGGTTGTCTGTATAACTGCGCAGCTTCTCGCGCACGAGGTCGAGCAGAGCCTTGCGCAGCCCGGGCATGCTGCCGAGAGGTCCCGGCAATACAGCTATCAGGTGATCCACGAACTCGGGAATCTCGAGGTCGATGCCGCCGTTATCGAGCAGCACCACCAGCGCTCGGTCCGAGGCGCTCAACGCCTCGGCGACACCCGAGTAGGCCCGCGCCAACGGATCCAAACCATGCAATGCGTGGGCGGGCTGCCGGAGCTTGCGGCAGTGCCTGCCTGACTTTTGCTTCAGAGCCTGATTCAGCTCGAGAAATCGGTTTTCCATCGCGCCTCGTGTTCTGGCTGACGCCGCGGTCAGCTATTGCAACTTCTTCTCCGCGATCGCCACCGCGATGATCTGATCTGCTCGCTCCGTGATCGCGGCCGCGGCGGCCTGCTCGAACGTCGCGTTGAGCGGGTCCGTGAAGTCTTCGACTAGCTTGGCAAGCTTCTGACTCGACGGCACCGTCGGCGTCGGCGTGTGCCGCCATACCTTGTCGAACAGGTTCTCGAACGGAATGCCGGCGTTCGCCGGCAGCGCCGCGTCCATGACGTTGTCGATCGATTGCTGCACGGCCTGGGTCATGATGGCCAGATTCTCACTATTGAGCGTGGCGTCCCCGGTGAGCAGCCACGGCTTGTGGCCGGCTCGATGGGTCACTTCGACGCCCTCGCGATTCAGCTTGCCATGCAGAATGTCGGCCACCAGGTTACCGACGCGGTCGCTGGCCTCCGTAGCCGCAAACTTCAAGAAGGTGGCGAAGTTCCCGACGCTGTCGATGCGCTTCAGGAAAATCCGTGCCCGCGGGTCCACTGGCTCCAGTCGACTGAACTTCGTCTTCACCGGGCCCACGAAGGCGCGCGCCGCAACGCCGTCGAAGAACTTCTCTGCCGCCGGCTCCAGTTTGCCTGCTTTGTAGAAACGTTGCTGGAAACGCTCGATCAGCGCCTGTTTGTTGATCAAGTGTCCCGCGGCGAAAGCGTCCGTGAGAAAGTGATCGCCGAAGGCATTGATGATCAGCGGCCGCTCGAGGAATGGCGGCGGCCCGCTGGTGGCGAGCTTGCGCGCCTCGCCGATCGCCTTGCGGTGGTAGCTTTCCCAGGCCTGCTTGCTGTTGCCGCGCGAACTCGCGCGGAGCTCGAGCCCGCCCCGGATCAGGCCCTCGGGGGCGAAGTGCTGATAGTTTTGTTCCGCCAGCTTCAGGTAGCGCTGCTGCGTTGCATCGCTCCAGTCCTTGTCGCTAGGATCCGTGCCGGTGCGCTTGCCGGACTTGTAGTAGTCCCTGCTCTGGTCGATCAGCACTTTGAGCTTGGTGACCTCCGCCGGGTCGGCGTCCATCAGCTTCGTGTCGTCCTCGTACAGGTCGGCCATGGCGATGATCTCGCCGTACGACAGGCCCACCTTCTGGCCCTTGCCGACGCGAAGTTTTCCGGCGTGGAGCTCTGCTTGCACCCCCGCGTGCTCGCCGGCAGCGTAGAACGGTGCGCTGTAGGGTGGCGCCACGCTGGGCTCCGGCGCCTTCCGCTCGAGTTGCTGATGGTCGCTGCGCATCGCGTCCAGATCGCTCGATACCTCCGCGCTGTCGAAGTCCGCGGGTAGGGTTGCGGCATCGCGCCGCGAGCGCGGAGCGCCATTGCTCGGGGCGGCGGTGCCGGGGCCAGCCGCCGGCGCTTTCTTCCGGTCCCTCTGGCGCTGGAGGTCCGAGATGCGATCGAAGTCGGCGAAGCGGTTCTCGAGCTCGACCGTGCCGAGGTCGTAGGCATTGGCGTATTGCATGCTCTGCGCGATGCGATCGAAGATGGCTTGGCCGTTTTGCTGCTGGAGCTGCTGTGGCGGCGCCGGCGGCCGCCCCCCGGGCGGCGCGCCAGAAGCCGGGCCCTTGGCCACAGCCTTGCCCTGCGCCTGGTCGTAGACTTTGTTGCCCGACAGGATCTCCTTCAGATCCTCCATGAAGTCGTCCTCGGACGCGCCCTGCCCTGGCCCGGCCCCCTCGGCCCCCACGCGCGGTGGGGCCGTGTGCGCCGGCGGCGTGGCAGGCGCCGGCGTGGGCTCAGCGGGGGGGGCAGCGTGGCGTGGCGACTCCGGCGCCGTCCTCGCAATAGGAGCAGCAGCGGCGGGAGGCGACGGCGGTGCGCTCGAGACCTCGGCCGCGGGCTCGGGCCTGGGCGGCGCGCCAGCGAGCGGTCGCAGAATGTCCACCTCGTACTCGTGGAAGGGCGAGGTGTCCGTGCTGACGGGCTCGCCGTGCGTGTCGATCACCGCCGGCTCCTGCGCGAAGGAGCGGCTCGTCACCACGTATTCCTCGACACCGTCGTCGCTCAGCGACTGAGTCACCACGTACTGTCGATGGCCGCGACGCGGTTGGCAGAGCGTTTCCCCATCGTCCGCGCTTTTCGAGCTGACGCGCAAGGCGGGCCTCGGGCCGCGGCCGGCGCTGCGGACCCCGTAGTAGCCTTCGAACAGCATCTCCGCTTGCACGGCAATTCGCGGCAGGCCGTTGGCGTTACCGTAACGATTGCGCAGCAGCTCGGCGAAGGCGTCGGGAGGATGGGCTTTCATGGTGGCGCTCTCAGGGGCTAGATGCGAACGTTGATCTTCATCACGGCGAAGGGGTCGAAGGTGAGCACGAGCTCGTTCTCTTGCGCTAACTGGTGCTCGGCGCCGAGCGCGACCGTCAGCTCGCGGTCGTTGCATGCCGTCACCTCCGCCAGCGTCTCGTTGATCACGGCCACAGGCTTGAAGCTGCGATCCATCGCCAGGTTCTCCCCGCGCAGCACGAGCTGAGGGGCTTGATTTTCGTTCCGCGACAGGCTCACCGAGCGCACGCGGGGCGGCGTCTCATTGCGGCGTGACTTCTGGATCTGATTGGCGAGCCGCTTGTAGTCGATCGTGCTTTCCGAGACCTTCTCCAGGTCCACGTTCTTCTTCTGGATCTGCTGCAGATCCTCCACCGACTTCACGCCCAGCTTGCGCAGCTGGCGCTTGGTGCGCGTGTCGACGTCGATCTGGTCGATGTTGAGGTCTTGCTTTCCGGTGGGGGCCTTGGTGGTCGCGCGCACCTGCTGATCGGTGATCGAGCCGAGTTGAATGCTCACTTTGGAGGCGCCCTGCTGACCCGGCTGCGCGGTCACGAATTTCACCTGGTCGCCGTCGTAGGACGGGAAGATATTGAGCTCGAGCGCGAGGTCCTTCACCGTGTAACTGAGCGGCTTGTTGATGGCCTTGACCGCCAGCGTTTCGCGCGTCTTGTCCAGCTCCACGACGAGCGAATCGACGAGCTCCTCCAGCTGCCAGGCAGCGTTTTCACCCGCCATCGTCGTCTCCGCCCAGGCGCGCCCGGAGCTTCAGCCGATGAAAGGAGGGTCGGAACGTGGTGTCCACGTAGTAGAGCGGAGGCGCGCTGCCGATCTGCAGCCGCCCGTCCGCGTCGCGCGTGACATCCAGCTCGACCGGCAGCTCGACGCTGCACTCTTCGATCACGGAGCTCACGCCCGCGCTCGCGTCGCTGATGGGTTCGCCGACCAAGCACAGGTGCCGCACGATCTCGGCGAAGGGCAAGAACGCCTCGTCCAGCATCTCAGCTCGCCGTCCTGCCGTTGGGCCTTGCGCCGGGGTGGGTCAACTGGAGTTTGCGGTCGAGCTCCACGTCGTAGCCGTCGAAGTGGTAGTGGTGCGTGCCGGGCGCTTCCTCGTCGCGCGCTGCCGAGCCGTCGGGGTCCTCGCCCTGCGCGAAGCGCTGCGACTTCAAGCCCAGGAAGCGCACCGCCGCCGGCAGCGGGAAGCGCACCGTCTCCTCCGCCGTTTCGCTCACTTGGCCCGCCTCGTTCAGCTTTTGCACCGTCCCGAGCTTGCATTCACTGAGCTCGAACACGGGCACGGCCCAGACCATCCCACGCTCGCCGCGGCGCCCGCGCAGCGGAATGCGGCTCACCACTTCACCGGCATTCCGAGCGGCGAAGGCCGCCGTCTGCAAGGCGCTCAGCCGCTCCAGATCTAGCGGCGTTTGCCCCGTCCACAAAGGCAGCAGCTTGTTCAGCTCGGTCAGGCTCAGCTCGATGCCCGCCTTGAGCCTGCCACTGGTTTGCTTCCGCAGCGCGTCGTCCTCGCCACCGCCCGAGAGCAGCTTCGTTTCCATGAGCCCGTTGCTCCCATGGCTCACCGATAGCAGCACACTGTACCTGGTGTTGACGTCGAGCTCCCAGAGCCGCTGTTCTCCGCCGCTCGCGCCATCGAGCAACGGGGCCTCCCAGATCTTGTTCCAGAACGGGCGATACTGCGTCATGTCGGTCAGCTCGCGCGGGCCATCGACTCGGGGCCCCTGTTCGCGCAGAAAGTACTTGCCGACGAGCGCCAGCTCGGTGCTGCCTGCAACGCGAGATTCGCGCTGGGTCCTGGGGTTGCGCCAGCGCATCTCGAGCAACACCGCCAGGCTCTTGCCTGCGGGCACGCGTGCCAAGTCCGCCGCGGAGAGCGGCAGCGCGATCAGCGCGTTCGGCAGGAGGTTCTTCTGTTTGAACGTGCGCTGGCAGTACACCGATTGATCGGCGCGATCCTTGATCGTGAGCGTGAGGATCGCCTTGGCCAGCGGTGTCCGAGGCGCGGGCTCGGCGACGGTCAACTTCGCGCGCAGCTCCAGCGCTTGCCCCTGCGCGAACAGCGCCATGGGAGCACCGTTCCAAGCTACCGGCTCGGCGTGCACGAAGCTGAGCAGAGCGCGCTGGCTGAGGGTGAACGGCGTGGCGAGCTGGGAAAGACTCTTCACTTGCGCTGGCGCTGGCGCGGCGGCCGGGGTTGCCGGTGCTGGAGCGCCCGCCGCCGGCGCCGAGCTTTGCAAGAGCGCGATCAGCTTGTTCACATCCTCTGGATCGGCGCCGCCGGTGTCGGACGGGCGCCCCTGCTTCTGGGCTTGCAACAACTGCTCGAGCAACATCCGCCGGTTCACCTCCGACAGCAGGTCGGTCATCAACTTGTTGTCGGCTTGCTTGATCTGTACCCGCTGTTGCACTGCCGAGGACACGAGCTGCGGCAACACCTGCACCACGGGGCCGATCAGCTGCGCCAAGATCGCATCGTCGATGCCGAAGATGAAGGGCCGCGCCAGCTCCGGCGCCGGCTCCAGGAAGCGATTGCCGGCCATGCGCGCGCCCGACCATTCGAGCGACTTGGCGGCCGCAGGCGCGGCACTTCCGGACGCGGAATTGCCGAGCAGCGCCGCGAGCAGCTGGGCGAGCACGCCCTCGACTCCGCCCGCGGGGCTATTGCCCGCCGGAGTATTGCCCGCTGGCTTGCCGTCTTTCGCCTCGGAACCAGCGAACAGCTTGGAGACGAGGGGAGCCGCAACCTTCAGGATCGCGGCCAACGCGTCATCGACGGAGGCCCCGGTGGCGTATACGTCCTGATACGCTCGGCAGGGCACGCGCCGGGGACGCAGGAACTCGAGCTCCGTCACCTGGGCCTCCCGGGCTGCAGCGACCGGCGCTGCCGACAGGGCCATAGCGCCCTTCCGTCCAGCCGACGACGAGGGACGCCGCGGCACTCGCACCACCCTGGAGAAAGCCGGGGAGCGCCCCTCGCGTGTCTTGTAACTAAACAACTGGACATAGGCTTGGGCCTCGTTGAAGACGGTGGCCGGGATCGATACCCGTCGTGTCGAAGCAAGCAGACCATGGTTTGGGTTCGGAGCGAGCCGCGTCGCGTAGTACACGTCGTCGACCCAATCGACGCTGCCCCGCTGCTGCAGGCTCCGGCCCACCTTCAGCGTGAAATACTCATTCGTTCCTGTGTCGACCTCGAACGCGACGGCATTCTGCTGCAGCGAGCTCAGCTCTAGAAGTGCGAGCGCCATGCGGGCTCATGGCCTACTTGCCTGGAGCAGCCCCAGGCCCGGCCGCACCAGCTTGCTTCAGCGCCGCCACGCCGCCGTCAGCATACATGTCGGCGAAGTTGTCGAGCTTGAAGTAGTCCGTCTTGAACTGGATCTTCACCTTGCCGTGCAACGTGGCCGACAGGTCGTCCGTCGCCTTCTTGTCTGAGGTATTGACCTGAATGTTGGTGTTGTTCACCGACATCGTCGCGGACGGCCCGCCGAAGAGCGACCCCAAACCGCCGCCGAAACCGGTCTCGACCGAGGCCACGTTGATGTTCTGATCCTCATGATGGGCCTTGCTCTCGCGGTTGGCCTTGATGCTGAAATCGACACTGGCTTCCACTTCGCCCTTGTCCACCACCAAGCGCGTCACCCCCATCAGGAGCACTTCGCGCAGCGCGGCGCGGTGTTCCTTGGCCATGTTGATCTTGGCTTCCAGGATGTGACGCTTGACCTCGGCATCCTCCAGGTCGACCTTTTCTCCGGCAGGGTTGGTGAGCGCCAGCTTAGTATTTCCGGCCGGGTCCTTCTCCGTCGTCACATTGTACTGATCGCTGCGCGACTCGGCGAGCCTGGCAAACGATTCGTCGTCTTTCACCTTCTTCAGGAACTCGGCGGTGGACTTGGTGGCCTCCTTCATCAGCTTGATATAGCTGTCCGTCTGCTGCTTCATCACCGTGAGATTGGCGTCGAACACGGCCTTGAGCAGGTCAGCGACGAACTTGGGAAAGTCGACGGAATCGACCAGATCGTTGAAGGCCGCCGTGTCTCCTTGGAAGCCCGGGTCGTAGCCCTTGTATCCCATCTCCTTCCCCGAGTCGGTCGCCATCGGCCGCGCGTAGCCGCGGCGCGCGAGCTCGTTGTCCCGCTCCTGCTCGACCAAGGCGAGATAGATACTCTTTTGCTCCGGCAGCGACATGCCGTGAAAGATCTCGCTTTCACCCAGGATTTTGCGCGCCCTGCCGCGCGCCATCTCCAGCGCACGGTTGCTCTCTTCGGCGATCAGCTGATGCTCGGCCATGGTTTGTCCTTCACGCGCGCTCAGAAGTCCCACTCGGAAGCGCCGCCCGCAGGCAGCGGGGCCGGCTCCCCATGGCCGTTGGCCCTCGGCGCACCGTTGGTATATCCGCCCCCATTCATGCCGTGGCCGGCGATGGCACTGCCGGCCGTGTAGGCGCCGTTGCCGGCGTAGCTGGTGCCGTCATCTTCGTCTTCACCCGCCGACTCCGAGTCGCCTCGCTTGAGCTCGTCGGTCAGGGCTTCTTGCAAGATGCTCTGCGTCGTGATGAAGGCGTCGATGTCGCTGATGAAGGCAGCAAAGCTCGCGTCGTCTTCGAAGCTAGAGGGATTGTAGTTGGCGATCTGCCTCAGGATCGAATGGCCCAGCTTCGCCTTGTTGTAGAGCACCGTCGAGCGCGGCCGCACGTTCTTGATGTTCAGGAACAGCGCCTCGACCACGCGCCACCAGGTCCCGCCCGTGGGCACTACCTGGCGGATGATCTCCGGATGCATGAAGATGCGCTGGATCACGAAGTTCAGCTCCGCGTGCACCAGCGGGCTCACCACGTTGGCCATGCCCGTGCTATGCGTCGACAAGTTGTACTGCAGGTCCTCCACCGCCTGCATGACGTTCTGCCGCGACACGAAGTTGTCGGGGTGCGGGCTCGCTTGCGCGCGCTCCAGGTACTTCGCAGACTCCAGCATCAGCACTTTCCACAAGCGTGGGAACTCTTGATTGACGACAATGTCCTCGCTAATGGGCGCGCGACCGTAGTTGAAGACCTGCCGATAGAACATCTGGCGCTCGGCGGGCCGCGTGCGATCGACCAGCTTCTTGGTCTTCAAGTCGGTGAACTTGGCGGAGAAGACATACAGCTGCAGATCGTCGCGCAGATGGCTGTCGGAGATCTCGACCCCCCCGCGGATCAGATACTTGTGAGTGAACCAGTTGACGACGTTGAAGACGTCCAGCTCGTCCCCGAGGATCATCGAGTAGTACAGCTGTGCGGCGCACTTCACCGCCGACCGGCTGATCTGGATGCTGGTCGAGTCGTCCTCGAACAGCTGGACATCGAAGTCCTTGTCGGCTTCCTCGGGCGTCGCCTCGGGCAGCCCCGCGATCGGTGCCACCTGCCGCAGCTGTAGGACGAAGTTGGGCAAGAAGAACTTGACGTTGTCGCGCGTGATCGGCACGGGCGAATTCTTGATGAACTGAACCAACTGCGGCTTGATGCCGGCGGGCAGTGCACCGATGCCGGCTTCGTCGATCAGCTTCGACTCGAGGCTGTTAAAGACGAAGTCGTCGACCAGCGCGCGCAGCGCGGGACCGAAAGAGGCGCTCGACAGCGACAACCCGGCGCCTCGGATTTGCTCGACAATGGCGCTGTGGTCCTCGTTGTAATGGTCGACCTCGAGGTGCTCCTTGTCGATGATGGTCCGCGCGGCGCTGACGATCGCGTAGTTGACGACGTTCTTGGCGCCCGCGCGATTGCTGAGGATGAAGTTCTTGAGGCCGTTGACCTCGTGCAGGCCCTGTACGTGAAACGCGTAGGCGATCAAGTACTCCCGGAGCGCCGGGTAACCGCTCAGCACGGCCTTGGTGTTGTAGTCCAGGTTCGGCCAGTTCGCCGACAGGTTGCTCTCGAACTCGTACTTGAGCGCAGACAGCTGCGGCGTGAGATCGATGTACTCCGAGAGCGTGAGCTTCTCCGGCGCCTCCGCGAGCTTGGCGAATTCATGCGCAACGCTGCCCTCCGCCCAGCGGCCCCCGGCCGCCGGTGGGACATGGCGAGGCGTGAGCGGACGCTCGAGCAGCTGCTTTACGGGCGGAACGATCCTCGTGTGCGATCGCTTGCGCGGCTCGCCCGCTTTCTCTTTGCCTTTCTCCCTACCGTTGTCCTTGGCTTCGGCCCTGACGTCGTACTCATCCTCGCACTCCTCGCGCGAGAAGACCCGCTTGCCGAACAGCGCGCTCAGCTCCGCAAGGTGAGACTTGACCGTCGTATCCACGTCGGATGCAGACCCGCTCGTGGTGATGAGCGGCGAACGCTTGATGCGAAAGGACGATCCGCCATCGAAACTGACATTGCCTATCATCGTGTGCCTACCTTGCTTTAGTGGGTCAGATGGTTGAGAAGCTTGAACGCATCGGCCAGGTTGATCAGCCCATACCCGGCGTGCTGGTTGCGCAGCCGCGTGTCGACCCGATCGGATGTCTCACGCAAGATGCGTGTCAGATCGCGCTCGCTCAGGCTGCCGCCGCGCTCGCGCGCGTAGGACTTCATGAGCGCCACGGCGCCCGCGACGAAGGGCGACGCTTGTGAGGTGCCTGAGGCAAAGGCGTAGCCGTTGCCGGCAAACGAGCTATAGACGTGCACGCCCGGAGCGACCACGCTGATGTTGGCGCCGTACGAGGTGAAGCTCGTCACGGCGCCCTCTTCGTCGACCGCGCCCACGGCGATCACGCCGGGCAGCGCGCCTGGATAGTAGCGCTCGGCGGTGCCGTCGTTGCCGCTCGCCGCTACCACGGTTGCGCCCTTGCGCAGCGCATAGCGGATCACGTCCTCGTGGGGTAGCCCGCCGCCGGTGTTCTTGATGCCGAGGCTCATGTTGATCACGTCCGCATCGTTATCCACCGCCCACTTGATGCCGGTGTTGATGTTGTCCGTGATCCCAGCGCCCACCAGGCGATCGCCGCTCTTCATGGTGGCGAGCACGCGCACGGCGAGCAGCCTACAATCCGGGGCGACCCCTTCATCCATGCGCACGCCGCGCCCGCACAGGATGCCCGCCACATGGGTGCCATGGCCGACCTCGTCCTCGGGCACATCGTCATAACCGGTGATGTCGCCCACGAAATCGGCCGTTTCCAGGCCCTCCAGGTCCACGAAATCCCGGCCCTTTGCGATCTTGCCGCCGAGCTCGCGATGGGCGAGATCGATGCCCGTGTCCAGCACCGCTATCTTGACGTCTGGATTACCTCGCGTGAGCGCCTTGGCGTAGGCGAGTGAAATGAGCTCCGCCGGGCTCTTGCCCACCATGCCCATCGTGAGCTGGTGCACCGGCAACGGCGCGCGAGCGACGCTCAGTCCGCGCGCCTCCGCTACGGCCGGCAAACGCCGAACGCGCTCCACCAGATCCGGTGGCACGTCGTAATCCCGCTGCAGGATCAGCCGGTACGTACGATCGAGGCCGTGCGCCTGCTCGTCTGCACTCCAATCATGGCCGCGTTGTGGCTGATACTCCTGAGTGACCCAGACCTCGAGACCGGCGGCGCGCAGCAGCGCGTCGATCGACGGCTCCAGGCTCTCGACCGTCACCGACTTATCGAGAATGAAGTCGAGCCAACTCGGCACCTGGGCGGCGACGGGTTGCCAGAGCTTGACAGTGATGTGACCCTTCATTGCGCAATCAACGCGGGCAGCACCGGGGCGATCGCAGGACGAGCGCGCTCCCCCCCGCCCCCGGCGCTCCCCAGAGCGCGCCGGTGCGTCCCTCCTGTTTGACAATTTGGACGCAGCCCCAGAGACTGCGTCGCACGAAATCTGATCGAGCCTGCCCGACGCACTACGTTCCGACCCCTTTCGGCTGCGGGCGGAGGGTTGCAGCGCGAGGCGCTCGAGCAAGCGCCGCCAAGCTAAACTCGGTGGAGGCCCAGCGTCGTGGTCCACGTCGTCGCCTTCGAGCCCGAAGCCGGTTCGCGCGCAACGGGCGCGCACGCCTCAGGCACGTGTGAGCCGATGGAGCGCGAGCGAAGCCGATGTCTATCGCCGCGGGTGGGCACGTACTCCGTCACGGAGGGGCCAAGGGATTCCAAATCGATCCGCGCCGAGCAGGGCTTCGGTAAGGAACGAAAGATGCCTTATGCGCAGCAAGCGTTGTCGTGCCGTCCCGGAGCTCCCGGAGCTACGCCAACGGTGACCGATGCTGGGCCGCGTCCTGTGCACTCGCCTCCATTCGCCCCTCGCCACCCCCGCAGTAGCGACCATACGCACAACCCTAACACGCGGACTCCTCGAGCCCGCGCTTTGGCGGT
>Ga0315912_10003112_pt1 | contig 16814 bp, 18 predicted proteins | sample VfabasoilMG_FD_204469 | JGI IMG/M metagenome (GOLD analysis project Ga0315912, IMG submission 204469) | Garden soil microbial communities collected in Santa Monica, California, United States - V. faba soil | ecosystem: Environmental > Terrestrial > Soil > Garden | place: USA: California... | reverse complement strand
TTGGAAGAACATGTCGCGGAGGGCTTCGAGTTCTTCCGGGTCGTCGGTATCGAGCAGGATGGCGTCGGAATAGACCCCGTGTTTGAAGCTATTGGCGGAAGAGCGTTGTTTGCCTTCGGCGGTTCTTGGGCCTTTGGATTTTGCTCCATTGAGGCGGGCGGTTTCGCGTTGTTTGTCGGATCGCATTTTTTCTCCTTTTCGGGTGCGGTGCGTGGTATCGCACTCGACTAAAACATACCGTGTGGTTGGGAAAAAACAATTGGTAAACATGGCGAAGTGTTGGCGAAGATCGGCTGTGGAAAAGTGCCTTTTTATTTGTGGAATGAGGGGGTTGTGGGTGGTGTTGAAAAAAGTGCGATAGGAGTGTGACTATTTTGCACACACGAGGTTGGTGGCAGGCTATGATGGAATTATGAAAGCCCTGAAGGTAGCCAAGTTTGGCAGTTTTCAGGAGGCTGATCGTGCAGACAAGGCCTACTATCTCAGCTTGACGCCGGAGCAGCGGCTGGATATCGTGGCTCAGTTGCGTGCATTGGCTTATGGACCTGATGATGAAACTGCACCCCGATTGGCGCGAGTTTATCGAATTGTTAAACTCCCACGAAGTTGAGTATTTGATCGTGGGAGCGTATGCCCGAGCGTTGCACGGGGTTCCACGATCTACGGGAGATATTGATTTTTTCGTTCGCGCTTCGCCCGAGAATGCAGTCAAGCTGGAGGCTGTACTCAGTAGTTTCGGATTCGGAAGTGTGGGGATTGGACGTGAGGATTTTCTTGCTTTGGATCAAATCGTCCAACTGGGTGTGGAACCTTACCGGATTGACCTGATTACGTCAATCTCTGGTGTAAGTTTTGACGAGGCATGGGCGGGTCGCCTTCGCGGTTTGCTGGATGGTACACCGGTTGTTTTTCTAAGTTTGACGGATCTTAAGAAGAACAAAGCGGCTGCAGGACGGCTTAAGGATTTGGCTGATTTGGATGCGTTGCCGTAACCCAAACGGGGCTGGCACCATCTATTATTGGGAAGAGGTGTGTTCTGTGAAGAGAATCCTGCTTGCGTTTGCTTTGTCGGTTGGGTTGGCGTTGGGTGCTGATAAATGGGACTTGACGGATGCTCAGGCGCAGGAAATTGTTAAGAAGTTTGCGGCGCAGGAGACGGCGTTTGCTGATGCTCGTGAGAAGTACACTTATCGGCAGACGGCGCGGTTGCTGGAGTTGGATGAGTTTGGGAACACGCAGGGCAGTTGGGAAGAAGTGATTGACGTTATCTTTGGCGCGAATCGGCGACGGTATGAAAAAGTTTTGCGTGCGCCGGTGCAGAGTCTGAAGAACATTATTATGACTCCAGAGGATTTGCAGGATTTACGGAGTGTGATGCCGTTTGTGCTGACGTCAAGCGAAATTGATGAGTATCATGTGCGGTATTTGGGGCACGAAGTTTTGGACGAGGTGGGGTGTTACACGTTTGCTGTGAAGCCCAAGAAGATGGAGCAGGGGCAGCGGTACTTTAGTGGGATTGTTTGGGTGGATGACCGGGATCAGATGGTTGTGCGGACGTATGGACGGGGCGTTGGGTTGCTGAAGACGAAGGGGCAGCAGTTCCCGAAGTTCACTACTTATCGCGAGCAGATCGATAAGCAGTTTTGGTTTCCGACATATACGATTTCCGAGGATGTATTGGTGTTTGACCAGTTGAGTCAGCGGATCAAATCGACGGTGAAGTACGAGAACTATTCGTTGCCGAAGATTGATTCGACGATCACGTTTGGCGATGTTGCAGACACTCCGGCGAAACCGGAGGAGCCGAAGAAGCCCTGATTGTGGCCGGGTGTGTTGTAATAGTAATTCACCCGAACTATGCCCTCCGCTAGCACCAAATTGCGCCGCAAATGCAAGGCTGTTTGGCGCCGCATTCGGGAACTTCGAATGATCGCCAAGGGGCTGCTTGACCGGAATCATCCGATTCTGGCGCATATCATTCCTGTTCGCCGTTGCAATCTGAGTTGCACGTATTGCAACGAGTTTGACGATTTTTCAAAGCCTGTAGATATTGCGATCATGCTGGATCGCGTGAATCGTCTTGCTGATCTTGGGACTACGATTATTACGATCAGCGGTGGCGAGCCGTTGTTGCATCCTGAGTTGGATCTGATTATCTCAACGATGCGTCGGCGCGGGATGATTGCGGGGATGATCACGAATGGTTATTTGTTGACTGCAGATCGGATTCAGAAGCTGAACGCGGCTGGGCTGGATCATTTGCAGATCAGCATTGACAACGTGAATCCGGACGAGGTTTCCAAGAAGAGTTTGAAGGTGTTGGATAAGAAGCTGCAGTTGCTGGCGGAACATGCGGACTTTCATGTCAACATCAATTCGGTGGTTGGCGGCGGGATTCAGAATCCGCAGGATGCTTTGGATATTAGCCACCGCGCGCTGGAGCTAGGGCTGACGTCAACGGTTGGGATTATTCACGATGGCGATGGTCAGGTGCAGCCGTTGGCTCCGAAAGAGCGGGAGATCTTTTACGCGATTAAGGGGTTGGAGAAGAGCAGCTATTCGCAGGTGAATCATTTTCAGGATGCGATTGCTGAGGGCAAGACCAATGACTGGCGGTGTCGGGCTGGTGCTCGGTATTTGTATATTTGCGAAGACGGGCTGGTGCATTATTGTTCACAGCAGCGCGGGTATCCTGGCAAGCCGTTGATGCAGTATTCGGTGGAAGATGTGAAGCGGGAGTATTTGACGCCGAAGGGGTGTGCTCCGCATTGCACGGTTTCTTGTGTGCATCAGATATCGACGGTGGATTATTGGAGAGATCCGCAGACGTTGCCTCCGGCTACTGGTGGGGGTGGGGTGGCTTTGGGGGAGCGGTTGGTTCAGATTGATTCTGGTGGGCGGTGACGGCGGGATCTCCATTGGCGGTGGAGAAAGCACTAGAATGAGGTCGTGGTTGACTGGCGGCGGTTTACGCCTTCTAATTTCGAGTACGACTTTGAGAATGACAATCTATCGAGGCACCGAGTCACGTTCCATGAGGCCGTCGAGTGTTTCTTTTCCGACTACTTGGTTCGTCGAAACAAGAAGTATCAGGACCGCTTTCAGTTGATCGGTTCGACACTTGGTGGAAGGCAACTCAAGATCATTTTTCAGTTGAAGCCGGGCAATGTGGCCCGGATCATTACAGGCTGGCCATTATGAATACACGAAAGAAAAAGAATTCGTCCCCAGATCAAGACGTGATCGATCAGATGGTAGTTTCCCAGGCGAATGACGACTCTGCGTGGGGCGTTCCAGTACGTGTCAGGAGATCGAAGACCGCATCCCTTTCGATTCCAGGCGAACTTGCGGCGCGTGCGTCGTTTTTGGCAAAACTACATCGGGCGGGCGTTGATTCCTGGGTGGAGAACATCGTTCGGGAGAGAGTGGAGTTGGAAGAGTTTGCTTTTGCGGAGGCGAAGAAGAGAGCTTCGTAAGCCTCTCGCGCTGCCTCGTTTTTGCTTGCTTCTTCACTTCTGGATGTCCTGAGCGTAATGCTTTCCAGGTACGTAAGCGCTCCGTTGATATACTATCCGGGGAAGGTACTTTGCACTTGAAACTTTCGATTCTATTTCTTGCGGCTTTGCCGCTGGCCGCTCAGTGGAGCCAGTTTCGTGGTCCTAATGCTTCGGGGGTTGCGACGGCTCGTAATCTTCCTGTTGAGTTTGGGCCGGAGAAGAATGTGGTTTGGAAGACGGAGCTTCCTCCGGGGCATTCCTCTCCTGTGATTGCTGGGAACCGAATTTTTTTGACGGCTGTTGAAGGGGAGAAGTTTGTTGTTAGTGGTGACAAAGTTACTGCTACCGAAGATGGCAAGCTTTGGACCTTTTGCATTGATCGGGTGACTGGGAAGGTGCTTTGGAAGCAGCCTGCACCGCGTCCCCGGCGGGAGATGTTTCAGCGGACGAATACGGCGACATCACCGAGTCCTGTGACCGATGGTCGGTATGTTTATGTGTTCTTCGGCGATTTTGGTTTGATTGCTTACGACATGCAGGGTGTGGAGAAGTGGCGTACTCCGTTGGGTCCTTTTATCAATCAGAATGGCCATGGGACGTCGCCGATACTTGAGGGGAATTCGTTGATTCTGGTGTGTGATCAGGATTCGGGTTCGTTCATGGTGGCGTTGGATAAGAATACGGGAAAGCAGATTTGGCGGGTGGAGCGGCCGGAGGTAACGCGTGGTTATGGGACTCCGGTGATTTATCGTCCGCGGCAGGGTCCGGCGGAGTTGATTGTCCCTGGGGCGTTTCTGTTGATCTCCTACGATGTGAAGACTGCCGAGAAGCTTTGGTGGGTGCGTGGTATGTCATGGCATCCGAAGTCGGTTCCGGTGATTAGCGGGGAGATGATTTACGTGCATTCGGTGGAGTCGGGTGGAGAGGCGGAGAATCCGACCGAGACTCCTACGTTTGCAGAAACGATTGTGACGTATGACGCGAACAAAGACGGGCGGTTGGATTTGAAAGAATTTCCTCCTCGCATGCAGAGCGCCAATACTGGTCTGGATCCGAATGCGGATGGTGTTGTGGCGGAGAATGAATGGGGTTTTTATCGGGCGCGGCGGTCGGCCCGGAATTCGCTGTTGGCGGTGCGGCATGGTGGCAAGGGTGATCTCACGACAACCAATGTTGTTTGGAGCATGAATAAGTTTTTGCCGAACGTACCTTCGCCGTTGCTGTTGAATGGCGTGATGTATCTGATCAAAGAGGGCGGGATTTTGACGAGTCTGAATCCGGTGGACGGAAAACTTTTCAAGCAGCAGAGGTTGACGGCGGCACTGGGACAGTATTGGTCTTCGCCTGTGAGCGGTGATGGGAAGATCTACATCACGAGCGAGGATTGCAAGGTTACGGTGCTGAAGCCAGGTGCGGAGTGGGAGATTTTGGCGACTAATGATTTGGCGGATGTTTGTTTTGCGACTCCGGCGATTGTGGATGACCGTATTTATATGCGGACGAAGTCGGCGTTGTATTCGTTTGCTAATGGTAAGTGAGGGCAGTAACTATGGTCGCGGATCGGATCACAAGAGCCAGGAAAACGATCCGGCCAACCTTGCATACGTGGGCTGCGGATTACTGTAATGGGAGGTGCTGAGTTGGCTAGCGGATGGGCAGACCGAGCAAGTAATCCTGGACGATTATCCTGAGTTACAGCCTGATGATTTCAAGGCTGTTTACGAGTACGCAGCGCGACTCGGTCGGCGAGTCTCCAGTTGAAATTTGATGTCTTGAAGTTGAGCTAATACGGCACGGCCCTGCCGTGTTACATTAGGCCGATGCTCATTTACGCCCTAACGATCTTCCTTAGCGCGTTCCTGCTTTTTCAGGTTCAGCCTATCATTGCCAAGTCGATTCTGCCGTGGTTTGGGGGGTCGGCTGCGGTGTGGACCACTTGCATGCTTTTCTTTCAGGTGGAACTGTTGTTGGGGTACGCGTATGCGCATTTCACGATTCACCGTTTGGATCCGAAGAAGCAAGCTAAGCTTCACATTGCTTTGCTGGCGATTTGCGTCGTGTTAATGCCGATTGTTCCGAGTAACTATTGGAAGCCGGAGGGCGGGGCAAATCCTACAACGGGGATTCTGTTGCTGCTGGCGGCGACAGTGGGATTGCCGTATATGCTGCTGTCGACAACTGGGCCGTTGGTGCAGGCCTGGTACGCGCGGTCACACGCGGGCGCTGTGCCATACCGTCTTTTTGCGTTGTCGAATTTGGGCTCGATGATCGCGCTCCTGAGTTATCCTCCGCTGGTGGAGCCGTTTCTTTCCACGCGTAATCAGGCGTATGTATGGTCTGGAGCGTTTGTGTTGTTTGTGGTGCTGTGTTGCATGGTGGCGTTGCGGAGTTCGGAATTTCCTTCGCTCGCCTCAGCAAAGGCGGAGGACAACGATGCTCCGCCGACGATGGGATTAAAGCTATTTTGGATTGCGCTGGCGGCGTGTCCCTCGATGTTGATGCTTGCAGTGACTACGTTTTTGACACAGGATGTGGCTTCGATTCCGTTCTTGTGGTTGGTGCCGCTGACGATCTATCTATTGAGTTTCATTCTGACGTTTGATGCAAGCCGATGGTATGCGCGGAATTTGTTTTTGGTTTTACTTGCGCCTGCGTTGGGCGGAATGGCTTATATGCAGTGGTTCGATGGTGGTGTGGAGTCGATTGAAGCGCTGCTCAACAAGCTTGGAGAGAAGCTGGCGAATCCGTGGCTGACAGAGTTGGATCTTGGTATCAAGACCATCATCACGGTCTTTGGCGTCTCGCTGTTCATTTGCTGCATGGCTTGTCATGGTGAGTTGTCACGGCGACGACCTTCTCCCCGTTACCTGACTTCGTTCTTTCTGATGCTGTCCATTGGCGGCGCAATGGGCGGGTTGTTCGTCGGCATTGTGGCCCCGTACATGTTTCCTGCGAATTTCGAACTGCCACTTTCCATCATGTTTTGTGGCGTGCTTGCGTTTTTAGTTTCGCTGGAAGAAGAGGGGATGACTCCATTACAATCTGCATTTTCTATTAGTTCATTGGCGATGGCCCTTGGGGTACTTGGACTATGTGTATTCCTAGGGCGCAGCATGCGGGATTCGGTCAACGGCTTTCGAGTGGTGGAGCGCAATTTTTATGGAATGTTGCGCGTTAAGCAAACCGGCGAAGTTTCGGAATGGAGCGCGTTTCGGACATTGATGCACGGCAGCATCAATCATGGCGAGCAGTGGATCAACCCGAGCCGCAAGCGCGAGCAGACCAGCTACTATTGCGCCGATACCGGGATTGGGAAAGCGATCCGTTTGCGGCAGATAGGCGTGCCACACCGTGTTGGAGTGCTGGGACTGGGTGCTGGCACGATGGCATCCTTTGGAAGAAAGGGCGACTATTACCGTTTTTACGAAATCAATCCGGTGGTGCCTGTGCTAGCGAGGTCGGAGTTTTCGTTTGTACCGGATTCTGAGGCGACGGTGGAGATTGCGATGGGTGATGGACGACTGTCGCTTGAGAGTGAAGCGGCTCAGAATTTCGATGTACTGTTGATGGACGCATTTTCGGGAGATTCGATTCCGGTGCATCTGATTACGCGGGAGGCCTTTCAGCTTTTCTTCCGTCATCTAAAACCGAACGGTGTTCTGGTGATGCATATTTCGAACAAGTATCTGAACCTGGAGCCGGTGATTGCGCGGCTGGCAAAGGACCTTGGGAAACATGCGATGACAGTGGAGTCCACACAATCACCTGATGGCAATTGTTTCAGCACAACCTTTGTTTTGGTGGTCAATACGCCATCGGTGTTCAACGAACTGGCATTGCGAGGGGCTGGGCCTGAGGCAAGGCTGAATGACCGTGTGGGAACATGGACTGACGATTACTCCAATCTCTATCGAATCCTGAAATAGAATTTGAATTTCACTCCTGATTTAGTGTCGTTCGCTGATGCTATACTTTGGATAAAGAGAGAGAGCGGCTCAATTTGTCTTTTACGGAGATAGAATGCATTCACAGGAGCCGAGCTTCTGCATTAACACTGCTCTGGAACGCGTCGGCGGCGACCACGCGCTATTCCGGGAAATATCGATTTTATTTCACCAAGAATATCCTGCGCTTCAAAACGACATGGAGATCGCCATTCAAAGTGGTGACGCGCATCAACTGATGGTTGCGGCACACACTCTCAAGGGCTCGCTTGCGACGTTTGGCGCGGATGCGGCACAGAAGACGGCATTGCGGCTGGAGATGATGGGTCGGCATGCCAATCTCTCCGGTGCGGAAGAAGCATTCATCGAGTTGAAGCAGCTTTTGCAGAAGCTGGACGACGACTTGGCCTCGGCAAAACTACCCGCCTAGTTCTCGACAGAGGGAATTTTAGGGGGGGGAGCTCGTGCTATAGTCGTTACTTCCATGTCGTTGCCACAAGCAAGAGAAATTGTCTGCGCTCATAGTCCCGATTCCGACGATGCTTATATGTTTTACGCGATGGCCACCCGCAAAGTGCGCTCGCGTCTCATTAACGTCAATCATGTCCTGAGTGATATTGAAACGCTAAACCGTAAGGCGCTAGAGGGTGCCTACGAGCTCAGCGCCATTTCTTATCACAGCTACCCTTATGTCGCCGATAAATATGCGTTAATGGCAAGCGGATCCAGCGTTGGAGACGGTTATGGTCCGGTCTTGATTGGCAGCCATCCGGTGGCTTTGTCCGAAGTGAAAGGCAAACGAATTGCCATTGCCGGCAAGATGACAACCTCATTCCTGGCGCTTAGCTTGTTCGAACAGGATTTTCAGCCCGTTGTTATGCCATTTGACAAGATTGCGGAGGCGGTGAAGGATGGCTCGGTAGATCTTGGCCTGGTGATTCACGAAGCCCAACTCACCTATCAGCGCAGCGGATTTCATAGCGTGCTGGACCTGGGCAAATGGTGGAAGCAAAAATACAACCTGCCTTTGCCGCTGGGTGCGAACGCATTGCTGCGATCTTTGCCGGATGACATCAAATCCGAATGCTGCCGGATGATGCGCGAGAGTATTCAGTACGCGCTGGATCATCAAGAGGAAGCGCTCGAATACGCAATGCAATTCGCACGCGACCTGGAAGTTCCCATGGCCGAAAAATTTGTGGGTATGTATGTGAACCACCATACGGTTGACTGTGGAACCGATGTACCTAAGGCCGCACAATTGATGCTGGATATGGGATTTGAAGCCGGTATTATTCCGAATCGGGTTCAGGTGGAATTTATCCGCTAACGCGGATCGTGCTTGATGGTTAGTGGCGGGCGCGCAGATTGCGCAGTGCGCGCGTTCCTTCTTGGGCCACCTCTACATCCAGATCCTTGCTAAGCGTTTCCAGAATCGGCAGTGCGTCTGTCGAGGCACTGGTTCCGAACACTCCGGCGAGGCTTTTCTTTTCTTCTTTGGATCGGTCGCCCATGATGGGATATATCGTGTTGCGCACTGCGGGGTCTCGCGCCAACTCGATCAGGTATGCATAAGCGATGCGCTTATAGGCCGATGAATTCAGGGTATTGATCAAGTAGCGTAGCGCGCCAAACTCCGATGCATCCCGTTTCCCCACCATCGTCAGAGCGAATGCTGCTGCCAGACGCGGAGTCATTTTTTTCTCTTCGTTGTAAATAGGGTCCAGCTTCAAGATGTCGGCGGGAACTCGCAGGCGACCAATCCCCTCGGCTGCTGCCGCGCGCAGGTCTTCATTCTTGTCTTTCAAATGCTGTTCAAACAAGTCCCGATTGGCGGGTTCGGCAAACATGGCAATCGCTCCGAGAGAGGCTTTGGCACCCTTTGCATTACGTGCGGTCTTGAAGGCCGAGAGCAACTCGGGCAGAACGTTCTTGTTTTGCAACACACCAGCGGCCTCCAATGCGGCGACCTGCACTTTGTCATCCAGATCGCGGAAAAGAAAACGGAGCGAAAGCGCCGTGGATGGTTCCCCGATCTTTTTGAATGCATTGGCTACTTCATAGAGTATCTGGCTGTCTTTTGTTCTGAGTCCTTCGACAAGGCCGGGGATCGCCAGTTTTGCACGAAGAACGCCAGCGCCCCGGGCCGCGTTGGCGCGCACTTCCATAGTTGTACCCGAGCGGGCGAGAGTGCCTAACTGTTCCTGGATGTCGGCACGTGCATTGAGGAACGGGTCAATCACCTGGTCATTGGTATCAGTGAACTTGGAACGCAATGCAGTGCCAGCCCGCTTGAGCGAAGCGGACAGACCGGTTTGCACGTAGCCAGGGTAGTAAAAATTCACGAGGCCGTCCGTCGCGCGGATCTGAATCTCGGCATCCACATCAGCGGCGGCTTCCAATAATGGATCCAGGCTGTACTGTGACCCAATGCGGACAATGGCCTTGACGGCTTCGACACGCACTTCCACGTCCGGGTCCTTCAGGTAGCCGCGCAATTCCGGAATCGTAGTAGATCCGCCAGCCTTTTCCAGATCGCGAATGGATTTGATGCGATCCGATATTTTGGTCTGGCCACAAAGGAGGGCGGCGGCAAACATCAGAGCACCGATCCGGAATGAGAGCAGCATACTCCTATTATGGTCCGAAGCCCAGTTATTCAGGGAAGTAGGCGTCCAACGAAGGAAAAATGCTCTGGATGAAGTTAGTGGCCGCACGATCCGATGCTGCTGCATCGTCGCCAATGACAGGCACTACCACGCGCACTAGGCTTGTGTCGGATCGATTCAAGCGAATCGAATCAAGCACGAGATGAATCTTAGCCTCGTATTCACTGGCAACGACCCTGTTATGGGACTGATACCAGTAAAGGACCAAGCTCTTGTTTTCGCCCCGCGCCACGAGATAGCGGTTTACTTCAATCTGCCTTCCATTGAGCAAGGTGATATTCGAAGTCCCTGAGTGTATCTGATTCCAGCCACTTCCAGGCAGGCAGTTCTTCGGCGAGTGGGGAGCTCTGCCGGTGCGTTGAGACCGGTAGTAGGCGATGAAAAGATTGGATTGCAGGTATCCCGGCGAACCGTAGACACGCGTCAGCAAGTCGTCGGCTTTCAAAACATCCTTTGTTTCCTGCTCCACTACACCTTCCTGGAGCAGGCGCCAGTTGTCGACGACAGTGGGAAATTGAGCTAGCGGTTGACTCAGTGGCCGGTATTCCGGCGTATTCACCTTTGTGTAATAGAGAACAGCTTGCAGGAGCAACAGGACCGTGAGGATCTGCACGGGGCGTCGGTTTAGAAAAGAATACGCTCCGCTTTCCATAGTTTATAGGAAGAATTCCTTGACCTTGTCAAGGAGTCCCTTCTCTTCAGGCTCGTTCTCGACAGGCAGAGTATCCAGGAGTTGTTCGAACAGCTGCCTTTGTTCGCGGCTAAGCCTGCCGGGAACGCGGACCTCCACATGGACAACCAGATCGCCACGAGATCCGCCGTTAACATTCGGCGCACCCTGGCCACGCAAGCGTACTTGCTGTCCGGACTGGATTCCTTCGGGAATCTTCACCCTCTGAAGGCCTTCAAATGTAAGCAAGTCAATTTCGGTGCCAAGGGCGGCCTGTGCAACGTTGACAGGTATCAGGCAGTGGAGATCGTTTTCAGCGCGCTTGAAAATTGCGTGTTCCTTGACACGCAGTACAACGTAAAGATCTCCTGGCGGGGTACCCTTAGGACCAGGCTGGCCTTCCCCGGTCAGGCGGAGGCGTGTACCGTTATCCACTCCTGGCGGAACGTTCAGTTTAAGCTTGCGTTCGGAGCGGACATGGCCTTCTCCTTTGCACTCCTTGCAAGGGCGGCGAATGATTTGCCCTTTTCCGCCGCACTGCGTACAGGTCCGGCGGATGGAGAGGAATGCCTGTTGATAAAGCACCTCGCCCCGTCCGCGGCACATCGAGCATTGCGTGAGGCCGTCCTGTGGTTCCGCGCCTGATCCGGTGCAACGATGACAGGGATCGTGACGGGGAATCTGAATATCGATGGACGCGCCCTTGATGGCTTCTTCGAAAGAGATCGTCAGGTCAAAGCGGACATCTTCACCACGCTGTGGGGCGCGTTGACGGGAACGGCCTCCGCCGAACATGTCGCCGCCAAGTCCGCCGAAGAAGTCGCCAATAATATCGCTGAAATCCGCGAACTGGTTAGGATCGAAACCCTGAGGGCCAGCACCGCCGCCCTGCAAACCGGCATGGCCGAAACGATCATAGGTGGCGCGTTTCTGCGGATCGCTGAGAATGCCGTAGGCCTCGGCTGCTTCTTTGAATCTGTCTTCGGCTTCCTGGTCGCCCGGATTGCGATCCGGATGATACTTCATTGCCAGCTTGCGATAGGCGCTTTTTAGCGCGACGTCGTCGGCTTGGCGATCCAGTCCCAGAACCTGATAAAAGTCGCGGTTAGTCACTGCTTCACCGACACCTTTACCATGGCTTCCCGCAGCAGCTTGCCCTTGAATTTGTAGCCGCGCTGATACTCTTCCATGATGGTTTGATCTTCCAGGTCATCCCGTTGTTCCTTCTGAACCGCGTGATGCTGGTTGGGATCGAAGATCTGCCCGGTACTTTCCACTGTTTCCAGACCAAGCTTTGTCAGCGACTCCATGAAGTTCTGGCAGATCAGACGGATACCCTCGGCGTAGTCCTTTACAGGTCCTTCTTCGACAGGGGCGGCTTTCAGAGCGCGGTCAAAACCGTCCAGCACGGGCAGCATGGCACGGAGAGCTTCCATGGTGGCGTATTCGAACATTTCGGCGCGCTCGCGTTCTGTGCGGCGCCGGAAATTTTCAAAATCGGCTTGACGGCGCTTGAGGGTGTCCTCCAGTTCCGCTTTTTCGGCGGCCAGTTTGTCGCGCTCAGCTGCAATGTCTTCCATCTTGGTGGAAAGAAGTAAGTCGTCCATGGCGGAATCGAATTCTGCTGCGGCCTCTGGGCCGTTTTCGTTTTGGTCTAAGTTGCTCACGATATTTTGTTGATGTCAGGAGGGGAGACTGCCAAATGCACGTCCTACATGAAGCACAGCTGAGACAGCACTCTCATAATCCATGCGGACCGGGCCGACAACAGCGATCTTGGCTGACATGCCGCCGGGTGTGTTGACGGTAACGCCGATCAGCGACAGCTCACCAAAACGCGGATCATGGTCGCCAAGGCCGACCTTGACGCCTACTTTTCCAGACCTGTCTTCCAGGAAGCGATCCAGTAGATCCAGGATCAGCTGCTTTTGCTCCAGGGCGTGGAACATTTCCTTCAGGCGCTCACGTGTGACGTGGAAATCAAAGCTCACAAGGTTCGAGGCACCTTCCATGTGAACTTCGGGTGCTTGTCCGACGTTGAGTAGTCCTTTTTCATGGAGAAGAATCAGCTTGCGAAGGATCTCATCGTAAGCCGCGCTTGCCTCTTCCAGGCGGCGCTTCAATTCCACTTGCACTTCCGAGATCACCCAACCACCGAAATTCTGATTGACGTAGTTGCGGATGGTATTGAGTTCGTCCTGGGTGACGCCTTGTTCCAACACCACGACGCGATCCCAAACCATCTTGTCTTTGGTTACAACGACCATAACCACGCGGCGCTCTCCGAGCGAGACCAGTTCGATACGATCCAGCGCATGGCTGGCAGTGGGAATCGCGGCGGCGATGCCCAGGCCATTGGTGAGTTCGGTGAGGATGTGTGAGCAGCGCTCGACGCGCTCTTCCATGGAGGCCGCACCATTCAGGCGTCCACGCACAAATCCCAGGCGGTCCTGATGGAGGCGTTTGGCTTCCAGACCATGTACATAAAGCTGAAATGCTTTTTCCGTGGGAATGCGTCCGGCTGAGGTATGCGGTTGTTGGAGATAGCCGTCGCTGGCTAAGTCACCCATAATGTTGCGTATGGATGCGGGGCTAAGGTTGTAGCGGCGAAGCTTGGAAATGGAGCCAGAAGCCACGGGTTCGCCGGACTCGATATAAGCCCTGACGATTGAGCACAGGATTTGTTCCGTTCGCGAACTCAACATGAGACAAACACGCTTCCCTGTCTATCATTGTAATATAGCGGCGTTGGCAAGCCACAGGAGCGGGTTAGCGCAAGTAGTCAAACAAGCTGCCGCGATTGCGGTTGGATTCGGCCGAGAGGGCGGCTTCATGTTGGAAACGGGCGTCGTTGAGCTCAAGAATTGCCGACGCCATGTCGGCGTCCTGAAGACCGGATATCTGTTCTTTCAGGCGGAGTTGCTGCGTCTGGCTGTAGTTCAGCGCATCACGCACCTGATTTTGCACGGTTCCATAGAATGCTAGCTGGCTGTTCATGTGTGCGGAGGAAGATTTGAGTTGAGCGGTAGCATCCCGAATTCCGGCAAGATCGTCATCGCGAAGAGCTAGGCGAAGGTTATTGACCGCTTGGAATATGTTGGTGGCGGGATCGGTTGAGTCGAAGATAAGTTCCGCCGTTGTCGAGATCTGGAAACGGCTGCCGCTAGGGTGTTGGATCTCTCGCGTAGAGGCAGTACCAAGATAGGCGCTGAAGGGGGCATCGAGGGAGAGGTCTAACGTATAGGGGGCAGCTTGATCGTTATCGCCGGCAAACAGGTAACGGCCGTCAATGGCGGTATTAGCCACGCCGACCAGTTGTTGCAACAAAGAACTGACTTCCTGACCGATGGTCTGACGTTCGTTCGCGCCGAGAATATCGGTGGACCCTTGTGCTCCGAGTACGGATACGCGTTCCAGTAACGAGACGGCGTGGGCAAGGGCCTGTTCTGCCGCGTCCGATTCGCTTTCGATGCGTCCGAGATTGGTTTGAACCTGCTGTGTTGCACCGAGTTCGCTGCGCAACTGGAGCAGGTGGGAAATCTGATCGGGAGAATCGGAGACCCGGTTGATCTTCCGGCCTGAGGTGATTTGTTCTTGCGCCCGCTCAATCCGGTGGGTGATGGATGCGACATCAATCAGAAATCGCTCGGTATTGGTTCCGTTGGTTTTTATCATGAGTTTAGGAAATCATCCCCATCAGTGTTTCGGTTAGAGAATTAATCACGCGGACCAGCTCCGCCGAGGCCTGGTAGGATCGCTGGAACTCGATGACCTTGGCGGCTTCCTCGTCAAGGGATACCCCACTTTGTTCGTTGCGTAAGGAATGGGCCTGGGCGACAAGCAGAGTTTGGGTATGGGAGTCGCCTCTGGCCGAGGCGAGTTCACTGCCCACGTAACCGGCGATTTTTCCGTAGAATTGGGCGAAAGTCTGGCCGCCGACGGTCAGCGATGCACCAAGCGCGGCGAGATCCAGTGCGTTGCCGTTTCCACCCGGAGCGCTGGCAAGTGCCGCCGCAAGGTCTGATGGGGTAATGGCGGTAACCGCAAGCGTGGAGGCGGCGTCGGTTGCCGAATTATAAGAGAACAGATCGATGGACGGTGCAGAGCCACCAAGGTCGACACCGGCCTGAAGCGTTGTGTTCACAGTGTCGGCGATGGTTTTGGCAAGGAGGTTAAGGTCAGAGGTGATCGTGGGCAGCACGCTGCTGGCAAAATCCAGCGAGCCTCGAATGCGTCCGCCCTTGATTTGCGAGGTGATATCGGTACCCTCATAGTTGCGAATCACGGGGATGGTGCCCGAGGTGTCGGCTTCGAGGGGGAAGAAATGGTCACCAATGGTAAGGGGAGTCTGTCCGCCGATGGCAACATCGAAAGAACCATCTTCTCCCCGCAGTACGGTGAAATCGGTGTATTCGGAAAGCTCTTCGAGGGCAGCATAAACTTGCGCCTCGACACCGGGGTCTTGAATGGCCCGCGCATCTTTGCGGATGGTGCTATTGAGTTGCTGGAGCCGCTCTCCAATGGCGTTTACACTGGCAACCGAATTTTGCAACTCCGTCTTTGTTCTGGAAGAGGCAGCGCCAAGGGCGTCGCTTGCGTATTGAAAAGCGTTGGTAACAAGCCCTGCCGCCCGAATGACTGCTTGCCTGGAGGATGTATCATTGGGTGACACCGAGAGTTGGGAAAAGGACTGGAAGAGGCCGTCAATGGCACCGGAAATCCCCGAAAGCTGGGTGACGTCAAAGACCGATTCAATCTGCTCCAGGCTGCTGACGCGCTGGGCGTAGCGGCCAAGCGTCTGGACCTGCTCCAGAACGGATCTTTCGAGGAAACTCTGCCGGGAATTGATCAGAGCGCCGGAATCGACGCCGCCACCAAGCCCTTGGGAGAGATCAAATCGCCGCGCCAGAAGCGAAGCGTCCTGACGGGCAAAGCCAGGCGAGTTGGCGTTAGCCACATTGTTGGCAACCACGGACAAGCCTTTTTGAAAGGTATCCATCGCTCCGGCGGTGTTAAGAAGAGTGGTGAGGAGGTTTCCCATGGCGATTAGCCTTGGACCGCAATCTGGTGAACTGCCGGAAGCGGGGCGACCGAACCGGTAGCTAGATAGCCGCCGGCTGAGGCGAGTATCAACTCAGCAAAGTTGCGGTGTATGTATCCGGCCTGATGGAGTAGCGCGCTTGCATGGCGGGTTTTGGTTGAGATCTCTGCGAGCAAAGCCCGGTCCAGGGGTGCCGCCGGTGTTTGGGAAAGTTCCTGAAGGTCGGCTGCGAGGTAGCCGAGTTCGTCTTCAACCTCCTTGAACGACGCAAGGGTGGGGTGCAACAGGAGGGAGATGATCCTCTCTATTCGCTGCAGGTTAAGGCGTTGCAGATTAAGCGGCAGACAGGGCATCGTTCAGAATCCCTTGTGTGATCTGAGACGGATCAGGGTTGTAGCGGCCACTCTCAAAATCTGCGATCAGGCGTTGCAGGCGCGCTTCGCGCTGGGAGGAATGAGAGGAAAGCAGGCTCAATTGGTTACTGAGGCTGGAGAGCTGAACCTGATCTGTCGAACCGAATTCGGCTGAAGCAGACTCCGCTGCCTGGGCGGACTTGCTTAGTTTGTCTGTGCTCGCTGCGGGATTTGCTGCAGAACCGACGTTGTTTTGGTTGATCTTCATTTGGTAAACCGATCGAGGCTAGTGGGCCTCAATTTGCTTATCGGTTACCAGAGTGGGAAGTCTTAGGGAATATCTCTTACTTTTCCGAGAGCTACACGTGAGGGAGACGTCCATTTTCCGCCGTCATTCCCCGATTTCTCATTAGCGGGGACCTCACAACCGGCCGCCTCAAGCAGCTCTCCCGGGTTGCATCCCACCGCTGACGCATACTGGCGCAAGTAACTGCGGAGATAAATTCCACCGGGGAGAACTTCGAAGTCTTCCTCTTCGATGGCCCTGAGAAAACGCAGACTGATTTTTGTCGCCTCGGCAATTTGCTCCAAGGTAAGCCCCAATTTGGTACGTCGCTCCGCCAAGTTGAGCGGACCACGA
>Ga0315912_10003111_pt1 | contig 16815 bp, 12 predicted proteins | sample VfabasoilMG_FD_204469 | JGI IMG/M metagenome (GOLD analysis project Ga0315912, IMG submission 204469) | Garden soil microbial communities collected in Santa Monica, California, United States - V. faba soil | ecosystem: Environmental > Terrestrial > Soil > Garden | place: USA: California... | reverse complement strand
AGGAGTGGGAGTAGGGGTAGGCGTAGTGGCAGGGGATGCCGTTGCTAAGGTAGCCGTCGAGAAGGACCGAGTTAAGGTTGGGAGGAAACGGCGAGGGGTGGGCGTTAGGCCCACTGGAGTTGATAAATCTATCCGAATTGAGATCACTAACGCGACAATCACCACAACGACATGGAGCATAAACAATAGGTTAAAGGCATTAGGGTCATTTTTGCTTGTAACAACAAAGAGTTCCCTCCTCCAGCCCCAAAAGTCACTACGAGTACCCCAAATTTCGCCAGTAACCAGCTCTACCAAGATAATACTAAGCGCGATAAACGCTACGATGAAAGTCATTTTGAACCTAGTGCTTAAGACCCTAAAGGTCTTAAAGACCTTTAGGGTCTAGCGATAAAAATGAGCTTACTTCAACCGCGCCTCGATCTTCCCGTGCGACTCCAACGCCGAGTTAGGCGAATTCACATCTCTTTTAACCCATACGCAAAGTCATACTTCGGCATCAACTCCATAAACGGCTCCGGTTCAAACGCTTCCGGCCCTAACACGCCGGTGCCTTGCCACGCACCACTCGCTAAGAGTTCCATGGTGATGACCGGGCTGACAGCGGTTTGCCATACCACGGCTTGCACGCCGTATTTCTTCATACACATCGCATTGTCAGCTACCTGATAGAGATAAACCTGGCGCGGCTTCCCATCTTTGGTGCCGGAGACCCACGTTCCGGCGCAGGTCTTGCCAAACATGTGGTCGCCCAAGTGCGCCGGGTCGGGAAGACAAGCCGCCACCACATCCCGCGGTGCGACCTTTACACCTTTCACTTTGATCGGGTCTTTGTTGTCTAAGCCGAGCATCTTCAATGTCTTGAGCACGCCGATGAATTGATCGCCGAGGCCGTACTTAAACGTGACACGCTTGCATTTGACCCAGCGCGGGACGAGCAACACTTCTTCATGCTCGACGTTGACACACTCCACCGGGCCGATGCCATCAGGGAAATCGAAGACCTCTGCGCCCGAGAACGGCTCAGTGGTGTACCAGCCGCGCCCCTTCTCCCAGATCACGGGCGGGTTCAAGCACTCTTCAATCGTCGTCCAAATCGAAAAATTCGGTGCAAAGGCATAGCCGCGCACTTCCAAGTTTGCGCCATCGCGGATGCCGATCTCGTCAATCTCATCAAACAAGTGTTTCGCGGCGTATTTGGCAAACACATCGGCCATGCCCGGTTCGACGCCCATGCCCACCAACGCCAGCAAACCTTTCTTCTCCCACTTCGCGGCGCGTTCAAATTGATAATCGCCCAGTTTCACGCCGGTCTTCTCAAAGGGTTTTTTATCATGCGGACTGGAGAGCGTCATCGCCATATCCATATAGGTACAGCCCACTTGATAGGCGGCGTCGAAGATTTTTTCATTGAAGACTGGGTCTACGGCGTTCATGATCAGGTCTACTTTGTGTTTGCGCGCGAGTTCGACGATCTGGCGTTTGTCGCCCGCGTTGATGAACTCCACCGGAAACCGGCGTGGGTGTTTGAGTTTGCTACGCACTTCTTTGGCGCGCTTGACGTTGTAATCGGCCAACACTAGGCGCTCTAGCCACGGCTTGTCTTGCGCAATCACTGCAATCGCTTCACCGACGCCACCGACACCAACTAACAATACTTTCATGAGGATGCTCCTTAGAAGAGGGGGAGACCGCTTCGCCGCTAAGGGATGCGGTTTGCAGTGTCATTTGTAAATTGCGTAAGACGAACCGTTAAAACGCTAGACTCTTCGCCGCGTTTAGGATGATTCGTCTTCGTACAGAAATTTCATGTTGCGCCCAAAGGCCTCGGCGTTACTCCAACCCTCGGTGAAAGCGGGGGGTGGTAAGGCTACGGCGCTTTCGGCTGTGCCGTCCGCACGGCGATGTTCTTCCGCAAGCTGTAGCGTTTCGCGGAGATAACGCTCGATGAGCGCCACGTCAATCAGTGTGCCAAGCTCACCGTGTCCAGGGAGCAAGCACTGTGGCGCGAGCGCCGTGATCTGCGCCAGAATGGTAAGCCAAGTGTGCGGGTCGCCGTACGTCAGATCAGGATGATTCTTCACGACGAGTAGGTCGCCAGTAAAGATGATCTGCTCGGCGGGCAAATGGAGCAACGCATCGCTTGCGGTGTGCCCGCCGCCCAAAGTGATAAATTCAGCGGTGCGGCGGCTTCCTTTAAATTCGACGCGCTCGCTGAAGGTGTGATCGGGCAGGCGGAGTTCTAATTGCGGAAAGGTATGGATGATCGCCTGCGCGAACCGCACCCCATCTTCGTAATCCAACCGCTCGGCTTCCGTTTGGGCCGCGCGCGCCTTGGCGGCCCATTCTTGCAACTGCTCCGGCCAGTGCGTCTTGAATTCGCTTATGGTCGCGGGCGTCTTTTCAGCCATCGTTTCACGGGTGTAGGCGGTGGCATAAATCTTCGTCTCTGGCGCGAAAACGGCATTACCGTAAATGTGGTCGGAATGCCAGTGGCTGTTGAGGACATAATTAACCGGGCGTCCCGTCAGGCTCTCGGCCGCCGCGCGCAACTCGGTGGCCGAGGCGGGTGAGTAGGTGGTGTCGAAGATCAATGTCTGCTCGCCCAAATCCACAATGCCAGCATTGCTTGCTGCCAAACCAGTGGGTTTAGCCAGGGCGGCCCAAACGCCCGCAGTGAGTGGGTGGAAGGTGAAGTGTTCAGACAAGTTGTTAGCAATCACAGATTACATGGAATATGCGAATTCCGTGGAAGCCCGGTTTAGCCTGCGTTTTGCCTAATAGGCGAATGTGATAAATTATCTGCCTGATAGAGTGACTTAACGTATTCCGTAACCTGGTTGTCTAAATCTAATGAATAACTGTAACCTAAACCGTGTGCGGTCTCAATCGCCACTTGATGAAATAAATCCATGGTCGCTAACAAGGCGCGCCAACTTGAGTCGTACTCGAATTCTCCAAACGTAAATTGAAGCGCTTTCCATGTTGATGCATCAAGCCACTGTGACATGAAATGCCCGTCATGCCAAGTGTCGTAATTCCATTGGTGAGTTGTTTGAGCATGCCACTCCAGAATCTTGAGTAGGCTTTGCTTGGCTGTCCAATCGCGGAATTTTACAACCCACAAATTGCGACGGCGGATTTGTTTGGCGACATAGAGCGCTCCATACCAAAACGCATTCACCTGAAAAGCAAACTCGTTTTCGGATGGTCTTGTGAAGGGTGGCGGTGTGGACAAAAAGGAAGGTAATTTTACGGCGAGGTTATCCTTGTCAATAACAAGGCGATAACCCCGAATATAGGAGTCGTGGAGTTGTTGACTGTCAACGAGATGTTGAAGTTCCTTGACATTGAAGAAGTGGAAATCCACTTTTTCCGCGCCATTATAAAGGGCGAGAAAGACTGGGTTGTCGTCTTCTTGGAGTTGTAAATGTGTCCAAAGCGTTCCAAAGTGATTTAACCACGCTGTGTCTTTTACAAATTCGCTAAGGTCAGTTGCATAAATTTCAAAATCTAAATCCGCCCATTCGTCGCCGGGATTGACTTGACGTTCAGTTGAGCCACACACAATGGCGGCGCGAATTGAAGAGCAAGTTGTTGCCCAATCAATGATTTGCTGCTCTAGCCGTTTGAGATTTGGATTAATCATGCGTCCCGCATAACCGAAGCATCCCAACCGCCTTACCCGTGATGTTAATCACCCCCTCGGCAACGTAAAATAAAATGTCGTCCCCACTTCCATTGTTGACTCGACACGGATCTCGCCGCCCATCACTTCTACCATCTTCTTGGCAATGGGCAAGCCCAGGCCCGTGCCGGGCGCGGCGTTCTCGTTTTGTGGCACACGATAGAACTTTTGGAACATGTGCGCCATCGCATCGGGCGGGATGCCCTTACCCGTGTCGCTTACGCCGATTTGATACATCGCCTCGATCTGTTGCGCACGCGTGATGATCGCGCCGTTGGGCCGATTGTATTTCACCGCGTTGGTCAGCAAGTTGAGCAACACTTGTTTGGTCTTGCCGCGATCCGCCGTCACCGTTGGGTGGGGCACGTCGTAGTGGGTCTCCAGCGTCAGGCCGTGTTCGGCGGCTTGTTGGCGCACCACATCCACGCTTTCTTCAATGAGTTCTCGCAAATCAAACGGCTCGCGCGCAAACCGCATCCGCCCCGATTCGAGTTTGGCGAGGTCGAGGAAGTCCGTCGTCATCTGCGCCAGCCGCCCGGTCTCGCGTTGCATGGTTTTAATCAGCTCAATTTTTTTCGGGTCAGGCAACGAGGGATGGAGGAGCAAATGGCTGGTGGCCGTGAGGGAGTTGAGCGGGGTGCGGAGTTCATGCACCATCTCGGAGATTTGGTCAGATTGCTGGAAGAGCCGCGCGTTGACGATGGCAACCGAGGCCTGCGCCGCCAACGTTTGCAACAGGCTCACATCGTCATCCGTGAACTCGCCCTCGATTTTATTGATGGCTTCCAACGCGCCCAATGATTTTTCGCGCGTGACGAGCGGCACGCCCAAGATCGAGCGCGTGACGAAGTCGGTTTTGCTGTCCACCACTTTGCTCCAGCGTGGGTCGCGGCTGGTATCGGGGACGATGAGCGGCTCGGCATGGGTCGCGATCCAGCCCGCGATGCTCCCTTCCACGGGGATGGTGAGGCCTTCCAAGAATGATGATTCTAAATTGGTGGTGGCTTCAAACCGCAAGTCGCCGGAGATGGGGTCGAACAACATCATCGAGGCGGCCTCGGTGCCGGTCATCTCGCGCGCGGCTTCAATGATCATCCGCAAGAGTTTGGCTTGGTCGAGCGTGGAGGCGAGGGTGCGGCTGAGCTCCATCAACCGCATCATGCGTTTGAGCAGGAACGGGTAGTTCAGTTGCGCCGCGACTCCGGTGGCGGCGGAAAAGGGTGTGGTGCCGGGTTTCTTAGCCATGCGCCAACACTCCGCAGGCTTCGGCCAACTGAGGCAAGGTCTCAGCGACATCGGCGTGGATCACCACTTCAGCCTGATCATCTAAATAGGTGGGGGCGAGGTTCGCGATGATCAACCGCGCGCCGCGCCGCACTGCTTCGGCGGGCAATTCGGCGCACGGGAAAACCTCCAACGAAGAGCCAGCCACCAAGACCACATCGGCCCGGTGTGCGGCGGCGCGCGCTTCGCGCAGATCGGCGGCGAGCAATTGCTCACCCATCAAGATCACATTCGGCTTCAGCACGCCACCACAATCGGGGCAATAGGGGATCTGCCCCGACTCGCAAAAAGCGGTCAAGATCGCCTCGCCCGAAAAAACGCGATGACAGTGGAGACAAGTGACCGCACGTAAATGCCCATGCAACTCCAACACCTGCTGACTGCCCGCGCGTTGTTGTAAGGAATCGATATTTTGGGTAATGACCAGTTTAAGCAAGTTAGCAGTTTCGAGCGCCGCTAAGGCGAGGTGCGCCAGATTAGGCCGCGCGGCTTGGATGGCGACGACCAACGGGCGCACCCAATGAAAGAAGCGATGAGGGTAATGTCGGAAGGCAGTGAACGACGCCACTTCGAACGGGTCGGCGGTGTGCCACAGACCCGAGGTGGGGCTCCGAAAGTCGGGGATGCCTGAAGGCGTGGAGAGACCCGCGCCAGTGACGGCAATGGCATAACGAGCCTGCCCCAAGAGTTCCGCGGCTTGCGCGATCTGCGCCGAGGACATGGCCGTCAGGCTGGGGAGGCCAGCCGCATTTTTTGGAGGGTTTGCGTGGCGATTTTGCGGAATTGATCGGCGGTGAGGCTGTCGGGGCGCATCAACGTTATCGGTGTGCCGGCTTCGACCGCCTGATAGGCCAATTCGACCGCAGGGGTGATGATGCCACTGATCTTACGCCCCAGCGCTTCTTCGGCTTTGGCCCATGACATTTGCACTGTGGAGGGCGTGCGGTTGACCATGACCACATCCGTGCGCGCGGCCAAAATGCCCAACGCGTCTAATTCGCTCAAGAGGACCTTGGTCGGCGCAACGGTCAGGCGGGTTGGATCGGCGACGACCATGAGGGTCGTGCAGAGCGGCAAAATATGCCGCGCCGACTCGTTCATCACCACACCGAGATCGAGCACCAATAGTTTACACATGGTCGCCAGTGCGCGCACGGTGGCTTCCACTTGGGCGGCATTGCTGAGGAGACCCGCTTCGCTGGGCGCAACGGGCGCGGCGAGTACGCGCATATTAGAGGGATGGGAAATGATATGCCCGCTGATGATGCGTGAGTTAATGTCGGACACCGGGCGCGTGAGCAGGGGTGAGAGGCTTTTGACTTGTGTTAAGGAAAGATTGAGGCCGACCGAACCGGAGCCGGGATGGAGATCGACCATGATGACATCTTCACCACTTTGCGCGGCGGCGGCGGCGAAGTTGAGGGCGAGGGTTGTCACCCCAACGCCTCCCTTCGTGGCGCAGACCCCCACGATACGGGCTTGTTCTTGGGGCGGCGGGGCCGGAACCGGAGCCGCAGGGCGTGCCCCTTGTGACCGCGCGAGCAACGCTTTGACATGCGCTAAAAGCTCAGAGGGATGAGTGGGTTTAGTCAGGTAATCATCCGCGCCCGCTTCAAAGCCTGCCACTTTGTCATCCAACATCGTTTTGGCAGTGAACATGATAATGGGAATTTGCGCGAGCGAAGGATCGGAACGGAGATGGCGGGTCACTTCATAGCCATCCATATCGGGCATCATTAAGTCGAGCAGGATCAAGTCGGGGCGTTCGATGGTGGCTTTGCTCAGGGCGGCCGTACCGCCATTCGCGGCTACGATCTGATAGCCCTGTCGTTGCAAAATGAGCCCGACCAATTTGAGGGTGTCTACATCATCGTCAACAATCAGAATTTTCTCTGGCATGTGGCTTTGCTGCCCTGAATAGAAGGTGAAGAGAGGCGAGTTAGCGGAGTGTAACACAGGGGAAAAAGATGGGCAAATGAGATCCCCCTTTAGGGAAGATTATAGATAATTCTCAACCAGCGTTAAGATCGCCTCACTCTCATAATTCTTAGTGAGGTCGCGCAATTTGTGGGCAAAGGGGAGATAGGTTTCGCCCAACTGTTCCAGCTCGACCGCTTGTTGACGGAGACCAGCGATGTCACCGCGCAAGGCTAGCGTGTGCAAAACAGTCAGTTGTTCAGTGGGCGGTGGCACGAGGGTCGTGGAGACCGGCTGGGCTGACTTCGCCTGCAATACTTCGGCGGCATATTGCCATTCTAAATTTAAATGCTTCTTGAGGGTAGCAAACAATTCTGGCGCTTGAATGGGTTTAGCGATAAAACCATTGCAACCCGCCAATAATGTTTTTTGTTTATCAATTTCAAAGGCGCTGGCCGAGGCGGCGATAATCGAGGTGCGGTCAAATTCCGGCGATTGCCGCAAAAGGGGGACCGCTTCGTAGCCTGTCATCACCGGCATCACGATATCCATAAAAATAATGTCGGGTTGGAAGCTTTGGGCGCGCTCAATGCCTTCCTGACCGTTTTCCGCCTCGGCCGTTTCAAATCCCAACGGCTCCAGGAAATTCACCAACACGGCGCGGTTATATTCTTTATCATCCACGACGAGTACTTTGCGTCGGGGGCCGTTGTAGCCAATGATCGCGGCGCTGTCATCCTCTTCGGGGGCGTCGGCGGTTTGCACGGCGGGGAAGACGGCGATCAACCAAAAGGAACTCCCTTGACCTAGTTCACTACTGACCCGAATGTCGCCTCCCATGGCTTGTGCTAAGCGGCGGCTGATGGCTAACCCTAACCCCGTCCCTTCGGCGCGTTGTTTAGCATCGCCGACTTGTTCAAAGGGCCGGAACAAGCGCGCGAGCGCCTCGGACGACATACCCGCACCAGTATCTTGCACTTCAAACCGCACCTGATATTCGGGTTGGCCGGGCGTAAAGGCGATGAACTCACCTTGCGCATCCGCTACCCCAACCCGCAGGGTGACACTGCCATACCGGGTAAATTTAACCGCGTTACCAAGGAGATTCAACAAAACCTGCCGGAGCCGTTTTTCATCGGCCAAGATATTGTCGGGGAGTTGTGACACCCGCTCAAAATTAAAGCTGAGGTCTTTTTCATCGGTGCGGGAACGAATGATACCGACCACGCTATTGAGGAAAGTCGCGAGGTTGATCGGCATTGGCACAAGGTCGAAGCGATTGGCCTCGATCTTAGCCAAGTCGAGGATGTCGTTGATCAACGTCAACAAGTGATCCCCGCTTTTGTAAATAATGGCGAGCCCATCGGCCTGTTGCGGGGTTAAATTTTTGTGGCGGCGCAAAATTTGCGCGTACCCGAGGATGCCATTGAGCGGCGTGCGGAGCTCGTGGCTCATATTGGCCAAGAACTCGCTCTTGGATTTATTGGCGGTGTCTGCCGTGTTTTTGGCGTTCTCCAGTTCGACAGCACGGTCTTTGGCTTCGACTAATAAGTGTTGAATTTCCTGCCGGCTTCGGTTGATGTCACGCACTAACCGCGCATTAGCCACTGCATTGCCAATTTGGTCGGCCATGGTTAACAGCGTCGTAATGTCCGTTTCGGTGAAGGCGGCTTCCTCGGTGGCCTGAATCGTCATGGCCCCCAGCACTTCCCCTTGGCTCCGCAAGGGCAGGGCCATCTCAGAGTGTGTGTCGGGGAGGAGGGGGTTGTTGAAGCGCACGGCTTCTTCACCCACATCGAGGGCAATACGCGCTTGGCCGGTCAAAATGCAGTTGCCAATCATCGAGGCCCCTTTAATTTCTAGGCGGTGCTGGCGCGCGAGCATTTGCTGTCCCGCCTCTCCCGTGCCGGCCTGCAACACCGCCCAATCGCCAGTTTTATCAATGAGGAATATGCCAACGTAATATAGTTTTAACTGTTGTTGAATGATCGTCACAGCCTCTAGCAAGAGTTCGTCCACGGTCACGATGGAGCTGGTGGTGCGCGCGACTTCAGCCGCGGCGTTAAGTTGTGACGCCCGCCGCGCGATATCTTTGTTGGCGAGTTCTAAGCGATAAGTACGTTCGGCCACTCGTTGTTCCAGCCCGTTCAGCGTGGTTTCCAATCGCTCGGCCATGCTGTTAAAGGCCGTAGCCAATTGCCCAATTTCATCCCGCGAGCGAATAGGGGCGCGCGCTTGCAGATCGCCCCCTGCCAGTTGGGTCGCTGTAGCTGCTAGCCGACCCAAAGGGGTCGTAAGACGGCGCGCTAGGGCGGCCGCCGCCAACGCCGCTAGCCCAGCGGCGGTGACCCCCACCAACACAGTGCTCTGCGCCTGTGCATCCACCGTGGACAAAAAGGCCCGCTCGGGTTGGACGAAAATCACTGACCACGGTTGGAGTTTCATGGGCTTCACTGCAATCGCTTCGACTGAGTCTTCTTCCAGGCGCGTTTGAGCAGTGAAAAAAGGTTGCGTCGCAGCGTTTTGTAAGCCCGCTTCCAACGCCGGTAGGTGTGTGGCCAACTGCGCCTCAGGCGCGTTGGGCAAGCGACCCGCCAACTGCAATGCCGCAATTTGTTCGGCGGGCAACGGCATAATAGATTGCCCAATCAGCGCGGGCGTATTACCTTGCGCCAGCCGAATGTGCAATTCATCTATCAGAATAGCGAAAGTGCCTTCACCGATGGAGTTGTTAGCGCCGGAAACAAAGGCTTGCAAAATGCCGGCGTTGTAGCGCGCGCGGAGCAAGCCGATGAGTTCGCGGTTGCTACCGCGCACCGGGGAGCTAAAATAAAAATAGGGAAAGCCACTGGCCGAGTCGAACTGCACCTTCGAGACATAGGGCAAGCCGCGCGCGACCACCTCTTGATAGTAATCCTGATCGGACTCATCCAGATCGCCGCCCGGTGAGGTATCCAACAAATTTTGGCCCTGTGCATCTAGCACAGCGTACGACACAATGTAGGGGTCGCGCCGCGACAGGATTTGAAGCTGGCTTTCCACCTCTGTCTTGAGCGGAGTAGTGGCGCGCTCAGCCGGCGGCAGGAGCAGATAGGCCTCGAAAATCGGGCTTTGCGCCTCAATGCGCAAGTTGTCCAAGCCGTTTTGGAGAAACGTGTCGAGTGTCACCGCGATTTGACTCGCCGCGCCGCCGAGGGCGTTGAACGCTTGCTGGGTCAACGCCTCACGGGAGGCAGATTGGGAGGTCAACCCGATTACCGTCATTGGGGCCAAAGCCGCGCCAATACACATCACGATCACTTTGCTTTGCAAATTAAGATTGTTAAATTGCCAAAGCGCATATCCCACTAAAATGAGGGCCACCCCAGCCGCCAAAGCCATCAGCAGTTGGGCTGAAGCGGCGGCTGGGCGAGGCCCCAAAACAAAGTTGTCGAGTAAAAACAACGCCAACCCCATGAGGACACTCACGACAATCACGGGGAAGCGATAACGTTCGGAGAGCGTAAAGTTGGCAATGAGCGCGCTACCGCTGACTAAGCTCACGAGCGCCAAGAGGCCGGTCCCGGAATTAACGAACACGGACAACAGCGCCATCCCACTCCCCCCAAGGGCGAGGCCGAGCATCCCGACCGTTGGGGAAAGCCGTCGGGCTTGCCACGCCAAACCCAGGGCGGCTAGGGCGAGCAGTAAATTGCTCCCAGTGAGCAACGCGGCCACGCCACTTTGGGTCGCCCAGTTGGCGCGGGCTGCGGTTAACCCACCTAAGCTGGCGAACAGGATCGCCAAGCCAAGATACACGCCGCGCGCGTTGCGCCGACGGCGAGTTTCCGTGAGGGTGAGCGTTCCCATTGCCATCGTGGGTTACTTCAAAAACTGTGGGTCAACCATCTTGTTGACATCCGGGGCGGCCGTCAGGGTGCCGGCCTTCACGAAAAAGTCAATGTTCTTTTGTGCGGTGAAGTAGACCGACTCGCTGGTGGTGCCGGGCTTGAATAACGCTTGGTTATCTTCCAACGTCAGCAATTTAATGCCGTCAAGCGAAATCGTCTCCGGAGCAATTTTCAGCTGGCGCGCGGCGGCCGCGGCCCCCTCGGTTGGATTGGCCTTCCAAAACGCTACTGCTTTGAACCAAGCTTGCACGAATGCCCGCACATCCTCTGGGCGTTCCTGCGCGACTGTCCCCCGCACGGCAATGCCATCCACTACCAACCCCGGCGTGTCATGCGAACTAAACAACGCCAGCCCACCCTGGCCTTTGGCCTCGGTGACGTATGGTTCCCAAGTATGGCCTAAATCGAGTTGGCCGGTCTTCAACGCTTCTGGGACTTTCGAGGCGTCTACGTTTACCCACGTCACATCACTGCTGGACAAGCCGTTGTTTTCTAAGACGGCTGTAATGAAGATCTCGCCAAAACCACCCAGATTCGTGCCGATCCGTTTGCCCTTTAAATCAGCCACCGTTTTAATGGCGCTGTCTGCTGGCACAAGCGCCACATCGCCACCATCGGAAAAGTCGCTAGCGAAAACAAACCGCAAGTCGGGGGTGGTGCGCGTCAAGTTGATGATGTCGGCGAGGGAGACCGCCACAAAATCATATTTGCCGGAGGCAAAACCACCCAGGGCTTCGTCGGTGTTCTCCGGCTTAATGGCTTCTACCGTCAGGTTCGCTTCCTTAAAATATCCTTGATCTTGAGCGATCATCACGGGGTAATAGCCGGGCCAGAGGTCATAAGCAAAGCGTAAGGGTGGGCGTGGCGCGGACGTGGCTGGGGGAGGGGCAGCGCCCTGACAGGCGCTGAGGGTTAACAGTCCAACCAGCAGAAAGATTTGAGACAGGCGACGAAACATAACAGGCTCCTTTGAGAAAGGGGGGAAAACGATCTCTGGTACGCGCCCACCTGCTAAATCTGTTGGCAACAAAGCGATTTTGTTGACGAGTTATTTAAGACATGCTGTTATTGAGGTTGGATCGGCACAGTGAACTTGACGGTGGTGCCCTTGCCCGGCACGCCTTCGCTCTCAATCCACAGTCGCCCGCCGTTCTTTACCACCATCTCTTGGCATAAGAGCAAGCCTAAGCCAGTGCCTTGTTCCTCGGCGGTGCCCTTAGTGGTATGCGGTTTGTCTAAACGAAATAGTTTTTGAATGCTCTCGGCGCTGATCCCCACCCCTGTGTCTTGCACCCATACTTCCAAGGCTGTTGGGGTCGCGGTCGGTGTGCTCGACACCGTTACACTCCCGTCGGCGGGGGTGAACTTGAGCGCGTTGGAAATTAAATTACGGATCACCGTGTTCAGCATATTCTCATCGGCGTACACACTAGTCTCGGTGGCGACGGCATTGTGGAGGGTGATGCTTTTGCCAGCGGCCACTTCTTTAAGCAGGCGGGTGTTGCGCGCGACGATCTCGTTCAAGTCCACCGACTGGGGCTGGTATTCCATCCGCTCCAACTGCAGACGCGACCATTCCAAGAGATTCTCCAACAACCCAAATGCGTTACGCGCCGAGTTGTGAATGCGCAACGAGGTTTCGCGGACTTCCGCCATCGGGAAGTTATCGGGCGTGCGCGATTGCAATAACGACAGGCCCAACAAGGCCGTGAAGGGCGATTTGAGATCGTGAGCGATGACGGCGAAAAATTTGTCTTTGCTGGCGTTGGCCGCGGCCAGTTCGCGTGCACGGTTTTCCGCGAGTTGATATTGGCGCGCGTTGCGAATAGCGACGACGATCTGATTGGCCATGGCTTGGAAGGCGGCTTGGTCATCCTCGTTAAATTCGCCAGGTTGTTCACTGTGAATATCAAGCACCCCAAGCGTCTCTTCGCCGAACCGCAATGGTAAGGCGAGCTCGGCGCGGGTGGCGGGTAAGCCACTGAACCCTAAGCTACGCCCCTCTACCTTGACATCGGCGCTAAACGCCGCGGTGCCACCTCGCATCACGACCGCTGGCAACTGAGACGCCTCGGCCGCTAAGTTGAAACCCACGCCTAGTTGTTGGTTAATATCCTGTCCACTTTCGGCTTGCAACACAATGCCTTGACCCTCGCCGCGTAACCAGAGTGCGACATAGTAATAACCAAAGCGTGCCTGAATGAGCTCCGCGACAGTGACTAACATTTGGTTGAGGTCTAAAATGGAAGTGATGCGTTGACCGATGAGGTGGCTGGCTTCTAACAGCCGATTTTTCTTTTGCAGGCCGATGGTCAGATCGCGGATTTTGAGGTGCGTGGTAACGCGCGCCAGCACTTCTTCTTGTTGCAAGGGCTTGGTCACGTAGTCCACCGCGCCCGCGGCAAAGCCCTGCACTTTGTCCTCGGCCCCGGCCAACGCAGTCATAAAAATGACCGGGATGTCGCGGGTGTTGGGGTCAGCCTTAAGTCGCTGGCAGGTTTCAAACCCGTTGAGGCCGGGCATCATCACGTCGAGCAAGATAATATCGGGCCGCACAAATTGCGCGCGCTTGAGGCCGCTTTCGCCATCGCGTGCCACGACGATTTTGAAGCCGTGTTGTTCTAAGTATTCAAAGAGGACTCCTAAGTTGGTGGGTGTGTCGTCAACGAGCAGGATGGTGTATTGCGAATAGGATTTGGACGGGGGCGTTTCGGTCATGCCGACCTCAAATAGACAAAATGCGAAAAGACAACACGAATTTAGATTATGGCAATAATAGACGAAAAGTCAAATACACTGAATATGGCGTTTGAGTGCCTTTGGCTTGAGTGAGAGGTAGAGCCCTAGTGATCTCTAAGGACGAGAGGCAATGAGGATGCCTATCAAGAGCAATCCGCCCCCGACCAATTTGATGGGCGCGGGTGTTTCGTTCAAGATCAAGAAGGCCAAGAGCGTTGAGCCGATAGGTTCACCTAAAACCGTTACAGCAATATAAGTGGCAGGGAGATATTTCAACGCCCAATTAAAAGCAGTGTGTCCAATCAGTTGCGGGATCAACGCAAGCAATAACACCCACCCATATGTGTTGAGCGAGTAGCCTAATACGGGCAGACCAGTCAGCCAAACGACACCGCTCAAAATGAGGGCACCGGCGCCATAGGTGAGCAAGATATAAACCGGCAGTGGCATCGGATGTTCACCCGACCGGAGCACCCGACCCAAGTTTAAGTACCCCCCCATCGCTGTCGCGCCGATGAGCGCTAATACATCGCCTAGAAAAGCAGGACCTTGTACAAAATCGCCCAACGTTGGGCAACCTTTGTCGGGCGGACAAATGTCACTGCCACCGATCAACACACTTCCGATCAAGGCCAAGCCCATCCCAAGCCAAATGGAGCGCGTGAGGCGTTCATTTAAAAAGAAAGCGGCGACGAGCGCGACGAAGAGCGGCGCGGTAGAGACCAACACCACCGAACTCGCGACGGGGATGTAGGCCAGCGAGGTGATCCACGCGCCAAAGTGCAACGCGAGAAACGCGCCCGAGGCCATGGCGAGCCACCACGCGCGACGCGGGAGGGTGCGCAACTCGTCCGCATAGCGCCAGATGACAAACGGGAGCAAGACGAGGGTGGCGAGCGTCAGCCGCGCGGCGGCGATCACCAGCGACGCTAGACCCTCGGCTTGGGCGAAGCGGATAAAAATGGAAGCCGTGGCGGCGGCCAACACGCCCACCCCTAAGCCAAATTGTGGCGCAATGCGCGGTTTTTGTGAGATCAAGATGGTCTTTGCTTGACAAAGGGTGATCGCGGGTCTACAATCACCGCCGCTTCGTCATCTTACTCCAAAAAATTTGCTCGTCAATTTTTCTACTCAGGAGAATGTGTTATGGCCCATGAATTGCCCGCTCTGCCTTACGCGCAAGATGCGCTTGAACCCCACATTGATGCTCAGACGATGGGCATTCATCACGGCAAACATCATGCCGCATATGTGACGAATCTGAACAAGGCGCTGGAAAGCGCAGCGGATTTGCAAAGCAAGTCGGCGGATGAATTGATTAAAGATTTGAATGCTGTGCCCGAAGCCATTCGCGGCGCGGTACGCAACAACGGAGGCGGGCATGTCAATCACTCCATGTTTTGGCAATTGATGGCACCCAATGCGGGCGGTGAACCCACCGGCGCTTTGGGGGACGCGATCAAGGCGACCTTCGGTTCCTTGGATGATTTCAAAGCCAAACTCGAAGCGGCGGGCATGGGGCGCTTCGGCAGTGGTTGGGCGTGGCTCGTGGTCAATGGTGGCAAATTGGAAGTCGTCTCGACCGCCAATCAAGACAACCCAACCATGGGCAAGGCCATTGCGGGATGCGAAGGCACTCCGATCTTGGGGGTGGACGTGTGGGAACACGCTTACTATTTGAAGTATCAGAACTTGCGCGCCAATTATCTCAAGGCGTGGTGGAACGTGGTCAACTGGGCCGAAGTGGCGAAACGCTACGAGGCAGCGAAATAAAATCCTAAAGAGGCTTAGAGATTAGAGGATGAGAGGATGAGAGAAGTCTCCGATCCTCTAATCTCTAAGCCTCCAATTCTCTCTCTGGAGGCGACATGACTCACATTATCACCAGTTTGTGTTTGCGTGATGGCGGTTGTATCGAGGTGTGTCCGGTGGAGTGCATTGTACCGGGCAAGCCGGAGACGGAGTGGCCGTGGATGTATATTGACCCGGTCACTTGCATTGACTGCGGCGCGTGTGTGCCGGAATGCCCGTGGGAAGCCATCTTCCCCGAAGATGATGTGCCGGGCGATTATGTGGCCTCGCCCAAGGACGGCAACCCCCGCCGCCTCAGCGCCCCGCTCGACCCGACCTATGCCGACCGCCTGACGGAACATTATGAAGGGCATAACAACAAGGGTGAAGCGGTGGTCTTAGATCGCACCGTGAGTTTGGCAGACGGTGAGAAGGTTGACCTGCGCGCGGACATCCCACCGAATTACGACTTCTTTAAGGAAGGCGTGGGACCGGGTTACGGCGCGAAGTAGTTCATTCCGGCAGACCGTTGTTGGATTCCAATCGAGGGAGCCCGGCCTAGCCGCGCTCCCTTTTTATTTTTTCAAAGGCCGACTTATGTCTCAATTTCGCACCGAAAAAGATTCGCTCGGCGAACTACAAGTGCCCGCCGACGCGCTGTATGGCGTGCAGACGCAACGCGCCATCAACAATTTCCCCATTTCAGGGATGCGCCCGTGGCGCGCGTTCATTTGGAGCATGGCGACCATCAAACGCGCCGCCGCTGAAGTCAACGGTAGTTTGGGGTTGTTCGCCGACCGCGAGGTGGGCGGCAAAACCTATTCAGCCACCCAACTGGTCGAGGCCATCGCGCAAGCCGCGCAAGAAGTGATTGAGGGCCAATGGGACGCGCAATTTAAAGTAGACCCCATCCAAGCCGGTGCGGGCACGTCGCACAATATGAACACCAATGAAGTGATCGCCAATCGCGCGACTCAAATTTTGGGCGGCCTGTTAGGTAATTACATCGCCAACCCCAACGACCACGTCAACATGGCACAGTCTACCAATGACACGATCCCGACGGCCATTCGCTTGGGCTGTCTGTGGCGCGTGGATGAGTTGACAACCGTTTTGAGCGAACTCGTTGATGCCTTACAAGCGAAGGCGGTTGAATTTGATGACGTGATCAAATCGGGGCGCACCCATTTGCAAGACGCGGTGCCAGTGCGCTTGGGGCAAGAGTTTGGCGCATACGCCAAAGCCGTGACGCGCGACCGGGAGCGGGTGATCCGCGCCGCAGAGGGATTGCGCCGCATGCCGATCGGCGGCACGGCCACCGGCACTGGCCTCAACGCGCATCCTGATTATCATGCGCGGATGGTCAAACGGTTGAGCGAGTTGACCGGCTTGCGCTTGTATGTCTCAGATAATCTGTTTGAAGGGATGCAGAGCCAAGCCGATGCGGCCGATTTTTCGGCGGCGATCCGCACCACAGCCATTACGTTGACCCGCAACGCTAATGAC
>Ga0315912_10003110_pt1 | contig 16818 bp, 15 predicted proteins | sample VfabasoilMG_FD_204469 | JGI IMG/M metagenome (GOLD analysis project Ga0315912, IMG submission 204469) | Garden soil microbial communities collected in Santa Monica, California, United States - V. faba soil | ecosystem: Environmental > Terrestrial > Soil > Garden | place: USA: California... | reverse complement strand
GTGCAGGGCTTCGACGAAGGCGCGCGGGGAGGCGCGCAGCTGCGCCTCGGACGCTGTGCTGAAACGCAGCTGTGTCCCGCCGCTGCCCGACACTGCCGTGAACACGCGATGGCCCACGTGGCGATGAAACGGATGGCCCTGCGGTCCGACCGCGAATGAGTGCAGCGCTGTGGTTTCCCCGCTGCCGATGTCGGTCGCGGCGAGCGTCGCGGCCGGCTCATCGAGGGCGTCCGCGAATCGGTCATGTCCTCGTTGCCGAGCAATCGACTCGCGGCAAATGCGGTCGCCGGCTCCGTGACCCAATTGGGCGATCAGCGTCACTTCCACCGGCAGGCCGCCCGCGCGAGACGCGAGGCGCGCGGTGGGGAAGCTTGCGGTCGATCGTGCGATGGAGGGCATGACTAACTCCTGGCCGGCGTGCGCTTCGCGAGCTTTCGCGACTCGCGCTTCAGCGGGCCCGCTGTGGGACACAACTCGAAGGCGAACCCCGTCAAAGTGTTGACGAGGTTCTCGCTGTTGAGCCGGTACATGACGTACTGACCGCGCCGCTCGCTGAATACGAGGCCGGCGGACTCCAGCAGCGAAAGATGGCGCGAGATCGCCGGGGCGCTCATCGAGAACCGTTCGGCAATCTGGCCCGCCGTGAGTTCACCAGCCGACAGGAATGCGAGGATCTGGCGCCGGGGCGATGACGACAGCGCTTCAAAAACGAGGTTGGCGGTCACGTCTGTCCATTTAATTAATTAACGAATTCGTTAACTATTTAAATGCGACTCGAGGCTCTCTGTCAAGCCTGGCGAAGCCAGCGTTACATAATAGGAACGACCGGATTATCGCGTTCCAGCAGGCGCATTCACCGGTACGCACGACGGCCGCGCAGGAGGGGAGCGCTGTGCGGTGGAGTCCAGCCTCAGCCAGACCGGCGCATGATCCGAGACCTGTCGTCGCGCTACTTCGTGGGTCAGACCGACGGCGGCGGGAAATTCCAGGATTCCGCACGCCGCGATCGGAAGATCGTGGCCAATCGGCGTCCAAATGTTGTCGTAGAGATGTGCGAAGCGCCCGTCAATTGTGGAGAGAGTCGTCTTGCCGTGAACGATCAGCGGGGTTGCGACGGTTCGCAGCGCGTCCCACTCGGGTCTGTGTGGCTCCGAGTTGAAGTCGCCCATGAGCAGAATGCGCCCGACATCGGCCGGATATGTTTCCTGTAGCCAATGCCAGTACTCGGTGAGCGCCGCGACCTCCCGCGTTCGATCGGCGACGACCTCGCCGAAGTTGATGTGTATCGTGGCAGCGATGAATGTCATGCCGGACGCACGCACGCGAAAACGCGCCGAGTACGGCTCACGCACGAAGTCGTCACGCATGTCGAGGTATACGACAGCGCCGTCCACATACTCGATGAGATCGGCGTTCCATAGAAACGCGTACTGCTCTCGGTACGATCCGTTGCCGACGGCGTGAGAAGACGTCGTGTCCCCGAGAACCGCTCCGATGCGCAGTGCGTGGGTAGATGTCTGCAAGTCTCGCGCTTCTCCAACGCGACGGATCGCGGGAGGCTAATCCTGAAGGGAGCGCAAACTACGTGCAACGGCTAGTTTTGCGAGTTGACTTTCCTGGCGAGCTGCGCTCGATACCAGCACGCCGCCGAGCGCGCTCGAGGGGCGCAGCGTGGGCGACAGGATCGCCGGGCACCCGCCTCGGCTATGATTGAGGGCTCGCGCCTCTTAACAAGAACTGTCGATGAAGAAGATCGGTTTCCTATCGTTCGGGCATTGGACGCCTTCGCCGCATTCGCAGGTTCGCACTGGAGCGGACGCGCTGATTCAGTCGATCGAGCTCGCGGTTGCTGCCGAGGAGCTCGGCGCCGACGGCGCGTACTTTCGCGTGCACCACTTCGCGCGTCAGCTCGGCTCGCCGTTCCCGCTGCTCGCGGCCGTGGGTGCGCGCACGAAGAAGATCGAGATCGGCACGGCCGTCATCGACATGCGCTACGAGAATCCGCTGTACATGGCCGAGGACGCGGGCGCCGCCGACCTGATCGCGGGCGGGAGGCTACAGCTCGGCATCAGCCGCGGGTCGCCGGAGCAAGTCATCGACGGCTGGCGCTACTTCGGGTACGGGCCGGAGGAGGGCAAGACCGACTCCGACATGGCGCGCCGGCACGCAGAGGTCTTCCTCGAAGTGATCAAGGGCGAGGGATTCGCGCAGCCGAATCCGCGGCCGATGTTCCCGAACCCGCCCGGGCTGTTGCGCGTGGAGCCGTATTCGGCAGGGTTACGAGAGCGGATCTGGTGGGGTTCGAGCTCGAACGCAACGTCCGAGTGGGCCGCGCAGCTCGGGTTGAATCTGCAGAGCTCGACGCTGAAGACGGACGAGACCGGCGAGCCGCTGCACGTTCAGCAGCGCAAGCAGATCGAAGCGTACCGCGAGGCTTGGAAGAAGGCGGGACACAAACGCGAGCCGCGCGTGTCGGTGAGCCGCAGCATTTTCGCGCTCGTCGACGACCGCGACCGCGCGTACTTCGGCGGCCGCGGCGGCGAAGAGCAGGATCAAATCGGCTACATCGACGCCAACACGCGCGCGATCTTCGGGCGCTCGTACGCCGCGGAGCCCGGCACGCTCGTGAAGCAGCTCGCGGCCGACGAAGCCATTGCGGCTGCCGACACGCTGTTGCTCACCGTGCCGAACCAGCTCGGCGTCGAGTACAACGCCCACGCGCTCGAGAGCATTCTCAAATACGTTGCGCCGGAGCTCGGCTGGCGCTGAAGCCGCTCGCTCTCCCTTGACACCGGCGCTGCAGGCGTCGAGCCTATGCCCGCGTTGTCGAACGCGGGGGAGAACGCATGAACGTGCGACAGGGCGTGCTCGGCTCGTTGTTGCTGGTCATCAACGCCGCGGCCGCCGCGTGCGACTTGCCCGCGCTGATGGTGATTCCCGCCGCCGAAACCGTCGACGATTTCGCGGGCCAGCGCATCGTCGAGATGCAGCGTTATGTCTCGGGCACTCTCGAGTACACGGCCTGCTTGCAAGCGGAGATCGTCGCAGCGGGCGGCGACGCCGCTCCGCCGTCGGTGCGCGACGTGCTGGTTCGCCGCAACAACGTGGCCGTCGCCGAAGCCAAGGTCGTGATGGAGCTGTTCGGTGAACGCGTGGCCCCCGTGAAGGATTTGTATCTCGCCGAGCTCATCACGGACGAGGGCAAGGAATGCATTCCAACGGCGCGCCTCGACTCGACGAGTGTCGTCAGCGACATAGCCGTGCTATTCATCGAACGCGCCGGTCGCACGCACTTGAACGTGCTCGAAGCGTCGTGCCGCGATCTCGAGCGCTACGGCGAGTTCGAGGTCCGGCGCAACATGATGGGCTCGCGCTTGAACGGCTTGGGCGGCATCGAAGCGAACACGCTGTGCAGCCGCGAGTTCGTCTTTCCCGTCGCGTTCAACACGCGACAGCCGACGGAGGGCTGCGGGCTCGGTCGCTTCTTCGAGATCACCGAGGAGCAGGCGGCGCGGCTGATCGAGATCGGAGCCGCGAATCGTAACGCTGCTGCGACGCAGCAGCCGGAGTCGTCGGACGAGCGCTGAGTAGAAGGCCGAGCGCGCTCGGTGCCCCCAAAAAAAACGCCGGGCGTCTGGTCGACGCCCGGCGCTCGATTGCGTCGGTTGCTAGTGGCGAATCTGAGTCGAGATGTCGTCGAGCTCTTCGGCTTGGCAGTCGCCGCGCTCGGAACCGAGCAGCGCCGCGCCGCCACCGCCGCCGGGGCCGGCGCCCGGGACAGCGAGGGTCCGCAGCATCGGATTCAGCTTCCACGGCTGCAGCAGCACCTGCGGGTCTTCGACCGTCACTTCGTAGAGCATTTGATCGCCCTTGCGCGTGAAGCGCTCGGTGACCTTCATTTCCTCGGAGTGGAAGAAGCCGCCGCGCGCGAGCCAGGTCTCCGGCGTGAAGCCGACCGACTCGATGACGAGCGAGTCGCCGTCCCAGTGGCCGACGGAGTGACCCGTGTACTTGGTCTGGCGCGTTTGCTGCGGGTCGAACGCGCGGCCGTCGGTCGGGATCACGCGGAAGTCCGAGTAACCGCCGCCGCCGTCGCCGCCGCGACCGTAGAGCAACGTGATGTCGTTGTCGGTCTGGAAGATGCGCCCGGGCGGTCCTTGCCGCGGTTGACCCATCGGCTGACAGGTCATGATCGGATCCAGCTTGTTCGTCCACATGTCTTTGTAGACGACCTCGTCCCAGTGCTCGGGCTTGTAGAGCGGACGATTCGGACCGAAGCGCGAAGCCGCCTCGAACTCGAAGTCGAGCGTCTGGTTCCACGCCGGGCTGCAGCCGTCGAGCTGCGTCGGCGCGCAGCGGCGGTTGCCGTAGCGCCAGATGAAGAACTTGCCGGTGCCGCCCCACATGCCGGTGAGATCGGGCTTGCCGCTCGCGAGACGCGGTGTCGCCGCCGTGGAATCGAGCACGGGCGCCTTCTGATCGCTGCCGTACATCGGCAACGGCTCCGTGGGGCCCACGTTCGAAGGCACGGGCACGACGACGTAGATGCTGCCCGTCTCCACGACCTTCGTCGTGATGTCGCGCACGACCTGGCCGTTCTTGCGCTCGACCATTCGGCCCGGCATGTACGTTTCGATGCGGTTCAGCTCGTTGTTGTAATCGTTGTAATCGCTGTACGTGAACTCGTAGCGATTGCGACCTTGCGTGACGACGACGGAGGAGGCCATGAAGCGATCGTCGAGCTTCGCGACCGCCGTCGCGTCGGGGACGCCCGGAATCGGGAACGTCACGACCGGCGTGTTGCCTTCCCATGCGACCGACGTATTGCCGATCTTCGAGGCGCCGTCCTGCAACAGGCCGCCCGGATTGCGGAACACCTTCATCGGATCGATCCCGGCGCCCGCCAACGCGGCTTTCGGCGCACCCTGCGGGCTGGCCCAGAGCCGAATCAGGCGCTCATCGACGCTTTCGCGCATCGGCTTGGCCGTGCCTTCGCCGGCCACGAGACCGGCGCCCGGGCGGTCTTCATCCCAGGCGTACCTGCCGCTGACGACCTCGATGTTGGAGTAGGTGCGACCGTTCGGCAGCGTGCAGTTGATCTGAGTACGGCTGCCGGCAAATTGATAGGCGTTGCCGATCCGGTATCCCGACGTGCCGAGCTCGCCTTCCCGCAATTCCTTGTAGGGCGTGATCGTGCAGGGCTGGCCGTTGACCTGGATCGTGCCTTCGCCGCGATACTCGAGCGTGACGACGAGCTCGTGCTCCTCGATGCCGCGCAGCATGCCCATGTGCCACGGCCAGTTGAACAGCACGGACTTCGCGTCTTTGGCGCCTTCCGCAGGTGTGTACGGCGGCGGTTGCGGTCCTGGACCTCCGCCCTGCGCATACGCTGCGACCGACAGGACGGACGCGAGGCCGGTGGCGAGCGCGGCGCGCGTTAAGGTCGACCCATATCTCGAGGCCATGGTAGTTCCCCCTATACCAAGGATGCTGCTGTGGTTCGGAGCTCGATCGTTTTTCGTCTTGCCCTTGCTATGAGCCTACCATCCCGGTCCATCCGTCCCCAATTGTCGCGGGGCCGATATGCGGCCCGGGCATAGGAAACTTGACACTTCTCGGCGTCCGAGTGCCCAAGCCGCGCGGCTTCAGTCGGGGTTCAGCGCCGATTTGCGCTAATAGCCCCGACGAGAAGAGAAGGACGCCCATCATGCAGCCCCGTGCACGCCTGACCACCGGCCTCATCGCGCTGTCGTGCCTCGCCGCGGCCGGCTGCGCCAAGGTCGCCGACGAAGCCGCGAACGGCGCCCCAACGGTCGAAGAGGTGTCGGTTCTGTCCGAGCCCGCGGTCGCCGCGGAGCTTTCGGTCGCGGTTGCGGCGGGAACGGCCACTCCGGCGCCCGCAGCAGAGGTCGAGCCGGTGGCGAACCGCGACGCGATCGACCATCAGCCGGCGGCGATCGAGGTCGCGGTCACGCTGCCGGCTGCGAGCGAGGATCCTCCGGTTGCCGCGCTCGAGCCGGAGCTACCGGTCGCCGCGGCTGCCGTGCCCGCACCGCAAGAGCCCGCATTCGAAACCGATCTCCCTGCGTCCCCGGCCGAGGTGTCGCTCGCCGCCGAGACGTTGGATCTCTCCGCATTGCTGACGCGGCTACGCAAGACCGACGCGATCAATTTGCGCACGAAGCTCGCCGTCAAGAACGAGTCGGACGATCTGCTGGAACGCTTCCGCGTCTATCACGCGCAGCACGGCACGACGACGATTACCGAGCTGCAACGGTCGTACGACTCGCTGTTCGTGAAGTTGCATTCGCTGCTCGAGGACGGCGATCCGCCGCTCGCGCGCGACATCGATCGTTCGCGCGCCGCGATCTGGGCGATGCTCGTGGACCCGGCGAAGTTCGGAGCGTGAGCCGCTGCTTCGCGTGCCGCGGCTACGGCTGCGGCACGTGGTCCTTGTACCGGCGCGCAACCTCGGGATCGCAGGCGCCCGTGTCCTGCGAGAACTCGAGGTCGGGGCGGTGGTCCCATTGCTGCGTCAACGTGCCAGGCGCGGTGAGATACCCCGGGTCTTCGACGGTGATCTCGTAGCGCAGGCGAATCTTGTCCGGAGTGAGCGTCAGCCGCTCGATCGTGTGCTTAGCCGGGCTCGACGGCACGTTCATGCCGAGGCCGGACGGATTCGGCTCGAATGCGATCGTATCGATCACGAGCGTGTCGCCTTCCCACTTGCCGATGGCGTGCCCGTGCAGCGTCGGTTTGACGTCGGCCGGATGCGTTGCGTCCATGTGGATGACGCGCTCGACGTGGTCGCCCGAGTTGTCGAAGCGCATCACGATTTCTTTCTCGCCGATCTCGATCGTGCGCAGCTCGTCGAGCACGGACAGAAACGGAATCGGTTCGACGTAGCAGAGTCCGTCGGCGACGAGCTTCGCTTGAGCGGCGCGGCCCTCCGGCGTGACCGGAAAGCGCGCCATGCCGCCGAACCCGGCGCCAAGCGCGGCGCGCGAGGGCGCCCAGTGACCCTCGAGGCTCTCGGCCGGCGTCAGCACGCGTGTCCGCGTGTTGGCCGCGTAGAACGGATGAATTTCGCCGTCCTGCGTCGTGACGTCCATGATGCGGACCTGCTTGCCCCAACCGCCGCGGTTGGGATTGGCGCGCATGACGACCGGCGTGCCGGGCTGAAGGGCCTCGCGCTTCAAGCCGTCGACGAGCGCCTGCGTGATCGCAACGCCTTCGCCTTCGACGAGCGCAGGCTTGCCGTCCGGACCGATGGTCTCGACGACCAAGTACATGTGCGGATTCACCCAGTCGAACCGCGCGACCTTGCCTTCGATCAGGATCTCTTTGGACGTATCGAACATCGACTGGCTGTGGTGGGCGAAAGCCGGGACGCAAAGGAGAGCGGTCACGGCGAGTGCGAGCTTGGCGGCGGTCCGGCGTTTCATGCAAAGCCTCGAAGGCGAAAACGACAGCCGCATGATAGACGATCGGCGGCGACGAGCCACGCCGCGGCTGAATGCCGCGGCGCTGCGCGTCGGTTCGTCACAATCGGATCACGCCGTCGGCAATGGCGAGCTCGACCTTCGGCGTTTCGATCACAGCCGCCGGGGGCGTCGGGCGTGCGTTCGTATTCGTTGCGCGCTTCGCCGTCACGACGACCTCGTAGATCGCCTCGGTCGCGGCAATCGGCGGCGCCGGGCGCTTCGCCGTCACGACGATCACTTCGATACCCGCGGGAAAAGGTGCGGGCGCGGCGCCGCTCGTGCCGGCCGCCGAAGCGGCGTCCATCGCGCCGACCGACAACATCGTTCCAAGAGCGAAGCCAATGCGCGTTTTCACAGTGTTTCTCCAAGAAATCATGTTCCGTACGACATCTATTACGCACGGACCGAGATTTGGTTACGCGATGCGCGTGAAGAAACCGAAAGAACGCTGTAGCTCGCTCAAGACGTAAGATATCCGCCTAGGTCCAGCACCCGGGAAACATCGATGTCCATCCAACGCGCACTCATCGAAGCATTCGCGGCTGCGTCCGTAGCCGCGGTAGCGCTCGCGCAGCCTGCGGCGCCCCGCGCGCTGACGCCGGAGCTCGAGGCATTGAATCCTCCGGTGCCCGCGGACATTCGCGTGTCCGAGGAAAGAAGCGTTCCCGCCGAGAAGCGCGCCGCGGCGTACGGCAATCCCAAGTGGCGGGCGCCGACAACCTCGTGGGGTCACCCGAGCCTCGTAGGCACGTGGTCGACGGACGACATGCGCGGAATTCCGTTCGACCGGCCGCGGGACCTCGGTGTCCAAGAGTTCGTCGGCGACGAGCAGTTCATCGAGCGCGCGAAGCGTCAGCAAGCCGGCAGCGAGCACGCAGCCAACGTGCAGACGTTTCATCGCGTTGCGTACGGCAGCCGCGTGTTCGGTTTCTCTTCGCTCGTCGTCGATCCGCCGGACGGGCGCACGCCGGGTCTCACGCCCGACGGCCGCGCGCGAGCGGCGGCGGCTGCTGGCAACGGCTCGTTCGGGCCGGGGCCGTTCGATACGTTCGAGGACTTCTCGCTGTACGACCGCTGCATTGCGCGCGGCTTGAGCGCCGGCATGAGCGCCGTGCTCTACGGCAACGGCATCGTCATCGCGCAGAGCCCGGATAGCGTCACGATCACGTATGAAATGGTGCACGAGACGCGCGTGATCCCGCTCGACGCGCGGCCGCCTCTCGAGCAAGGCGTGACCCAATACAACGGCAACTCGCGCGGCCGCTGGGACGGCGACACGCTCGTCGTCGAGACGACGGGGTTCACGGACAAGACGAGCGTCGGCGCCGCCCCGAACAGCACGAGCCTGCGCACGACGGAGCGCATCCGCCGCGTCGATCCGGAGATGATCGAGTATCGAATCACGATCGACGATCCCGAAACGTACACGGCGCCGTTCACGGTGCGCGCGATGTGGACCGTGCAGCCCGGCTACCACGTGTACGAGTACTCCTGCCACGAGGGTAATTTCGCCGTCGGCGGCGGGTTGAGCGGTGAGCGTGTGTACGAACGCGAGGTCGAGGAAGCGAAGCGCAGCGGTCTGCCGATTCCGCGCCGCGCGACGATGGCCGAGATCTACGGTACGCCGGCCGAGGGCGCCGAAGTGTTCGACGTGAACCGCGGAGAATAGCGCTCGAAACGTTCTCGGCGCGCCGTCAGCGCGGCGGCACGAGGTTGCTCCACGTCTCCGTCAGCACGTCGTTGCCGTTCTGCAAGTAGCCGCGGAGCTCGACGGGCCGCGCAGAATCGAGCTGCTTGACGAGCACCATCATGCGCCACGCGCGCGTGGCCTCCACGTAGTACGCGTTCGTCTCGAGGATCTCGCCGTTCGCGGGCGCCGACACGACGGCTTTCACGGGCGCGCTCGGTTCTAGCGCTGCGAGCGATGGGCCCATGAAATCGACCATGAACTGCTGCTCGTCGTCGGCGAGCTCGCGATAGCCGCGGCCGACGCGCGACTGCACGACCCATGCCCCTGGCGGCTGCTGAACGACGCGCGCGCCTTGCCAGTGCAACCGATACGCGAAGTCGAGCGGCTCGCCGGGCGCAGGCAACGTTTCAGGCACCCAGTACGCGACGACGTTGTCGTTCGTTTCGTTCGGCGTGTTGAGCAGCACGAGCTCGACGCGGCCCGGTCCCCACTCGGTCGTGGGCTCGATCCACGCGCTCGGCCGCAGGTCGTAACGCGCCTCGGGGTCTTCGTAGCTCGTGAAGCTGCGGTCGCGCTGCATGAGCCCGAAGCCTTTGAGCTCGCGCATCGAGAACGACGTCGTGAGCACGTTGGTCGGGTTGATCAACGGCCGCCACAGCCATTCGCCGCTGCCCGTCGCGACCATCAAGCCGTCGGAGTCGTGGACCTCCGGGCGGAAGTCGACGCGATGCGGCTGGTTCTCGCCGAACTGGTACATGCTCGTCAGCGGCGCGACGCCGAGCGTGCCGACGGGCGAGCGCAGATAGAGACGCGAGCGCACCTCGATGACGGTCTCGTCGCCGGGAATCACGTCGAACTGATATGCGCCGCTGACTCGCTCGGAGGAGAGCAACGCGAGCATGCGCAGCGTGCGCGCGTCGCGCGCGGGTTTCACGATCCAGAACTCGGGGAAGTAGGGGAACTCTTCGCCCCGGCCGCCGACCGTGTCGACGGCCAAGCCGCGTGCCGACAAGCCGTAGCGCGTGCCCGCCGCAAGCGCGCGGAAGTAGCTCGCGCCCAAGAACACGATGAGCTCGTCTTTGTACTCGGGCCCGTTCAGGTGGTAGTGAACGCGAAGGCCCGCGTAATCGAGCTCGCCCCACTTCTCGGGCTGCAGCGTGTTCTTGCCGAAATCGAAGTCGCTGCTGTCGTAGGGCAGGCGGCGCGCAGCGCCGTTCACGACCTCGTTCATGCGCACGCGCGGGTTCGACTGCGCGCGATGAAAGAACATCAGGTCGAACGGCGAGCCGTCCGCGCGCCAAATTGCGCGGTCGGGTCGGAAGCGGATGTCGCGGTAACTGTCGTAGCCGAGCAGCTCGAGCTCGGTCGGTTGAGCTCGGTCGGGCGCCTCGTACGGCCTCGACGCTTTGCGCCGCGCGAGCTCCGCTACGTCGTCGAAGTCGAACGCGAGCGCGAGCTGCGCGCTCGACAGTAACGCGATGGCGACGAATACGCGTACGCGCCGTGCGACGAAAGTCAAAGCCATGAGTCGGAGCCCCAAGCGCTGTTCACGTCACGGCAACATAGCCCGAGCGCGGCGTCCCCTGCTAGTCGCGCCGGGCGTTCGTGCCGGCGGTGCTATGCTCGTCGCGTGCCTGCCGCAGCCGCCATTTCGGTCGATCGGCTCGTCGTAAACCGCGCAGGCCGGCGCGTGCTCGACGAGCTCACGTTCGAGGTCGCGCCCGGTGAGATCGTCGGTCTGCTCGGACCGAACGGCGCCGGCAAAACGACGACGCTCGCGGTGCTATCCACGCTGCTCGCGCCCCACGCGGGCGAAATCCGCGTCGCGGGCCACGACCTGCGGCGCGAAGCACGCGCCGTGCGGCGCGCGATTGGCCGCGTGCCGCAGGAGGTTGCGCTCTATCCGACGCTGACCGGCCGCGAGAACGCGGTGTTCTTCGCGCGCCTCGGCGGCGCGCGCCGCGCGCCCGCGAGCCGCGCGGCTGCCGTGGTGCTCGAGCAGGTTGGATTGGCGGCGCGCGCTGACGAGCCCGCCGCGACGTACTCGGGAGGCATGCAGCGGCGTCTGAGCTTGGCGTGCGGATTGCTGGGCTCGCCGGCCGTCTTGTTGCTCGACGAGCCGACGGTCGGAGTCGATCCGCAATCCTTCGAGAGCATCGTCGCCGCGATTCGCGCGCACGCGAAGGGTGGAGCGGCGCTGCTCTACAGCACGCACCACATGGAGGAAGCGGAGCAGCTGTGCGATCGAGTCGTATTGATCGACCGCGGTCGCGCCGTTGCGACCGGTACGCCCGCGAGCGTGATTCGCGCGGCCGTGCCCGGAGTCTTGATCGACGTCGTGACGCGCGACGCGCTGCCGGACGGTTGGCTGCACGGCATCGCGCGCGCGCGTGCGACGGCTGCACCGCACACCGACGCGCCCGCGCGCGGCATCGCGGTGCGCGTCGCGCTCGACGACACAGACGCCGCGCCGCGCGTGCTCGAGCAGGCGGCGCGCGGCGGCGGGCTCATCGATTTCCGCGTGCACCGGCCGAGCTTGCACGACGCATTTCTCGCGCTGACGGGTCATGCGCTGCGTGACTGAGGCGTGCTTGCGGTGAGCGCGCTCGGCGTCATCATCGCCAAGGACCTGCGGTTGTTGCTGCGCGACCGAGCCGCGCTGCTCTTTCTGACGATTGCCCCGATCGTCGTGATGTCCGTGGCGGGCTTCTCGCTTGCGACTCTCTACGGGGCCAACCCCGACGAGCGCACGAGCTATGTGCTGCCGATCGTCGATGAGGACGGCGGCGAGCTCGCGAGCCAAATAGAAGACGCGCTGCGCAGCGACGAGAGCCTGATGTTGCAGCGGGTCGGCTCGCGCGCGGAGGCGCTCGAGCTCGTGCGCGAGAAGGCAGCTGCCAGCGCGCTCGTGATTCCGGCCGGGACGCGCGAGGCGCTCGCGGCCGGCCGACCGGCCGACCTCGTGCTCTACACCGATCCCGTGCGGTTCCTCGACCGCATCAATCTGACGGTGCGCGTGGCGAAGGTGCGCGATGCGCTCGCCGACGCCGAACGAGCGCGCATCGTCGCCAAGCTCGACGAGCAGCGCGAGATAGTGAAGCAGCAGGTCGAGGCGCTCGACGCCACGCTACAGCGCATACGCGCCAATCTCGAAACGGCCCGCCGCGCCGAAGGCGCGGAGCGCGAGCGCGCCGCCGGCGCGGTCGATGCGGAGATGGAGCGGCTGCTGACCGTCGTGTCCGCGGAAATCGATGCGCGCGTCAAGGAGGCCGTCGCTCAGGTCGATGCGGCGGTTGCCTCGCGCGCGAGCGCCGTACAGGTACCCGCGCGCGCGTACCTAGCCGAGCTCACTACCGCGCGCCGCGAGTTCGAGGCGTGGTTCGCGGAGCTGCAGCGGCTCGCCGCGCGCCGCGCAGATCAGATCCCGGCTCCGCCTACGTTTCCCGAGCCGCCGCCCGAGCTTCTGCGCGCGATCGAGGAGCCGCCGGCGCCGATCGAGGTGCCGGTGGACGTGCAGCTGCGCGTTCTGCCGCCGCTGCGTGCGGCGCTCGATGCGCTCGACGCGCTTGCCGTCGGCGACATCGACGTTCAGGTGCCGGAGCTCGAGCTTCCGGAAGCCGTGGTGCCCGCGGCGTCGCTCGGCGTCGAGGAAATCAGCGTCGACGGCGGGGCGACGGAGATCAACCCGTTCGACCAGAACGTGCCGGGCTTCAGCGTCACGTTCCTGCTGCTCGGCATGTTGTTCGCGGTCTCGCTGGGGCTGCTCGACGAGCGCGACTGGGGAACGTTCGACCGCGTGCGCTCGCTGCCGGTGCCGGTCAGGAGCATCGTTGCTGCTAAGCTCGCGTCGCGCTTCACGGTCGGCGTGCTACAGATGCTCGTGCTGTTCGCGGTCGGCTTCGTGCTGTTTCGCGTCTCGCTCGGCCCTCAGCCGTGGGCGTTGCTGCTGCCGATAGTCGGCATCGTGTTCGCGGGCGTGTCGCTCGGGCTCGTGGCCGCGGCGATCGCGCCGAGCCGCGACGCGATCGTGCCGCTCGGCTCGATCGTGATCCTCACGATGGCCGCGGTCGGCGGTTGTTGGTGGCCCATCGATTTGGAGCCCGCTTGGATGCGCAGCGTCGCGCTCGCGTTCCCGACGACTTTCGCGATGGATGCGTTCAACGACCTGATGCTGCGCGGGCGACGCGCCGACGCGGTCTACGAATCGGTCGGTATCCTATTCGCGCACGGAGCGATCTATCTCGCGGTCGGCCTCGTGCTGTTTCGCCGCCGCTTCACGAGACCTTAGCGGCTCACGCTCGGCGGCAGACGAGCACGGCGTTCGTGCCGCCGAAGGCGAACGAGCTCGTCATCGCAAGCTCGATGTCTTGACCGTGGCGCGCGACGTTCGGCACGTAGTCGAGGTCGCACTCCGGATCCTCATTTCGCAGGTTCAGCGTCGGGGGAATCGTGCCGGTGCGCGCGGCGAGCAGCGTGGCGACGAGCTCGACGGCGCCGGCGGCGCCGAGCAAGTGGCCGTGCATGGATTTGGTCGAGCTGACGGCGACGCGGTCCGCATGCGCGCCGAAGACGCGTCTTATCGCGGCAGTCTCGACCGCGTCGTTCTGCAGCGTCGCGGTTCCGTGCGCGTTGATGTACGCGATCGCGTCGGGCGGCACCCCGGCGGACTCGAGCGCGAGCTGCATTGCGCGCGCCTGGCCGTCGACGGTAGGGCGCGTGATGTGCGCGCCGTCCGTCGAGAGCCCATAGCCGACGATCTCGCCGTGCACGGCCGCGCCCCGCCGCGCTGCATGCTCCCAGTCCTCGAGCACGAACACGGCCGCGCCTTCGCCGAGCACGAGGCCGCTGCGGTCTTTCGAGAACGGCTTGCACGACGCCGACGGGTCCGCGGGATCCTCGCTCGCGAGCGTCCGCAGCGCTTCCCATGCTTTGAGCGTGCCGAGCGTCAACGGCGCTTCGGCGCCGCCCGCCAGCATGACGGGTGCGGCGCCGCCGCGGACTCGAAGCCACGCTTCGCCGATCGCGACGGCCGACGACGAGCACGCCGTCGAGAACGTCAGGTTCGGTCCCGATAGCGCGTGGTCGATGCCGATCCACGAGGCCGCGGCGTTGTTCATCGCCATGAGCACCGTGTACGGCTTGATGCGGTCGGAGCTCTCCTTATAAAGAGTCTCGTAACCTTCGTCGGTCGTCGCCGAGCCGCCCATGCCGGTGCCGAGGAATACGCCGGTCGTCGCGCGTTCGTCGTCGCTCAGCTCGAGCGCCGAGTCGCGCAGGGCTTGGCGCGCGGCGACGAGCGCGAGCTGGCTCACGCGGTCGAGCATTCGCAGGCGCGGGGCAGGGAAATGAGCGCTGCCGTCGAACGACACTGCGGCGGCGATGCGTGTCGAGAGGCGCGAGCTGTGTTCTTTGAGAATGCCTACACCCGAGCGTCCCGCAGCGAGGTTGGCGAAGAATTCCTCGGGGTCGTTGCCGCACGGCGCAATGAGGCCCATGCCGGTGACCGCGACGCGCCTCATTGGCTGCTACGAGCCCGTGCGCGCGGATGGCGCGTCGCGCTGCGCAATCAACTGGTCGATGTATGCCGCAATGTCGCCGAGCGTTTGCATGCCTTGCCCATTCGTCTTCGCCTCGACGCCGAACTCGTCCTCGAGCGCGAAGATCAGCTCGGTCACTGCGAGCGAGTCGAGCTCGATGTCGGCGAGCGGCGTGCCGGGAGTCAAGCGCTCGGGCGCGAGCTCGTAGTCTTTCACGATGATGCTCTTCATCGTCTCGAAGGTCGTCGTCATGGGTCTTTGTCTCCGAGCCGCGGCGCCGTCGCCGCTACCATAGTATGCGTCCGCGCCGGTCGGGCCTCTCGATCGTCGAGCGCGCGCACTTTTCCGCCGAGCCTTGCCATGATCGTCAGCAAGCCCGGTGCCGCGCGCAGCAGCGGCAGCAGCGCTCGTGCTCGTTTCGGCCGCATCGCGAGGTGCGCCAGCACGGCGGCGAGCCGCACGCGCGCGGCGAAATGGCTTCGCCAATCGCGGCCGTAGGCGCGTGCGACCGACGCTTCCCGTTCGCCGCCGAGCAGCGCGTCGCGCTCGCGCGTGAGATGCGTGCCTAGCAGCCACGCCGACTGAATCGCCATGCTGATACCTTCGCCGAGGATCGGATGCGCTTCGCCGGCCGCGTTGCCGACGGCGAATCCCGCGCGCTCGCTCCACGCCGCGCGGATTCCGGGCCGCACCGGCCCGACTGCGAGCCACGGGCCCTCGCGCTGCGCGCCTGCGAGCGCGGCGCGCACGCCGCGGCAGCTCGCCTCGAGAAGCGCCTGCACGGCTTCCCCCGCGGCGGCCGGCGGCGCACCTGCGCGCCAGTCGCGCAGCGCGTCGCGGCGCACGCAGCACGCGAGCGTGAGCCTGCCGCCGTCGCCGATCACCATGCCGCCGTAGCCGCCCGGAAACGCGAGCACGGGCAGCACACCCGGCTCGAGCCCGGAGGCGCCGAAGGTTGCCTTGAACGCGAACAGATCGGAGTCGCGCGCGTTTCTCGCGGCGGATGGCAGCCACGGCTGCGGCTCCCACGAGCCGTGTGCGCGGATCAGCACGGGCGCCACGAGCTCGCCGAGCTCGACGTGATCGGCCGCGAGTCGACACGTGTACAGCGCGTCGCGCCGCTCGATACTCTTGACCGTGCACGGCTGGCGAATCGCGACACCGAGGCGCGACGCGCGCGCAAGCAGCAGCGCGTCGAGATGCTCGCGCGCGAGCGCGCGACCGTAGCTCGCACGTGCGCCTGCGAACGGCGGCAGCGCGCTGCGGAAGATCTCGTCGCCGACGCACAAGCCGACTCGCGTCAGCGGCGGGCCGGCGAGCTTGTCGAATTCGGTGCCCACGCCGAGCGCGTCGAGCAGCTCGATGTTCGGCGCGGCAATGCACTCGCCGCACACCTTGCGGCGCGGGAACGCGCGTTTCTCGACGAGGGCGACGGACCAACTGGCTTGTGCGAGCACGATCGCGGCCGTGCCGCCGGCTACTCCGCCGCCCACGACGATGGCGTCGTAGCGCACGGTCATGACTCGCGCCTTGCGACGAACGAGTGGCTGAATGCGCCGGCCGGCGTCTCGGCCGTGTGCCAGCGGCCCGCTGTCGCGGGCCACGCGGCCGTGATTTCGCGCTCGCGGAACCCCGCGTGCACGCTGACGACGGCATCGTGACGTGTGACGGAGTTGCAGCCGATGGCCCAGAGCAAGTGACTGCCGAGCAGTGCCAGCCGCGCGCGGCGCGGCTCGCAGCAGACGAATGCGCGCGCGTGCCCAGCGATGCCTGCGAGGAGCCGCGCGAGACGCTCGCCTTCGAAATGATGCACGAACAGATTCGCGAAGATCACGGCATCGCGATCGGGCGGTGACCGCTCGAGCCACTCGAGCGCGTCGGCGGCCACGACTTCGACGTTCCAACCGCTATCGCGTATCGCGTGCTGCGTTGCGCTCGTCACGGTCGGCTGTGAATCGAGCAGAGTGACGGACGCATTCGGCCACGTGCGTGCACGGCTCTGCGCCAAACGCGCGAGCAACGTGCCGTCGCCGGCCCCGAGCTCGACGAGCCGCAGCGGCGCGCCGCCGGCGACGGTTTCGAGCGCGCGCGTCAACAGGCCGAGATT
>Ga0315912_10003109_pt1 | contig 16819 bp, 11 predicted proteins | sample VfabasoilMG_FD_204469 | JGI IMG/M metagenome (GOLD analysis project Ga0315912, IMG submission 204469) | Garden soil microbial communities collected in Santa Monica, California, United States - V. faba soil | ecosystem: Environmental > Terrestrial > Soil > Garden | place: USA: California... | reverse complement strand
CTTGAACAACTGGGTCGACTTGGAGTGTCAGAATATCCTGCGCCGTGCATCGGATGGATCACGCGCCTCGGAGTATCTGGAGCTGTGCGACGCGATCCGTCAAGCGCTGGCACGTGCCGCAAATTCCACAGATAACGGCCCGTCCGCTGGAGTCTATGCAACCTTGGCCATTAGCGTTGGAATCACGTCGTTCGAATACGACTATCTGGTATACAAACTGGGGATAAGGCCGGAAACGGAGAAGGTGCGGTGGACGCAGTTCAACCACAGGTTGACAGATCTACTCCGATTAATAGTGCAACGCATTGAGTTCTGGCCGGACTGGTACGGCGTCGCTACGTACTTGTCCTACCTACGAAGCGGTAGTCCCTACTTGACCGAAGCTTGGACGCCTAGGCAGTTCGATGAACTCGTTGCAAGGGCGCGAGAGTGACAAGGCCACGGAACGTCTTTCGCTAGACTAGATAAGAATCTGATGCCATCGACAGCAAACTCAGCAGTAGCTCAGCAACTCGGCGAGAATCCTGTAGCAGAGCGGCTGTTTACATTCGTTGCCATCGCGTACACCTTGTCGATTCGAACGGTATTCCCTGTCATATATGATACACTGAAAGAGGGTTGGGATCTCATCAACAGCCTTCCGGATGCGGGGCCAGGTGTGGCTTCATTCGGCGGTTTCTTAGTTAGTGAGCGGTTTTGGATACTAGTAACCCCATATTGCGACAAATTCTTTCTGTCACTGTCGCTCTTGTTGCTTTGGGCTGGCTATTTCTTCCTGATGGCCTGCATAAGAAACGGGTCAAATGGAAGGTATACAGTCGGACTTGTTGCGGTTGATTTGGCACAAAGCTGGCTCCTTTATGCAACTGCGGCCTCGCTCGCCAACTACACGGAAAAGAGTCCTGTAGAGACTGACACATCCTGGCTAGGCATGCTTGGGGCAATAGGGCTGTTGCTTGGGCGCGTCCTATTTGGAATGATGTGCTTGCGCAACGTGACTGGTGGTCCAGTTGACAAGCGACTTCAGTACACGTGTAGGACACTGCTTGATTTGGCGCTCATTTCATCTGTTGGCCTTACGCTTGTATACTTAGCATTCAGGCTAGACTTCGCCCTTCCTAAAGTTGAAGTGGCACGGAGCGTGCTATTAACGGCATGTGCGGTCGGACTGCTGGCGGTAATGCTGACGTCGCTGACGACAACTTTCCTAATTAAGCGAGGAGGCCAAGAGCTGCAGTACCTTAGAGAGTGCTGGGAGTGGGGGCGTGGCTGCAGTCAAAATATGTTCATACTGGTACTTTGCACGATTGGTGCCGTGGGAGCATTCGGACTTCTTGGCAATTGGGTGCAGTTCGAGTATGTGTCCTTTAGTCTGAAGGATGCGGTGCCGCTCGGCGCAGGTGTACTGCTTGTCATTGTGATCGGAGTCTTTCGAGGCGTATGGCATCATAGGCATTTCATGGGCGGGTGGTTTGGACATGCTTCTGGATTTAGGTCCGAGTCAAAAGAATGGCTGCGAAGGGCGACTGACCAGTTAGACCGAATTGTCCACGGGACGCCGTTTCTTGGCCTCTATCAGAATGATAATGGTTCTGTTCAGCCCATTGTGCAAATTAACAATAGAAAGCATGCGGCAATAGCATTGATGGCGGCAGAGGCTCTCTTAAAGCCTAGTTCAATGCCCAATGAGGCCATTAAGTGGCAGTCTGCTGATGGGTCGCCGATCTTGTTTGGTGAGATAAAGTCTGCCGAGTGGTCGTATCATATACCCGGATCATCGGCACACGCCGGTGGTGTTCCGATTGCGTACTGTGTGGCGATGGTGCGTGCTGCGAACCAACTACCAAGCGGAGTGCTTGTAATGACAATAGATGGCGATGGTAGGCCGCAAGATCCTGCCCGAAGCGCCAAGTCTATGAAGAGTGAGGTCTGTGAGATATTAAGTGGAACTGCTAAAGGTATTGCGCTTAACCAGGCTGCGTACGGTGTCTGATGGGTGCGGAATGTATACGTAGAATATGTAGTTTGAGAGTAGGCCTGATTCTACAATTGTTGCGGGAGAAATTACATGGGTAATCGTCGATCGCGCAGGCGACTAAAGAGTGCTGATGTAAAGCGTGTCGCAGCTTTTCCTGCTCAGTTTTCCGAGGATGCGGATGCAAGTCTAAAGGAGAGGGCGAACTATCCGCTAGGCAAACCCACGGCTCGCGAGTTGGCATACTTGGCCTGTATTGCAGATGGTTCCGAGATTATGACCAGGGTCCTGATGGCAGACGCCGCACTTAGATAATGACAATGTAGGGTTGGCGACCTATTCATGAGTCGATCTCGTTGTGCGTCTTTTATTGGCGTTCGCAGCGGGTTGTTCCTGTAGCAGCGGCTTCGGGGGCGTGCAGGCTGAGGCTCGACGCATTCGATGAGGACCGATCGCTGTGTCTCCCCAAAACTCATCCGATGCCCGGAACTGTGGCCAGACTTGCAGTGATGGGCCGGTGGAGCGAGGGCGACAGGCTGGATGGCGAGCCGCTCGACGCGAGCCACGTGTCGTTTGTCGGTCACCGGGCAGTCGAGGCAAAGTCCGACCCTGCGCTTGGACTCGTCTTGACGTCACCAGCCGGTCAGGCTGCTGGGGTGTACCGATGATGCAAGCCGCCGAGCACAGGCGTCGATTGCAATTCGACGGCTGGCGCAGACTCGCGCGTACGCGGAATCGGTGCGTTGCCGTCGAGCGACAAGTGAGTGCGCGCCGTGTTGTAGTAGCCGTCGACGTACTCACGCAGGACGCGCTGCAAGTGTCGCTCACCGAGAGCAATGATGTGGTCAGTGCACTCGCGGCGCAGGGTTCCGATGACGCGTTCGCAGTACGGGTTCTCCCACGGGGATCGATGCGAGGTCCTGATCTGCTCGATGCCCATGGCCTCGATGGTGCGAGCGAAGTCCTCACCGTAGATGCTGTCGTTGTCGCGTAGGAGGTAGCGCGGCTCCTCTCCGCCGGGGAACGCCTCCTTGACCTGGCAGGCCGTCCAGGCCGCTGTGGGATGCGGGGTGACTGCCACGTGCACGATGCGCCGTCGGTCGTGCGAGAGGATCACGAACGCGTAGAGCAGCTTGAAGGTGACCGTGGGCACGACGAAGAAGTCACAGGCGACGGTCACGTTGAGGTGGTTTCGCAGGAAGTTCATCCAGCCTTGGCCGTCGCCTCGGTTCCGATGCTTGGCCATGTACCGCGCCACCGTGCTCTCACCGACGTCGTGGCCGAGTAGTCGGAGCTCATCGTGGATGCGCGGCGCTCCCCAGGTCACGTTCTCCAGCGAGAGCCGCCGGATGAGCCGCGCAAGCTGCCAGCCGACGGTCGGGCGGCCGATGCGACGGGGCTGCGACTTGCGCCGCCAGTACGCGCGCCAGCCCTTGCTGTGCCATCGGAGCACGGTGGCCGGCTTCACGATCAGCAGGCAGTCCTGCCAGCCGCGGAAGAACTTTCGCAAGGCGAGCCAGAAGAGCCGGTCGCCGTCGGTGACGTTTGGTCGCTTGACGGCACGGCGCAGGACGATGAGCTGCTGCCGGAGTGCTAGGTTTTCGAGGACCAGACGGTGGCGGGAGAGCAACAGGGCCCGGAGGGCGTGCAGGAGCGACCGCAGGAGGGCCACGGGTGGTGGTCTCGTCGGGGAACGGCGATGGGGCGGGCAGGCAGGTTACCGACCTCGCCGGCTCCCGCCATTCCGGCCTTCGCCTCTCGGATCGAGAGCGCCGAAGCGAGTCGACGGGGAGTTCCGGGCGCAACCCGACGCGCGGCCAGTTCGAGTCCTCACCGGTGCCCAGTCCCGCGGCTGTACGAACACGGCCTTCGCTCCTGGCGTAGTCCCTGGTGACCAGTGCTGCGCTCCGGCGAACAGAGATCCGCTTCTCCTGGGCAGCGTTTTGGGGAACCACTATGGCGAACGACACGCCTGTGACCTCGGGTGAGCACGGGAGGCTGGCCACCACCCCGCCCTGCATCTAGCGCGACGCTTCACCCGGCAGTGGCAATGCCACGATGGCGTGCAGCAGTTCCTGCGCGGCAACGGCCTCGAGTTCGCCGTACCAGCAGTTCAGCACCCTGCCATCGGTATCCAAGACCATGGTGGCGGGCACTGCGGGCAGCCTTGCGAGCCAATTGATGGGAGGCAGCGGCACGGCCAGGCTCGCAGGCAGGCCGTCGAGCGCCAGCGGGCCGGTCTCCGCACCGTCGGTCTGGATGCAGAGGAATCGGACGTCGGGGCGCGCAGCCTGCTCGAGGGCGCTGCGCCAGTGGGGGGCGGTGCTGGCGCAGGCATCGCAGGTCGCGGCATGGAACATGAGCACCGTGCCGGCGAAGCGGTCGGCGAAGTCCACGAGCACGGTGCGGCCCGCGGCGTCACGCACGGTGAAGGGGGCCAGCGCCTGTCCCGGCTCGATGCCGGCGGCCCGCCCCTGCGCCTCCGCCAGAGTGAGGATCTCGTCGTGCAGGCGGCGGTTCTCGGCGAGCTGGAAAGCCAGCGCGATGCTCAACGCCGCGGTCAGCACCGCGAAGAGCAGCGTCGCGCCGCGCATGAACCCGTCGCCCTCCTGAACCGTCCGGGCGCAGCCTAGCATGGCAGCGCGCTACGAGCGCGATTGACAGTCCATGCAGAGCGGCGATACTCGGCCCCGCCGCCCCGCGGGGGTGGCGCACCCATCTCGCGCATCACGGAGCTGCTCATGAACAAGAAGCTCGTCACGCGTTTCTCCTGCCTGGCCCTGGCCGTGTTCGCCGTCAGCATGCTCGCCGTGTCGGCCCACGCTGCCGGTCCCCCGGTCTGTCCGCAGATCTACGCCCCGGTGATCTGCAGCAACGGCAAGATCTATCCCAACCAGTGCTACGCCGACAAGGCCCACGCGAAGAACTGCGTGCCCTACAACGCCGGCCTCTGATCTCAGCCACGAGGTCGCGCTGGTCCGGGGCCGGGTTCCTTCCCGGCCCCGTTCGTTCCTGGACGCTGCCCGCTCTCAGCGCATGGGAAGCGTGAGCTGCGGCGACCTGTCACGCTCGTCGCTCAAGCACGACTGGAGCAGCATCTGCATGGTGACGAAGCCGCGCTTGCTCTGCGTGTCGTTGGACTCGATCCAGAACCAGTAGCCGCGGTACTGCACCGCGACGAAGGGGTCGACGGGCGGCTCGAGGGCGTTGGACACGTGGAGGAAGGCTGACGCCGAGGCGGCCGGCGTCGCGGCCGCGATGCCGGCCTGCAGCTGGCCCTCCGGCACCTCGACCCCGCGCGCCGCGAGATGCATCAACTCCAGGGTGCTGCGTGTCTGCAGCCTGAGCACCTGCGGGCCGGTCACGAGCCGGCCCATCTGCAGCGGCAGGTGCAGCCGTTCGGTGGACGGCTCGGGCAGCGGCTGATGGACCAGTTCCAGCAGCTCGGTGGCTTGCGCCCGCGTTGCCTCGGCCCGGTAATCGATGACCAGCTCGACCTTCCTGACCTCGTCGTCATCGTCCACCTCGTAGGCGAAGCTCAGCGCCCCGGCCCTCCGCAGGCCAGCCATGAGTTCGAGCGCCCGGGCCAGCTGGCTTGCCCGCGCCGATTCGTAGTGCACCGGGTTGTCGAGTCCCGCGAGGCTCGCCGTGAGCACCTTGAGCATCCACTCCGTGTCGGCCGCGTTGTCCACGAGCAGGCCGAAGAGGTCGAGGCTGATGGGTGTGACCAGCTCCTTGAGGTAGTGCTCGCCGCTCAGCGGCTGGTAGCTGATGGTGGGCGACTCCCGGTAGCTGCTGTCGATGCTGAAGGGCACCAGGTTGCCGTCATAGGTGTTCGACGGCCCCACGCCGACCTGGATACCCGAACCGATGTTCCATTCGACCTGCGAATTGACCGCCGTCACCATGAGCATCGTGGTGGCCTCGCCGTAGCGGAGCCGCACGAGCGTGATGAGCAGCTGCTCGTCGTTGGTGCGGGTGATGACGTCGGTGTAGGCCGCGCGGCCCCGGGCGATCGACTCCGGTCCGACGGTGTGGCACGCGGCGACCAGGCTGAGCACCGGCAGGCACGCGAGCAGGAGTCCGGTGCGACGACGGGGACGGGAGCGGTTCATGCCTGGCCTCGGCCGGTGGAGTGCGGCGCGTCACCCTAGCGCGAGGCGGGCGAGCGCGTCGAATCGACGGCCGGGCCGGCCGGACGCGGGGGGCTGGATGCTACGTTCCCGGGAAACCACGCCAGCCCCGATGCGACCCGAGCTTGCCGCGATGCAGCCGCCACGCCAGCAGAGCAGGAGGAAGATCCCCGCTAGCCTCACGAAGTCGGAGCGCGCCGTGCTCTCCCGGCTGCGGACTCCCGCGGACATCCAGGCCTTCCTGGACGGGGTGGCCTACAGCGACGAGCCCGTTTACCGCTCACCACGCTCGGTCCTGCGCGATCGCAAGGCCCATTGCTTCGACGGCGCCGTTTTCGCGGCGCTGGCCCTGGAGTGCGCCGGATTCGCGCCGCTCGTCGTGGACTACCGGGCCGAGCGCGACGACGACCACGTGGTGGCCGTCTTCGCGGTGCGCGGACACTGGGGCGCGATCGGCAAGTCGAACTACGTGGGTCTGCGCTTCCGCGAGCCGATCCACCGGACCATGCGCGAGCTCGCCCTCTCGTACTTCGACGCGTACTTCAATCCGGCGCGCGAGAAGACGATGCGCAGCTACACGCGTCCGATCGATCTCCGGCGACTGCGCGCCGAGGCCTGGCGCACGGACGACGCCGCCATGGAGACGATCGCCGCGGCACTCGACCGGGCCGTGCACCAGCCCGTGCTGAAGCCCTGGATGGCGGCGCGCCTGCAACCCGTGGACGAACGTTCGTTCCACGCGCACCTGCAGGGCGCGAATCCGAAGGGTCTCTACCAGCCCCAGTGATGCAGCCCCGCGCCGCTCCCGAAACGACGACGGGGCCGCCCCGGGTCTCCCCGGAACGGCCCCATCTTCGAACGCCGTAGCGTCCGAACGAACGCTAGAGCTTCACGACCTGCTCAGCGGCGGGGCCCTTGGCGCCCTGCACGACCTGGAACTCCACCCGGTCACCCTCGGCCAGGGTCTTGAAGCCCTTGCCCTGGATGCCCGAGTGATGGACGAAGCAATCCTTGCTGCCGTCCTCGGGGGTGATGAATCCGAAGCCCTTGGTCTCGTTGAACCACTTCACTGTGCCGCGCATGTACTCGTTCTCTTTTGCATGGATCGATGACGCCGGGATCTTGGAGCCATCGAGGGGGGGCCCGCGCCACCAATGGTCGACGGGATGCCCTGGCAGGGAAGACTGGTGTATCTCTGCTCTCTCGCCAGGGTGGAAACCCCGCTCTCGTGGGGAGGCCCTGCGAAGGGCCGAGCCGCGGAACGGGGACAACACTGAGGTGACACATGCCACCTCGGACTGCGTCACATGGTGTCGGGTGCTTTGGACCCGGTCAAGAGCGGCGCGCGCGGGAGTGGCGACTTCGGGCGCGACCAGAAAGACACCGCGACCGGCCCCCCGGGGGGGTGGGGGCCGGCCACGGTGGTCGCCCGCCGGCGAAGGGGCCGCGCTTCAGGGCGACTGCGTGATGCCGCGCAGGGCGTTGCTGCCTGACGCCACCCCGGCGGCCGCATTCGGTAGGAGCCAGGCCTGGAAGTACAGGCTGGTGCCCGGCGGCAAGTCCGGCCAGGGCATGGAGATCGGGCGATCGGTCGGCACCTTCATGCGCACGTCCAGCGTGGGCACGAGCACACCACCCTTGAAGGGCAGCGACTGGTTGCCGAAGCCCGTGATGAGCTGCGCGTGCTTGCTGTGGCCGCGCTCCAGATCCACGGTGAAGAAGACCAGTTGCTGGGGAACGGGCAGTCCGGAAACCTCGAGCCGGATCGCGCCGGCACTCCCCACCACGCTGCCGCCCAGGTCGGTCCAGGGAGGCGGCACGGTCGTGAAGACGGTGAGCGAGTTGGAGAAGGCGTTGGCCACCACCACGTCGGGCAGGCCATCGCCGCTCGTGTCGGCCACCGCGAGACCGCCCGGGAAGCTGCCGGCCTGCATCGCCTGGGGAGCCGCGAAGCCGCCCGCGCCATCGCTCACGAGCAGCGACGCATTGCCGCTGCCGAGGTTGGTCGTGAGCAGGTCGGCATGCCCGTCGGCGCTCACGTCGCCCGCCGCGACCTGGGTCGGCATCGACCCCGTGGCGTGGCTCACCGCCGGCCCGAAGCTGCCGCCGCCCAGTCCGTGCAGCACGCTCACCGAACTGCTGCTGGCGCAGGCCACGGCCAGGTCCAGCAGCGCATCGCCGTCCAGGTCGGCCACCACGAGTCCGCGCGGGTCGGGAGCGACCGCCCAGCTGCTCGCGGCAGCCAGCCCCGAGCTGCCCTGACCGAGGTACGTCCGCACGCGATGGTTGGTGCAGTCGTTCGAGACCAGGTCGAGCCGCCCATCGCCGTCGAGGTCCGCCATGCGCACGGACGTGGCGCAGAAGCCGCTGTCGACCGGCAACGCCGCCGAGAAGCCGGCGCCCGAACCCCACAGCAGCGTGAGCGGCGTGGTGATGCTGTTGTGCGCCACGACGATCTCGGGCAGGCCGTCGCCATCCAGGTCACCCACTGCCAGGGCCTGCGGCTGCGTCGCCACCGACTTGGTCTGGGCCGCCGCGAAGGCGCCTCCGCCGAGGCCGAACAGGAAGGAGAGGCTGGCGCTGCCCGAGTTGGCAGTGGCCAGGTCGAGCAGGCCGTCGCCGTTCAGGTCGGCGATCGCCACGGCCAGCGGTTGCGAGCCGGCGACCGACTTGCTGGTGGCCGGCGCGAAGCTGCCGTCGCCGACGCCGAGGAGCAGCGAGACGCTCGACGCGAAGCGGTTCGCCACCACCAGGTCCAGGTCGCCGTCGGCGTCCAGGTCCGCGGCCTCCACTCCCTGCGGATTGGAGCCCACGAAGTAGTTGGCGCTCGTGAACACCACCGGCGACTGTTGGCCCTGCAGGTCGACTGCGAGCAGCGTTCCGACGGCGGCCAGGGCGAAGAGCCGGCGACGGAGAGCGCAGCGGTGGTGTGCCATGCTGCCACCCTTCGTCGGCGCTGGTGGTCGAGTTGAGCGCGCGCGAGCCGCGCTGCCGACTGTCTCGGGCAGGGCGACCGCGGTCGGTCGCGGTGGCGTGTCAGCTGTCGAGACCGAAAGCCTGGAGCATCGCTTGCAGCAGGGCCTCGGTCGCGCCCGCCGCGCCGGGCGCGCTCGCGGCGATCGCCTCGCGCAGGGCGGCTTCGACCCGCCGGCCGGTGACCCAAGCGGTCTGGCCCAGCGAATCGTCGAGTTCGAGGGCGGCCGGGCTGGCGGCGGCAGCGTCGAGCAAGGCCTGCGCCGCTGCAGTGGCATCCCCGGCGTCCATCAGCAGGCGCGCGCGACCGGCGTGCGCCAGGCCGATCCAGTCGGCGACGTGCCAGTCAGGTGCTGCGGCGTGGGCCGAGGCGAAGCCCTGCAAGGCTGCCTGGTAGGCCGCGCCGGATGCCTCCGGTCGCCGCTCGCGCCAGAGCTGGTCGCCGCCCATGAGCCAGGCGTAGGCCTCGAACCAGGTGAGGTGTGCGACGCGCTGAGCATCCGCCGCCGCCGCGCGCCGCAGGCCTTCGTAGGTCGCCCCGATGGCGAGCGCATCGCCGTCCCGCAGGAGGTGCCAGCGCAGCTGCTCGTGCACCTCGGGGGCTTCCGGATCGCGCGCCAGGGCCGCCCAGCACAGCTCGGTGTGCAAGCCGTTGAGTTGCAAGGCGCCCAGCGCCTCGAGCGCCGCCACCCGCTGGTACAGCGTGGACTGCGGATGCAGCTGCAGCAGTCGCGCGGCGACCACGAGATCGGCCACGTCCTGTGCGTCGATCTCCTCGTCGCGGCCGATGGCGCCGCTGAGCAGCTCGGTGCGCGCCTGGGCGAACACGTCGAGCACGTCGGCTGCCAGGGTGCCCCGGGGTTCGCTCGCCAGGAGCCCCGGCAACGCCAGGGCAGCCGACTGCGCCGAGTCGGACGCCGAACCACCCAGGTCCCAGGCGGCGCGTGCCAGCACGGCGAAGGCCAGCGCGAGCGCGTCGCCCGTCGCCTCGGGCGTGGCCAGTGCGTTCGCTGCGCCCGCGCGGCGCGCCTCCACCTGGGCCTGCTCGAGCAGGTACCCGACGTCCTCTTCGCCTGCCGCCCGCCGCAGCATGGCCAGGTCGAGGAAGCTGCGCGCCAGCTCGGCGCGCACGCGCGGGTCGTGACTGTTGGCGGCCTGCACGTCGAGGGCATCGATGCGCCCACTGAGTGTCGCGTCGTCGAGCGGCGCCGGCTCCTCCGCCGGCACCGCCGGCTCGCGTTGCAGCGCGCCCGTCCAGGCGGCGAGGTCGAGCACGGGCGAGGCGCCGTGCCCCCCCGACTCGAACGTCCACAGGCGACGCAGCTCGTCGCTCCGCAGGGAGCCGCCCAGCGCCTGCAGCAGGGCCGCGTGCGCGCCGGCGTCCGGTGTGGCCACGCGGAAGGCGTCGCGCAACAGGCCGAGCGGCAGGGGCGAGGGGTGTCGGGTGGCCGCATCGAGCGCAGCCCGACGCACGGCCGACGAGGCGTCGCGCAGGCCGGCCGCCACGAGGGCGGGGTGCTGGGTCGCACGCTCGCCGCTGAGCGCGCCAGCCAGGAGACGCAGGCGCGTGGCCTCGTCGCCTGCGACGAAGCGCGCCTCGAGCAGCTCGCGCGCCGCCGCGTCCGGGTCGTCGAGCAGCGCCTGCTCGTCGAGCAGCGCGGCGTCCGGGAGTGCGCGCTCCGGATGTCCGTGCTCGCGCAGGGCCTGCTCGAGGACGCCGAAGTCGTTCAACAGGAACAGGTCGAACAGCACCTTGCCATCGGGTGCGATGCCCACGTGCCGCGGTGTGACGCGTTCGCCGCTGAACCAGCGCGCATAGGCTTCCGGCTCGACGGCGGCGTGCTCGGCGCAGGTCATGCGCCCGAAGGCGGGGCAAGGCACGCGACGGCCACGGCCGTCGTATTCGAGTCCGGCGTGCACGTCGGGAGAGGCGAGCACCGGCAGGAAGCCGGCGGCGAGGGCGGCGAAGCGCGGATCGCGGTAGCGGCCCGCCGCCAGGCTGTCGCTGGCCACCTCGCCCGCGACGTTGACGCACACCAGCAGCGGCTTGCCGGTGCGCGCGGCGAGGGCGAGCGCGTCGGCGAGGTTGCGCTGCCAGGGCATGGCGGGCGACGGCGCGTCGAGCACGGGTTGCCGGGCGCCGGCCAGATCCAGGACGGGAGCACCCGGGTGCGGGACGGAAGCACCAGGGTCCGGGACGACGGCGCCTGGGTCCTGGCGAGGCCTCGCGGCCGGAGCCGCGGCGCAGAGCAGCAAGAGCAGCGCCGCCACCGCGGTGGGGTGGGGGATCCGTGCGGGCCGTCCGGGTGCGCAGCCGACGCGCGCGTGGGGGTGGGGGTGGCTGGCGCGCATCATGCGAGGGGGCTCCGTCGTCGGCCCGACCACGTTAGCGGCAGGGCGCACGACGTGGGAGCCTCTCGCGGCGCGCGGGGCGTGCAGCCTGACCGGACGGCTCTGCGGCTCGACGGGACTGCCCTGCACTTCGAACAGACGGACCGCGGCCGACGCGGCGAACCGCCCCCGGGGTGACGGCTACAATCCGCCGCCTTCGCCCCCAGTCGCGGCCAGCCGAGCTGCGGCGCCCCGCATCGGAGCCCGTGATGCCGTCTCGCGTGCCGCTCTCCGCCGGAGCTCCGTTCCGGGCAGCCCTGGCCCTCTGGCTCGCCGCGGCGCCGCTCGCGGCCCAGACGTCGACGCCATCGCCCCTCGCGCAGCCGGCTCGCGAACTGCCGGCCTATGCGATCGACGCCGCCGACCTGCAGGCGCCTCCCGCCGGGCTGATGCGCGCCTGCATCGAACGCTTCGCCACCGATCAGGCAGCCCTGCTCCGGCGCTGGGACGCACCCGGCTCGGCCGCGGCGCGTGCGCAGCAGGCGCAGTTCCTCGTGGCCTGGCAGGGCCTGCTGGACGGGCTCGACTTCACGGCGCTCGACCAGGACGGCCGCATCGACTGGCTGCTCCTGGCGCAGCGGTTGCGTCATGCCCAGGGCCGCCTGGAGATCGAGGGCCGGCAGCTGGCCGAAGCCCTGCCGCTGCTGCCCTTCGCCGACGAACTCGTGGCCTGGCACGAGGCCCGGCGTGCGCTCCTGCCCGTGGATCCCGAGCAGGCGGCCGGCCGGCTGGCCGCCCTCGCGGCCGAGGTCTCTGCGCTCGAGCACCGCGTCGGTCGAGACGGGCAGTCGCCGGTGCCTGGCGACACGGCGGCCGACGCGCCTGCCGGTACGGTTCCTGGGACGGCGGTCGCCGCGGCGGCTGGCCCGGCGGTGGGTGCCGCTGCCGGAGCGCCGGCTGCCGAGCCGATCCTCGTCACGCGCGTGCTGGCCAACCGGGCCGCCGGCCAGGTGCGTGCGCTGCGCGACCTGCTCGGTGCGTGGTACCGGCATGGAGCCGACTTCGACCCCGAGTTCACCTGGTGGTGCGAGCAGCCGTTCGGAGCGCTCGACGAGGCGCTCGGCTCCTACGCCAGGCATCTGCGCGAGACGGTGGCGGGCATCGCCGAGGACGACAGCGACACGCTGCTCGGCGACCCCATCGGGCGCGACGCCCTGCTGGTCGAGCTGGAACAGGAGTTCATCCCCTACACGCCCGAGGAACTGCTCGCGATCGCCGAGGAACAGTTCGCCTGGTGCGACGCGGCCATGCTCGAGGCCTCGCGTGCGCTGGGCTACGGCGACGACTGGCGCGCGGCACAGGAGTACGTCGAGTCCCTGCACGTGGCTCCGGGCGAGCAGCCCGAACTCATCCGCGAGCTGGCGCAGGAGGCCGTGGACTTCCTGCAGGCGCGCGACCTGCTCACGATCCCCGACTTCTGCCAGCAGGTCTGGCGGCTCGAGATGATGTCGCCCGAGCGCCAGAAGTACACGCCCTTCTTCACGGGGGGCGAGGTCATCAGCGTGGCCTACCCGACCGCCGGCATGGCGCACTCCGACAAGCTCATGGCGATGCGCGGCAACAACGTGCACTTCTCGCGCGCCACGGTGCACCACGAACTCATCCCCGGGCATCACCTGCAGGCCTACATGACCGAGCGCCACAGGAGCCATCGCCGGGTGTTCGAGACGCCTTTCTGGGGCGAGGGCTGGGCGCTGTACTGGGAGATGCTGCTCTGGGACGAGGGCTTCGCGCGCGGCCCGGAGGACGAGATCGGCATGCTCTTCTGGCGCAAGCACCGCTGCGCGCGCATCCTCTTCTCGCTGCGCTTTCACCTGGGGCAGATGACGCCGGAGGAGTGCGTGGCGCTGCTGGTCGAGCGCGTCGGGCACGAGCCGCGCAACGCCACGGCCGAGGTGCGCCGCTCGATCCAGGGCGGCTACAGCCCGCTCTACCAGTCGGCCTACATGCTCGGCGGGCTGCAGTTCCGCGCCCTGAACGAGGAGCTGGTGGGCGGCGGCGTGCTGAGCCAACGCGCCTTCCACGACGCCGTGCTGCGCCAGGGTCCGATCCCGGTGGAGCTGGTGCGCGCGGCGCTGACCGGCCGCGAGCTGTCGCGCGACGAGCGCAGCAGCTGGCGCTTCGCGGACTGAGCCGCGCTCGGCTGCGGCTGCACCGGTGGCACCGGCTGCGGCTGCACCGGTGGCACCGGCGGCGGCTGCACCGGTGGCACCGGCGGCGGCTGCACCTGCGGCACCGGCGGCGGCTGCGCGGGTGGCTTCCTGCCGCTCAGGGCACGACGAGCCGCAGGCCGTTGCTGGCCGAGGCGCCCTGCGGGCCCGCTGCGTCCAGGAACCAGTACTGCAGCACGGCCGAGATGCCGCTCGGGAAGCTGGCGTCGATGCTCGTCGCGATCGTCAGGCCGCCCGACGCGTCCATGCCCAGCACCTGCTGCGCGTGGATGGGCCAGGGATAGAAGCTGCCGCCCAGGAAGGGCTGCGGGTTGCCGACGAAGGACAGGAACACGTAACCGGGCGCGAAGGGCAGGGCGTTCGCGACCGAGACGGTGAAGCCGCTGCCGCCGGGCGAGAGGTCGCCCGCGCCGCCCAGCGTGGGCGTGCCGGCGCTCCCGGGCAGGCCGGGGCCGACGTCGAAGAAGCCCGGGTCGCCCGGGTCGAACGTCACGTCGAGCGTGTAGTCGGCACGCACGTCGTCGACCAGGAAGACGCGCAGCACGAGGTCGCGCGTGCTGCCCGTGTCGTTGGTCCAGGCCAGCTGCTGGAGGTCGGCCGCGCCGCTCGTGGCGGCGAGCAGGGCCCCGCTGCAGCCGTCGCGCAGCTCCAGGTCGACGTCGCCGTACGCGGCGAGCGCGCCCAGCGTCACGGCGAGCGAGCCCTGGCTGCCGAGCGTGACGGCGAAGTGGTCCTCGTCGAGCGACTTGACCACGAGGCCGGTCGTGCGGCCGAGCGGGAGCGGCACGGCCGCGGCGCAACTGTCGTTCGGCTCGAAGGCGTCGTCCGTGCCGGCCGCGAAGTAGCCGGCCACGAGCGGGTCGGCGGCATACCAGTCCTTGAACTTGCCGTAGCCCGAGGGCCCGTCGGGATTGGTGCAGCCGAGCGGCGTGGAGGAGACCGAGGCCACGCCGATGAACAGCTGGTTCACCGCCTTGTACAGGCCCGAGCCCGAGCTGCCGCCCTCGATGGTGCCCTCGTCCCACTCGACCGTGTAGAGCGTGTTGCCCAGGTTCAGGATCGACTTGTGGCCGAGCGAGATCTTCTTGGGCTGGCCGCCGGGATGGTGGATGCCGACGAGCTCGGCCGCCGCCGGCAGGCCGACGGTGGTCCACCCGGCCCAGACAGCGCCCTCGGGCAGCGGGCCGTGCAGCATGAGCAGCGTCATGTCCCAGACGGCGGTCGTGGCGAGCACGTCGGCCGCCGCCGCGGTCTGCTGCACGTCGAGCGCACCGCCGCAGCTCGTCGTCTGGCGGAAGAAGCGCGCCGCGAGCGTGTCGGCCACGAACTCGTTGCTCACGCAGTGGTTGGCCGTCAGCAGGTAGGGCGTCAGGTCGCCGTTCTGCGTGGCGAGCAGCGTGGCCGAGCAGCCGAGGCCCGTGCTGCCGTCGATCGAGTCGATGTGCACCGTGGCGTTGTGCAGCGGATGCCACTCGGGGTGGCACATCACGTCCACGTGGCAGCTGCCGAGGGTCTGGGTGCCCGGCGGCGCATCGGGGGCGGGGGCGCCGGGTCCGTGCGCGCCCACGCCTGCCGGGCCGGCTCCGGGTGTGCCCGCGCCGCTGGCCAGTGCGGCGCCGGGGTTGAGCGCCATGACGAGCACGTCGGCGATGCGCAGCGGTCGCGCCAGCGCGCTGCCGGGCGGCAACAGCAGCTCGAGCACGACGCGCGCACCGTCCACCACGGGCGTCCAGCCGGGTGCGGGTGGCGCCCACGGCCCGCTCGCCACCTGGCCGTTCGCATCCAGCACCCAGAGTTCGCCGCCCTGCGGCAGCACGGGAGCATCGAAACGCAGGCGCAGCCCGGCGGCGCCGGGCGAGTCGAGCACCACGCGCAGCAGGAAACTGCCGTCGGGCTGCGCTTGCCAGGCGTCGCCGGGGCTGCCCAGCACGAGGTCGGCGGGCAGCACGCTGCCGGTGCGCTGCGGGAAGGCCGGCAGGCGCGCGGCCTCGGCCAGGAAGGCGGCCGTGTCGAGTGTCGGCAGGGAGAGGTGCGCGGCGGGGACCGGGTCCGCGGCTGCCGTGCGTCGGCCGGGCGGCAGCGGGCGGACGGCGCTGACCTCCTGCCACGCGTCGGCGATGGTCGCCGTCTCCTGTGCAGGGCTTGGCGCCGCCCCGAGCAGCAGCGCCAGGGCGGCGAGGGGGGCGGCGAGGGGAGCGGTGGACACGGACCGGGACAGCAGGCAGCGCGAGCGCGGGACGATCATGGCATCAGCCTAACGCGACCAGGCCTCTCCCGGGGCCGCGTGACCCTGGCGGTCGGGCAGCGGCGTGCCGCAGCGGGCCCCGCGCGCGCGACCCCCGTCGATCGCTAGGATGCGCGGCCGATCGGGGGCGTCCCACGCCGTGGCGGCATGGCTCCCGGTTCGTCGTCCGTCCGCCCGCCGCCCGCCTCGTCGCCTGTCGAAGGATGCCTTCATGCTGCTGTCCCTCGTGACCGCCGTGCTCACCGCCTTGCCCGCCACGCAGACCTTCCCCTACCCGGTGCAGACCACGCGCCTCGAGAACGGCCTCACGGTGGTGTTCATCCCGATGCCGAGCGAGGGGCTGGTCGCCTACTGGTCGATCGTGCGCACCGGCAGCCGTGACGAGGTCGAGCCGGGCGTCACCGGGTTCGCCCACTTCTTCGAGCACGTCATGTTCCGCGGCACGGAGAAGTACCCCGGCCCCGAGTACGACCGCATCGTCAACGGCATGGGCGCGGACGCCAATGCGTACACGACCGACGACTACACGGCCTATCACCTGGGCTTCGCGCGCGAAGACCTCCCGACCGTCATCGAGATCGAGTCGGACCGCTTCCAGAACCTCAAGTACGACGAGACGCAGTTCAAGACGGAGTCGGGCGCGGTCTACGGCGAATACCGCAAGGGCCGCACGAACCCCTACGAGGTGCTCTTCGAAGCGCTGCAGGACACGGCCTTCGACGTGCACACCTACAAGCACACCACCATCGGCTTCGAGGCCGACATCGCGGCCATGCCGCAGCAGTACGAATACAGCAAGGGCTTCTTCCAGCGCTTCTACCGGCCGGAGAACGTGGTGGTCGTGGTGGCCGGCGACTTCCCGCAGGAGGAGACGCTGGCCCTCATCCGCCAGCACTACTCCGGCTGGGCGCCGGGCTACCAGGCGCCGGCC
>Ga0315912_10003108_pt1 | contig 16821 bp, 17 predicted proteins | sample VfabasoilMG_FD_204469 | JGI IMG/M metagenome (GOLD analysis project Ga0315912, IMG submission 204469) | Garden soil microbial communities collected in Santa Monica, California, United States - V. faba soil | ecosystem: Environmental > Terrestrial > Soil > Garden | place: USA: California... | reverse complement strand
CAGCGCGACGTTTGGGAATCCGATCCTGACGCGTGGGTGGCCGGATCGCTTGCGCCAAACGGAACGGCTGTTCCCGTCGACGGCGGTTGGCGCGTGACTGGCCGATGGCCCTGGGCATCGGGGTCGCTGCACGCACAGTGGGGCGCGTGCGGCATCCACATGAAGAACGAGCGCGGCGAGATGGCGAACTTCGGCCTCTCGCTGATGCCCATGAATCAGCTCACGATCGAAGACACCTGGTTCATGGTGGGCATGAAGGGCACCGGCAGCAACACGATCGTGGCGAAGGACGTGTTCGTGCCGGAGCACAGATTCCTGCCGTATCCGCAGGCGTTCGGCGGCACCTATCGGACAGAGTTCAAGCACGAAGTCATCTATCGCGTCGATCTGGTGCCGGTGACGGTGCTGATTCTGGCGGGCTCGCAAATAGGTGTGGCGCGAGCGGCGCTGGACCACGTGATAGCAAAGTCCGGCACGCGGGGCATCACGCATACCACCTTCGCGACGCAGGCCGAGTCGTCAGGCTTTCAGATGCAGGTGGCCGATGCGGCCATGAAGATTGACACCGCTGTTCTTCATGCGCAGCGAGCCGCTGACGATCTCGATCGCGCATCCGAGCAGGGCCGCCACATGGAGCTGACCGAGCGCGCCAGGGTGAGGATCGACACCGCGCTCGTCGCGAAGTACTGCCGCGAGGCCGTCGAGGTGCTCGTCGCCGCGCATGGAACATCGAGTCTCGCCGATGCCAATCGCCTGCAACGCCTCTGGCGCGATGTGCACACTGCCAGTCATCACGCCATTACCGAGTGGCAGGTGAACCTCGAGGTCTACGGCAAGGCGCTGCTAGGCGTGGAGCCGAACATTACGCATCTGATCTAACCGGTAGGTGGTGGGTGGTTAGTGGTAGGTGGGTTGTGGTCGGTGGTTGGTGGTCACCCACTGAGCGGCCGATATGTTGATTGAGAGCTGATCAGCAATGGGCCGGGGACGACTGTTCAAGCGCGATCTTGGCGAGCATCCGCCAGAAATCCAGGAGTTTCTCGAGAGCTGGCACCACTACCCCCGGCGAGGCGGAAGCAGTGGGTTTCACCGGATTTCGATCGGCGCGCCCTCGAGTGCGGAGGTGCGGGAGAACGCCCGGTGGTTCGGGAGACTCCTGCTCCTCACCGCCGTGATCATGCCGGTTGCGTACTGGAAATGGGCGGGCGATCGCTTAACCGTTTCTGGCTATGCGGTGCTGTTCTTATTCAGTACCGGCTTCGCGGCGTTTGGTGTGGTGTTGCTCCGGTCGTCACGCGTGGCGGGCACGTCGAAGCGCGAACCAAAAGCCCGCCGCGAATCCGACTAGGGCGGCGAGCAGGATCTGCCATGAGCTGATCGACATGAACATGGCGCCGCTACCTTCTGAGACATCGACGCGCAGCATGGCAAACACGACGAAAACGACGGCGAGGAGCGCGGTGACGATTCCGACCACTGTGCTCTTGAAGAACGTCATGCGTGACGGCTCGAGATCCAGCGCCATGCGAGCCACGCTGCTTGCGCGACCATCACACTTGCATAGATTGACAGCCAGAACACCGCAATCCACTGAACTCGGTCAGGGCTTTCGGGGACGAGCGAGGAGAATGAGACCAACGCCGTCACGATGATGGCCGCAAGTGCAGCGCGAACCGACATCTGCGCGGCCGGCGATTGATGGGGGATCATTCGCGCTACCTCGTTGTCGCGCGTGGCGGCACTCGCCGCGCCCAGTAACCCGCAAGTAAGAGAAGTGCGCTCCCAAGGGCGACCTGCGGCCAGATTGGCGCGTCCACCCACTGCACACCCTGGAACCATCCGTGGCTGCGTCGCAGGTCCAGACCAATGAGACCCGGGATCAGGAAGAGCATTCCCCCGAATGCGAAGGAGATGACGCGCTGGTACTGCCAGCCAGGACGCCCCGGCCATTGGTGGCGTTGCGTTCTGACGCCCACGATCAGGACCGCTAGGATCAGCCCGAGCAGCGCGACGGCCTGAACGTCCATGTGGAAACTATAGAGTCGGATGGTCTCTGCGGTCCACCGGCGAGTGACGCCCGAGAAAGTGGCGCTGCATGAACGCACGCCCTGATCCCGTTTTTAGGTACTTCTCAAACGCTCGTGCTAGATCCTGCTCACAGAAATCGACGCTGACCACTAGTCGCCAAGGTCGATACTTGCGCGTGTGTCGTGATTCGCCCGAGTTATGAGCCACAAGGCGTGCGGCCCGATCTGAAGTGAGTCCGACGTAGTGCTGTTTCGGATCAAGATCGCTCTGGATCAAGTAGACGGTTGTTGCGGGAGGCATAGTGAGTCGAGTGCAAAGCGTCTGCCGCTGTCGATCGGTCCGAATGTCGATGATCGGTGCGAGATGTTGCGGAAAGGCACTGAACGCAAGCGATCAGGTTTTCAAAATTTGGAAGTCACGCCCAAACGGCCTGCCAGCCGAAGCTCATTTGAGTGGCGACTGGCCCGCCTTCGCCAAGGCTACGGCGGGCAGCCTTCGCCTGCGACTGTGAGCGAAGGCTGGTGCGGAAGAAAGGACTCGAACCTTCATGGGCTTGCGCCCACTAGCTCCTGAGGCTAGCGCGTCTGCCAATTCCGCCACTTCCGCACAGTGGGCACTCGAAACGCCCGGCTGATACCGAACGCTCCGTAACTAAGGCAGGAACATCGAAGTATAACATGCGCATGTTGATACTCCTGCGCGTGGCCGCCATCGTCCTGCTCGCAGCGTGGGCGTGGCGCCGCCGCTCCCTTACGTTGTGGATCATCGTCGGCATGGCTGCCGGAGCAGAGATCGGCCACGACTACCCTGACATCGCCAGGCAGTTGAGAGTCCTCGCGCAGATTTTCCTTCGCCTCATTCGGACGATTGTCGCGCCGCTGCTGTTCGCCACGCTGGTCGTCGGCATCGCAGGACATTCGAACCTGCGTCAGGTGGGGCGCATGGGCGTGAAGGCGCTCATCTACTTCGAGATCGTGACGACACTCGCGCTCTTCATCGGGTGGGGCGCCATCACCGTGAGTCGCGCAGGCGTTGGCATCACGCTGCCGGCGGCCGTGGAGACGACGCAGATTCAGCAGCCGGGGCAACGCACGTGGCAGGACATCGTGCTCGACATCTTCCCGGAGAACATCGCGCGTGCGATCGCCGAGGCCGAGATGCTGCAGATCGTCGTGTTCAGCGTGCTCTTCGGCGTTGCGCTGGCCATGCTTCCCGACGACAAGCGGCGGCCGATGCTCGCCTTCGCCGACAGCCTCGCTGAAACGATGTTCCGATTCACGAAGATTGTGATGTTGATGGCACCGATTGGTGTCGGAGCGGCGATCGCGTACACCGTAGGCCAGCTGGGCGTCGGAATCCTCGTGAATCTCGTTCAACTGCTCGCGACGTTCTATGTCGCGGTCGCGATCTTTGTGGTCGTCGTGCTGTTGCCAGTGGCACTGATCGCCAAAGTTCCAATTCGACGCTTCGCCCAGGCAGTCGCCGAGCCGGTGTCGATCGCGTTTGCCACGACGAGCTCTGAGGCGGCGCTGCCGCGCGCGATGGAAGCGATGGAGAAATTTGGTGTGCCTCGACAGATTGTCGCGTTCGTCATGCCCACCGGGTACAGCTTCAACCTCGATGGCAGCACGCTCTATCTCTCGCTGGCAGCGATCTTCGTGGCGCAGGCCGCCGGAATCGAGCTATCAGTCGGTCAGCAGTTCGTTCTCCTGCTGACTCTGATGCTCTCGAGCAAGGGGGTGGCGGGTGTCCCGCGCGGCGCACTGGTGATTCTGCTGGGGACCGTGACCTCGTTCGGCCTACCCGCCGAACCTGTATTCGTGATCCTTGGCATCGATGCCGTGCTCGACATGCTGCGCACGTCGCTCAACGTCCTCGGCAACTGTCTCGCGACCGTCGTCATCGCGCGGTGGGAGGGTGAGTTCCCACAGCGCGACGCACCGCAGCCTGCGCAAGCAGTCGGGTCGAGTCGAGTGTAGGCAGCGAAGAGTTGTCGTCGCTCATGATGAGCGGGATCTCGGTGCAGCCGAGGACGATGGCATCGCATCCCTCACCCTTCATACGCTCGATGACGCGCTGAAAGCAGTCCACAGCCTGAGGCGTGAAGATGCCGTTCACGAGCTCGTCGAAGATGATGCGATTGATGGCATCGAGTTCAGTTGCACTCGGGCGCACGTACTCGATTCCACGGGCGGTCAATTGCTGCGGGTACACGTCGCTCTCGACGAGTGGACGAGTCCCGGTGAGACCGAGTCGCCGGAAGCCGCGCTGGACGGCGCTCTCGGCGACGACCTTCGCGATGTGCAACCAGGGCAGCGGCGACCGCGGCTCCACGTGAGGCATCGCCTGGTGAATCGTGTTGTCCGGACAAATGAGGAAGTCGGCGCCGACGGCGGCGAGCTTCTGCGCTGACGACAGCATCAGCTCACCGACGCCGGTCCAATCATTGCGCTCCACGCACTTCATGTACTCGGCCAGCGAGTGCGTGTGCATCGAGACCTCAGGATGATCGTGCCTGCCCAGCGCCTTCGCACCTTCGAGACAGATGGTCCTGTAGCAGAGCGCAGCACCTTCGGCGGAACAGGCGACGATGCCGATGTGATCAGCCATACCAGCTTTTAGGTATTGTGGACCCTGCACCCAACACTGAGAGTCGTTCTCTCCATGATACGGTCCGTTCGTCGTATGTCTCGTCTGGCTTCGTGTATCGGTGTGGCCGTCGTGTCCGCCGGCCTCGCAGCGTCCGCCCCAGCGCAGACAGCGTCGGCAGGCGAGCAGTCGTTCGTGAATCGCTGCGCCAGATGTCACGGAACCGACGGCAACGGCGGTGAGTTCGGCCCATCGATCACCGCTCGCATTCCAGTACGAACGGACGATGACCTTGTGGCGCTCTTTCGAGACGGGCTCCCTTCGGCAGGAATGCCATCGACCCCGAGCCTTGCGTCGAGTGAAGCGATCGAACTAATTCGTTATCTGCGCACCTTGAAGCCGCGCAACCGATCGACTGCCGAGCGAAGGCAAGTGACGCTCGCCGACGGTGGGTCGCTTTCCGGTCTCGTCCAGAATCAGAGCCTCACCGACCTGCAGTTGCTCGGCGACGATCGACGCATTCATCTGCTTCGCAAGAGCGGCGACCGTTATCGATCGGTGACTTCGCAGGCGGATTGGCCCAGCTACAACGGAGAGACGAAGGGCTACCGCCACAGCGCGCTGACGCAGATCACCACGACGAACGTCTCGCGACTCGCACCCAGGTGGTTGTTCAATCTGCCCAACACAGCAAGGCTGCAGGGGACGCCGGTTGTCGTGGACGGTGTGATGTACGTGACGAGCGGTAACGAGTGTTATGCGCTCGACGCCGGGACAGGCCGTCAGATCTGGCACTACCAGCGGGCCCGAACGAAAGGACAGATCGGCAACGCCGGCGGCGGCATCAATCGCGGCGCAGCCGTGTCGGGTAATCGCGTGTTCATGGCTACCGACAACGCCCATCTCATCGCGCTCGATCGAATGACCGGCGCGCTCGTGTGGGACTCGCAGATGGCGGACTGGCGACAGAACTATGGGGCCACCGGTGCGCCTCTGGTCGTCGGTAACCTCGTCGTGTCGGGAGTGTCGGGTGGTGACGAGGGCGTGCGTGGTTTCATCGCAGCCCACGATCAGTCCAGCGGGAAGGAGGTCTGGCGCTTCTGGACCGTCCCACAACGCGGTGAGCCGGGCTCTGAGACGTGGAAGGGAAGTGGCATCGATCATCCCGGTGGCGCAACATGGCTGACCGGCACTTACGATGCGGAGCTCGATGCGCTCTACTGGCCCGTCGGCAACCCCGGTCCTGATTTCATCGGCGACGAGCGCGCGGGAGACAACCTGTATACGAGCTCGATCGTTGCGCTCGACGCGAAACGCGGCACGTTGAAGTGGCACTTCCAGTACACGCCGCACGACGTGTGGGACTTCGACGCGCAGCAGACGCCTTCGCTGATCGACATGACGTGGCGTGGCATGCCGCGGAAGCTGCTCGTTCAGGCCAATCGCAACGGCTTCCTTTACGTGCTGGATCGGACCAACGGGAAATTTCTCTCCGGAACGCCGTTCGTCAAGAACCTCACCTGGGCGACCGGGTTGACGCCAGAGGGGCGCCCGATCGTCGCGCCGAATCAGGAGGCCACGCTCGAAGGGCGTCGGATCTGCCCGCACGTCAATGGTGCGACCAACTGGTACTCGACCTCGTTCAATCCAGCCACGGGTCTCTACTACGTGCTTGCCAACGAGTGGTGCGGGATCGTCACAAAGACGCCGAGTGAGTGGGAAGCGGGTAAGGGATATATGGGTGGGTCATTCCGCACCGCGGTGGATGAGCCCACGACGCAGCGAGTCCTGCGCGCCCTCGACGTGCAGACGGGGCGCATGGTGTGGGAGCTACCGCAGGTTGGCGCGGGCATGTCGTGGGGCGGCACGCTGAGCACGGCGGGTGGCGTGGTCTTCTTCGGCGAGGAGAGCGGTGCATTTGTGGCCGTGGATGCCTCCGATGGCCGTCCGCTCTGGAGCTTTCAGACGAACCAGTTCTGGAAGGCGTCGCCGATGACGTACGTCTTCGACAACAAGCAGTACGTCGCTGTTGCGGCGGGGTCGGACATCATCGCGTTTGGTCTGCCCGACTGAGAGCAGTCCTCGAGTGAAATGAAAACACCCGTCTTTATTGCTCTCTGCGCGAGCCTGGTCTTCTCGGGCAAGGCACAGGCACAGACCGCCGCTGGCCGCGCGGCAGGATCGGCAGTGTTCGAGCGCGAGTGCGCGTCGTGTCACCGGCAAACCTCTGCGACATCCGAAGCGCCAAGCGCTGAAGTGCTCCGTCAGCTCGCACCCGATGCCATCGTGACCGCGCTGACGAGCGGACGCATGCGAGTGCAGGGCGAGCGGCTCTCGGAGAACGAGCGCCGGGCAGTCGCAGAGTTTCTGACGGGACGCTCGGTGGATGCGACTTCGACATCCATCACGAATCGTTGTGCGAGCACGTCTCCAATGCCCGCGGAGATTCAAGGCTCGCAGTGGAATGGATGGGGAGCGGGGCTCGCGAACACGCGCTATCAGCCGGCTTCTCGCGCGTCGATTGCCGCGGCCGATGTGCCGAAGCTGAAATTGAAGTGGGCATTCGGCTTTGCGGGAACGTTGGCCGCGCGCACGCAGCCGACAGTTGTCGGTGGTCGCCTCTTCACAGCCAGCGAAAAAGGCGAGGTCTACGCGCTCGATGCAAAGACCGGTTGCGTGCACTGGATATATCAGGCGCGAGCGGCCGTGCGCACGGCGATGACAGTCGCTCCTTTTCCAGCCAACTCAGGATCGACGCGATTCGCCCTCTACTTCGGCGATGGCCAGGCCAACGCGTACGCGGTGGACGCGGAAACCGGCTCATTACTCTGGGCTCGCAAAGTCGATGAACATCCAAACGCTGCCATCACCGGCGCCCCAGCGGTGCACGAGGGCCGCGTCTACGTTCCAACGTCAGCGGCTGGTGAAGAAGTGCGGGGCGGACGCCTCGACTACGGGTGCTGCACCTTTCGGGGGAGCGTCTCTGCACTCGACGCCGTAACCGGTGCTGTCGTTTGGAAGTCGTACAGCATTCCGGAAGAGCCAAAGCCTCGCGCGAAGAACAAGGACGGCGTGCAGCTGTTCGGTCCCGCCGGTGGTGGCATGTGGGGAGCGCCGACGATCGACGCGCGTCGCGGTGTGCTGTATCTCGGCACGGGGAATGGGTTCGCTGAGCCAGCACAGAAGACGACGAACGCGGTGATCGCATTCGATCTCGCCACCGGGCGCATCCGCTGGGCGAAGCAGACGGTGCCCAATGACGTCTGGATCTGGCAGTGCCCGCCGGAGAGCTCCACCAACCCGAATTGTCCGAGCAAGCAGGGCCCCGATTTCGACTTTGGTACGTCGCCGCTGATCGCGCGCACCCCACAGGGACGCGAGCTCCTCATCGTCCCGCAGAAGTCAGGCGTGATGTACGCGCTCGATCCAGACAACGAGGGCGCCGTCGTATGGGAGTACCGCTTCGGGCAGGGGAGCGCGTTCGGAGCGCAGTGGGGTGCGGCAGCCGACGAGCGCAACGCCTACGTCGGCAACGGCGGGACGCTGTCGCAGTCGCCTGGTGGAATGCACGCGGTCGATCTCGAAAGCGGGAAACGAGCGTGGTTCGTACCACCGGCACCGAAACTCTGTGCGGGCGGCAGCGACGAGCGCTGTTATGCGTCGCAAGGTGGCGCCCTGACGGCGATCCCTGGTGTCGTGTTTTCGGGTGGAGCAGACGGTGGCCTGCGCGCGTATTCCACTCGCGACGGATCGATCGTGTGGCAGTTCGACACGAATCGCGAGTTCGCGACCGTCAATGGAGCAAAGGCCAACGGCGCCACGATCGACGGTGCCGGCGCGGTGGTCGTGGATGGTTGGTTGTTCGTCAACTCCGGCTACAACGGGATCGTCGGGCGCGCGGGCAACGCGCTCCTGGCGTTCGATGTCGAGTAGCACCGCGTGAGATGCCCGGCCAGCATCAAAGGGAGATTGAGCTGATGATCAGGTTGATACGTATCGTGATTGCTACGGCGGGCGTCGCCGCTCTCTGGATGTCGCTCGGTGCCAGTCCCGACGCGCAGGCGACCCGACCGCTGCAGCGCATGGCGGTGAACGGCGGCGAGGTCGAGTACGAAGTCATCGGCACGGGCGAGCCGGTGCTCCTGATTCACGGGACCGGCGTAGCCGCGACGTTCTACCCGACGATGACCGAGCCGTCGATGGCGGGCTATCGAAAGATTCGTTATCACCGGCGCGGTTTTGCCGGCAGCTCACGCGCGCCTGTTCCTTTCTCGATCAAGGATCAGGCAGCCGATGCGCGAGCGTTGCTCAAAGCTCTCGGCATCACACGCGCGCACATCGTCGGTCACTCGTTCGGGGCGAGCACGACGTTGCAGTTCGCGCTCGACTACCCCGAGGTCGCGAAGTCGCTTGTGGTCATGGAACCGCCGATCTTTAATCCCGACGGGCCGTCTCCCTTCGCGAAACTGATCGAGCAATACCAATCAGGTGACAAGCTCGGCGCGATGGCCAATTTCTCTCAGGCGTCCTATGGCCCGGAGTGGCGGACGCTGGCGGCGCGAGTGCCTGGCGGCCCGGCCCAAGTCGAAGCCGATACGGACACCGTGTTCCGCTCAGAGTCGCAGTCGATGGGAAGCTGGCGGTTTGGTCCGGAAGAGGGGGCGCGAATCACGCAGCCGACGATCTATCTCACTGGCGGTGGACGACACGGTGCGTCGCGCGAGCGTTTGCAGATGTGGATCAAAGGCATGGAACAGTTCGTCGTGCCGAACACGACGCACGCGATGCTGATGGAAGAGCCCAAAGCCGTTGCCGACGCGATCGGCGCGTTCCTGAAGCGCCATCCGTTCTAGGACGCGTGGTGCCTCGATTGAGAACGGCGGTCTCGATTCTGTGTCTGACAGCGGTGTGTGCATCGGTGGCGGCGCAGACGCCCGCGGCGGGCCTCACCCCTCCGGGGATCGATGTCCAGGGAGTGTGGCATCTCGGGCGAGTGACTGGCGATCTCGATCGGATCATCGCCTTCTATCACGACCTTCTGGGCCTCGGGTTCCGCGGCTCGAGGGATCAGGCTCGGATGTTCGCCGTCAACAAGACGATCAACGAGTTCGTGAACGCTCCGCCGACCGCAGAGTACCGCGCGGCCTTCCTGCCGATCGCAGGCACGTCAAGCGCGACCGACCCGCAGAATCAGATTTACCTCGAGGTGTTCGAGTTCCGGAACGTGGATCGCCGTCAGCTGATTCCGGCATTGTTCAATCCCGGTGTCTCGAGTGTGCGCTTCGTCGTGCGCGATCTCGACAAAGTCGTTGCGGCGGCCAAAGCCGCCGGCGTATCGATCGTCACCGCTGGTGGCGAGCCGATTGCGGTGCCGACACCCGTTGGTCTCTCGGGTTCAGCCAGGGCCATCATGATGAGAGATCCGGACGGCTACCCGGTTGAACTGATGCAGCTCACGCCGGTCCCACAAAGCCTGGCGCCCGAGGGGAACAACAACCTCGGAGCTCACATGTCGGTGGTGGTGAGCGACCTCGCTGCCGCGCTCGATTTCTATCGCGGCTTCATCGGATCCGATCTGCAGACGCGTAACGGGTCAGGATGGCAGAAGAATGGCGCCTTCAGTCAGTTGCGAAGCATCCCCAGCATCGAATATCGCACCGCTGCCGTTTTGCTTCCAGGCTCGGCCATCACCCTCGAACTGATTCAGTTCAGGGGCGTCGAGCCGACTCCTTACCGTCCGATCTTTCAGGACATCGGGTTCGGTCATATTGCACTGGTCGCCAAAGACATCGAGACGATGCACGCGCGAATGAATCGGCTGGGCAGCAAGGCACTCAGTCAGAGCGGGAGCTGGACGCAGTTCAACCCCACCACGCGCGCACTCTACACGCGCGACCGCGACGGCTTCTTCATCGAGGTTCTGGAGCGGCGCTAACGCGGCGCAGCCGGCCAGAGCGCGAGCAGGTCAGGAGTCAGGCGGCGGGTGACGCGCAGTATCGAGAGCAAACGCGCGAGCGTTCGTTCGTTGCCCGATGTCCACGTCATCTGGTACCGCTCACGCACATGGGCGGGGAGCAGCCCAATCGTGATGATTCGATTCATCCAGGTTGCCGGCGCGACGATCCAGCCCCCGGAAGGCGAGAGCACGGCACTCGCCAGCTCGCGGCCTTGCGCGCCGACGGCCAGCTCGTTCGACGTGTACATGCGGTCAAGGTAACGGCGCAGATCGATCCACGTCCGCGGCACTTCGTCTTCGCGCGCCAACAGTGCAACCGCAATGGGGAAGGCCTCTGCGCAGTACTCGTCACGCTCTGCTGGGGAGAGTGGTGCCACGAGCTTGTCGTACACCATGAGGACCGACTCGATGAGCGTGGCATGCACCCACAAGACGAGCGCAGGATCTTCCGCCGAGTAGGCGGTGTTGGCCGGATATCTGCCAGTTGTTTCAGCGAGGGCGCCGTTCACGCGGCGATGGATGGCGCGGATGCCGTCGAGCGTCCGTTGCCGAGCGGCCTCGTCACCAAATGTGAGCGACAGCATCGCATGGACAGTGTGATACAGCCGCGATGCGGCCGCGTAAGGCGTGCCCCGAAAGCCACTGTGATCGAAGACGCCCGCCGCGACGAGCGGATGTGCGAGTTGCAGCAGGATGGCGCGCGCCCAGCCAAACAGGACGATCCGCTCGGCATTGACGCGCCAGGTGATCGACGTCACCTTGGGCGTCACCTTCGAGGCTGGTTCGTCTCGTCGTCGGTGGTCATTGCGCCGTCCGCGCTCGACCGATTGTTCTGCCGCCAGATCCATCCAGCGAGTCCAAAGATGGCAAGGCCCATCGCGCCACGGCGGATCGTGCGCCATTTTCCGCCGTTGGGCTCAGGGTGAAGCATCTCACGATAGGCACCGAGGGCTTCCGGGCTGGCCGGTTCAATGCCCATGACGCGTTTCTGTGGTCGATCGGCTCGATCGGGAACAGGTACCCAGCGGGTGATGAAGGCGAATGTTTCGGACGCGCACTGCGGGCACTTCTGCGCGTCATGAACCTCGTCGCAATCCAGGCAGAGGCGGGCGGACCGCAATTGCATGGATCCAGTGTAGCCGGTCCACGGTCTACCGTCTTCAGTCCGCAGTCTTCGGTCCACAGTCCTCTTCGCACGTCGTGTCCGGCTTCAGCCGGACCTCGTGCCGAACTCGAACTCGCGGAGCATGCTCTCCGCCTCCCGGCTCCACCTGCCGGAAATCGCTCTGCTCTCGCGCTCTTCCGCTGCCGCCGCGAGTATTCGCTAATTCATGCGCCAGCCATCGCGTATGCACAGCAAAGCTGATTCGTGGATCACGGATCGCGCCAACAGCACCGCACTGTGGCCTCCCCAGTCACTACGCCATGCTAGCCTCCTGAGGGTGTAGGGATTTTCGCGAGTGAGAGTGGAAGATCGAGGACAGATCGAAGACGAATTCACGGGGTTCGACGACGGTAGCAGACCGACAAGACCTGCTTTCAATTCTCTGAGGGCCTCTCGATACGCTCGATATGAAGCACCTCGACCCGCCCTGTCCCTGTCTTCAGCTCCAGGCCCAGTTGCTTGAGTGCGTCGCCAAAGAGCGGGGCGGACACATCCGCGCCGGACCCTTGCGGATCACGGGTAGCGGCTCCGGGGCCATTGAACAGCTGACCCGCATCATAGTCGAGGGTGAAACTGAACTTCTCCGCGGACCCGGTGCGATCGACGATCGACCGGCCGAACTCCATTGATAGCACGTCGGCGATCTGCGACATCGGAGCTCCCACGACTTCGATCCGCCTAATTAAGGTAGGCTCGCGGCTCACGATCCGCCGACTCGACGCCCCGCAGACGTTGGGCAGCGATGCTGGCGGTAGCACGGGCTCACGAGGCGCATCCGGCGAATCCATTGCGATGCACCCGCCCTCTTTCATCGCTACGATCTTCAGTCCTCCATTCATCCGCACGAGCTCGACAACCTGCCCCTTTTGTGTTTCTCGACGAAGTAGAGCTTGAATCTGTCCGCGAGCAACGACCTGAGCATCGATCGCATCTCGTCGGTTGTGGCGGCACTGGGTGCTATCGCGTCGATGTTGTATCGGGCCGAGCTCACCCACGTCGGCGCACCTTCGATCTGATCCCCCCGCACCTTGTATGCCGCCTGAATCAACGCACGCGCAGCTGCTGCTGGAACTCTGAATCTGCGGCCGCCGGCAGGAGCTTCTGTGGCCCAGATCGAATCCTCGACTTCATCCATTGGTCGGTCGATCTTCGTCGGCTTAATCGAGACGACGTCGAACTGCAGGTTAGCCGACGAACCGCCGAGCTGTGATACTACCGCTCGTCGCCCGGAGGCGCTCATGATGGTCATAGGAATCGGCATTCCGAGCATGGTGATTGCTGCGAGCAGTAGCGCAGCATCCCTTGCGGTCCCGCCCCATCCCCTGAGGTTGAGCATGCCGTCCTTGCAACGAAAGCGCCTGCGGAACAGATTCCGCACCGGGCGATTCTAGAGGCGATCGGAGCGATTCCGCGCCGCGAGTTCGTGACGCGCGATCCGTGAATGAGGAATCAGCAATGTCGGTGCATGCCGCGATGGCAGGCTATGGAATCAGCGACTACTCGCGGCGACTTCGATAGGGAACGAGCGAAGAGCGAATTCCGGTCTGCCTTCGACTCCGCTCAGGCCAAGGAAGACCCGCCTCTACGAGCGGAGAAGGACTGAGGACCGAAGACTGAGGACTGGAGACCGACTACGCGACGATTTGGCGTGCGACCTGGAACAGACCCGGCGCGCGGCGGTCGATGTCTTCCTGCCACTTCTCGTTCAAACCGAGCCGCGTGCAGATCGGATCGTCAACCAGCTTGACGTCTTCTTCCTTCGGGCAGCCGAACCCGTAACGGTGGCTCAACCGATTGGCCATGTAGGTCACCGCGGCCTCGCGGCTGTGTGTCTGGCTGGCGGCCGGATCGTGGTGATAGCGCACGGGCGCTTCGAGCGCTTCCGGCAACTGCCACTGGCGGAGCAGGCGCGCGCCGATCTCCGCGTGGCGCTCGCGACACACGGTCTCGATTTCCTGCGTCGACGGCGTTGGCACACCAAACTTGATGAAGTCGCGCGCGAGTTTGAGGAGCAGCAGCTTGCCCATGTCGTGCAGCAGCCCGCACATGAACGCTTCGTCGGCATCGTCGCCCAGCTTTTCGGCAACGAGTCGCGAGAGATACGCAGTGCCGATGGCGTGATCCATCAGCTCGCGGCCTTGCGAACCGTACACGTTGGCGCCCTGCAGACGCGAGGTGAAACAGACGGCGAGCACGACGTTACGCACCGGTCCGGTGCCCATGCGCACGATCGCATCGTTCACGGTCGTGACTTCCTGCAGCGGCGCGCAGTAGGCGGAGTTGGCGAGCCGCAATACCCGCGTCGCCAACACCTGATCCTTTGCGATGACGCGCCCGATTCGGGCGACGCTCACTTCGGGATCGATTGCGAGCGACATCACGTCAGACGCAAGGGCCGGCAACATCGGCATGGCCGCGTCGCTGTTGTCCACCCACTCACCAGACTCGACCCAGTCAGACCATGTCGCAAATGCGGTACTCATTGCGCTGCGCTCCGTGTAACGATGAGCTCGACGAAAAGCTCGGCCTTGTTCTTCATGTGAAACGGACACAACACACGCTGCACGTCGCTGCAGTACTTGGTGTAAAAGTCGGATCCCACGGTGACCGTCGGTACCGAGATCGCCCACATCTCGCCCTTGGCGTGCGCCACCCGCGTCCGGAACGATCCGGCGATCATGTTCGTGAGCTCGCCGATGGCGTCGGCCAACTCGCCGGTGATGTGCCCAGGGTCGGTCTCGAGCATCGATGCGGTAATGATCTGCGCAGCGTCCATCGAGCTGTAGAACACCACCAGGCCGCTCGTCTTGCCGGCGAAGGCCACCGTGCCCATGACATTCGCCTTCGGCCGCTTCGCGTCGCCAAGGATCGGCAACGAGGCCTTTACGTCCTGAAAGACCATCTTCTTGAACACATCGCGAGTGGCTGCGATGAGCTCGTCGATGAACAGGGTGTCGATGGTGACGGCTGGTGACATCGTGAGTTACCGGGCGAGAACGGCTTCGATCTTTTCCTTCATGATGTCGGGCGTGAACGGCTTCACCATGTAGCTGTTGACACCCGCTTTCAGCGCTTCGACGATGTCGTCCTTGGCGGCGTTGGTGGTGATCATCAACACCGGCGTATCCTTGATTGCCGGCATCGAGCGCACCGTGCGAATGAAGTCGATGCCGCTCATCTCCGGCATGTTCCAGTCGGTGATAATCAGGTCCACAGGGCCCGCAGTGAGGCGGTCGAGTCCCTCCCTGCCGTTGCCAGCTTCGGCCACGTCCTGGTGTCCGAGCTTGTTCAACGTATTGATGATGATGCGACGCATCGTGCTCGAGTCGTCGACGATCAAAAAGCGCATGTTGATATCCTGAGCAGACCGTGAATCAGCTGTGTAATCGGCTTCGGGGGATGAAGGTTTAGCGGGAATGTCCAATCAAACTGCGAGAACGCCCGGTTCAACCGACCTACTGACGCTCAATCGCGCCGCCACCGTCGCCCGCCTGCTGGCCGGCGTCGCGCACGAAGTCAACAACGCCCTTCAGGTCATCGGGGGGACGACGGAATTGATGCAGACGACGCCCGGCCTTCCGGCAGCGATTGCCGACGGATTGCAGCGAATTGCGGTGCAGAACACCCGCGCCGCGGCCGCCATTCAAGAGGTCATGCTCTTCGCGCGGCAGAAAGATGCGCCTGGCCGCACGAACCTGCGCGAGATTGCCAACCGCTCCGTGGCGCTTCGTTCGTTCGCGATTGGACGCGCGCGCCTGACGATCGTGCTGGACGCTGCGACGACCGGCCGGTTTGTCGTCAACGGCAACGCCGCCCTGCTGCAACTCGCCGTGCTGAACTTGATCGTCAACTCTGAGCAGGCGCTTGTAGGTCAGAAGGGCGGGGCCATTCGCGTGGAGCTCGAAGAGGCGCCAGGCTCAGTAGTTCTCCGGGTCACCGACAACGGGCCCGGAGTCGATCAGGCTGCTCGTGCGGAGTTGTTCGAGTCGTTCTTCACGACGCGATCGCGCGATGAAGCGAGCGGACTCGGGCTCTCAGTCGCGAAGATCGTGGCGGAACAACACGGAGGAACGCTGGCGTTGAAGGAACAGGACGCTGGCGCGTGTTTCGAGTTGAGGCTGCCTGCCGCGTGAGAAGCGGTCCCCAGTCCTCGGTCTCCGGTCCTCAGTCCAGCCTTGAACGCAATGACTGTGGACTGGGGACCGAGGACAGTGGACTACGCGGCACCGCGTTCGAGATTCAGGCGGTGCAACTTATCGATGAACGTGGTGCGGCTCAAGTTGAGCAGCCGCGCGGCCTGGCGCTTGTTGCCTCCGGTTTTCTCGAGGCAGCGCAGGATCAGCTCTCGCTCCAGTTGTGACACGAGCGAGGTGAAATTCAATCCCTCGTCGGGAATCGCGACGGTCGGCACGAGCATCGAGCCCGCGCGCTCGCGCACATCATCCGGCAACGTCTCCGGACCGATCTCCGTCTTGGCCGCCGCCATGGCCACGGCGTGCTCGACGGCGTTTTCGAACTGACGGATGTTACCCGGCCAGTCGTACGCCATCAGCGCGCGCAGTGCGTCCTGCGTCACGGTCTTGACGGCAATATTGTTGTCGGTGCATGACTTGCGCACGAAGTGCTGTGCGAGAAGTGGAATGTCCTCGCGGCGCTGCCGCAGGGCGGGGAGCGTCACGGGAATGACGTTCAGGCGATAGAACAGATCCTCTCGGAACGTTCCCTCTTTCACCAGCTTTCGGAGGTCTGTATTTGTCGCGGCCACGACGCGGATATCGAGGCGCATGGGTCGCGATTCGCCGACGCGCTCGATCTCTCGTTCCTGAAGTGCGCGGAGGAGTTTCGCCTGCAGCGGGAGCGACATCGACGCCACTTCGTCGATGAAGAGCGTTCCGCGGTGGGCCAGCTCGAAGCGGCCCGCGCGCGAGGCGACGGCGCCGGTAAATGCTCCCTTGACGTGCCCGAAGAGCTCCGCTTCGGCGAGCGTTTCCGGAATCGCCGCGGCATTGAATGCGACGAAGCGTTCGTTCGATCGCGGGCTGTTGTGGTGAATCGTGCGCGCGATCAGTTCCTTGCCGGTGCC
>Ga0315912_10003107_pt1 | contig 16827 bp, 7 predicted proteins | sample VfabasoilMG_FD_204469 | JGI IMG/M metagenome (GOLD analysis project Ga0315912, IMG submission 204469) | Garden soil microbial communities collected in Santa Monica, California, United States - V. faba soil | ecosystem: Environmental > Terrestrial > Soil > Garden | place: USA: California... | reverse complement strand
TTTTCGAGATTGCACCCAGTCCAAAGGATCGCGCGCTGAAGCGCGCTCCTACAACCCTGTAGGAAGGCGCTTTGCCTACTTGGTGCGGAACGCGTTGGTCAGCAGGGCGGGCTCGAAACCACCCGCCTGCTCCCCATTCGCATGCCGATACAACGCGGCCGAGTAGATCCCGGCCAGCGCCGCATGGATCAGCGCCACGACCAGCACCGCGCCGATGCCGAGCGCGACCACCGTCAAGGTCAACGCGGGACTGCGCGACCCGATCACGCCGGCGATCGCCACCACGAACACCGCGACCACGAGGAACTGGATCAGCCCGAACACCACGCCCATGCCACCGGCGCCGATCAGGTTCTCGCCCCAGGTGCGCTTGAGCAGCAGCGCGCTCTGCTTCACCGCCTCGATCGGGCCCACGTCCCGCGCCACGAGCACCGGCACGGTCAGGAACGACGCGACCGTCCAGGCCGCGCCGAGCAGGCCCACGACCCACTTGCCGATCCAGCCCGCGCGCTCCTCGATCGCGCGCAGGATCAGGCCCACGGTGGCGGCGATCAGCGCATAGCCGAAGATCGTGGAGATCTTCGAGTTCGCGATGCGCAGCCCGTCCGATACGGTCGGATCGCCGCCATCGAGCCGGATCATCGCCGCGCCCACCAGCGCCGTGTTGAAGTAGAAGATCACGAAGTACTGGCACAGGTAGAACACGAAGCCCCAGGCGTACAGCCACATCGGGATGTCCTGGCCGTCCTGCCCGAGCGACTTCAGGTCGAGCATGCCGAACAGCGGCAGCCCGAACGTCGCGAGCACGACCAACCCGGCGATGCTCGAGACGGCCGGGAACACCAGCAGTTCCTTGTCCTGGCTGAGCACGTTCGCGCTCGCCTTGACCAGCTCCCAACTACGCGTGAACTTCTCGAACATGGCCGTGATCTCCGGGTGATCGCGAACCGATGCTAGCCCGAACCTGGCCAGGCCGCGACCTGCCACTCGTCACCTTGCGCGACCCGGCCGATGCCGGCCCGCGCCGGCCCCGACGAGCGCGCGGCGCGCGCCCGCCAGGGCGGTTCGTGGGCGACTCAGCGCACCCCGCAGGTCGCGAGCGGCACCAGCCGCTGCAGCGGGAACGTGCCACTCGGCCCCCCGTTCACCGCGAAGCTCGCCTGGCCGTGGTTGCAGTCGGAGAACGTGAGCGTGAGCGAGCCGTTCGCCGAATGCTGCACCGGCCTTGCGCTGTTGAAGGCGCCGCCGCGCGTGAGCGTGAGGGTAAGCGTAGCCGTGTCGATCGCGAACGGGCCCTGCGCCGACAGCCAGCGATGCTCGGGGCTGCCGACCGACGACGTCCCCGGGCCATCCTCCGGCCACGTGAACCAGGCCGCGAACACCTGCCCTTGCTTGGCCAGCACGTCGAGCATCAGTCCCTGGCCGTCCGTGCCCGGGTTGTACCAGGCCCCGTCCAGCGCTTCGTTGATCGCGAAGCGTGGCGCCTGCGACAACTCGGCCACGACCGAATATCCCCAGAAGCACACCGTGCCGCCCGTGTTCGCGATGAACGCAGCCACGTTCTGCTCGATGAACCCAGGCCACCCGTCGCACAGCTCGATCGCGTTGTCCGCGAAGCCATGGAAGCGCACCACGTGCCACGACCACAACGGCGCACCGTCCGCGCGCACGTCGCGGTTCAACCCGTCCGAACCCGAGGCGATGTCGAGCACCGCGATGCTGCCCACCCCGCTCGCATCGCCCTGCGCGATGCGCGCACGCGCCTGCGCGATGTCGGCGGGATCCGTGAGGGGCAGCAGGAAGGAGTCGTTGTGGCCCACGTTGCGCTCGGCGACGACGAACCAGACCGGCGGTGGATCCGCCGCGCGCGCGGGCAAGACGATCGAGAGCGCAAGCGCCACCACGGACGCGAGACCGCGCAATCGTCCGCGCATTGCCTTGGCGCTCAAGTCGAAAGTCACGCGCAACGTTTCCGCTCGCGGACGATCCTTCGTCGATTCGATCATGCAGGCCTCCTGGGGTGGGGTCGGTCGATAGGGCGCGCGCTCACCGTACCAATCCGCGCACGCGACTACCCTTGACGTCCTAAGGCGATGTTTCGTCGCAGCCCGATGCGCGAAGCGACGCGCCGTATCGGCAACCCGGACATCTCCCGCGCCTTCGCTATGCTCGGATCCGCCTTGCGCCAGCAGCGGCAGCCAACCCGATCACGGAGTGTTCGCATGATCCCCACGAGCGTGCTTCCCGCCTTGTTCCTGGTCGCCACCAGTCCCGTCCTGGCACGCGATGCCGCCCAGGACGAACGCGACGTCCTGCAGGCCGAGCGCGCCCTGAGCGCCGCCTTCGAGGCCGAAGATGCGGACTGGCTGGAACAACACCTCGATCCCGATTTCACCCTCACCAACTCCCGCGGTGTCGTCACCACACGCGCACAGGAAGCGGCCGAATTGCGCAGCGGCACGATCCAGTACACCGTCTTCCGGAACCACGATTCCAAGGTGCGCCTCTACGGCGACACCGCCGTGGTGATCGGCATCACCTCGGTCGAAGGCACCTCGGGTGGCGAGGCGTTCAAGCTCGCCTTCCGGTTCACCGACGTGTACGTGCGCCGGCCGGAGGAATGGGTGATGGTGGCCGGACATGCCTCGCGATTGGAGGCGACACCCGCAACCCCCTGACGACACACGAGCGGCACGCCCCCGTGCCGCGCATGTACGGTTTACGCCCGTTCCCCCGTTCTCCGTCTCGATCGCCGGTTCCGGGGTAGCGTTCGCCACCCCGGCATCCGGTGCTGTCCCCTCGACGGAGCCGTGCCATGTCCACCCTCGTCCGCTCGGCGCTCGCGCTGGGCCTCGTCCTGATCCTGTCCGCCGCACCTGCCCACGCCACCGTGTTCTGCGTGGATACGCCCGACGAACTGCAGGACGCGCTCTCCACTGCCGCCTCGAACGGCGTCAACGACGTGGTGAAGATCAAGTCCGGCACGTACGCGGGCGGCTCCGGCGTCGCATTCGCCTACGGCAATTTCAACGACAACACCTCGCTGGACCTCAGTGGCGGCTGGTACGACCTGATCATGGTCGGCGCCTGCGTCCTGCAACTCGGCGACCCCACCGACACCGTGCTCAGCGGCTCGGACGTCCGCCCCGTGCTGCAGCTGGGCGGCGGACCTGGCACCTCGGGCGCGATCACGCTGTCCAACCTCACCGTGCGCGATGGCCTTTCCGCGGGACGCGCGGGCGGACTCTCGATGGGCCAGAACGCCGGCTACGCCGGCAACCTCACCGTGGATCGCGTCTACTTCGATGCGAACGTCGCCACCACCTTCGGCGGCGGCGCATCCATCTCCACGGCCGGCACCATCACCGTGCGCAACAGCTGGTTCCGCGGCAACCGCTGCGGCAGCAACACCTGCGCCATGGAACTCGTCGCGTCCTACGTCAACCAGACCACCGTGCGCGTCTTCGTCGGCAACAACACCATCGGCGCGAACCAATGCAGCGCGAACGCCCTGGCCTTCTGCGACAACGGCGGCATCAGCGTGGGCGGCACCGCCCGCGCCGCGCTGTTCAACAATGCCTTCAGCCTCAACGACGACTATGACCTGGCCATCTCCAACGGCTCCGTCGTCGACCTCCTCAACAACAACATCGCCCAGGTATCGGGCACGCCCACGACCCAGGGCGGCAACATCAACGCCGCCAATCCCGGGTTCGTCAACGTGCTCGCGAGCAACTACCGCCTGCGGATGGATTCGCCGCTGCGGAACGCGGGGACGGCCGGGTACTTCCTGGGCACGGTGGATTTCGACGGGTTCGAGCGAATCAACGACGGGAAGGTGGATATCGGGGCGTACGAGAATCGGGAAGTGGTCTTCCGGGATTCGCTTGAGGCGACGCCATGACAGCGTAAGCTCCCCCGAACCCCGGATGAATGCGGGTAGCAGGTCGGCTCCCATCGCGAAGCCTACCGGATCCACTCCCTTCGCTGTCCAGACGCTGGACAGAAGGCAGGTTGGCGAAAATTGCTTTCACCCCGACCTGATCTCGAGATCCTGGAGCTTGCGTTTCAGCATGGCAGCACCTCGGCTTTCGACGCGATGGTTGTAATCGGAAAGGGCGTCTTCCGCCCGCTCCCGCTTACCGCTCTGAAGGAGCACACTTGCAAGCATTAGCGCCGCGGGCTCCGAGTATCCGCTGTTTGAACTGAGGACTCTCCAGTACTCAGCCTCCGCCTCAGCAAGCCGGCTGGCGCGCGCGAGCGCAGCAGCAAAAAGATACCTAAAGTAGTCCTCATTAGGAGATCGTTCAATTAGCTCGGAAAACAACTGAAGCAGTTCTTCTGTTAGATCCTGTCTGTCAAAAGTACCGAACGCGTTCAAAAGGAATCCAGGCCTTGCAGTCGACGACACCTTGCGCTCAATCTGTCGCTGAAGCTTCATAATCTGAGTCAGGAGATTGCGACTTGTCGGATCTTTGATCGCTAAGTCGTTCATGGCTATTGTCTCATGGGCCAATTATCCCTACGCACCGGTGCGCCGGTCTACCTGAAGACGCCGCATTGGAATGTTCTATGCGATCTCACCACGGGTATGACTACAAACTCGTTGAAGACGGGAGCGTAGCCGCTTACGTTGCAGTACGTGTAGAACGACGAAATCTCGCCACCCTGAACAAACTGCTCCGTCAACGAAACATTGCGAACTGTGGCGTATCCACCGCCCTCGATTGTCGAAGCGAATGGATACTCATCGCATGAACTACCCAAATCCGGCGATATCTTGTCGATGCCGAGAGCGCACTTACTATATGCAATAGCTCTATTCCCAGCATTGATAATCGGTATCGAAGTTCGTCGAAGCAATCGGGGCCTGCCAGAAAATTGTGACTGAAGTATGTGGTCCGCAATTCCTGGCGTCTGCTGAACCTGAGAGAAAAGTATCGGGATCGGCGTGTTTCCACAAACGGGCCCATTCACAGTAGTTCCAGCCAGGCTCGCTGCGCACGCCAATGTCGTGGCACGTGCTCGCGTCCTCGCGTTTATCGAGTCACTGGCGTACGCCGCAGTTACCCATGCCGATGTCGTGATGGCAGCCGACACCAATATCGTGCCAACACCTATCGCGTTGCCAACTTCGATCAGCGTCAGGTGGCCGCTCGGATCACGGCCGTTAACCGGATCAGCATTCGCATAGAGGTACTTCTGAAGGGACCCCGGATCGGAACTCCTACCGAGATACGAGTCCTGCTGGGTAAAGCGGCCCGATGACGGGTCGTAGTTGCGAGCGCGCAAGTAGTAGAACCCCAAGCTCGGATCAAACTGCTCCCCGGTGTAGCTGAACTCGTTGCTTGTACCGCCACTCGACGCCGCCTCATCGAGCTCTCCAAAGGCTTCATACGCGTAGCGATCCGTGATGGCCCCGATGCCGTCACTCAGCAGCCTCACACTCCCCAACCCATCCGCATGGAAGTGCGACACCTCCGCACCCTGGCACTCGCCAATCGGCGTGCCCTGAGTGTTTGCCGCGCACCGCGTCTGACTTAGCCGCTCGTCCCCGAGTGCATAGGCAGCCACGAGCACCGGCGCCCCTGCATCCGAACCGCGCCATTCCTCCACCACCTGCGCATAGCTTTGGTTTGGATCGACGAGGTAGTCGGTCGTGCTTGTCCCGCCCGGTGCGGCCTCGATCTTGCGGGTGCGTAGTCCGTCGGCGTTGTAGCGGTAGGTAACGGTGACGTTGCCCGTACTCGATTCCGCCAGACGGTTTTCGCTGGTGTAGCGGTACGTGATAGATGCACCGCTAACGGTTCGGCTCAGCGTGTTGCCGTTCGGGTCGTAGACATAGGCCGACGTGGCCGCGCCGGATTCGGAATGCAGGCGGTCATTCGCGTCGTACCCGTACGTCGTGATCCCAGCCGGCGCCGCGCCTGCGGTGTGGGTCTGGGTCAGGCGATTGCCGACTCTGTCATAGACCCATGTCGTGCTGCGGTTCGACGCGGCGTCGCTCGCGATGACCGTTTCGCCCGTGAGGCGCTTGACCTCGTCGTACTGGTAGGTCGTGTTGCGCGTGCCGGTCTGGGCATCGGTCTCGTCGATGGCGGTACGCATGCCGCTGGCATCGAGGGTGTAGCCCAGGCCGAGCAGGAGGGCGCCGGCGGCGGTCCTGTGCACGAGGGTCTTGAGCCGGTTCAGGCGGCTGTAGCCGTACTCGGTGCGCGTGCCGTTGCCGTGGACCATGGCCTTGCGATTGCCAACGTCGTCGTACTCGTAGCGGGTGACGGTGGCCGCTTCCGTGCCGACGGTGCTGGTGACGGTCTCCAGGCGATTCAGGTCGTCGTAGTCGTAGGCATGCGACTGGCTGGCGGTGATCACGGCGGTACGGTTTCCGGCGGCGTCGTACTCGTACTCGATGGTGCGGCCGTTCGCATCGGTCACGCGCGCCAGGCGATCGCGGCCGTCGTAACGATAGCTCGTGGTGCCGCTCTGGTCGGTCACGTGGTCGCGCTGGCCGCTCGGGGTGTAGCCGATGGTACGCGTACCCTCGCCGTCGGGGAACGTGGTCGTGGCCAGGCGATTGAGCTCGTCGTAGGCGTAGGTCGTCGTTCTTCCATTGAAGTCGGCGTGGGTATCGCGGTTGCCGACGACGTCGTAGCCGAAGGTTTCCGTCTGGCCCAACGGCAGGGTCCGGGAGCGTTCACGACCTGCCTCGTCATGGGTCCACGTCGTCGTGCGGCCCTCGGCGTCGGTCTGGCTGAGCTTGTTGCCGGACTCGTCGTACCCGTATCGGGTGACCAACACGTTCGGATCCGGGCTGTTGCCATTGACCAGGGGCGGATTCGATCCGGTCGCGGGGTCAGGCAGGAACACGGCGACGAGGCGTCCGAGTGCGTCGTAGTCGTAGCGCGTGATCCGTCCTTCCTGGTCCGTCTCGGCGACCTTTCGGCCGATCGCGTCGAACGTCATCCACGTCGTGGACTGGTCGTCGAATACGGTGGAGATCACGCGCCCGGCATCGTCATGGACGAATGTCGTGATGCGGCCCAGCGCATCGACCGTGTTGCTGCGACGTCCCGTGCTGTCGTAGTGGGTGGTGGTGACGTGGTTCCGTGCATCGGTGACGGTCGTGCGTCGGCCGGCATCGTCGTAGCCGTACGTGGTCGTGTGACCATTCGGGTCGGAGGACGCGACCAGGCGGCCCGAATCGTCGTAGACGCTGATGGTGCGCGGGTTGTTCGCATCGTTGCCATCATTGCTGCCCGCATCGGGGAGGATGGTCTCGGTCAGTCGGCCGGCGGCGTCGTAGACCATCTTCGTGGAGCGGCCGCCGCGATCGGTCTGGGCGGTGACGTTGCCTTCCGCGTCGTAGGCCTTGGTCTCGAAGCTGCCGTCGGCATACGTCGTCTTCCACTCCCTGCCCTGCGCGTCATAGTCGTGGCGCGTGCAGTGGTTCAAGGCATCGCATTCCAGTTCGGGCTTGTCGATGGCGTTGTAGTGCACGGTCGTGAAGCTGCCGTCGGCGTGGTCGGTGCGTGTCGCGCGGCCCTTGTCGTCGTAGGTGGTCGTGGTGACGAGGGTCTGGACCGTGCCGTTCGCGCCCGGGATGGCGCCGACCGGGTAGACGGTGCGGGTGCGGGTCTCGGTCCGGATGCGGCCGTTGTCGTCGTGGGTGTAGGTCGTCACGTGGCCGAGGGCATTCGTCTCGCTCGTGCGCCAGCCCCGGTAGTCGATGCCGTAGTGCGTGCGGTGGTTCAGGGCGTCATAGGTGTCGGTCAGTTCGCCGGTCTGGCCCGAACCCGAGCCGCTGTCGTACGTGAAACGGGTCTCGTGGCCGAGGGCGTCCTTCGTGATGGTCAGTGCACCGGTCTCGGGACGGTAGGTGTTCCGGATCGTCGGGCGATGATTCGCGCAGGGTGCCGATGGTGTCGTGGCGCCGACGCCGGCGACCGGAATCGCGACGGGGTCCAGGCACTCGCGCTGCACGGTGAGCGCATTGCGGCCGTCGTATTCCATCTCGGTGCGCTGGCCGGTCGGGCCCACCTCGGCCACCTTGTTGCCGCGCACGTCGTAGGCGGAAGCGGTGGTGTGGCCGAGCGGATCGGTGCGCGTCAACTCGTTGCCGTCGGCGTCGTAGCTGTGCAGCGTGGTCTCGTTCAACGCGTTCGTCTCGCTCAGCACGCGGCCGGAATCGTCGTACTCGTAGGTCTTGAGGAACCCGCGGCGGTCACGCACCTGTTCGACCTGGCCGGTGATGTCGTGCGTGTAGACGATCTCGTTCCCGTCGGCGTCGATGGTCTTCCACAGGCGCAGGGCACGCGTGGGGTCGCAGGGGTCGGCGGGGTTCGTGGTGCAGCCCTGTTCGTCGATGTACTCGTTGCGGCTGACCCGGACGCCGCGCGCATCGATGATGTCGCGCAGGTAGTGCTTGAACCTCGGGTTCGTCGCGGCGCGCGGCTCGTAGGCGTAGCGCGTGGTCTGCAACAACTGGTCGGCCATCAGGTCGAGGTCGCCTGCGGGCGTGTAGCCGTAGCTCAGTACCTTGCCGTCGGGCAGCACGATCTCGGTGATGCGGTTCGTGGCGGGATCGCGCACGAACTGCACGCCCACGCCGGAGGAATGGACGATGCCGTCGCTCGAGTAGCTCAGCGTATTGCCGCTCGGCTCGGTGACCTTCCGGATGCCGAAGAACTGGTCGAGGTCGTAGATCACGCCCTCGGGCGTGGTGAGGCGATAGTGCCGCGGATCGACGGGCATGCCGGGATTGTCCGCATCGACCAGGTGCGATACGCCGCTACCGGCCACCTCGGTGACGCGAAGCGGGCCGTAGTCGGTCTGCTCGAGCGCGCTGTCGGTGCCGTCGATCGGCTCGAAGGTCAGGAACACGAGCTCGGGGATCTGGAACTGCGCGCAGTTCTGGTCGCCGCGCGCGCGGAAACTCTCGACCTTGCCATCGGGCAGGGTCACGGTCACCACGCGATCGCCGTTGGGCTGCACGCAGTGGGTCTGGAAGCCGCCCTGGTTGGTGGTGACGAGCTGCCAGGAGTATCCGGGCGCTTGGGATTCCCGCACGCGCACGTTCTGGTAGTCCACCGACCAGCCGTAGCCGAAATCGAGTGCCTGGTTGCGCTGGCGCGTGTCGTAGGTTCGCGTCACGCGGATGGGGATGCCGGAGAGCGGGATGTTCACGTCCTCGAACGTGATCGAGTAGTTGCCGACCTTCATGTCGTCGGTCACCCGAACCACGACCGAGTCGAATGCGGTGTTGCCGCTCGCATCGGTGGCCTGCAGGATGATCGAATACTGGCCGTTCAGCAGCGTCGTGGGATCGAACGTGGCGAGGGCGGACTCGGGCACGTTCGCCGTGCCCTGCGCGAGCGTCGTGAGGGCGCCGTCGGGGGAGTTCGAATCGCGGTAGGCGAGCAACCACGAGGCGAGGTTCGGGTCCTGCACGGAGCCGCGCACGGCGGTGGGTTTGGTGATCTCGGCGTTATCGCCAGGGGCGGTGAGGTGCACCTCGGGGGCGGAGGTGTCGCTGCCGTCGGATACGAAGAAGTCCGCAGACGCGGTGACAGTGTCGAAACCATCCGTGACGGCGGTCGACACGGTGTGGCGTCCGATCGCGTGCGCGCTCATCGTGGCCGTGCCATTGGCCGGCAGCGCGACGGGTGCGCCATCAAGCGTCGAGGTGGCAACGGGTAGCCCGGCAGCCCCGCTCACGGCCAGGGTTGCCGTCACGGGCGCGTCAGGCGCAACCGTGGTCGGGGCCAACACCAGATTTACCGCGAGCGGGATCGAGCCATCGAGGATGGTCAGGCTCCACGACTGTTCCTGGTAGGCAAGGCCATCCGAGGCGCGCACGATCACGCTGGCAGGTCCTGGGGTAGCAGGTGTCCAGCGGATCAACCCCGTAACGGCGTCGATCACCATGCCTGAAGGTGCCGCGCTCAAGGAATACGCAATCGAATCGCCGTTGCCGTCGGTGGCATCGACGTCGTACCGGTACTCCCGTGCGACCTTGCCTGTGTCCAGCGGACTTGTCGTGATCTGCGGTCCCTGATTGGCCGAAACCACGAGGATGAAACTCTGCGTTGCGGTCCCGCTGCGGCCATCGTTGAGGTTGACCACGACCGGGTGCGAACCCACCTGATTGATCGTCGGCGTCCAGGCCACTACGCCGCTGGCAGGCACGATGGTCATGCCCGCAGGCTTGGTGTAGAGACTGAACGCGAGCGGATCGCCGTTCGGGTCCACTCCATTGGCGTCATAGGCGTACGCGCGACCGGCGACTGCCTTGAGCACCGGAGTCGAGGTGAAACTCGGCGGCAGGTTGAAGTCGTAATGGGTGACGCCGAGCGTGTAGGTCTGCACGGCAACTCCACCCCGGCCATCGCTCACGGTCACGATGATCGTGTTGTATTGGATGTCGAAGTTCGCAGTCCATTGGATGAGACCAGTGGTGGGGTTGATGGTCATGTTGCCGGCCCACTGGGTCAGCGCGTAGACCAGGGTGTCACCGTCCGCGTCGCTCGCATTGACGTCGTAGCGGTAGGGCTCGAAGGACGCGACGCTGAAAATCGGCGTCGAGGTGATCTGCGGCGGCGTGTTCGGGATCACTGCAAGAGACACGGTACCGGTCGCCGACAGCCCCGCCAGGTCTGTGACCTGGATCGTCGCGGAAACAGGACTGGTCGCGGATAGCGGCGTCCACCGGAGTTCGCCACTGACCTGGTCGATCGTCATGCCCGCCGGGCCACTGACGATGCGAAACCGCAGGCCATCGCCCCTGTCGGGGTCGGACGCAGCCACGGTCGCCTTGTAGAACTTGCGTTCGAACGCGTTGGCCAGCGTCTGATTCGCCAGCACCGGCGGCTGGTTCACGTTGCTCACGTTGACCGTGAACCGCTGCAGGTCGAACAGGCCCTCCGTGTCCGACACGCGCGCCGCGAAGTACCCCGCTGCGCCTGTGTTGTTCGACTCGTCGCATTCCGCGATGGCGTTGGCCGTGTCGACGCGCGCGTACAGCAGCGAACCGGTGGTGTCGATCTGCACGTCGTCGAGTACGACGACCTGCGAGGACCCCGCGGCGAGCGCGGCCACACCGACGGAACCCAGCGGCATGCCACCCGCGTCGGGATCGCCCGAGTAGAACGTGAGCGTGGTCGGACCGGTACTGCCGGTGATACCGCGACTGCGCACCTCCGCCACGAGCCTTGGCGCACCGGCGGACTGGTCCAGCGCCAGACCGAACACGGCGAGGTCGGCCAGACCGAACGCCTTGGGAATGGTCGCGTTCACGCGGTACGAGTTGTGCGCGAGCCAGGGTTGCGGTGCGGCCTTCGGTACCGACAGGTCGTCGTTGATGCTGTCGATCGAATAGGCGAACTGATTCCAGATCGCGCGCGTGGCCTGCCAGGCATCGTTCGAATCCTCGATCACGGTGAAGCCCAGATCGCCAGGCAGCACGATCTCGGCATGGCCGTCGCTGTCGACGTCCGCGACGATCGGCCCCTCGTTTCGCGTCGCGGACCCCAAGACGAGGGTGTGACGGACCTCGCCCGTGTGACCATCGAAGATCCGGAGGTTTTGCTCGTCGCGATAGATCACCTCCATCGTGCCATCGCCCTCGAGGTCGAAGGCCGTGGCGACCGTGGACGATGAGCCGTCCTGGACGCTGGCGCTCCAGACCTCGACGCCGTCGGTGGCCCGAAGGACTCGCAACCTGTTGCTGTTGAGTCCGAACACCTCGAGCACGCCGTCGCCGTCGAGATCCGCTGCCGAGAAGGACCCGCCCGGGACGACTGGGAAGTTCCTCAGCCAGATCCTGTTGCCGTCATGGTCGAGCAATTCGACACGGCCGTTGACGTTGTAAAGCACTTCCGGATACGGATCGGCGTTGGCATTGAGCACTGCGAACGACTGCGCAGCGAACGGAAACGTCCACACCACCGTTCCATCCAGTCGCCGGGCCGTGTAATTCGCCAGGATCTCCTGCTTGCCGTCCAGGTCGAGGTCGACAGCCACGTCGACGGCGGTGGCCGAGAAACCTGAGTTCTGCTGCTGATTCAGCGAGAGGCCCAGGCGCAGCGATCCGTCGAAGTTGAATACGTAACCTCGGTGCAGGATCTCGGACTTGCCGTCCCCATCGAGATCCGCCAGCGTGATCGGACTCAAGCCGTGACACTCCACGGACGGAGGTACGGTGTTCGTCGTCCACTTCAGCGTGCCGTTCGCGTTGATTGCGATCAGGCCGCCGGACATGCGCTTGCCGATGACTTCCGGAGTTCCGTCACCGTCGAGGTCGCCGATGGCGATCGGGGCCCCGGACACGAACCCGCCAGGACCGCTCTGGCGCCAGAGTTCCTGCCCGGTTTTTCCGTTGATCGCGACGACGAACGACGGGAAGCAGTCGCCGGACGGATGATAGGTATTGGCCACGACGTAGGGATCGTCGCTCACGTCGATGCGGCCGTTGCCGTCCGTGTCGCGTATCGGCGCGACCAGCGGATGCGCGATTCCGGACGCGCCGGTCCACTGCCACTTGATCTTTGGCGCGAAAGCGCCGGTGACGGCCGACGGGCGCCGGCACATGGCGTTGTCATGGCGCACGCCGTCGGTGATCCCGGCGGGCGGCGACCAGGTGACGACGCCCGTCACGGGGTTGATAGTCGCGCCGGCCGGCCCCTGGTCCAGGCCGTAGCGCAGCGTGTCGCCAGCGTCCGGATCGGTCGCATCGGAGTCATAGCTCAGACCGGCGCCCTCGCTCACGGTGCTCGTCGGCGTGGAGACGAAGTGCGGCCCGGCGTTCGAGTTGGTGACGAAGAGGTCGAATGCCTGCGTGGCGCTGCCGCCATGTCCGTCCTGCACGGTCAGCACAACATGTCCCACGCCACCCTGCTGCGCCCCTGGCGTCCAGAGGACGAGGCCGCCTGCGTCGACGGCCATGCCCTGCGGCGCTCGGTCGAGCGCGTACGAGAGGCTGTCACCGTCCGGGTCGGTCGCAGTGGCCTGATAGGAGTATGCGACGTCGATGGCGCCGTCGGTCACCGGCTGGGAGGTGATGACCGGATCGTCGTTGACGGGCGACACGGTGACCACGAAGGTCGCCGGCGCGGAGTCCGCCTGCCCATCGTTGGCCAGGAACGTGAAGCTGTCGGTCCCGTTGAAGTCCGACGCGGGCTGGTACGTCAGGTTCGGCGCGCTGCCAGAGAGCCCACCATGCACGGGTTGCGAGATGACGCGATAGGTCAGCGCATCGCCGTCGGCATCCGTGGCAACGAGCGTCACCGACAGCGCAGTGTCCTCCGGCGTCCCGCCGGCGATGTCGGCTACCGCCGGCGCGTCGTTCACTGGCGTCACGGTGATCATGACGGTTGCGAGGTTGGAGTCCGCTTCGCCGTCGCTGGCACGGTAGGTGAAGCTGTCCATGCCGAAAAAATCAGGGGCTGGCGTGTAGGTCCGGTCGGCGCCCAAGCCGCTGATGGTGCCGTGCGACGGGCTCGCGACTACCTCGAATCCCAAACTCGCGCTGTCGATGTCGGTGCCCGACAGCGTCACCGCCACCGGCGTTTCCTCGAACGTGCTCAGGTCGATATCGTGGGCCGCGGGCGCGTCGTCGACAGGCGTCACGGCTATGGACACGGTGGCGACGGACGAAACGAACTCGCCGTCGCGCACCTGGAACGTGAATGCGTCCGGCCCGAAGAAGTTCCCTGCGGGTGTATAGGCAAGATTCGGGGCCGTTCCGGAGAGCGCGCCGTGCGCGGGCTGCGTTAGCACGGTGTATGCCAGCACATCCGACTCGGGGTCGGTGCCCGCCAGCACGATCGGCAACACCGTGTCTTCGGGCGTGGCGAGCGACTGCGGACCTGCGCTCGGCATGTCGTTGTAGCAGCGCATCTCGCCGCGATAGTCAAACGAGAGCCACCCGTTGCCCGTAAGGCTGTAGTCGGTCAGCCGCACGACGACGAAGCGCTGCGTGCGGTAGTCGAAGCGGCTGCCGGTCTGGCGGATCTGGTCGTACGCGGGCACCGTGATGTCGCGGCCAAGCAGCGCATTCAGGCGGGTCTTCACGTTGTCCGCGTTCATCGAACCCGAAGCGCCCTGCGCCCAGTCGGCGATGTCGAGCTGGTGATCACCCGGCTCGTCGGGATCGACATAGGTCTCGCTGTTGCCGGGCGGGTTGAGGCCTTGCGCGAGCGTGTTGCTGTCGACCGGACCGGTCCAGGTCAGCCATTGGTAGTTGCCCGATCCGGATCCGCGCGGGAGCTTGTCGAAGTGCTGGCCGATGGGAATGCCCGACAGCGCGCTCGCGGGCAGGGAGATGGGATAGATCGGGCAGAAGTCCGCGACCAGCTTGATGGTGGCCGACTGGTTCGCGGATGCACCGCGGGGATCGGTGGCGCGCAGGACCACGGTCGTGGTGCCCAGTTGCGCAGTGGCCGCGTCCCAGTCGTAGCGTCCCGAATCCTCGACCCAGGTCAGTCCTGCGGGAGCCTGCGGCGTGGAGAATCCGACGGGCTCGTTGTCGGGATCGAACACGATCGGTGCGTAGCGATACGACGGCGCGAGCTGCGCGATGTCCGGCGCGTTCGAGTACCAGATCGGCGCGCGGTTCGCGCCCGGACCGGGTGCGACGACGGAGCCGTCGGACCAGTCCGCTGTGCCGGCAGCGATCACGGCGAGCACCTTCTGGTTGACCAGCAACCGATGCTCGGCCGTTCCGGCCACGACCGGCGAGCGCAGGTACGCTCGTCGATAACCCGGAACGTCGATCTCGACCGTGAACGCGTCCTGCATGGCTTCCAGCCGCAGGCGAGCGGGGTTCTTGGTCGGGTTCGCGATTTCCCAGATCGTGTAGTCCTGATCGCGCGACGCGTCCCGCCAGCGACCAAGCGACCTCAACGTGGGGTTCGCATCGGGCGCGCCGTACACCACCTCCGGCACCACCATGCCGTTGCGCACGACCAGGTCGTCGATGCGGGACTGGGCATGGGTAGGCGCGGACATCGCCGAGAGGGCGACGCAGCCGATGCGTGCCAGGAACTTGCGCAGGTGCATGTGGTGTTTCCCCAGGATGCAAGCCGACGTCGGACCAGGTCCTGCCCGTCGGCGTTTCGTTTTGCTGCATGGACGAGGCGGATGCCGTCGTCGAGGCTTCGGGCGACGCGCAACCGGCATCGCGATCCATCGCGATCGGCGCCCTTCCCCGGGGCCGATCGCAGGGCCGCGAACCGTATGGGCCGCCCCTGCGGGGATCAACGACCCCGCACGGCGCGGCGTAAATCCGCGACACAAGTGAAGTCACCTCGACGGGGCCGTGCTCGAACCGCGCGATCAGCGTGCGTGTCGGCGGAGCCGGGCGTCATCGGCGCGACGATCGTTCCGATGCACCGGCGCGATGGCGATGCGGTCGCGAGGCACGGTCCGCAGTACGCGCGCCGGGGAGGGTTCGCCATCGGCCTGGGTGCCCACGGGCGCGGAACCGCCGGCGTTCGATGGCCTGGATCCGCCGTCCTTCGCGCGGACGCGTTTGGGGCGACCGGGCCGCTTGCGATCGTTCAGCCCGTCCACGCCGCCTGCGGCGAACCGCCGCCGCCACTTGCCGATGGTGCCGTTCACCACGCCCAGTTCGCGCGCGACGAGCACGTCGGCGAAGCCTTCGGCGCAGTAGAGGATGATCTTGATGCGCAGCACCAGCGATTGCGGCGTGGTGGGCGCGCGCAGCAGGCGCTCGAGGTCCTGGCGGGAATCGGTAGCCAGCACGAGTGGCGGCCTGGGTCGGCCCATGCGTGCGCGGGTCGCGGTCCCTGCGTCGAGCGCGGGACGCGAAACATCTGGTGCGGATTTTCCCCTCATTACACGGCTGCTCCTGCCTCGGGATGCGGTCCCGACCATGAGCACACGTGTCTCGTGCAGCAGAGTTATCGCACGCGCCGGGGGGGCGGCGTGTGGAGGGCATGCAGGATCGGGAGACCGATGCAGGGGCCGGGGAGCGGGTGCGTCCAAGACGCACCCTACGGGGCCGGTTCCGGCGGGGGGTGGTCGTCGTGCGGCGGAGCCCGTGCGGGCTCCGCCGTGGTTCACGGGTGGGGGATCAGCGCCAGCGGCGCTCGATCACGAACTCGGCTTCGCAGCCGCCGTTCACCCACACACCGGCGCGGTTCCAGCCCCAGTTGCGGCCTTCGATGCAGGCGGCGTTGGAGATGTTCGCGCTCACGTACACGCGACCGCCGCCACCGACGTCCGCGGCGCAGAAGTTGTAGCGGTAGTCGTGGCTCGCGCAGCGGATGCGGAAGTCGCCGTCCCAGTCGCGGCCGGGACGCCAGTCGCGTCCGTGGTCGCGGCCGTAGTCACGCCCGCCCAGGGCACCGGCGGGGCCGAATACGCCGCCGCAACCCTTGTCCACCCACAGTCCCACGCGGTCCACGCCCCAGGTGCGGCCGCGGGTGCAGCGGGAATCGGAGGTCTGCTGGAGCAACCGGGCGTCGTACCAGTTCACGCCGCAGCGGGTGAAACGGTAGTCCCTGCTCGTGCATTCCACGGCGTCGTCGCGATGGCGCTGCGCGGCGGCGTCGGGCGCAAGGCCGATCGTGCCCAGGAACAGCACCACACTTGCCAAGATTCGCATGTACACGGTGAACCTCCCGGATAGTCCTGTTGGTGCGGCACCCCGCCGCGTCTCGTGCGCGACGCGGGCCACGGTCGTGGCGCCGGATCGCGGGTCCCCGGGGCGCGTTTCCGTCGCGCCGTCGAGGCCCCCGATACTATCCGGCGAGCCGGGTGGATGAAACATGAACGGGGCCGCGCGACCCCCTTGTGGAAGGCTCCGGG
>Ga0315912_10003106_pt1 | contig 16828 bp, 15 predicted proteins | sample VfabasoilMG_FD_204469 | JGI IMG/M metagenome (GOLD analysis project Ga0315912, IMG submission 204469) | Garden soil microbial communities collected in Santa Monica, California, United States - V. faba soil | ecosystem: Environmental > Terrestrial > Soil > Garden | place: USA: California... | reverse complement strand
GCCCGCCGGGCTGCCCAGGGCGCGCGCGAGGCCAGCCTGGAGGTCGAGCGCCAGCTGGGCTCGAACCCCGCTGAAAACGGGGGGGTTGGCCCCGCTTCGAGCTATCGGGGGTGCGAGGAGGTCGCCGGCCGCGCGGGCCTCGCCGGGTCGCCCCGGGCGGCGCTCGGAGTCGTTTTGGGGCCGGTTGTGCTTGGCATCGCCTGGAAGGTCGTGTATCGAGAGTCAGGCCCTCGGCTGGCGGCCGAGGCTCTCGCGACTTTCGTTGCGGGAGCCGCGGTGACTGCCCTGGGGGTCGCGCTCACGGTGGACGGAGCGCGCGCGGTTTCGGCCGGTGCGCGCCGTGCCAATCGTCCCGAGGGAGACCCCGCAACGTATGCGGCCTCGGTCACGGGTGATGCGCTATCGGACATCCTCCGCAGCGCGGTGACTCCCGCCGCCTGCACCCTGGCGCTGGTCGCCACTTCTTTGGTCCTCCTTGCACGAACCCTCCTTCCCTGATCACGCCGACAACGCTGACCCGACCGCCCGATCGTTCGCCCGGCATCGAGCCTTGTCCTCTCTAGCTGACGCCCTTTCCACACTGTCCGACCGCGGACTGCGCCGCCTGCTCGGGGCGCGTACCTTCCTGCGCGGCCTCGACTACGAGAAACGCAAGGTCGTCGAGGACGTCGACGTGAACGACTCGACCGCACAGGGCAAGGTGCGCGGATCCGATCCCGATCCCTACGCCGTGACCATTCGTCTGGGCGGCGAGGGCATCACGTCGCACTGCACCTGCCCGGCGTTCCAGAAAACCGGTCAACACTGCAAGCACGTGGCGGCACTCCTCATCACGGTGCGCAACCGCGCGCGCGCTGCCCTCCCCCGGCCGGCACCGGGCGCCGGCGGGCCCCAGCCGCACCAGCCGCACCAACATCATCAGCAGCATCAGCAGCCGCACCCGCAGCACAATCACGCAGCTCACGGGCAGGGCGGCGGAGCCAACGGGCTCGACGGCAGCAAGGCGAGCCGCCGACGCGACCGACGCCGGCGCGTGCAGACCCCCCAGCAGCTGAACGCTCCGACGAACCACTACACGCCGCCCACTCCCGACGCGACGGCTCGCCCGACCGGGATCGGCGCGTGGCTCTCCCCGGACGGCAGCACGCGTCAGCTTTCGCTCGAGTTTCGCGTGCACGTGCGCCAGGGCGGCCTCACGGTCACCGTGCTCGACGTCGACAACCGCCGGCCACTCTTGCCGAGCGACGCGCTCGGCTGGCAGGCGCTCACGCCCACCGCGGATCGCGCGGCGCTGCGCGTGCTCACGCGCTTCGAAAGCGGCAACCCGCGGCATCCGGCGGTCGACATTCGGGGCGAAGACGCCGCCGAGCTCCTGCCGCTCGTGCGCGACCGGCGCGTGCTGCTCGAGCCGGCGCTCATGCAGCTGCGCTTCGTGGACGAGCCACTCCGCCCGCGGTTCGACCTCGAGCTCGTCGGCGCCGAAACCATCGTCGCGAAGGTGACGTTCGAGCGTCCCGACGGCCGTCGCTTCCAGCTCACGAGCGGCGGCTGGTTCGAGGGCGCGCCCGGCTGGCACATCGACACGAGCGATGGCGTCGCCCGACCGCTCGACCCCCGCGTCTCCCCCGCGGCGCTCCGGCGCTTGCTCCGCAGCCCCACCATCGCCGAGCCCGCCTCCGAGCTCGTCGGCATGATCACCTACGGGCTCCCCAAGGTCGCCATCGAGGTCGGCGCGCAGCTGCCCGACCTGTCACAGGTGGCCGACGTGGGCGACATGGAGCCGACGTTCCGCATGCGAGCGGGCGGCTCGCTCACCGACGTCGAGGTCGAGCTGAAAGCCGCGTACGGCGACCTCGAGGTCGAGGTGCGCGCCGACGGCATCTCGCCGCCCATCATGATCCTGCCGCCGCGCGAGGGGCAGAAGCGCGCCCGCTGCATCCGCTGCGACATCGTCGGCCAGCAGGCGGCCGTCGAGAAGCTGCTCGAGCTCGGCCTCGAGCCCGACGAGAGCGGCCAGCACTTCGTCGCTCACGGTGACGACTCGATCGCCTTCTGGTCGGAGGGCGTGGGCTCCCTGCCGGAGGAGTGGGACCTCTACGTGCCGGAGGAGTTCGTCGGCACGCAGGTGCGCTCCAAGGCCGTGATGATGAACGCGCGCGTTTCGAGCGGCGTCGACTGGCTCGCCGTGAAGGTGAGCTACGAGAGCGAGGGGGTCGGGGTCGACCGCGACGAGCTCGAGCGCTGCCTGCGCGAGGGCAAGAAGTACGTCCGCCTCTCCGACAACTCCTTCGCACCCATCGACGCCGACCGGGTGCAGGCCATGCTCGACCGCGAGGTCGAGCTGATCGTCGCCGCGGGCAAGACGGGCAAGATCCCGCTTTCCCAGGCCGGGCGCGTGCAAGAGCTGCTCGAGCATGCCGCGAACGCCGTCGTGGCGGGCAGCGCCAAGGAGCTCTTCAAGCGCCTGCAGGACATCGAGGAGATCAAGCCGGTCAAGAAGCCGAAGGCCTTGAAGGCAACGCTCCGCCCGTACCAGGAGCAGGGCCTCGCCTGGCTGCGCTTCATTCACGAGATGAACTCGGGCGGCGTGCTCGCCGACGACATGGGTCTCGGCAAGACGATCGAGACGATCGCCCTTTTGCTCTCGCTCAAGGCGGAGAAGAAGGAAGAGGCGCTGCGCGTGCTGATCGTCGCGCCGACCAGCGTCGTGACGAACTGGGTGCGCGAAATCGAGAAGTTCGGTCCTTCGCTCACGACGTCCCTCTGGCACGGCGCCGGCCGCAAGGAGCAAGCCGACGAGCTCGAGACGTCGAACGTGATCATCACGAGCTACGCGCTGCTCCGCCGCGACATCGACCTCCTGAAAGAGCTGCGCCTCGACTACGCCATCCTCGACGAGGCCCAGGCGATCAAGAACCCGATCAGCGCGACGGCGGCAGCCGCCAAGGAGCTGCGCGCCGAACGACGCCTGGCGCTCACCGGCACGCCGATCGAGAACCGCCTGAGCGAGATCTGGTCGATCTTCGATTTCGTGAGCCCGGGCATGCTCGGCGCCCTCAGCAAGTTCGAGGAGCGCTACGCGCGCCCCATCGAGCAGGGCAATTCGGAGCGGGCCGCGCGCCTGCGCGCCGTCATCCACCCGTTCATCCTGCGCCGTACCAAGAACGAGGTCGCGAAGGACCTCCCGCCGAAGCTCGAGGTCGACAAGATCGTCGACATGGTGCCCGATCAGCGCGCCATCTACCTGCAAGTGCTGCGCGAGGTGCGCGCTCAGGTCATGGGCGAGGTCGAGAAGCAGGGCTTGGCCAAGAGCCAGCTCCACATCCTGGCCGGGCTCACCAAGCTCCGTCAGGCAGCCTGCGATCCGCGCCTCTTGGGCCTGCCGCGCGAGTTCAGCCACGACGACAGCGGCAAGCTCGCGATGCTGCGCGAGCTCGTGGACGAGGTCGAATCCGGCGGGCACAAGGTGCTGATTTTCAGCCAGTTCGTCTCGATGCTGAAGCTCATCGCGCAAGCGCTCGACGAGGACAAGATCAAGTACGAGTACCTCGACGGCAGCACGACGGACCGCCCGGAGCGCATCGATAGCTTCCAGAAGGATCCGACCATTCCCGTCTTCCTCATCAGCCTGAAGGCGGGTGGGTCGGGGCTCAACCTGACGGCCGCCGACACGGTCATCCACTACGACCCGTGGTGGAACCCGGCCGTCGAGGATCAGGCCTCCGACCGCGCGCACCGCATCGGCCAGAAGAAGGTCGTCACCGTCTACCGTCTGGTCGCCGCCGGCACGATCGAAGAAAAGATCCTCCAGCTCAAGCAGCGCAAGAAGGACCTCGTGAGCTCGGTCCTCAGCGAGGACGTGACGGGCGAGAAGATGCTCACGCGCGAAGACCTCGACGACCTCTTCAAGGTCGACTGAGCCTTACCGCGAGCTCTCGCGCTCGCGCGCGAGGTACCACACGGCGAGCCCGACGATGGGCAGGCACAGGAGATCGGTCGGATCGGCGATCGCTCGGAAGTGCTTGCCCGGGACGAGCGCCGTGAGCCACGCCACGTGCGCGCGGGCGCCGGCGGGAAAAAGCTTGATCAGCACGAAATAGAGCGCGCCGAAAGCAGCGCCCGCGTGGTGAAGGCCCGAGCGAACGACGAGCGGTCGCGAGCGCGGCAGGTCGACCAGAAGCCACGCAGCCCATTCGAGGACGGCTGCCAGGAAGACCGGAAAGAAGAAGCAGAGACCGATGTCGGAGAGCTTGCCGCTCAGGACACCCGGGTGACGGGGCTTGAGGCAGAAATCGTTGAACGCAATGACCGCGGCCGCGACGAGCGGCGCCGGCCGGAGCAAGAGCTCGCCGGGAACGCGCCGGACGGCGGCGAGGTTCGCGACGGCGCTCATGGTGGTGCGGCAGACGCTGTGACGATGAACGTGCAGGCAGTCGGCATCGGCTGCAGTCCGGCGTCCGCCGGCTCGCGCTCGGTGCACGGAACCGGCTGCTCGCCCAGCCACGGAATGGTCATGCCGCTGCAGATGACGGACCTCGTGACCCCCAGCTCGCCGAAGACGATACCGAGCAGGGCCGAGCTCCCTTCCTTGCAGCTGGCGACAGCGGAGCTCGCATCGAGGCCGCTGCTGCGCAGTTGCGTCGCCAGCACCGCGCCCGCCTCGGCAGGGTCACCGCCCTGCCAGTCGAGCACGACATGCCCCTGTGCCGGCAGTGCCTCGCAGTCGGTGACGAAGTCGAACTCGGCCTTGAAAGGCGCGAGCGTCGGGCAGTCTTCGTGCTCAGGGCTCGTGTCCGCCAGGAGGAGCATCGCGCCGAGCCCGCCCGCGCCCAGGCTGGCTGCGCCTTTCAGCCAATGCGCCAACCTCCCAGCCATCCCCTCAAATTTAGCCGCGCGACGCTGCTCCCGCAAGGCGACCTTCCCCGGGCCGAAACGGCGCTCGCCTAGCGTCGCATGCTGACGTTCATCAGCAAGCCGAGGCCGACCATCATGGTCACGACGCTCGAGCCGCCGTAGCTGAAGAGCGGGAGCGTCACGCCGACGACGGGGAGGACGCCGACGGCCATGCCCACGTTCAGGATGACGTGCCAGAAGACGTTCGCACCGACGCCGATGGCGAGGGCCGCCCCGAAGCGATCCTTGGCCTGCGAGGCGACGTGGATCGCCCAGATCACGGAGAAGGCGTAGAGGCCGAGCAGCACCACCGCCCCCGCGAAGCCCCAATCCTCGCAGAACACGGCGAAGGGGAAGTCGGAGAACTGGTCGGGGAGCAGACGAAACTGGTTCTGCGTCCCCTGCATGAAGCCCTCACCGAAGAGCTGACCGTTGCCGATGGCGGTCTGAGCCTGAAACGCGTGCCACCCCGCCCCGGTGCTGTCGTTCTCAGGATTCAGAAAGCTCGTGATGCGGTCCCGCTGGTAGCGGAGCAAGAGGAAATTCCAGGCGAGCGGGAGCGACACGCCGAGCATCACCAGCAGGGTCAAAAGGCTCCGCGCGCGGATCCGCGTCATGGCGAGCATCGAGCCGACGGTGAGGAGGTAGATGAGCGACGTGCCGAGGTCCGGCTGCGCCATGACGAGCGCCACGGGAAACAGCGTGAACAGGACCGGCCGGGCGAAATCGATCAGCGTCCGCGGCTCCACCTTCGGGTCGTTGTGGAGGTAGCGCGCGATCACGAGGATCAGGATGATCTTCATGAACTCGCTGGGCTGGAAGTTGAAGCTTCCGATCGCGATCCAGCGCGAGGCGCCGCGGATGCTGCGCGCGAGCACGAACACGAGCGCGAGCGCCACGAGGCCCCCGAAGTAGGAGACGAGCGCGAGCCGATCGAAGCTCCGGTAGTCGATGGACGCGACGAGGATGGCGAGCAGCGTGCCGACGACGATCCAGTAGATCTGCGACACGTAGATGTCGGCCAGCTGGGCACGCTGGGCGTCGTCGGCGTACACGCTCGTCGCGCTGTAGAGGTTCACGAGCCCGAGCGTGATGATCGCCATGACGGCGAACAGCAGCGGGGTATCGATGCCGGGGCTGCCGCGAGCGGTGATGTGATCGCGCGCCACGCTAGAGGTTGCCTTTCGCGGGAGCCGCACCGGGCGTCCGGGCCGCGAGCCGGTCTTCCTTCATCTTCTGCCAGTCGCGCACCACGCGCATGGCCACCGGCACGGCGTTCTTGCCGCCGCCGCCGCCGTGCTCGATGAGCACGACGATCGCGATCTCGGGCGACAGGGCCGGCGAGTAGCCGGCGAACCAGGCGTGATCGCGGTTGAAGTACCACTCGCGGTTCGGGTCCACGCTGCGCGGCGTCACGTGGCTCACCTGGGCGGTGCCCGTCTTGCCGGCCAGGTCCACCCCCACGATGCGCCCGCCGTAGCCCGTACCGTGCTTGTCGGTGATGACACCCTGCATCGCCGACTTGACCAGCGTGAGGTGCGTCTGCTCGAGATCGACCATGCGCCGCACGCGGGGCGGGAAATCCTGCACCACCGTACCGTCGCTGGTCTCGATGCTGCGGACGACCTGCGGCTGGTACACCGTGCCGCCGTTCGCGAGCGCCGCGTAGGCGAGCGCGAGCTGGAGGACGGTGACGGTGGTCGCACCCTGACCGATGGCCGACAGCACCGTGAAGCCGCCGCGGAACGCTTCCTTGTACCTGCGCGTGTACCAGCCGCGCGTCGGCATGCGGCCGCGGGCCTCCGGGTTGACGCCGATGCCCGTCTTCACGCCGAAGCCGAAATCGAGCCCGATCGAGGCCAGGCGATCGATGCTGATGCGCGAGCCCAGATCGTAGAAATACGTGTTGCACGACTGCACGATCGCGCTGTGCAGGTTCACGCGGCGGTGCACCCCGGTGCAGCGGAAGTAGCGCTTGCCGTACTCGAACCCGCCGCGACAATCGACCTCCGCGTGCGGATCGACGAGGCCCTCGGCGAGGCCGGCGAGCGCGGTGAACGGCTTGTAGGTCGAGCCGGGCGGGTACGCGGCCGAGATCGTCTTGTCGAGCGTGGGCTTGAGCGGGTCGGCGTAGAGGCGCGTGTAGAGGTCGCTCACCGCCTTGCTCCCCTGCCCGCCCGAGACGACGTTCGGGTCGAAGCTCGGCTTGGAGAGCAACGCCAGGATGCGACCCGTCCGCACGTCGACCGCCACCGCGGCGCCGGCGAGCTGCCCGTGCATCGCGCGCTCCATCGATTCGATGAGCTCGATGTCGAGCGTGAGCGAGATGTCGCGGCCCGGGATCGGCTCGACGCGCCGCGGCTCTTCCAGGTATTTCGTCTCCAGCGCCGTCTGGTCGATGCGCCGGCCGGCCATGCGCACGACCTTGCGCATGCCGCGCTGGCCGCGCAGGTAGCTCTCCCAGCGCCGCTCGATACCGAAGGCGCCGGTACGATCGCCGGCGCGGTAGCCGCGATCGCTGAGGAAGGAGAGCTCTTCGCGATTCACCTCGCGCATGGTGCCGATGACGTGCGCGCCGAGCGAGCCGTACGGGTAGTAGCGCACGGGTGAGGACGCCACCTGAACGCCTTCGAGCTCGCGCTTGTGCGTTTCGAGGTACGCGACCGCGTCACGATCGATGTCCACCTTGACGAGGATCTGCTGCTGCCTGCGCCGATCCTTCGGGTCGAGCCCGCGGCGCTCACGAATCTTCGTCTCGAGGGCGATGCGCTCCGCGTCGTCGAGGTGCCCGAGCCGCACGAGGAGCGGCCACGCCTTCTCCAGGTCGAGGAGGGCCGGCGTGATGTAGACGTTGTAGGCCGGCCGGTTGGCGGCCAGCACGCGCCCGAGCGAATCCCGGATCACCCCGCGCGTGGTCGCGAGAAAGCCCTCGCTCACGATGTTGCGGCGGGCCTGAGCGCGATGCACGTCGCCCTCGACCAGCTGCAGCAGCACGAGGCGCCCCACGAGCACCGTGAACGCCGCCAGCACGAACAGGACCATCCAGCGGTAGCGACGACGAAACTCGCCGACGTCGGAGCGCTGAACGAAGAGCCGCACGAAACCTCAGCCTTCCGCCGGACGCGCGGGCTGGGCGCTCTGGCGCAGGCCTTGCGCCAGCCGGAACACGGGGGGTGAGCACAGAGCGGTCGCGAGCGAGCGCGGCAGGAGGATGCTCGCGATCTCGACCGGGCGGCGCGTATCGCCGCCGAACACGGCGAGCAGGATCAGCACCATGCCGCCCTCCACCAGCGAGAAGGCGAGCGCGAGCGACATGCGCGGCAAGGCCGTCTGCGCCGTGAGCCGCACCCCCGCGACCCGCGCCAGCCACCAGATCGCGACGGAAATGAACGTGAAGAGGCCCACGGGCGCACCGCTCAGCATGTCCTCGGCGTAGCCGATGCCGAAGGCGAGCAGCGCGCCCCGGGCGGTCGACAGCTCGTGCACGCCCAGGAAGATGATCAGCGGGAGCACGAGGCTCGGCGTGATGCCGTGCACGAAGCGCGGGCCGACCAGCGAGGCGAGCGGGCCGATCAACCGGAACAGATTGCTCTGGACCAGGATCAAGAGAACCGCCACGCCGAGGTACGCCGTGCTTCGCATCCGCTCCCTCCGTTCTAGCGCTGCGCCCGGGGCCGGCGGCCCGCCTGAGGTTCGCGCGCATCGCACTCGCTCGAGTCGACGAGCACGACCAGCACCTCTTCGAGGCGCGAGAAATCGACCGAAGGCTCCGCCTCCACGGTCTGATAGATGCCGAAATCACGCCGCACCACCTTGGAGATGCGCGCCACAGGAATTCCTTTCGGGAACCGGCAGCCGACCCCGCTCGTCACGAGCAGATCGCCGACCTCGACCAGGTCGGAGCGAGGCACGTACTCGACCCGCACGGCATACTTCGAACGATCACCGGAGCCGCGCACGAAACCACGCGCCCCGGTGCGCTCGACCACCACGTCGACGCCGAAGCCGCTGTCGACCGTGAGCTGCACGTCCGCGTCGTGCCCGGCCACGCGCAGCACCGTGCCGACCACGCCATCCAGCGAAATCACGGGCATGTCGGGCCGAACGGCCGCGTTCGGAGCGTCGATGGTCAGGTGCCAGACCCGAAAATACTCCGTCGTGTCCTTGGCGACCACGAGCGCGCTCACCGTTTCGCGCTGCACGGTGTCGCGCAAGCCGAGCAGGCGGCGGAGGCGGCGATTTTCGGCGAGTGAAGCGGCGAGCTCGCGCTGGCTGGCCCGCAAGCGGGCATTCTCGTAGACGAGGCGATCGTTGTCGGCCTTCACGTCCACGAGGTACACGTATTGCCCGACCAGGTTCGAGATGCCGCGGGAGAGCGCGGCGGCGGCATACTGCAGCGGCGCCGCCACACGCAGGATCGTGCGATCGACCGCGTTGAGCTCCTCGGGCCTGCGGATGCTCGAGCGCAGGAAGAAGAACGGCAATGCCAGGAGCAGCACGACCAGCACCGTGTCGCGCAGACGCTTGAAGAGATTCATGGCTCTCTAGCGCCGGGAGCGACCGGGCATCAGCCGATCGCCACTTCCTTGAGGAGCTCGATGTGGTCCAGCGTCTTGCCGCTGCCGAGCACGACCGCGCTGATCGGGTCGTCGGCCACCATCACGGGGAGCCCGGTTTCCTCGCGCAAGAGCACGTCCATGTTCTTGAGCAATGCGCCGCCGCCCGTGAGCACGATGCCCTTGTCGACGATGTCGGCGGCGAGCTCGGGCGGCGTGCGCTCGAGCGCCAGGAGCACGGCTTCCACGATCGCGTTGATCGGCTCGGCCAGCGCCTCGCGCGTCTCTTCCGAGCTCACGAGCACGGTCTTCGGAATGCCGGCCACCATGTCGCGTCCCTTCACCTCCATCGTGAGCTCTTGCTCGAGGGGGTGGGCGTTGCCGATGGTGATCTTGATGCGCTCGGCCGTCTGCTCGCCGATCGCCATGTTGTACTTGCGCTTCATGTAGGCGACGATCGCGTCGTCCATCTTGTCGCCGCCGACGCGCACGCTCTGCGAGTAGACGATACCGGCCAGCGAGATGACCGCCACCTCCGTCGTGCCACCGCCGATGTCGACCACCATGTTTCCGCTCGGCTCGGTGATGGGCAGGCCGGCGCCGATCGCCGCCGCCATCGGCTCCTCGATCAGGTAGACCTCGCGCGCACCGGCGCTTTCCGCGCTTTCCTTCACGGCCCGCTTCTCGACCTCGGTGATGCCGAACGGGACGCAGATGATGATGCGGGGCTTCACCAGCGTGCGCCGGCTGTGAGCGCGGGTGATGAAGTAGCGGAGCATCGCTTCGGTGATCTCGAAGTCGGCGATCACGCCGTCGCGAAGCGGCCGGATGGCCACGATGTTGCCGGGGGTGCGCCCGAGCATGTCCTTGGCCTCGCGGCCGACTGCCAGCACGTGCTGCTCGCCGCGCGCGTCGCGCTGGACGGCGACGACGGAGGGCTCGCAGCTGACGATGCCCTTGCCCTTCACGTAGATCAGCGTCGTCGCCGTACCGAGGTCGACGGCGAGATCGTTCGAGAATAGGCCGTATAGCCAATCGAAAATCATCGACCAGGCTCGCGTTTGCTCAAGTGCTTTCGGGCTCGCGGCGCCCTTGTCCCCTACCCCACCCGGCACCTCGTCGTGAGGGCCTGGGTCGGGCCGGGTCAGCCGGCTGCGATGCGAGCGCCTCCTCGTAGCATGCGGCTCGCGCCGCAAGCAATCGGGGTCACCCAGATTTCGGAGGCTGTACGGGCGACCGGATGACAGGCGCCCATCAGCGGGCCGGAGCCATCATGTAAATGATTTTATTATGGATTCCGACCGCAGCGCGACCGACCAATGGGCCTAAAACGGCTATTCGTCGTCGTCCTTGTTCCAGCGGCTCCAGTTGCCGCCGCCGCCCCGCTCGGGGGGGGCTTCGCGGCGCTTGCCCCCGGTGCCCTTCTTCTTGACCGGCTTGCGCTCCTCCTCGCCGCCCTCGGGCGGGGCGGTGCCGCGACGACGCCCATCGGGTCGTCCGCCCGCGAGCGCTGGGTCCGGAGGCGGACCACCGGGGACGAAGCTCGGCCGGCTCTCGCCCGACCAGCCGCCACCCGGAGGACCACCGGGACCGCGGCCTCCGCCACCTGCCGGCGCGGAGCCGCGCGGGTGCGCGATGTTCACGAGTAAGCGACGACCGCGAACCTCCACGCCGCGGAGCGAGATGATCGCCTGGTTGGCCGCTTCGGCGCTCGCGAGCGTGACGAAGCCGAAGCCTCGCGGTCGCCCGTCGGGACCGGCGGGCAAGTGGACGCGAACGATCGCCGTGACACCGTGCTCGCCGAGAAACCCCGCGACCTCTTGCTGAGAGGCGTCGTACGGAAGATTGCCCACGTAGAGCGTGCGATCTTCACTCGCGGCGGCGCCACCACCACCACCTGGACCGCCGCCTTCGGGGCGCCCTTCACCGCGGCGCGGCGGCTCCGAAGAAAACGGCCGCACCGAGATGGAGCGCCCCGCTTGCAACGAGCCGTCGAGTGATTGCCGAGCGTTGTTGGCTTCGTCCGGCGTGGAAAAAGTGACAAAGCCGAAACCCCTCGGTCGGCCCGTGGCGCGATCCCGCGGGAGAGAAACGTCGGTCACGGTCCCCCCAACGGCCTCGAAGATCTCGCGCAAGACGTCCTCCGTCACGGAGTCCGGCAAGCCCGCCACGAAGAGCTTGCATGCGTCTTCGGTAGCCATCGTCGTCTGATTTGATCGGAAAAAAACTAGCCCGGGAGCCACATGGCGCTCGGGCAAACCAATGTCCGGAGACGGTAACGCCACCCACTCCTTTCTTCAAGTCGGTACGCGGGAGGGCGTGAAATCGAGGCTTCCGGCTGGCTCGCCCCGTGCCATCCTCGAGTTCCCGTGAGAGTTGCGCTGATCGTGAACCCGACCGCCGGCAGCGGGTCGGCCGGGCGGGTAGCCCCCACCGTCCAGCGCGCGCTCGAGCGCCGAGGAGCCGAGGTGACCCTCTACCCCACCACCGGCCCGGGGGACGCCACGCGGTTCGCAGGCGAATGCCGGCAGCAGGGGGTGGATTGCACGGTCGTCGTGGGGGGCGACGGCACGCTCAACGAGGTCTGCCAGGCGTACCTCGACGCCCGGGGGGAGCCGCTCGCGGGGCCGCCGCTCGGCGTGGTGCCGTCGGGCACCGGGGGCGACTTCCGCAAGACGCTGGAGCTCGACACGGATCTCGAACGCAGCGTGGAGCGCCTCGTGGCGAGCGAGCCGCGCCCCTTCGACCTCGGCATCCTGCAAGCGACCGGCCACGACGGGCGGCCCGTCACTCGCGCCTTCCTCAACATAGCGAGCTTCGGGCTCGGGGGCCTCACCGACCGCGTGGTGAACGAAGGCCCCAAGTGGCTCGGCGGGAAATCGGCCTTCTTTCTCGGAACGCTGCGCGCGCTCGTCGCGTACCGCAACGCGGCGGTGCGCGTGAAGGTGGACGACCGCGTCTGGCTCGAATCGCCGATCGTCAACGTCGCCCTGGCGAACGGGCGCTACTTCGGGGGTGGGATGCAGATTGCTCCCGAGGCGGATCCCACCGACGGCCTCCTCGATGTCGTCGCGCTCGGGGATCTCACTCGACTCGGAACCGCCGCCCTCACGCAGAGCGTGTATGCGGGAACCCACCTCGGCAAGCCCGAGGTGACGAGCACGCGCGGAGCGCGGATCGAAGCCGAGGCGCTCGTTCCCGGCGCCGAGGTCCTGATCGACATGGACGGCGAAACCCCGGGGCGCCTGCCGCTCGCGGCGCGCGTGGCCAGGGGCGCGCTGTGGCTCAGGGCCTAGGGCGAAAGCGTACCGGGACGGGCGGAGGCTCGAGCCCGGCTGCGGGCGCGCGGCGGAGCAGCACGACACCGAGCACGAAAAGCGGGATACAGCCCCACTGAGCGGGAGTGAGCCCGAAGTAGCGCGCGTCGCCCCCCGCGAGGAGCGACTGCCCCACGTCGACGCCGGCGCGCTCGCGCAGGAAGTCGAGCAGAAAGCGTAGCGGCGCGTAGTAGGTGCAGATCACCCCGGCGTAAAACCCCCAGGGCCGTGGCCGCCTGAGCCAGTGCAAGAACACGAGCGCGAGCGGCACGGTGATCCAGAGCTCGAGCAGCCCGAGATCCAGACGGCCGCCGTCGGGGTAGCGCACGGCAAACCACGCGTCGCTGCGCAGGCCCGGGTGATCGTGGGCGATGGAACAGCCGAGGCGCCCGAACGTCCAGCTCACCGGGAAGCAGCTCAGGACGATGTCGGAGTACGCGAGAACGGGCGTCTTGTACCAGTAGCGCCAGAGCAGGCCGCCGATGATGCTGCCCGTGAAGCCGCCGAAGCTCGAGAGTCCCTCCCACAAGCGCAGGAGCGAGAGCGGATCCCTGAGAACCTCCGCCGGGTAGTAGGAAAGCGTGTCGAGCACGTGCGCGAAGAAGAAGCTCGAGATGACGATCCACGTGAGAAACGAGACCATGGCGCGCTCGTTCACCCCGCGTCGCCGCGCCACGCGTAACGCGCACACCGTCCCCGCGTAGAGGCCGAGCGCCACGAGCGTTCCGAACGGCTTGAGCGCCACGCGGGCCGGTGGGAAATCCCCGATCAGGTGCGCTGGGAGCAGCGTCACGTCGGGGAGGTGAACGTACGGGACTAGCGGAGCCATGAGAGGGGGGCGATGACGGAGGAGCCTCGAGCCTGCACCGCACGGGTGCCGGCCGCTCAGCGCGGCGCTACCGTCGAGCCTTCTGCCGTGAAGTCGACGTGATCGTCGTCCCCCGCGTCGATCGCCGCCGTGACGGTGACGTGCACACCGTCGCACGTGTGGTCGAGCACGATGGGGCTCACGGCGGGTTTTTCGCAGCTCGTGGCACCGAGCGTGGGGCCGAGCGCATTCCCGACCAGCGAGAGGGCGCGACCAATCGCCTCCGCGCGGGCCTGTGGATCGGCGAAGGACACGGGGCGCAGGTCGAGGGCTTCGCCCATGCGGCTGAAGAGCTCCCGCCCGCGCAGCCGGACGGCCACGACTGCGGCGTTCTCGAGCTGAATTTCGATCGCGTAGGGCGCTTCGCGGGGAATGAGCTGCCCTTGTGCCCGCGGGATCGCGAAGCGCGGGGTGAACGACTTCACGCACAGGTCGAGCGGGCAGGAGGTGGCCGGCTCGCCGAGGCCGAGCTTTTCCCGGAGCGCCGGCGGCAACGCGGCTGGCGGCTGGCGAAAGCTTCGCACGGCGGCGAGCGTGCCGAGCGACTCGGAGAGCTCCCAGAGGAAGGCCTTGCGCTGAGAGGCCGCACGCTCGAGCCCCGCTTCGATCGCCTCGACCCGTTCATCCTGGCGCTGGACCCGGGCCACCTGGAAGCCGGCCGTCGCCTTCAGCTCGTCGATCCGGGAGCGGACCTCCGGCAGACTCGGGCCGTCGGGGAGCTGCGCCGCGTAGGCGTTGAGCATGGGCAGCCGATCGTGCGCTCGCACGAGGTAGGCTCGTTCGGCGCCGCGGAACCATGCCTTCACTTCCGGGGCATAGGCGCCGTCCGGCGCGACGTGCAGGTAGCGATTGGCGGCGGCGAGACGCTCTTCGAGCGTCGGCGCGACGTGCATCGTGCGGTAGAGGCGGTACTCCGTGCGCGGAGCGAAGAGCTGGTTGCCGACGGCGCAGCCGCAAAAGAGGACGCACGCGCCGAGGACGAACGACCGCATCACGGCTCGAGCTCCGGGCAGAACTGGCACTCCGACGGCAACATGCGTCCCTGGTCCTTCGAATAGTCCTCGTACTCGTCGCAGCTCGCCGACTCGATCGCGTTCAGGCACACCTCTCCGTCGTGCACGAGCGGCACGCACCCGGTCGGGAACGACGGTAGCTCCTCGGGGGCGGCGCAGGCGTCGCCACAGAACGCCGTGTGATAGTCGCAGTCGGCGCAGCGCTTGCAGTCGATCTCGCGCTTCTTGAAGAAGAAGGTCGGACCGTCGAGCGTGTCGGGGTGCTGGCCGCAGCCGCCGATGTCGCCCGGGGTGGGCGCCGCACACAGGGCGCCGAGCCCCATCACGAAGGCGAGCCGTCCCCACGCCGAGCGCCGCAGGCTTTTCATGGCAGCACCTCGTGATCGAACCACATGCCGAGCTGAAGAGCGATGACCGGGATCGTCGTGGCCTCGCGATCCTGCGTCGCAGCCCCGTAGAAAAGGCTGCCGACGAGCTCGGCGCTCGCGCCAAGCCCCCCGGTGAAGAGCCAGGCGCCCCCGAGCCCGAGCTCGAGCCCGACGTTCGAATCCGGGGACAGCACCACGGGCAGGCCGCCGCGCCCGCGCAAGATCAGGTCGCGACCAACGGGGAGGAGCGCGACGTAGGAGAAGGTGAGCACCTGCTGCGCGACGCCGTCGGTAGCGAGCGCGAGCGACACCTGGCCACCCTGCTGAACGCCTTCGGGGGGACCGACCGCCAGACCGAGCCCGAGGTTCACGTAGGTGGCCGTGAATCCGAAGGCATCGGTCGAGCCGAGCCGAAACGGGTTGTTCGTGTGAACGCCCTTACCGAGCGACAACTCTCCGAACGTGTGGAGGTAGGTGCCGAGCTCGGCAGCCTTCGTGTGCGCGATTCCGGGCGAAAGGTCGAGCTCGGCGCTGGCTTCAGCCGCGCCCACGCGCGCCACCGAAAGCACGCCGGCCAGTACCGGCCCGGAGATGAGCGCTAGACGCCGCACGCCTGTTCGACCGCGTCGAGGTGCTTGGGGATCGACTCGGAGAGCACGCGCGAGCCCGCTTCGGTGACGAGCACGTCGTCCTCGATGCGCACGCCGATGCCACGAAATTCCGGGCGCACCCGCTCGTCGCGCTCCATGAAGTAGAGGCCGGGCTCGATCGTGAGCACCATGCCGGCTGCGAGCGGGCGCGGCTTGCGCTCGGCGTAGTACGAGCCCACGTCGTGCACATCCATCCCGAGCCAATGGCTCGTGCGGTGCATGAACCAGGGCTTGTGGCGCTCGGCCTCGAACGCCGCGTCGTGCGGCCCCTCGACGAGCCCGAGGTCGACGAGCCCCGCGGCGAGGGTCTTCGCTGCCACGGTGTGCACCTCGTCGAGCGTCACACCGGGGCGCACGGCGGCAATCGCCGCGAGCTCGGCCGCGAGCACGAGCTCGTAGATCGCGCGCTGCGGAGGCGTGAACTTGCCGTTCACCGGGAACGTGCGCGTCACGTCGCTGGCGTAGTAGTCGTACTCGGATCCGGCATCCACGAGCAGCAAGTCGCCGTCCTGCATGCGGCGATCGTTCTTGCGATAGTGGAGGATCGTCGCGTTCGGTCCGGAGCCCACGATGGGCGGATACGCATGGCGCTCCGACCCCTGCTCGCGAAACGCGCTGCGCAGGATGGCTTCCGCCTCGTACTCGAACATCCCCGGCCGCGACTTCGCCATGGCGGCGCGGTGCCCCTCCCCCGTGATCGCCACCGCTCGCTCCATGCTCGCGATCTCGTCCGGAGCCTTGATCAGGCGCTGCTCGTGCAACACGACGCGCGGGTCGACGATGGCTTGTGGACAGCCGACTCCCCGCCGCGCGAGGCGCCGAACGCCTTCGAGCGCTCGCAAGATGATGTCGTCGTTCGCGCGCACCCGGCCGAGGGCGTAGTGCACGCTCTCGACGTTGCCGAGCAACTCCGGCAAGCGCTGCTCGAGCTCCGCGAGTGGGTAGGCCGCGTCCGCGCCGAACTCGGCCACCGCGCCTTCGACGCCCGCACGTGGCCCGTCCCACGCCTCGCGCTCCGGGTCGCGCGGCCGCACGAAGAGCACGAAGCGCGGCTCCTTGCCGCCACGCAGCACGAGCACGCTCTCCGGCTCGTCGAAGCTCGAGAGGTAGTGGAAATCGGAGTCCTGCCGCCACTCGTGCTCGACGTCGTTGTTTCAATAGAG
>Ga0315912_10003105_pt1 | contig 16829 bp, 16 predicted proteins | sample VfabasoilMG_FD_204469 | JGI IMG/M metagenome (GOLD analysis project Ga0315912, IMG submission 204469) | Garden soil microbial communities collected in Santa Monica, California, United States - V. faba soil | ecosystem: Environmental > Terrestrial > Soil > Garden | place: USA: California... | reverse complement strand
GAGAAGGCGGAGGATGCTTTTACTGGCGGCGTTGACTACAACCTTCGCTGGGACGACAACCGCGCTCGATTCGAAGGACATTGGGTGATCACGCACGCACCGGGGACTGGTGGCATCAAGACGAGCGGCGGCGGCGTGACGAACTTCAACTTTACGCGCAAACACTTCAACACCGGCGGGCATTACGACCACTTCGGCCGCGACTTCCGCGTCAACGACATCGGCTTCCTCCGGGTGCGAGCGAATCGCAACCAGGCCAATGGCTATGCGGAGGTTGGTCAACCAGATCCATGGAAGAAGTTCCGGCGGTTCTGGGGCTTCGGTAACTACAGCCAGGGGTGGACGGACGAAGGGCTTCGCATCGAGCGGTACGTCGAGAGCGGCATTTCGTTTCAACTGCTCAACTACTGGAACTTCAACGGCGGCGGCGGCCGCAACGGCGACGCCTACGACGACCTGGACACTCGCGGCGGCCCACCGATCTTCAGGCCGGGGAACAACTTCATCTTCTACAACGCCAACAGCGACTCGAGAAAGAGTTGGCGCGTGAACTTCGGTGGCAATCGATGGGGCGACGCCGTTGGCGGTTCCGGCGGCACCCAATGGGTCGGGTTCACAGTGCAGCCAACCGATCGCGTCCAGGCGTCGATATCGGCCAACTACAGCGCGGGCACGAACGACGCGCAGTGGATCGTGAATGAGGACGCCGACGGAGACAGCGTCACGGACTACGTCTACGGAACGCTCGACCGCCACGTCATTGACGTCACGCTCCGCGGGACCTATGCGTTCAATCGGGACCTGACGCTGCAGGCCTACGTGCAGCCGTTCGTGGCTGTCGGCGACTACACCGATATCAGAAAGCTCGCGCTGCCCTACTCGTATCTGTTTTCGCCGGTCTCGATCTCGTACGACCCGGACTTCAACACGAAGTCGCTCCGCGGCAACGCCGTGCTCCGGTGGGAGTACGCCCGTGGCAGCACGCTGTTCGTTGTGTGGGACTTATCGCAGGCGGACTATTCGAGGCCGGGTACTTTCAGACCGTGGAGCGACCTCGGCACCGCGTTCGGCGCCGAGCCCACTCACACCTTGATGGTGAAAGTCAGTTACTGGATCAATCAGTGACCGTCACCGGCGGGAGCCGCAGCGCCCTCCGTTGAGCTCTCGGTGCGCACGCCGTAACCGGCGCCGCCCGCACCACCCGGGTACATCTTCAGGCCTCGCGACAGATAGTCGGTCAGCGACAGCGTCAGGAGGATGAACAGGAAGAAGAAAGCGGTGCCGACGAACATCTTCGTCAGTGTGCTGCTGTACTTCGCGTGCATGAAGAACAGGATCACGAGCGTCGCCTTCAGGATGGCGATGCCGATCGCGACCGGGAAGTTCAACGACCCGAGGTTGACGAACGCCACGCCAACGGTGACGGCGGTCAACACCATCAACGCGCCGAAGATGGCGTAGTAGGTGCTCTTGGGTGAGATGTGTCCAGCCATGATCGTTTACGCGAAGTGTCCGGCCCTGTCCACGAGGTAGAGCAGCGGGAACAGGAAGATCCAGACGATATCGACGAAGTGCCAGTAGAGGCCGCTGATCTCGACCGGTGTGTACCACTCTGGCGTGAAGCGCTTCTTGTGGGCCATCCACGCGATCACCGTCATGATGAAAAAGCCGATGATCATGTGCGTCGCGTGCAGCCCGGTCATCAGGAAGTAGAGCGAGAAGTAGATCTCCGCCGGTCCTGCCTGCGCGGCGTTCGCGAAGTGGAAGTCCACTCCAGGGACATGGTGGTGCTCGAACTTCTCCTTGTATTCGAAATACTTGACGATCAGGAAGACGAGCCCCAACGCCATCGTGAGCACAATCCAGACGACCGTGGCGCGCTGCTTGCCGGTCTGGGCTGCGCGGACCGCGAACGCCATGGTCAAGCTGCTGCCAATGAGCACGGCAGTGTTGAAGGCCCCGAGGGTGATGGACAACTCGCGACTGGCTTCGGCCCACGCTACTGGATACCAAATGCGATAGAGCGTATAGGCGAGGAACAGGCCGCCGAAAAACAGCACTTCGGTGATGAGGAACAGCCACATCCCGAGCGTGGCCGCCTCATGCTGCTGTTCCAGCGAGTCGAAATGATGCTGGAGATCGCGATGATGGGCGGCGTGCGAGCCGTGAGAATCGGCGTGCGCGGCGATGGCGTCAGACAACTTTGATCTCCCGCTTCGAATACTCGTACGCGTCCTCGGTCACGATCGGCTGCGCCGCGAAGTTATGCGGCAGCGGCGGTGACTGCGTCGTCCATTCGAGGCCGGTCGCGTGCCACGGGTTGTCGCCCGCTTCCTCGCCCCAGAAGATCGACGCCACGAGGTAGATCGCGATGAGGATGTAGCCAACGGCAAGAATCGAGGCACCGGCCGACGACAGCACGTTCAGCACCTGGAACTCCGGTGGATACACGTGATACCGGCGGGGCATCCCGAGATACCCGAGGATGAACTGCGGGCCGAACGTCAGATTGAATCCAACGAAGACGATGATCGCCGCAACCTTGGCCCAGATGTCCGAGTACATCTTGCCGGTGATCTTCGGCCACCAGTAATGCAGCCCGGCGAAGTAGCCCATGATCGCGCCGCCGACCATGATGAAGTGGAAGTGCGCCACGACGAAGTAGGTGTCATGGATGTGGACGTCCACGCCGAGCGCCGCTGTGAAGAGCCCGGTCAGACCGCCGACGAGGAACAGGCCGAGGAACGCAATCGCCCAGATCATTGGCGCCTTCAACCAGATCGCGCCGCGGTACATCGTCGCTGCCCAGTTGAATGTCTTCACAGCCGACGGGATGGCGACGGCGTAGGTGAGGAACGAAAATACGAGCGCCGAATAGACCGAAATCCCCGCGACGAACAGATGATGCGCCCACACGAGGAAACCGAAGATGGCGATCGCGAGACTCGAGAACGCGACGAAGGAATAGCCGAAGATGCTCTTCCGCGAAAACGCCGCGATGACCTCGCTGATCGCGCCCATCGGGGGCAGGATCATGATGTAGACCGCCGGGTGCGAGTAGAACCAGAACATGTGCTGGAAGAGCACCGGGTCGCCGCCGAGGACCGGGTCGAAGATGCCGAAGTGAAGGAAGCGCTCGACCGCGAGGGCCAGCGTTGTGATCGCGATGACGGGGGTCCCGAGGATCTGCACGAGGCTCGTCGAGTAGAGCGCCCACACGAAGAGCGGCAGCCGGAACCAGGTCAGCCCGGGCGCCCGCATGCGGTGGATCGTGACCATGAAGTTCAAGCCGGTCAGGATCGACGAGAAGCCCGTGATGAATACGCCGAGGCCGGTCGCGACGACATTGGTGTTTGAGGCGCGGCTGCTATACGGAGTGTAAAAGGTCCAGCCGGTGTCGACGCCGCCCGACACCATCGCGTAGACGGTGAACAGGAACCCGATGACAAACACATACCAGCTGAGGAGGTTCAGCTTCGGGAACGCGACGTCTTTTGCACCAAGCTGCAACGGCAGAATGAAGTTGCCGAGAATCGCGGGCACGGCGGGGATCAGCACGAAGAACACCATGGCAACGCCGTGCATGGTGAACATCTTGTTGTAGGTATCCGCCGAGACGAGGTCGCCTGCCGGCGTCGCCAACTCGAGGCGAATCATCGACGCGAAGATCCCGCCGAGGAAGAAGGCAAAGGTCACGACCAGGAGGTACATGATCCCGATGCGCTTGTGATCCTTGGTGAGCAGCCACGAGGCCACGGTGTGCTCGTGGTTCAGGTATGTCACCCGCGGCGCCGCCGCCGTCATCGTTGTTTCCATGGTCTTACCTGTTCTCCTGAGGCGCCGTCGGGCTCGCGTGTTCCTCGGGTGCTTCAGCTCTCGACACTGCGGTGTTCGCACGCAGTGACTTCACGTACTCCACGAGGGCCATCACGTTTTCTTCGCTGACGAGCCCCTGGAATGTCGGCATCAGGGGCTGATAGCCGTCAACGAGCTTCGCCTGCGGCCTGAGAATCGATTCGCGAACGTAGGCTTCATCGATCGCCACCGTCGCGCCGCCCGTGAGCCTTTCCGATGCACCGAACTTGTTGGCCAGTGACGGCCCGCGTCCCCGTCCATCGCTCAGGTGACACGTGTTGCACGCGAGGTCGCTGAAGAGCCGTTCACCACGCTGGGCCAATGAGCCGCCAGCGACGGTGCCGGTCAGCCACGCTTCGTACGCCGTGGGCTCCATGACGACCACTTTGCCGATCATTCCGGAATGATTCGTCCCGCAGTACTCAGCGCAGAAGATATGGTGCTCGCCGATGATGGTCGGCGTGAACCAGACGGTGCTGTAACGCCCGGGAATCGCATCGGCCTTCGTTCGAAACGCCGGGAAGAAGAGCGAGTGCAGCACGTCCTCCGACGTGAACGTGACCTTGACCGCGCGTCCTGCCGGAACGTGGAGCTCGTTGATCTCGTTCTGGCCATCGAGATGCTGGAACTTCCACATCCATCGCTTGCCGGTGGCGTAGATCTCGAGAGTCTGATCCGGCGGCCGATACAGATCGAAGAAGACGTGCGCGCTCCAGACGAAGATGACGATGGTAATGAGGAATGGAATGACCGACCACGCGAGCTCGAGCGGAATCGACCCGTGGATGCGGGCGCCCACCTTCAGCGGATCTTCGGTGCGGTACTTCGCTGCGAAGTAGATGACCACCACGGTGGTCAGGATGCCGAAGAACGCCGTTACCGCGAGGATGAAGAGGTACAACGCGTCGACATCTGCCGCGAGCGTTGACGCCTGTTGAGGAAACAGCGAAAGCCCAGAAAACATAGATGCTCAGGCGTGCCTTTCCGCGACGTGGCGTGTCTCGCGCCATCGCATCAGCACAACGAAACCCAGGATGAGACCAAACGTCAGCACCGCGCCCAGCCGCAGGATGTTCATGAACGCGGCGCCGTACTTTCCAGTCGAGGGGTCATAGTGGAAGCAGTACAGCAACAGCTCCTCGACGACGGAGCCAAGGCGGCCCTGCCCGGAATCGACGAGCGCCAGCCGCAGGTCTTTCGGAGAGAACTCCACGCCGTAGAAGTAGCGGGAGAGCCGCCCATCAGGAGTGACCACAAGGACCCCGCTCACATGAGCGAACTGCTGTGATTCTTCATCCCACTTGTAAGTAAAGCCGGCGGCAGAAGCGACGCGCTGAATCTCTGGCTCGGTCCCGGTGAGGAAGTGCCATCCGTCGCCGGTTTCCGGCACCGCCCAGTGCTGCAGATGCGCACGCTTCTTCGCGTTAGCCGCTTCTGGTGTATCGCGATGATCGAAGCTGACGAGGACGACGTCGAACTCCTTGCCAGCCGTGAAGGGCACCACCTTCAGCGCGGAGGAAATTCCGTTCATGACGAGCGGGCAAAGCATCGGGCACTGGAAGTACACGAAGGCCAGCACCACCGGCTTCTTGCCGAAGTACTCACCGAGTGCAACGTCGCGACCGCTCTCGTCCTTGAACTTCGCATCGAGAGGAAGCTGCTCGCCCAGCCGCTGCTTGAACGTCACCTCTTGAATCTTCGGGGGCACGTTCGACGCGACGATGCCTCCGGTGAACCCCATCGAGCCGGGCATTCCGGGCTGTTGCTGTGCGCTGATCTCTGTAATGGAAAATGCAAAGGTCAAAATGCAAAGCAACACCACAACGCGCACACCGCGCGTCGAGTGCGTTTGCATCTTGCCTTTTGCATTTTGAATTACAGGTTTCATTGCCCTATTGCCTTCTTCTTTCCATCTGACGACCCGCGCTCGCATCCGTGGGGATGAGCGCCGAGCCCTCGTTCTGCGCGCCGGTCGCATCGGCCGGTCTCGACGGCAGCCCGCGCTCGAGCGTCAGGCGCATCGCCTCTGCGATCGGAATACGCACCGTGCCCGCACCCTTGTCCACCCAGCTGTAACCGTCGAGGGCTGCGGTCTCCTGCTGATGGAAGTCGTAGATCTCGTTCGCCGGCTTGGCCTGCAGCCGCGGACCGGCAGGCAGTCGCGCACCCTGTTCACTGGCGAGCGGGAACTCGGCTGGGCCTGTTCTCTCCCGCAGATCCACGAACAGCACGAACATGAACCACACCAGGATGTGCACGACGACTGCGGACGCCGCGAGCCACAGCGCGAACTGCACGATCATCGACACGTTCGCGTCGGTGTGCTCGTGCTCGGAGCCCCCTGGAGGATTGAGATATTCGTCGTCTGCCGACGCGTGAGCGGCGTGAGGATCGTGGGCCATCAGTGGCCGCCTCCCGCGGTTTCGAGTGATTCACGCAAGTAGGGATCGCCTGCGGCCAGCAGCGGACGCTGACGGAGCTCGCCAAAGAACATCCACAACCAAAGCCCGCCGATGGCGAGCGGCGCGGCGATGTCGAGCCAGTGAACGAAAAAGTGGCTCGCGTGCTCCCCGGCGAGGAGGTGCAGGTTCCCGCCGCTCGAATCGAACTCGGGCGACACCAGCATGAAGATGTCGGCAAAGCGCACGAACAGAACCCAGAGCGCGATGATGACGAGCCGATGCGGCGTGCGCTTCAGATTGCGCGACAACAGGAGGAACCACGGCACGAAGAAGTGGAACAGCACCAGGAAGACGGCCAGGTACTGCCAGCCATGGCTGGTGCGCGTGATCATGTATGGAATTTCTTCCACCAGGTTCGCCGCGAACGTCAGCAGGTACTGAGAGAAGTTGAAGTACGCCCACAGCATGACGAAGGCGAACATCAGCTTGCCCAGGTCGTGGAAGTGGTGCGGCTTGAGCACACCGGACATCGGCTCGCGCGTGAACAGAAACGTCGAGATGATGATCGTGAACGCGAGCGCCGCGAGACCCTGGCCTCCCATCATCAGGAACCCGAAGATCGTCGAGTACCAATGCGGGTTGAGCGACATGATCCAGTCGATTCCCGCGAACGTCACGGCCAGAGCATAGAAGACCAACCCGGCACCACTGAGCCGCTGGATGCGTGTATTGACCGCGACGTCACCGGCGTCCTGCTGACGCGACCACTTGTTGAGCAGCGTCGCGATGCCCCACCACCCCGCGAAGTAGATCACCGCGCGCACGACGAAGAAGGGCGTGTTCAGGTACGCGGACTTGTGGCGCAGCACCTCGTCGGCGGCGACGTGATCGGGATGCGACCACGGATAGAGCGTCGTGATGCCGAGGATGACGGGCACGAAGAGCAACGCGAGGAGCGGCAGCGTGCGGCTGGCTGCTTCAAAGATTCGCCGGAACACACCCCAGACGCCGCCCGACAGGTGCTGAATCATCATGAGCGCCAGCGAGCCAAGGGCGATCCCGAGGAACAGCAGGTACGCCACGAGCCAGGCGCGGAAGAAGTGGTCGCGATCGACGAGGAGCCCGATGCCGCACCCGACGAGGCCGATGACGCCGGCGATCAGCGCCTTCGATCGGACTCGATCGATGTCGGCAACTGGCGGCGAGTACGTCGTATCCACGTTCACTGGTTCTCCTGGGCGGGACGATCGAGATCCGAGCGGCGGTCGGCCGGCACATCGGCGACCGTGGCGTTCATACTGAGCTGCAGCGCCCTGATGTAAGCGGCGATTGCCCAGCGATCCGCCACCGGCACCTGCGCCGCGTAGTCCTGCATCGCGCCGAAGCCGTTCGTCATCACATCGAAGAAGTAGCCCGCCGGTGCCTCGCGCAATCGCTGCTCACCGTACGAAGGCGGCTGCCGGAACCCGCGCTGCACGATCATCCCGTTGCCTACGCCGGTGCGACCGTGACAGGGCGAGCAAAACACGTTGTAACGCTCCTGCCCGCGCGCCATGACGTCTGCGGTCACCGCCATCGGAAACGTGTTGGCGAGCTGGCCGGACATCTTGCCCGTGTTGAGCAGTTCGTCCTCGCGCAGGTATCCGCGCGGAACGGTGTTGGCGACGAGCGTGCGCGACGAAGCACCGTTGTCGAAGAAGCTGCTTGCCTCGAGCGCTTCGTAGCGCGGTGCGTCGTGCATGTCCTGTCGGCACGCGACCGCGACGCACGCGAGTGCGATCACGAGCGTGCACTTCGCGTAACTCCTAACGCCCAAGGTCCAACTCCCAAGCATCGACGTCCCCCGAAGCTTAAGGCGCAACTTCGGACACTCCCACTGGATGGAGCCCTTCGAGAAACTTCCACGTCGCATGACGCTCGAATCGCGGGTCCGTCGTCTCGATGACGAGGAAGAAGCGATCGGTCGAGGCGCGCCCGAACGCGTCGACGTTGAAGACCGGGTGATACGGCTGCGGCAGCTTGTTCAGCGCCCACATGCCGATGAAGCACGTCAACGCCGCGCCAAGCACCGTCGTCTCGAAGGTGACCGGAATGAACTGCGGCCAGCTATTGAGCGGACGGTCGCCGATATTCATCGGGTAAGCGATCACAGAGACCCAGTACTCGAGGCTGAACCCTCCGAGACCACCCAAGATGCCGCCGATCAGAACAAGCAGCGGCAGTCGCGTCCGCTTGAGGTCGAGCGCTTCGTTCAGCTCTTCAATCGGGATGGGCGAGTAGGCGTCCATCTTCCGATAGCCGGCGAGGCGCGCCTTCGTTGCGGCGTCGACGAGCGCGTTCGCGTTTTCGAACTCGGCCATCAGGCCGTGGAGCGTTGGTTCGGTGGTGGCGTGCGACATCACATCACCCGTGGTGTTCCGGCTTCAGCTTGGCTTCCGGCACGATCGTGCGCATCTCGAAGATGGCGATCGCCGGCAGGAAGCGGATGAAGAGGAAGAAGAGCGCCAGGAACAAGCCGATCGTGCCGGCGAACATGCCGAAGTCCCATCGCGTCGGCGCATACATGTCCCACGACGAAGGCAGGAAGTCGCGGTGCAGGCTGGTGACGATGATGATGAAGCGCTCGAGCCACATGCCCACGTTGACGAACAGCGAGAGGATGAACAGGAACGGGATGTTGTCGCGGACGCTGCGGAACCAGAACAACTGGATCATCACCGCGTTGATAGCGATGAGCGACCAATAGAAGACCGCATACGGACCAGTCATGCGGTTGTACATCATGTAGCTTTCGTACGGGTTGCTGCTGTACCACGCGAAGAACACTTCGTTCGCGTAGCCATACGCCACGATCATCCCGGTCACCAGCATGACCTTCGTCATGTTGTGGATGTGGCGCATCGTGATGAAGTCTTCGAGGTGATAGAACTTCCGCAGCGGAATCGCCAGCGTCATCACCATCGCGAAGCCGGAGTAGATGGCGCCTGCGACGAAGTAGGGCGGGAAGATCGTCGCGTGCCACCCTGGCAGCACCGAGACCGCGAAGTCGAAGCTCACGACCGAGTGAACGGAGAGCACGAGGGGCGTCGAGATACCTGCAAGGAGCAGATACGCTGTCTCGTATCGCTGCCAGTGCTTGGCCGAGCCGCGCCAGCCGAGCGCGAGCATGCCGTAAATCTTCCGCGCGAAGGGCGACTTGGCGCGGTCGCGCAGCGTCGCCATGTCAGGCACCAGACCGGTGAACCAGAAGAGCGCCGAGACCGTGCCGTAAGTCGAGACGGCGAACACGTCCCAGATCAGCGGGCTGCGGAACTGCGGCCAGATCCCCATCGAGTTCGGGTACGGGAACAACCAGTAGATCGCCAGCCACGGACGGCCGGTGTGAAGCAGCGGGAACATCGCCGCGCACGCAACGGCGAAGAGCGTCATCGCTTCGGCGAACCGGTTGATCGATGTGCGCCACTGCTGGCGGAACAGCAGCAGAATCGCCGAGATCAGCGTGCCGGCGTGGCCGATACCGATCCACCAGACGAAGTTGATGATGTCGAACGCCCAGCCGACGGGAACGTTGTTGCCCCAGATGCCGATGCCCTTCATCAGCAGGTTGCCGATGGTCAGATTCAGGACCATCAGCAGGATGAACGCGATGAAGAACCCCAGGAACCAGCCGATCGGCGTCCGCTTCGAGAGGACGACGTGACCGATCGTCTCGGTCACCGACTCAAAGGTGTGCCCCGGCTCGATAACGGCGGGCGTTCTGCTCAGCAGCGCCTTCGTCTCCGCCGAGACCGCGACCGATGCGTGCGACTTGTCCATCCCTAGTGTCCTTCCTCTTCCGCACCGAGTGGCCGGGTGGGTTCCAACTCGGTATTGGGGTTCCGCACGATGGCGAGGTACGTCGTCCGCGGTCGCGTGTTGAGCTCACCAAGCAGCGGGTAGTTCAACGTGCTCGCCTTCACCTTCGAGACCGCACTCTGCGGGTCGTTGATGTTGCCGAACACAATCGCTTCGGTCGGACAGGCTGACTGACACGCCGTCAGCACTTCACCATCGTGAATCTGTCGATCCTCGAGCTTGGACGTGACACGCGCGAGGTTGATGCGCTGCACGCAGTAGGTGCACTTCTCCATCACACCGCGGCTGCGCACGGTGACGTCAGGATTGCGCGCCAGCTTGAAGCTGGAGGTATCCCAATCCGAGTAGAGGAGGAAGTTGAAGCGACGGACTTTGTACGGACAGTTGTTCGAGCAGTACCGTGTGCCGACGCAGCGGTTGTAGACCATGTCGTTCAGGCCTTCATCGCTATGCGTCGTTGCGGCAACCGGGCACACCACTTCGCACGGCGCCGACTCGCACTGCTGGCACGGCATCGGCTGGTGATAGGTATCCGGGTTATCGAGGTTGCCGCTGTAGTACCGATCGATGCGCAGCCAGTGCATCTCGCGACCGTTCGCGACCTGCGACTTGCCGACGACGGGCACGTTGTTCTCGGCCTGGCAAGCGACCACGCAGCTGTTGCAGCCGGTGCAGACGTTCTGATCGATCGCCATGCCCCAGGCGTAGCCTTCGTACTTGCGCTCCTCGAACATCGAGAGACCGACGAGCGGCTGATGTTCCTGCTTCGCCGCAAAGTTCGGCTCCTGCTGGAACTGCTCTGCGGTTGCGACGCGCACGAGGTTGCGGCCTTCGAGCGACCAGTGATCCTGCGTCGAGACGAGCTCGTAGTTGTCGCCCGTCTTCGTCACCTGGACGCCGCTGAGGAAGTCGGGTGCTGCGGTGCTGCGCAGCGAGTTGATGCCGAACCCGATGCCGGTTCCGATTCGTCCCGCTCGCTCGCGGCCGTATCCGAGATGAAGCGTGATCACGTCAGCGGCATGGCCGGGCGCGATCCACACGGGTATGCGAAGGGTGTTCGTTCCCTGCTTCACTTCCACGACATCGCCGCTTATGAGGTTCAGTCGATCGGCCGTGCCGGGAGACAGGAGGGCTCCGTTATCCCACGTCAGTTTCGTCAGCCACTTCGGCAGCTCCTGAAGCCAACCGTTGTTGACGAAGCGACCGTCATAGACGCTGGGATCAGGCCGGAACACGACTTCGATGCCTGCGGGAACTGCTGCCGGCGCCGAGCCTGCTGCACCACCCTGCAGCGTCACCGTCTTCGCCGCGAATGCCGTGTTCGGAATCACACCGTCATGCAGCCAGCGTCGCCAATCGCGATCGAACGGCGAGAGCGGCGTTGCGCCAGGCAGCGGCGCGAGCGCCTGCGCGCCCGATGGCGGTGCGGCAGGAGCCGGCTGCGGAGTTGTCGACGCGCCGGTCTGACCACTCCAATGCGAGCGCACGATGTCGTAGCCGGATCGCACACCGGCGGCGCTGAGCGTGGACACCACTTCGTGAATCGAGCGGCCGTTGTAGAGCGGCGCGATCAGCGGCTGAACGATCGACGCCGTTCCGTCGTGCCCGCGGACGTCGCTCCACATCTCGAGGAAGTGCGTCTCAGGAATGTGCCAGTGGCAGATCGCTGCGGTCTCGTCGTGGAACTGGCTGAGACTCGCGCGCAGCGGAACCTTGTCCATCGCCTCCGCGAACTTCAAGTCAGAAGGCGCGGTGTAGACAGGATTGCCGCCAAGAATGAGAAGCAGGCTCACCGTGCCGGCATTCATCTCGCCGACAAGCTCGCTCAGCGCAGTGCGCTGATTCGCCGGATGCGTTTCAACCGGCTGCGTGTAGACGACGGTGCTGCCGACGTTGCCGAGCGCATCGTTCATCGCATGCGCGAGGGCATGGACCGCAGGCGGCTGGCCCTCACCCGCGATGACCACGCTCCGGCCGCGAGCATTCTGCAGATCCTTGACGAGCGGACCGAGCCACTCCTGAGCGGACTCGGGTGCCGAGGCACCGGCCGCACCGGCGACTCCCACCTGCGCCGCCACCGCGCTCGCAAACGCGCCAATGTCGGCCGCGCGGAGCAGCAGTCGGTGATCGGCTTTCGTGCCGGTGTTCGACGGGGAGCTCTCGACTGAATACAGGCGATTGCGCTGTGCACGATCGCCTTCGAGCTTCCGCCGCATGGCGTAGGCGCGCGAGTGTGTCAGCGCACCATTGCCCGTACAGAGAAAATCGGCGTCGAGGGCGAGGATGACATCGGCCTTGTCGAGCGAGTACTTCGCATCGACGTATTCACCGAACGCGAGGCGGCTGCCTTCGCGGACGTTGTGGCGGCCGAAGGGCTCCCACTGCACCCACTTCGCTTTCGGGAACCGGCCCATGAACTCGTCGATCTGGGCGCCGAGTGTCGGCGACGCCACGGTTTCGCTCAGCACGCGGATGCCTGCGCCTTGCGACCCTTCCTGGGCAACTAAAACCTGACGAATTGCGGCGGCAAACGCCTCGAATGGGCGGATTTCGCCCAGATGCGTCAGCACCTGCGAGCGGTCGGGATCGTACAGACCGAGGATGGCCGCCTGCGCGAAGAGATCGGTCGCACCCAGGCTGGACGGATGGTCAGGGTTCCCTTCGATCTTCGTCGGGCGGCCCTCGTGGCTTTCAACGAGAAGCCCCACGCCCGAGCCCGCGAACGGCATCGCCGTCGCGAAGAAGAGCGGCTTGCCCGGGATCATCTCTTCGGGCTGCCTGACATAGGGAACGATGTCCTCGGATGGCTGGCGGGTACAGGCGCTGACGCCGGCCAGGGCCATCGAAGCCCCCATGAGCTTCAGGAACCCGCGGCGGCCGACCGGGTCGAGCCATTCCGAGGCGTTCTGCGGGAACTCGCGGTGCAGAAACTCCTTGAATTCAGGGGTTCCAGCGACTTCCTCGAGACTGCGCCAGTAGGTGCGGCCTCGCGTGCCGTGGAGCTTCGCGCGAAGAGCCTGAATATCGTTCGAATCGTTCATGTGCAGGTCACCGGTGGCACGTGGAGCAGCTGGTGTTGCCCTTGATCCCGTACTCCTTCACGAGCATTGGACCCTGCACCGACTGCGGGACGGCCGGGCGGTAGTTCATCGTGAACACCTCGCTTCGTGGCCGCACGTACTTCTCGGGGTTGCGGTGGCAGTCGAGGCACCACTCCATCTGAAGCGACTGCACCTGCCGCATAAGGGGCATCTGATCGACGCGCCCGTGGCAGGTCTCGCATCCCATTCCCTTTTTCACGTGGATGCTGTGATTGAAATAAACGAAGTCCGGCAGGTCGTGCACACGTACCCAGTGCAACGGCTTATCGTCGCGGAAGCTGGCGCGCACCGGCTCGAGAATCGGCGCGTTCGACCAGATCTGCGAGTGACAATTCATACACGTCTTCGTCGGCGGTATGCCCGCGAACGAGGACGTCTCCACCGATGTATGACAGTACCGGCAGTCGATACCGTCATCCAGCACGTGGTGGATGTGACTGAATTGAACGGGTTGCTCGACGTACTCGTTGGCGCGGGTCACATAGGACGAGCGCCCAAGCAGCATGGCCAACAGGATGAGACCTGCGACCAGCATGAGCGCGCCGGCGAGACTGAGCTTGGAAAGGGTATTGGCGCTGCGATGGAAGATCTGCGGCATCTTTCGATGGGGTGACTGACGGGCGGCGTCCCTACGGAGCCAGTCCCGATTTGTACCACAATTGTGAAAAAAGGATCAAGCGCCCGAGGGGCCCCGGGCGCCCCAATATCTGACGCGCGATTCTATGCTCAAATGGATCTCACATCCACGGGCTCCGCCAATTTTCCAGTCCGCCCCGGTATACAATCCGCGCGACGGCCGCAACTCAATGAGCGACAGGAAGTACCGCCAACGAGGCTACCAGGACGAATCACGCGACCGGGCACCGCGCCCTGCCACGCCGCGACCCGCGCCGGAACCGGGTGCCCCGGCTGGTGCGCGCCGGATCTCGCAGGACGGTCCTAAAAACATCAATATGCCGGGGTTCCGCCAGGTGGTGCGCTGCGCCCAGTGCGGGCATCTGGCGGTGGATGACATCGGGCTCATCGATCGCTGTTCACGCTGCGGCACAGAACTGCACTCATGTGCACAGTGCGTGTCGTTCGATCCAGCCAGCCGATTCGAGTGCAGCCAACCGATTTCCGAGCGGGTTTCACCGAAGACCGCGCGCAATGGCTGCACGTTCTTCTCGCCGCGAACGACGGTCGAGCGCGAAACGACAACGCCGCGCAACAACGACGCGCGGAAGGCCTTCGACGACTTGTTCAAGTTCTAAATCACGTGAGCCTTCTCTCCGAACAGGATCAACGCATCGTCCGGGAGCATCTCGCGAAGATTCAGCAGCCGGTCACGCTGCTGCTGTTCACGCAGACCATTGGCGCCCCTGAGACCGCACTGATCGCGCGGCAGGTGCTCGACGAGCTCGCGAGCCTCAACGATCTCCTTCGAGTCGAGGAGGTCAACTTCGTCCTCGAGAAGGACCGGGCCGCACAGTACGGCATCGATCACATCCCGGCGATCGTGCTGCTGTCGAATGACGACGACACGAGGATGCGCTTTCTGGGCGCGCCCGCCGGCTATGAGTTCATGTCGTTGATCGAGGCCGTGATCCTCGCCGGAACGAACGACTCGCAGCTCGATCCAGAGAGTCGCGCGCTCATCGCGGCGAACGTCAGCGCGCCTGTCGACATTCAGGTCTTCGTCACACCGACTTGACCGCACTGCCCGCGAGCCGTGTCGCTCGCGCATCGGATGGCCCGCGAAAGCGCTCACATTCGCGCGACCTGCGTCGAAGCAACTGAGTTCATGGATCTCTCACGCAAGTTCCGCGTGACTGGTGTTCCCAAGACGATCGTCAACGAGTCGATCGAGATCCTGGGGGCGCTCCCGGAGGAGCTGTTCGTGCGAGGCGTGCTTGGATTGCCTGAACCGGACGCGCCGCCGGACGCTTAGTTCACTTGGTCTTCGCGGGCGCGGCGGCCGTTTCGATCGTCGCGGTCTTGACGAAATCGAGCATCGGGTACTCGGCCTGCAGGTATGCGTTGCCGTCGCGCATTATGCGACGCTGGTCGGGGACGTTCTGGCGACCGTACCCGCTATACAGGCGCTCGGCCACATCCATCCCGCTCACAACTTCACCAAACGGCGCAAAGCCGTCCGCGTCGAGATAGCTGTTGTCCTTGTAGTTGATGAAGATCATCGTGTAGCTGGAGTTCGGGCTCGACTCGCGAGTGAAGCTCACGAAGCCTCTCGTATTGCTCTTCTTCGCAGGCTCGTCCTTGAGATTGGCCGTTCTCCACGCCGACTGCACGGACGGATCGGCGTGTAAACCCCACTGCGCCATGAACCCGCTGAGCACGCGGAAGAATCGCGAGTCGTTGTAGAAGCCGTTCTTCACCAGGTTGTAGAAACGGTCGGCGGCGAGTGGTGCCCACTCTCGTTCGACGGCGATCACGAACACGCCCTGACTGGTGTCGAAGCGAGCTCTGTATTGATCAGGCGCGCGCTCGGTCAGCTGGCTCGGGTCTTTGAGCTTTTCGAGATTGATCTGCGCGTTCAGCGACGCGCTCACCGCGACCGCGACGAGTGTGCTAACTAAGATTGCGTTCACCAGAAGTCGCATCGTGTGCGTGAGCGAAGGTTGGCGGAGAGAGAGGGATTCGAACCCCCGGGCCCCTTTCAGAGCCAACGGTTTTCAAGACCGCCGCCTTAAACCACTCGGCCATCTCTCCGAGAGACTTAGTTTGCCTTGATCGCCGACTGCCCGTCCATGAATGGACGCAGCGCATCCGGTATCACCACTGATCCGTCGGCCTGCTGAAAATTCTCGAGCAGGGCAATGAGCGTGCGGCCCACCGCGAGGCCGGAGCCGTTCAGCGTGTGGACGAACTGCGCTTTGCCGGTGCCCTGGGGCCGGTATTTGATGTTGGCCCGGCGCGCCTGAAATGCCTCCGTATTGCTGCAGGACGAGATCTCGCGATACGTGTTCTGACCCGGCAGCCACACCTCGATGTCGTATGTCTTGGCCGATGCAAAGCCCATATCCCCGGTGCAGAGGAGCACGGTGCGATACGGAAGCTCGAGCCGCTTGAGCACCTCCTCTGCACTGTTGGTGAGGCGCTCGAGCTCGTTGTACGACTCACTCGGCTCGGTGAACGACAACAGCTCGACCTTGTCGAACTGGTGCTGACGAATCAGCCCGCGCACGTCCGCTCCGTACGAGCCGGCCTCGCTGCGAAAGCATGGCGTGTACGCGGTGTATCTGATCGGTAGCGTACGGTCCACGATCTCACCGCGATGCATGTTCGTCAGCGGGACTTCGGCAGTCGGCACCATGAACAGATCCCAGTCGCCCGCGATCTTGAACAGGTCCGCTTCGAACTTCGGTAGATTGCCCGTTCCGGTCAGCGAGGCGCTGTTCACCATGAACGGCGGCTCAACCTCGGTGTATCCGTGCTGCGTGGTGTGCAAGTGCAGCATGAAGTTGATCAGCGCGCGCGCGAGCCGTGCACCTGCACCGATCAACACCGAGAATCGGGCACCCGCGATCTTCGTGCCGCGCTCGAAGTCGATGATGCCGAGCGCGGGCCCGAGGTCCCAGTGCGGCTGCACATTGAAGTCGAATGTGCGCGGCGTTCC
>Ga0315912_10003104_pt1 | contig 16835 bp, 17 predicted proteins | sample VfabasoilMG_FD_204469 | JGI IMG/M metagenome (GOLD analysis project Ga0315912, IMG submission 204469) | Garden soil microbial communities collected in Santa Monica, California, United States - V. faba soil | ecosystem: Environmental > Terrestrial > Soil > Garden | place: USA: California... | reverse complement strand
TCGGCGAAGCTGCGCGGCAGTTTCACGTCGACGAGCTTCGCGCCGAGTTTCTCCAGTGCCGCCAGCGACGCGTCGTAGGCGGCGAGTACCTCGGCTTCGACGTGCGCGCGCTCGCTTGCCGGCAGGCGCGCCAGCACCAGTCCGGCCGCGCCGCGCTTGAGCGCCGGCATCGGATCGTCCGGCGCATGGCGCTGGGTGAGCGGATCGACCGGATCCGGGCCCTGCAGCAGGTTGTAGAGCAGCGCCGCGTCCTCGACACTGCGGCACATTGGTCCCGGCGTGTCGAGCGTGTGCGAGAGCGCGAGCACGCCGTGCACGCTGATGCGCCCGATGGTGGTTTTCAGGCCGGCGAGACCGCACCACGAGGCGGGAATGCGCACCGAGCCGCCGGTGTCGGTGCCGATGCCCCAGGGCGCGAGGCCCCCGGCGACTGCCACGCCGGTGCCGGAACTGGAGCCGCCCGGTCCGCGAAGCTCCTTCATGTCCCAGGGGTTCCACGGCGTGCCCATGTGCGTGTTGGTGCCGAAGCTGCCCATGGCGAATTCCACGCTGTGCGTCTTGCCCAGCACGATCATGCCGGCAGAGACGAGCTTGCGCGCGAGCGTCGCGGTGCGCGGCGAGACGCGCTTTTCCCAGACCTTCGAGCCGCCGGTGGTGACGCGGCCCTTCAGGTCGATGATGTCCTTCAGCGCCACCGGCACGCCATGGAACGGGCCGATGCGGTGGCCGGAGGCGATCGCCTCGTCCGCCGCATGCGCCGCGCGCAACGCTTCGTGGGCGTAGACGGCGACGAAGGCATGCAGCTTTTTGCCGTGGCGCTCGATGCGCGCGAGGCAGGCCTCGGTCAGCTTCGTGGACGTGAGCTCGCCGGCGGCCATCCCGGCTGCCAGTTCGTGCACGGGCTTGAATGCGAGTTCGTCGTGTGTCATTGGTATCAGGGCGCGGCGCGCTGCAGTTGAAAGACGGTAACAGGATCGCGGAAGCCGCGCAGCTGCGCGGGCCGCTCGGATTGGAAGCTGAAGTCCCGGTCGCCCGCGGCGGCATCGCGCACCGCCTGCGAAACGACGATGTTCTGGCGCGCGAGGCCGCACAGGCGCGCGGCGAGGTTGACGGTCTTGCCGATCACCGTGTAGTCGAGGTGGTCCTGCGAGCCGAGGTTGCCCACCATCGCGTATCCGAGGTGGATGCCCATGCCGAGTTCGATCGCGCCGGACTGTGCGCGCGCGCCCTCGAGGATGTCGAGCGCGCAGCGGCAGCAGTTGCGCGCCATGTCCTCGCCGTCGAAGACCGCCATGATGCCGTCGCCCGAATACTTGTCGACGTAGCCGCCGTGCCGGTAGACCAATTCCACCTGGGCCGCGAGGCGGGCGCTCAGGAGATCGAACACCGCTTCGGGCTCCAGCTCCTGGCTCATCTCGGTGAAGCCGCGCGCGTCCGAAAACAGGATGCAGACTTCCTGGCGGCGCGGCGCCGGCAGCTTGCCGGTGGCGGCAAAGGCGCGCGCCATCTGCTCGGTGCGCGGGGACACGTAGCGCTGCAGCGAGAGGTTGACCAGCCCGGCCTCGCGCAGGTAGGCGGCTTTCTGCAGCAGGTTGCCCAGGCGTTTCCTCAGCACCATCGCATGCAAGGGTTTCTGGATGAAATCGTCGGCGCCGGCCTCGAGGGCCCATTGCAGGACTTCGCGCTGGTCGATGGCGGTGACGAAGATGACTGGCGCGTCCTGGTAGCGCGGCATCGCGCGCAGCGCGCGGCACAATTCGATGCCGTTCATGTCGGGCAGCCGGATGTCGAGCAGGAAGGCGTCGATCGGCTGTTGTTCCGCCTGCTGCATCGCCTGCTCGCCGCTCTCGGCCTCGAAGACCGTCATTTCGCTGGTGGTCAGGATGTCGGCCGCGAGCACGCGGCTCACTGCGGTGTCGTCGACCACCAGCACGGTCCTGCCCTTGAGGACCTCATCCATGCAGGCGCCTCGAGTTGGCGTCGTCGCGGAACAGGATCGGTTTGGCCGCCGGCTGCCGTGCACTTTGCAGCGCGGCGGCGACCACGTGGTGATCGGGTGAGAGGCTGCATACGGGATCGGCGTTGGCGGCGTCGCCGGTGAGGAGGAACGCCTGGCAGCGGCAGCCGCCGAAATCCTTCGTTTTTTCCGGGCAGGAACGGCAGGGCTCCTTCATCCAGGCATCGCCGCGGTAGGCATTGAAGCCGGGCGAGTCGCGCCAGATCCAGCCCAGGTCGTGGTCGCGCACGTTGGGGAAGCTCAGGCCGGGCAGCCGGCGCGCTTCGTGGCAGGGCAGCGCCAGGCCATCGGCGGTGACCGTGAGGAACACCGCAGCCCAGCCGTTCATGCAGGCTTTCGGGCGTTCCTCGAAGTAGTCGGGCACGACGAAGAAAATGCGCATCTTGTCGCCCACCTTCCGGCGGAAACGGTTCGTGGCCTCCTCGGCGCGCGCAACCTGCTCGCGCGTCGGCAGCAGCTGGTCGCGGTTGACGTAGGCCCAGCCGTAATACTGCGTGTTGGCGAGTTCGACGTACTCCGCCTCCATGGCTTCGGCCATTTCCAGGATCTGCTCGACATGGTCGATGTTGTGCCGGTGCAGCACGCAATTGAGCACCATCGGGAAATCGTGCTGCTTGATCAGCTTCGCGACCTTGCGCTTGAGCTCGAAGGTGCGCGTGCTGGAGAGGAAATCGTTCAGCTCCCGCGTCGAGTCCTGGAACGAGAGCTGGATGTGGTCCAGCCCGCCTTCGCGGAACGCGGCGATGCGCTTTTCATTCAGGCCCACGCCGGAGGTGATCAGGTTGGAGTAGTAGCCGAGCTTGCGCGCCTCGGCGACCATGATCTCCAGGTCGTCGCGCACCAGCGGCTCGCCGCCGGAAAAACCCAGCTGCGCCGCGCCCAGCACGCGCGCCTCGCGCAGCACGCGCAGCCACTCCTCGGTGGACAATTCGGCGCCGTAGCTCGTGTAGTCGACCGGGTTGTAGCAGAACACGCAATGCAGCGGGCACTTGTAGGTGACTTCCGCCAGCAGCCAGAGCGGGCTACCCGGTGCGCCTGGCGCGGATCCAGCCTTTTGCATGTGCTTCCTCGAGGAACTGCACCACGTCGGCGCGCAAATCCGCGCCGGGGAACGCCTGCTGCAGCGCTTCGACGATCGCGCCGACGCTCGCCTTGCCGTCGACGCGCTGCATGATTTCGCCCGCGCTGCCGCCCAGCTTGATCATACCCTCAGGGAACAGCAGCACGTGCGCCTGCTGGGCCGGTTCCCACTGGAAGCGGAACTGGCGCGAGAGTTCCGGTACCGCGGCGTCATCCATGCTTGCGGCTGCCGATGCCGTAGCGAAGCTGCATCGCGTCGAGCATGCTCCAGAGCACGTCGAGCTTGAACTGCACGATGTCCAGCGCCCGTTCCTGCTGCGCGCGGGTCCTGAAGTAGTCCAGCGTCAGCGCGAGGCCGTGCTCGACGTCGCGCCGCGCCTCGGACAGGCGCTGGCGGAAGTAGCCGTAGCCCGCGGGCTCGATCCAGGGATAGTGCCGCGGCCAGCTGTCCAGTCGCTTGCGGTGGATCGCCGGCGCGAACAGTTCGGTGAGCGACGAGCACACCGCCTCCTGCCAGGGCGCGCGGCGCGCGAAATTGACGTAGGCGTCGGCCGCGAAGCGCACGCCCGGCAGCACGTGGTCGAGCGAAACAATGTCCCTGCGCTTCAGCCCGCAGGCTTCGCCCAGCCGCAGCCAGGCCTCGATGCCGCCTTCCTCGCCCTGCGCCCCGTCGTGGTCGAGGATGCGCTTGATCCACTCGCGGCGGTGCGCGCGGTCCGGCATGTTCGACAGCACCGCGGCGTCCTTCACCGGAATGCAGACCTGGTAATAGAAGCGGTTGTAGACCCAGCCGCGCACCTGTTCCTTCGTGCACTTGCCGCTGTTCATGGCGATGTGGAACGGATGGTGGATATGGTAGCCGCGCCCCTTGGCACGCAGGCGCGCCTCGAATTCCTTGCGGTTCCAGGCGCGGCGTTCCATTCAGAGGCGGATTTCCATGCCGTCGAACGCGACCTCGATCCCTGCGCGCTCCAGCGTGCGGCGCTCGGGCGAGTCCTCGTCGAGGATCGGATTGGTGTTGTTGATGTGGATGAGGATTTTCCGCTCCGCCTTGAGTGGCGCCAGCGCTTCCAGCATGCCGCCGGCGCCCGATTGCGGCAGGTGGCCGATGTCGCGCGCATGCTTCGACGATACGCCGAGGCGGATCATCTCGTCATCGGTCCAGAAGGTGCCGTCGACCAGCAGGCAATCGGCCTCGTCGAGGTAAGGCCCGAGGTGCGGCTCGATTTCGCCCAGGCCGGGCGCGTAGAACAGCACCTTGCCGTTGCGCGGGTCGCGGATGCGCAGGCCGATGTTGTCGCCTTCTCGCGGATCGTGACGGTGCGGCGAGTAGGGCGGCGCCTTGCTGCGCAAGGGCACTGCCGTGAACGACAGGCCTTCGGCGCCAAGCATGGAAAACGCGTTGCCCGCGTCAATCGGCAGCCGCTGCCAGCGCACGCCGCAGTAGTGTTCCAGTATCTTGAACAGCGGGTTTCCCGTGCTCAGGTCTTCCCGAACCGCGTCGGTGCAATAAATGTCCAGCGGCCGGCCTTCACGCAGCATCAGCAGCCCCGTGGTGTGGTCGATCTGCGCGTCCATCAGCAGGATCGAACGGATCGCCGTGTCGCGCACGCCGCGGCCGGGCTGGAGCGCGGGAAAGGCCTTGATCTGGGCGAGGAGGTCGGGCGAGGCATTGAACAGCACCCAGCCGGCGCCGTCCGTGTCGCCCGCGCTGAGCGCGATGGACGACTGGGTGCGGGCCTGCGCGCGCAGGCTGCCTTTGCGCAGGCCGTCGCAGTTGCGGCAATTGCAGTTCCACTGCGGAAACCCGCCACCCGCCGCGGAACCCAGGACTCTGATCCTCAATGCGCTCGACTCTCTTCAATGCGGCCGCACAAAAAACAAAAGCCCCTCGTCGGGGCTTTCATTCCAATCCGCTGGAATTCAGCGGGTCGCGATATACATCGTCACTTCGAAACCGAAACGGAATTCGGTGTACTCCGGCTTGCTCCACATAGCGTTCTCCAGAGGTTAGAGTGAGCCTGATGCCATCGTACCAAATCGCCGTGGGCGCCTCAACCCGAGGGCGCGCCCCATTGCTGCAGCGCACAGGCTAGCGATGCATCCGGATTTGGAACCCAGCCAGGCCGATTGGCTGGAAGTTGGCGGCGGGCATCGCGTTTACTACGAAGTCAGCGGCAATCCGGCGGGCTTTCCCGTCGTGTTCGTCCATGGCGGGCCTGGCAGCCGTACGCGACCGGCGCACCGCCGCTTTTTCGACCCGGACGCCTACCGGATCATCCTGTTCGACCAGCGCGGCTGCGGCAGGAGCACGCCGCCGGGCGAAACCCGCGACAACACCACCGCGCATCTGCTCGCCGATATCGAGTTGCTGCGACGGACATTGGGCGTGGATCGCTGGCTGTTATTCGGCGGCTCCTGGGGATCGACGCTCTGTCTGGCCTACGCCCTTGCCCATCCGGATCGCGTCGCCGGGATGGTGTTGCGCGGCATATTCCTCGCCAGCGACGCCGAGGTCGGGTCTTACCTGTCGGTCCTGCCCGGGGCTTGGGCCGATATCGCGGGCGGTCCGGCATCCGTTGTCGCGCATTTGCATGCGCTGGTGGGGCAGGGGGACCTGAAGGCCGCGCGGCGCTGGTGGGACTACGAGTTTCGCGTCATGTCCCTCGAAGATTCCGCGGCGGCGGGTTCCGCGCCGCCCGCCGAGGAGATGCTCGCGAGCGTCAGGGTCCACATGCATTACATGGCGCACCATTGTTTCCTGCAGCCCAACGAATTGCTCGATCAGTTGCCGGGATTGCGAGCGGGGCCGGTGATCATCGTGCAAGGGGCCCTGGACAGGGTGTGCCCTCCGGCAACCGCGCTGGCCGTTGCGCAGAGGCTGCCGGGCGCGCAATTGCGCATGGTCGCGGGCGGCGGACATTCCGCGCTGCAGCCCGTTATGGCCGAAATGCTATGTGCCGCGACCTCGCAAATGCACGCGCTGCTTACTTCAGGCGCGAAAAATAATGCGCGAGGGCCTTGAAGTCGGCTTCCGGGATGCCGTACAGGGCGGCCGTCATCAGGGTATCGCCGCCGGGGCGGCGGTTCTGCCGGTACTCGAGCATGACCTGCGCGAGAAACTCCTCGCGCTGGCCGGCCAGGCGCGGCATCTGCTCGCGGCCGGCGAAGGTCTTTTCGTGGCAGGACGCGCAACGGTTCTTCGATGCGATCTCCCTGCCCCTGTTGAATAGCTTCGGGTCTGTTTTTCCAACTGGAGGTTTGGGCTTGAGTTTCGAGTAGTGAACGGCCAAAGCAATGATCTCTTTATCCGAAACGCCTTTCAGCAATCCCCTCATCACGTCGTTGCCGCGCAGTCCTTCGCGTGTCATGACCAGATAGTTCTCCAGGAAGATCCTCGGTTGGCCGGCGAGGGAGGGCGTGCCGACGACCACGGAGTTGCCGTCGACGCCGTGGCACGCCGCGCAAGGAGCCGTGTTCTGGCCATGCGCGGTGGAAATAAAAAGGGCGGCGAGCAGAGCTCGTCGCCCTTTGCGGAGCAAAAGCACTATTTTTTCTTGGCGGGCGCTTCGTAGCTGATGCGGTAGATCGCGCCCAATTGCTCATCCGACACCAGCAGCGAGCCGTCCTTCAGCTGTGCGAGGTAGGCCGGCCGGCCCCAGAAGCTGTTGTCCTTCGGGTCCATGAAGCCGGTGGCGAACGGCGTGACTTTCGCGCCCTTGCCGTCGGGGCCCGCTTTCACGGCCACCACGTCGTAGCCGATCTTCTTGCTGCGGTTCCAGGAGCCCTTGCGCGCAATGAAGGCCACGCCCTGGTACTCCTTCGGGAACATGCTCCCGGTGTAGAAGTGGATGCCCATCACCGCAGTGTGCGGCCCCATCGTCGTCACGGGCAGCGTCACATCCTTGCAGGCGTCCTTCTTGCCCTTGGCGACATCCGGATCGACGACCTTGTTGGCGTGGCAGTACGGGTAGCCGAAGTTCTGGCCGGGTTTGGATAGACGGTTCAGCTCGTCCTCCGGGCCCTTGTCGCCCAGCCAGTCGCGGCCGTGGTCGGTGAACCACAGTTCGCCGGTTTTCGGGTGCCAGTCGAAACCCTGGGTGTTGCGCACGCCGACCGCAATCACTTCCTTGCCCGAGCCGTCGAGGTTGTAGCGGCGGATCTGCGCATACTCCTTTTCCGGCTCGCAGATGTTGCACGGCGCGCCGAACGGCACGTAAAGCTTCTTGTCGGCGCCCACGCGCACGTACTTCCAGTTGTGGTGCTGCTGGGGCGGCAGGTCGAAGGCCTTGGTCATGTCGACCGGCTGGCCCGACACGCCCTTGGCGGCGTTGTCGTAGCGCAGCACCTTGTCGATGGCGAACACGTAAAGCGCGCCGTTGGCGTAGACCGAGGTCGGCTGCGTGAGCTTCTCGGCCACCACCTTGACCGTGCGCTTGCCGCCTTCGTTGGTCACTTCATACACCCGGCCAATGCCGCGCGTGCCGACCCACATCTTGGTCTGGTCGTCGTTCATGGTCATGGCGCGCGCGCCGACCAGTCCGGAGGCCCAGATCTCCGCCTTGAAGCCCTTGGGCAGCTTCATCTTGCTGATCGGAATGTCGCTCTCGGGCGTCTCGGTCATCTTGCCGGGAACCGGCGCAAGCTTCGAGTCCGCCATTGCGGCCGGTTTGCCCTGGTGCCAGGCCGGCGGGGGTTTGGGCTTGTCCTGCGCAAACGCGCATTGCACGGACAACGCGAGCACGCTTGCAGCGGCCAGCGACAATGTGGTTTTTCTCATGGTGAATTCTCCCTGGTGAGGCGACGGAAATTACACCCAAGGGGAGGGCGCCGCAATGCGGCGCCGCACCATGCGACTTTCATTGTCTAATGCGCTCCACGGAGAACTTCATGATCAAACTGTTCAGCGCTTTGCTCTTGTTCGCGTTCATCAAGGACAACGGCATCAAGGTGGAATAGAAGAAGACGTCGCAGGTGGCGAACTGGCGCAATGCGTTGCCCGGATTGCAGGTGATCGGGCGGTACGAGGCCGCCTGGCTGCCGCGCGACTTGATGGCCGGACTGGCGCTGGCGGCAATGCTGGTGCCGGTCGGCATCGCCTACGCGGTGGCGTCCGGCCTTCCTGGCATCTACGGGCTGTACGCCACCATCGTTCCCTTGCTCGCGTACGCGCTGTTCGGTCCGAGCCGGATTCTCGTCCTGGGGCCGGACTCCTCGCTTGCCGCGCCGATTCTCGCGATCGTGCTGCCGCTCTCCGGCGGCGATCCGATGCGTGCGGTGGCGCTGGCCGGCATGATGGCGGTGGTGTCGGGCATGGTGTGCATTCTCCTGGGCGTGCTGCGCCTGGGCTTTGTCACTGAACTCCTGTCCAAGCCGATCCGCTACGGCTACATGAACGGCATCGCGCTGGCCGTGCTCATCAGCCAGTTGCCGAAGCTGTTCGGCTTTTCGGTCGACGAAGGCGGCCCGCTGCGCGACATTGCCCGCTTCGCCGCCGGCGTGCTCGGCGCGGATGCCAACTGGACGGCATTCGCGGTGGGTGGCGGTACGCTCGCGGTGATCCTCGCGCTCAAGCGCTTCGAGCGGGTGCCAGGCATCCTGATCGCCGTCGTGGGCGCCACTGCGGCGGTCGGTGCGCTCGGCCTGGACAAGGCCGGCGTCGCGGTACTCGGCACGCTGCCGCAGGGCCTGCCGTCGTTCGCATTGCCGGGGATTGCGCTTTCCGACCTTCGCGATGTGCTGATCGGCGGCTGCGCCGTGGCCATGGTGTCCTTCGCCGACACGAGCGTCCTGTCGCGCAGCTATGCCGCGAAGACGAACACGCGCGTCGATCCCAACCAGGAAATCATCGGCCTGGGCGCCGCGAACCTCGCGACCGGCCTGTTCCAGGGATTTCCCGTCAGCAGCAGCTCGTCGCGCACGCCGGTCGCGGAAGCCGCAGGCGCGAAAACGCAGCTCACGGGCGTGGTTGGGGCGCTGGCCGTTGCGCTGCTGCTGGTGCTGGGACCGAACGTGCTCGAGAACCTGCCGCAAAGCGCGCTCGCCGCCGTGGTGATCGCAGCCGCCATCGGATTGTTCGAGGTGCGCGACCTGCGCCGCATCTTCCGCATCCAGAACTGGGAGTTCTGGCTGTCCATGGCCTGCTTCGCGGGCGTGCTCGTGCTCGGCGTGATCCCGGGCATCGGGCTGGCGATCGTCTTTTCGGTCATCGAGTTCCTGTGGGACGGCTGGCGGCCGCACTACGCGGTGCTGGGGCGCGTCGACGGCGTCCCCGGCTACCACGACGTCAAGCGCTATCCGGATGCGCGGCGCGCGCCGGGCCTGGTGCTGTTCCGCTGGGACGCGCCGCTGTTCTTCGCCAACGCGGAACTGTTCCAGGAACGCGTGCTGGAGGCCGTGGCGCAATCCCCCGAGCCCGCGAAACGGGTCGTCGTGGCCGCCGAGCCGGTCACCAGCGTCGACGTCACTTCGGCGGACATCCTCATCGAGCTGCAGCGCGCGCTGCGCGCCGCCGGCATCGAGCTGCACTTCGCGGAAATGAAGGACCCGGTGAAGGACAAGCTCCGGCGCTTCGAGCTGTTCGACAGCTTCGGCGCGCAGAGCTTCCACCCGACGCTGGGCGCCGCGGTGCGCGACTACGTGGAAGCGCACGGCATCGATTGGACGCATTGACGTTCTGGCAAAGCTACGTGGACACGCTTCCGGCCGGGCATCCGCACCGGCACGCGCGGCCCGATGCGTTTGCGTTCGGCGATACGCCGGCGCTCGCCGATGAACTCGGCGCCCTGGTCAAGGCCGGGCGCAAGCGCGCAACTGCGAGCCTGCTTGTGGAATTCACGTCGCTGGGCGATCCGCTGCCGGCGGTCGGCGATGTCGGCCTCGTCCTCTCGGGCAGCGGCGTTCCCATGGCACTCGTCGAACTGACCGAGGTGCGCCATGTGCCGTTCCGGAACGTCGATGCCGCGTTCGCCGCCGACGAAGGCGAGGGGGACGGCACGCTCGCGAGCTGGCGGGCGGCGCACCTCGCGTACTTCGGCCGTGTCGCCGCACGCGCCGGCATTCTGTTCGACGAAACGACGACGGTGATTTGCCAGCGATTCCGCCTGGTCTGGGCTGGTGGGGATTCGATTGAACTGGTTGAACCTGACCCAACGTGGGCTGTGCAGTACGAATCCGAGGCGAAGGTCCTGCTGTCGATACTTCCGGCTGTCGATGGGATGCGCCTGGAGCATTTTGGCAGCACGGCGATTCCCGGACTCAGGGCCAAGCCGATTATCGACATCCTGGTGATCCATCCAGAGCCGGCGCTTTGGCCGGCCCTGGCAGGACCGCTGAACTCGCTTGGGTATGCGTACTGGTCTGAGAATCCACGCAAAGACCGGATGTTTTTCGTCAAAGGCATGCCGCCGTCCGGCGTTCGCCGCACGCATCATGTCCACGTACGCCTGCCGCGGGATGCCGAGGCGGAACTGGCGTTCCGCGACCTGCTGCGCGCCGATCCGGCGCTGGTCAGGCGTTACGAACTGCTGAAGCAGGAGCTGGCCGCGCGCTTTCCCAACGACCGCGACGCTTACACCGAGGGCAAGACGGAATTCGTCGCGAACGCGCTCGGTCAGTTGGCGAAACGGTAGGGTCCGCCTTTTTCCAGGGCCTTCTTGTATGCGGGTCGGGCGTGCAGGCCCCTGATCCAGGCGTCGAGGTTCGGAAACGCGGCGCGCTTGCCGTAGACCCCGGCGATTTCCGGGATGAAGCTCATCTGGATGTCGGCGCCCGTGAGGCTGTCGCCCACGAGGAAATTGCGGCCCTTGAGGTGGCCGTCGAGGTAGCCGAGATGGTTGGCGATCTCGCTTTCGATGCGCGGGTGCAGCGGCGCACCACCTTCGCCGAGCCTGGACACATAGAGGTTCAGCATCAGCGGCAGCATCGCGGAGCCTTCCGCGTAATGCAGCCACATCTGGTAGTCGTCGTAGGCGGGCGTCTTCGGGTCCGGCTGCAGGCGCCCGCCGCCATGGCGGCGGATGACGTAGTCGACGATCGCGCCGGACTCGAACACGGTCCTGCCCTGGTCGGTGATCACGGGCGATTTGCCGACCGGATGGATCGCGGCCAGTTCTGGTGGAGCGAGCCTGGTCGGTAAGCGGCGATAGTGCTTGATCTCGTAGGGCAGGCCGAGTTCCTCGAGCAGCCAGAGGATGCGCTGCGAGCGGGAATCGTTGAGGTGATGGACAGTGATCATTGGAACTCCTTCTCTTGCAGGGCGCGCCACATCAGCTTGCCCGATGCGGTGCGCGGCAAGGCATCGCTGAATTCAATCAGACGGGGAGCTTTGTAGGTTGCCATCTGCGTTTTTGACCATGAAAGAATTTCTTCTCCTGTAACTGAAGAAAATTCTTTTTTTAAAACAACCACAACCTTCACGGTCTCTCCCCGCCGCTCGTCGGGCGAGGCGATGATGCAGCATTCCTTGATCGCCGGGTGCCTGTACATCGCCGCCTCGACCTCGGCCGGCCAGACCTTCATGCCGGCCGCGTTGATCATGCGCTTCAGGCGGTCCGAGATGTAGAAGTAGCCGTCCTCGTCGACGCGGCCGAGGTCGCCGGTGCGGAAGAACCTGCCCTCGCGGCCCGCCACCTCGCACCAGGACTCGGCGTAGGCCCTTTCGTTCTTCCAGTAGCCCGTCAGCAGTTGCGGTCCGCGCACGACGATTTCGCCCTGGGTCTCGACGGGAAGAATTTGAAATGTTTCAGGGTCCACGATCAACGCCTCGGTATCGAAGGCGGGAATCCCGAGGCACTGCTTCTTCGGGTTCTGCGGCGGGTTGATGTGCGTCTGCGAGATGGTCTCGGTCAGGCCGTAGCCCTCGATGTAGCGCACGCCGCACAGCTCGAAGAGCTTTTGCGCGATCGCCTCCGGCATGGCCGCGCCGCCGCCGAAGATCCACTTCAGCGAGGAGACGTCGTGTTTCAGCGCTTCCGGGTGCGAGAGCAGGTCGACGACCATGGTGGGCACGTTGTCCCAGTGCGTGCAGCGGTGGCGTTCCACCAGGCGCGCAGCTTCCAGCGGATCCCAGCGCCGCTGGATCACCATCGTGCCGCCCGCCCACAGGGTCGCGAGGAAGCTGTGGACCAGGCCGGTGACGTGGAAGAACGGCGCGGTCGCCAGCGCCACGGCATTGGCGTCGATGTGCTTCCACGCGGCGGCGCCGACCACGTTGTGCAGGACGGATGCGTGCGTGTGCATGCAACCCTTCGGCTTGCCCGTGCTGCCGGAGGTGTACGGCATCATGCACAGGTCATCGGGTTTCGAGATTGAAGGTTTTGGTTTGCTCGGAACGATGTTCTTCAATAGAACGACATGATCCAAAGGCAAACCTGAAAATCGTGAATGCAGGTCGTCCTCCGTGATCGCTACCCGGGCGTCGCTGTCCTCGACGTAGTGCCGCAGCTCTTCGGTCAAATTCATCGGGCTGACCGGCACCACCACCGCGTCGGCGAGCAGGATCCCGAAACAGGCGATGACGAAGCCGTCGCCGTTCTGCATGTCGAGCAGCACCCGGTCGCCGCGCTTGACGCCGCAGGCCTGCTGCAGGTGGCCGGTCAGGTTTTCTATCTTTTCCTTTAGATCAGAATAACTAAGGACTTGATCTGCAAAAATCGCGGCAGGTTTACCGGGAAACTTCGCCGCCGAACGAAGGAACATCTCCTGCAGCGTGATGGCCGGTGCGCGCAGCGAGCGCGGCATGTCGGAAGGCCAGTGGCGGAAGTGAGCAGGTTCCATCGGCGCGAAGTATAGTAGCCCGTGCCTGAAGCGGCCGCGACGTTCGAGGATCACCTCGCCCGGGAGATCATCCACAGCGAGCGCACGCGCATGGCGATTCTCGCCGGGTTGCTGGCTGCGCTGATCGCGTTTTACGGCCTGGCTTACGCCCTGTCCCGCGATGACTACCTGCTCCGGTTCCTCACGCCTGCCGTGTTCCTCTACATCTTCGCGGTCATCGCCCTCCTGCTTTGCTACGAACTTGCGATCCGGCACCTGATCGGTGGCTGGCTGCATCGGAGAAAGGCGGTGCCAGGCGCACTCAGGTACCTGAACGCATTCGTCGAAACGAGCATTCCAAGCATCCTGATCTACCTTGTGGCGCGCGAAATCAATCCGCTGTACGTGCTGCAGAGTCCGCTGAGTATTCTCTACGCTGTCTTCATCGTGCTCTCTACGCTGCGGCTGGATTTCCGCTTGTCCGTTTTCACCGGCCTGGTTGCCGCGTTGGAGTACGTTGCCCTGTCGTTTGCCTACCTCGGCGGAGGCAGCGGCGCCGCGGCGGGCACGCCGCTGGGGGCGCCGCCGTTCTACGTCGCCAAGGGAGCGATACTGCTGCTCGCCGGGCTTGCCGCGGCTTTCGTCGCCCACCAGCTCAAACGCCGCGTCGGCAATGCCTATCGCTCGCTGCAGGAGCGCCAGCGCGTGCTGGATGCCTTCGGCCAGCAGGTCTCTCCGGCGATCGCCGAGGAACTTCTGAAGTCCGGTTCCGGCATCGCCAGCCGGCGCGCCAGTGTCTGCATGATGTTCATGGACATCCGCAATTTCACGCGGCTGGTCGGCAACTGGCCGCCCGAGCGCATCGTGGCGCTGCAGAACGCGGTGTTTTCCGAGGCCGTCGAGGTTGTCAACCGCAATCACGGCATCATCAACCAGTTCCTCGGCGACGGTTTCATGGCCAGCTTCGGCGCACCCACCTCGAGCGGCCGCGACTGCGCCAACGCGCTCGCCGCGGCGCGCGACATGGTGACGGCGGTGGGCGCGCTTGCCGCGGCCGGCCGGATTCCGCCCATCACCGTCGGCATCGGCCTGCATGCGGGCGAGGCGGTGACGGGCAACATCGGATCGGCGCAACGCCAGCAATATTCGATCACCGGCGACGTGGTGATCCTCGCTTCGCGCATCGAGCAGCTCAACAAGGAGTTCGGTTCACAGATCCTCGCCTCGCGCGAGGTGCTGGAGGGTGCCGGCGAGGCGCCGCTGCCGGGCGCCGCGCTCGGCCCCGTGAAGGTGAAGGGCCGCGAACAGCCGATAGAATTGTTTCGTCTTGCCTGAGGAGGCCGACGCATGATCGCAGTGATCTTCGAATTCACGCCCGCGCCCGGCCGCTTCCCGGACTACATGGCGCTGGTCGCCCAGCTCAAGCCCGAGCTGGACAAGGCCGAGGGTTTCATTTCGCTGGAGCGCTTCGAGAGCATTACGACACCGGGCAAGTACGTCTCGCTGCAGTTCTGGCGCGACGAGGCCTGCGTGGCGAAATGGCGCCAGCTGCAGAAGCACCGCGAAGCGCAGAAGCAGGGCCGCGGCGGCATCTTCGCGTCCTACCGGCTGCGCATCGCCGGCGTGATCCGCGACTACACGATGGACGCGCGCGCGCAGGCGCCCGCCGACAGCGTCGCCGTGCATGGCTGAGATTGTGGAACATGCTTTTCTTCTCAAAGAGGGCCTGTGGCGTTCCGAGGGGGAGTTTTTTGACGGCACCGGCAACCGCATCGCCGTGGCGGGCGAGGCCCAGTTCCGCCACTACCCGGACAAGTGGGTCTATGAGGGCGTGCTGCGCACCGCGGCGAACCCGCCGGTCGAGCACCGCACGGTCTACGAGATCCAGCCGCTCGCGGCGGGCGCATACGCCACCGCCTGGACGTCGAAAAGCGCGTCCCTCGGTACGCTGCACGGCCGCTTCCTGGTCGTCGGCGACGCGATACTCTCGGCCTACGAGTCGGCAACCGGCCGCTACCGCGGCCAGGACACGATCATCCGCCGCGACGACAAGCACTACAGCGCGCGCGGCGCGCTGCTGGACGGGGGCAAGATCCTGTCCGCCTGGAGCATCGAGTTGCGGCTATGACCGCGCCCAGGGCGATGCTTCCGGCCTGCGCGTACGTTGCCTCGGGCGAGCGCAGCTGGCGCTCGAGCGAGTTGACGCGCGGGCCCTGGCACCCCGATCACCAGCACGCCGGGCCGCCGATCGCGCTTGCCGCGCGGCAGATCGAGCGCGCCGCCGCCGTGCTCTCCTCCGGCGGCAAGGAAGTGGCGCGCTTCACCGCGCTCGCGCAGCGCGAGGCGGATCTGGCGATTCCCGAGGGCCTGCCGGGGCATCCGCTGCCGCAGGCGCCGCGGCCGCCGGATGCCTCGCCGCCTGCGAAATTCCCGTTCGGCCAGACGTTCACCGGCTATCCGGACCTGGTGGAATGCCGCGTCGCCGAAGGCGCCTTCTTCCGCGGCCCGAGCGCCATCTGGTTCCGCCTGCGCAGCCCGCTGATCGAGGGCGAAGCGCCCAGCCCGATCGAGCGCGTCGCGGTGGCCGCCGATTCGGGCGGAATCGCCGAAGCACGCATCTACGACGCCACCGGCCTGGTCGGCCGCTCCACGCAAAGCCTCGCCGTGCGCCGGCGCGAATAGGGCCGAATACATGTCCTGCGTGAAAGCACTTTCCGCGCGCACGCTCGTTGTTGCGTCATTGTTAGCGGCGGCATTCCAGGCGGGTGCACAGCCGGTCCGAACCGTCGGCCTGCTGGTGCCCAACCTGCTGCAGGCCCAGAACGAGTACCCCGTGTTTGTGGATACGTTGCGGCAACTCGGCTACCGGGACGGCGAGAACCTGCGTCTGGTGACCAAGGAAGCGGCCGGAAAGCTTGATCGCCTTCCCGCGCTCGCGCGCGAGCTCGTTGATGCCCGCGTGGAAGTGATCGTCGCCTTCAATACACCCGGGGCGCGTGCCGCAATCGACGCGACGCGGGTCGTTCCCATCGTCATGACGCTGGTGGGGGATCCGGTCGGCAGCGGCTTCGTCAGGAATCTTGCCAGGCCGGGCGGCAACGTCACTGGCGTGTCGAACATGGTCGGCGGGCTTGCGCCGAAACGCATGCAGATCCTGCGCGAGGCGATCCCCTCAGCGCAGCGCATTGCGGTGCTGTTCAATCCTGGGGACCCCGTTACAAAACCTCAGATCGGGGATCTGGAAGGGCTCCGAAAGAGCCAGAACATTGAATTCCGCATGTTCCCAGCGCGTAGACTTGAGGAGCTTGAGGAAACCTTCACGCAAATCATGGCGTGGAACGCCCATGCCGCCCTTTGGCTCCTCGGACAGCAGCAGCTGTTCCAGGCCACGACCATCGAACTGGCTGCACGGCACAAGCTTCCAGTCATGGTTGGCAACATTGGGGACGTGCGCGCAGGCGGGCTCATTTCCTATTCGAACAACTTTTCCGAGGTCTACCGGCGCACCGCGGCCCAGGTCGACCTCGTCCTGAAGGGCAAACGCCCCGGGGAATTGCCCGTCGAGCAGCCGACTAGATTCGAGCTGTCCGTCAATCTGAAGACCGCAAAAGCGCTCGGCCTGACGATTCCGCCGGCGCTGCTGCTGCGCGCCGACCACGTGATCGAGTGAAGAACCTGTCCCTGCCGCGCGAGCTCTCCGGCTACAGACGCGATGCGTCGGGCATGCCGAAAGGCTGCGCCGACTCGAATGCGCGCGCGGCGCGCAGCACGAGCGCGTCGGCGTAACGCGGGCCGACGATGTGCAGGCCGACCGGCAGTCCCTTCTTCGTCAGGCCGCAGGGCACGCTTGCCGCGGGCTGCTGCGTCAGGTTGAACGGATAGCTGAACGGCGACCAGTCGGTCCAGCGCTTTTCCCTGAGCAGGTTGGCGACTTCCTTGCCTGCGGCGAAGGCTGCGAGGGGCAGCGTGGGCGTGACCAGCA
>Ga0315912_10003103_pt1 | contig 16837 bp, 15 predicted proteins | sample VfabasoilMG_FD_204469 | JGI IMG/M metagenome (GOLD analysis project Ga0315912, IMG submission 204469) | Garden soil microbial communities collected in Santa Monica, California, United States - V. faba soil | ecosystem: Environmental > Terrestrial > Soil > Garden | place: USA: California... | reverse complement strand
TGCGCACGCTCATCTGGCGCGTGGCCAGGTAGTGCCGCACCCGCCGCGCAATTCCGCCGCCGCCCTGCAACGGCGCCGCGGCTTCGTCCCTGTGCACGAAGAACTCGATCAACAGCGCGTACGCCAATGACACGACACCGGCTTCGGTGGGGCTGAAGCGGCCGGTGTAGATGCCGCCAATCATGATGAAGGGCAGTAGGACTGCGAAGATGCCGCTCAGCGTCGCGCGCCGCACCACCGACAGGCTGAAGCCGTCGCGCGGGACCCCGCGGTTGATCCAGAACGAATAGGCCGCGAACATCAGCATCAGCAGCAGGCCCGGGCCGATGCCGGCCATGAACAGGTGCGCGATGTTGACGTCGGTCATGATGCCGAAAAGAATCAGCGGGATCGACGGCGGGATGATGATGCCCAGCGTGCCGGCCGATGCGATCGCGCCGACGGCGAAGCTCTGCGAGTAGCCCCTGGAGATCAATGCCGGATACATGATCGAGCCGATCGCCAGCATGGTCACGATCGACGAACCGTTGATCGCCGCAAAGGCGCCGCAGGCCAGCACGGCAGCCACCGCGAGCCCGCCCGGGATCGGTGCGGTGAAGGCCTGCATAAACTCCACCAGCCGGCGCGCGATCGAGCCGCGCGACATCACGTTGCCGGCCAGCATGAACAGCGGTATCGACAACAGCACTTCGCGGTCCACCGTGAACCAGAAGTCCTGGATCAGGTACACGACCTTGCTGTCGGCGACGAAGACATGCACGTAGACCGTCGCCACCGCCAGCACGAGCACGAGGCTCTGGCGCAGCACCAGCAAGCCCAGCACAACAGCAAGAAGACCGAACCAGACCATGCTCAGTGCTCCGCTTTCGGTGCGGGCCTCAGATCGGGCCAGGCAGCGAAGCAAAGATAGCGAAACGCCGAGGACAAGAACATCCACGGCAGGATGATCTGCAGCGGCCACACCAGGATCGTGATGCCCACACCACGGTCGCCGAGCTCGTACGAACTGCGCACGAAGTCGATCGCGTGGCTGCCGAGAAAGACGCAGATCGTTGCGGAGACCAAGTCGGCGACGCGCTCGATCACGGGTTCGGCCGCCCTCGGTAGCCAGCCGTCGGCAAAGCGCGGCCGCAAGTGGCCACTCTCTGCGGTCACCAACGCAAAGCCCACCAGGCCGGCGACTGCGGTCGCCCACACCGCCACGCGTTGCGCGCCGAACACGCCGTGGCCGAAGACCTCACGGCCCACCACATCGGCCATCAGCGCGATCACTGCGGCGGCAAAGGCCAGCGCGCAGATGGTCGCCTCCAGGTACCACAGTCCCTTCAGGACCGATCTCGTCGATTGCACCGCATCTCCTCGTTGCGTCCGCCAGGGCAATGCCTTGCAGGCCCATGCCATGGCGCGCTGCCGCGCGGCGCCCAGCGGGCCGCGCATCGATCAGGCGGCCAGGCACTCGGCCAGCCGCTGCCCGAGCATTACTTGCCGCCGCGCGCAGCGAACTCCTGCTTGCCTTTCTGGATCGCGGCCCACAGTTCCGCCGACGATGCGCCGAGTTCGGCGACAAACTTCGCCTGGTGGGGCTCGACCAGCCGAGCCCACGCGGCGCGCTGTTCGGGCGTGAGCTCGTGCACGAAGCCCCCCTTCGCCCTGAACTCCTCCATCTTCGGCTTTTCGGTGTCGGCGACCGCCCTGCGCACCCGTGCCACCTCGGGCCGAGCGTCGATGACCAGCTTCTGCTGCTCCGGCGTGAGCTTGTCCCACAGGGCTTTGTTGATCACGGTGGTGGAGCCCAGGTGCAGATGGCGCGTCATGACGAAGTGCGGTGCGCTTTGCGCTGCTGGGGTAGTGATGTAAATCAGGAAGGGCAGATCGGCCGCTTCGACCAGGCCGCTCTGCAGCCCGGAGATTAGCTCGGACACCGGTAGCTGCACTCCGTTGGTGTCGAGCGCACCCCAGAACATCTTCGATGCGGCCGAAGGCGACACGCGCACCTTCATGCCCTTGACATCGGCAGGCGTGAGGCAGGCCTTCTTGCAGAACACGTCGTTCCAGCCGACGTCTCCCAGGCCAACGATCACCAGACCCTTGGCCTCGAACAACTTCTTCATCACCGGCAGTGCATGGTTGTCGGTGACGAAGTCGCGTTCGGCTTCGCTCTTCCACAGGTAGGGCATGCTCAGCAGAGACATCTCGGGAATCATCACCGAGCTGGCGATGTTCGACAGCGCACCCATTTCGAGACGGCCGCGGACAAGCTGCGCGACGATTTCCTGCTCGTTGCCGATATAGAGCCGCTCGGCCTTGATGGCACCGTTCGATCCCTTGGTGATCTTGTCGGCCATCTCGTCTATGAAGCCGACGAGCACCGAGCCGGGCTGGGCCAGCGACGCGATCTTCCAGCTCATCTGCGCCAGCGCCGAAGCGCACGAAAGCACCAAGGTGGCCGCGGCGGCCAGTTTCATCAAGTCACTATGTTTCATCTCGTGTCTCCCGTTGATATGGTGGCTGCCTGCCCTTCGCATGAAGGCGCTGGCGTAGAACAGGAGGCTGCATGCAGCGGACGGCAGCCATCGAGCCCTCCCGGTCATGCTTGGTCGTGTGCGCCGGACGGGTGTCCAGCGGCATCACCAGTTCTCGCTCCACGGGCGAAGGTCGAGCTCATGTGTCCAGGCGGAGCGTTTCTGATGGTGAAGGTTGACGTAGTTCAGCGCGATGTCGTCGGGCTTTAGGATGCGGTCATCCGCGAGCCGCTGCTCCAGGTCCGGAACGTTCTCGCGGGCGAAGACACCTTCGATCGAGCCATCGCACACGACATGCGCGACATGGATATTCCTCTTGCCCAGTTCACGCGCCATCGACTGCGCAACCGAGCGCAATCCGCTCTTCGCCGCGGCGAAGGCCGTGAAGCCTTCCTTGCCCCGCAAGCTGGCCGTCGCGCCGGTGAATATGATGGTGCCGCGCTGGCGTGGCCCCATCACCCTGGCTGCCTCGCGGCCGGCCAGGAAACCGGCGAAGCAAGCCATTTCCCAAACCTTGTGGAAGATTCTGGTGGTGGTCTCCTCGACCGAGAAGCGCACGTTGGCGCCGATGTTGAACACCACGACCTCGAGCGGCCCGATGTCGCGCTCGATCTCGCGGAACAGCGCAGCCGTTTCTTCCTCGGAACGTGCATCGACGCCCCGGGCGTGCACGACACCGCCAAGCTTGCGGATACCTTGCGCGATGGCCTCGAGCTGGTCGAGATGCCGTGATCTGCGCGTGATGACGGTTTCGAAGCCGTCCAGCGCAAAGGCCTTGGCAATGGCAGCGCCGACGCCGTCACCGACACCGACCACGAGGCAAACCTTCTTCGTCTGGCTTTCCGACATGCTGCTCTCCTTGACGGGGTCTACGTCGCTGCGTGATGGATCGCGGCGATACCGCCACGTTGGCCGGACTGGCGCAAGAACTCCTCTTCGACGTCTCGCAGCCGGTCCTTGCCGAAGAAGAGTTCGCCGCCGACGAGGAAGGTCGGGCTGCCGAAGGCCCCCACCGACACCGCCGACTCGGTATTGGCGACCAGTCGCGACTTGACGTCATCGGTCTGGGCCAGCTCGAGCAACTTCTCGGCGGGCAATCCGGCATCGACCAGCGTCGAGCGAAACACGGCGGGGTCGTCCATCTTGCGTTCACGCTCCCACATGCAGGCGTAGACCTCGTCCACGTACTGTGCGAAAACGCCCGCGGCCTGGGCCGCCACCGCCCCGCGCATCAGCTGCAGAGTGTTGATCGGAAAGTGCGGATTGCTGCGGAATGACGTGATGCCGTGCCGGGCGACGAAGCGGCGTGTCTCCAGCTGCTCGTAGTCGAGCTTGTTTTTGATCGACGCGAAGGCCGTAAAGGGCGACTGGTTGCCCGTCATCTTGAAGATGCCGCCAAGAAGCACCGGCACGTAGTCGAAGACAGCGCCGCTGCGTGCCTCGACCGCCGGGAGAATCTTGTGGCAGAGAAACGCATTGGGGCTTCCGAAATCGAAGAAGAATTTGATCTTGTCCAAGTGACTCTCCCTTTTTTGCGATGTTTGACCGTTGGCGCCGAGGTGGCTTCAACTCAACAGCATGTTAGTGTTAAATTAGCACTTACACGATAGCACGCGGCTGCCCGGAGGCACAAGAGCTTTCGCCCACTTCTGACACGCTCCTCTTCTGTCGGGCATGCTGCACCGATCCTGGCATGACAGGGTGCCGATTCGACATCTGTATGCAACTCACCGCGCGCTCACAGCAGCACTACCTCGGCGCTCGGCGAGGCGCCATAGAGTTCGTCGACCAGGCTTGCCCGGCAAGCGAGCACGCCGCGCTGGTTTACGTAGCCCTTGTCCGTGGTTTCGCCGGCCCCTATGGAGGCCGCCGCACGCAGGATGCGAAAGGCCGCGACGCGGTGGGTCTTGCCGCCAGCCGCCCCGTTGAAGGCGCGCAGCCGTTCGCCCAGGCGTTCGGCAATCGCTGCATAGGCGGCGGGCCCGAGTGGTCCCTCGAGACCAGTGCCGACTTGCTGGCGCTGCGCAGGATGGACCCAGACCATCAGCCGTATGTCGTCCCGGTCGTGACCGGCAATGACCACGTCGGTCAGCATGGGTTGGCAGGCATCGAGCAGCGCCAGGCGAAGCTCGCCAGTGGCTACCCACGCTCCATTGCTCAGCTTGAAGTTTTCGCTCAGTCGGCCGGCAAAGCGCAGGCCGTCCTCGGGCCGGTCCGGGTTCACAAACTGCACCAGATCGCCGACGCGGTAGAAGCGCTCATCGTCGAATGCCGCGGACGTGAGGTCGGGCCGACGCAAGTAGCCCGGCATGACGTTCGGGCCCTTGACACGCACCTCGTAACGGTCTTCCACCGGCACGAGCTTGACGGTCAGTCCCGGAAATGGCAAACCGATCTCGCCGCCGCCGAGGCTCGGCCAATGAGTGGTCGAGATGCCTGGGCCGGTCTCGGTGGTGCCGTAGCCCGCGCCGAACGCGATCTGCGTGCCAAGCGTGCGCACGGCCAGCGCCTGCATGCGGGTCCACACCTCCTGCGGCAGGCTCGCGCCAGCGTAGAGCATGCGCCTGAGCCTGGAGAAGAAGGCCTCGCGCAATCCGTCGTCGGCCTCAAGCGCATCGGCGAGCATCTGCAGCGCAGATGGCACGCTGAGCAGCGAGGTCGGCCTGACCTGGCGGATATTGTCAAGTGTCTTGTGGAACTCGGTCGGCGTCGGCCGACCATCGTCGATATGGAGCGTGCCGCCCTCGCGCAACACGCCGTGAAGCGTGGCATTCCCCCCCACGGTGTGATGCCACGGCAACCAATCCAGCAGCACGGGCACTTGGTCGGAGGACACCACCAGGGCGCTGGCCTGAACGGCACTGCACAGCATGCCCTGGGTGTTGAGTACGCCCTTGGGCGAACCGGTCGAGCCGGAGGTGAAGAGCACCTTGGCCACCGTTTCGGCGCCGACCGCGCGCCGTGCTGCCGCGACGCCCGGGCCGACAAGCGTGTCGTACAGGTCGCCGATCGCGATCACGTCCGGCTCGCCTGCAATTGCGCTGATCCAGCGCGCCTGTGCCAGCAGGGCCACGCGCCGCGCACCTTCGTAGCGAGCGGCCTGCTGCGCGAAGACCAGTCCTGGCTGCAGCACTTCGGCAACTTCCGCCAGGCGGGGCCGCGCTGCCGCCAGCAGCGTGTAGTTGGGCGAGATCGGCGACACAGGGATGCCCACGAGCATGCCCGCGAAATTGAGCACGGCATGCTCCAGCGAAGCGCCTGAAAGAATCGCAATCGGCGTGTGTTCTCCAAGGCCCATGTCCAGCAGTGCCTGTGCGACGCCCTGGACGCGACGCCAGGCCTCGGCGTAGCTCAGCGTCTGCCACTCCCCGTCCGGCCCGCGCTGGGCCAGGAAGATGCGATCGGGCACTTTTGCTGCCCACTGCTCGAGGTAGTCGACGATGTTGCAGACCACTCCGGTCAGTTCCACCGGGGAGCGCAACAGCACGGTGCCGTCCGGCCGGCGCTGCACCACCACGTCTTTCGGCGCAAACCGGATGCCTTCCGGAACGACCGGCGCGACTGCGTCGGCCGCAGTACAGCACACGTGTTCGTGGCCGCTCGGCGATCTGCCGTCAGGGCCGGCTGCTGCGCGCATGAAGTGCCTCCACGTTGATGTCAAATTGGAACTGTCTTGCTTGACGGTACTAATGTTGCTTCCGACTAATCGTTCTGCCAACTAGAAGATTCACTATTGCATCTGCCGACACTTAAGTGTTAAATACGAACTAACATTGCACCAACTCGACAAAGGACCCTGCATGGACAACCTCATGAGAACCCGCATCACCGAGCTGTTCGGGATCCGACGACCCATCATTCAAGGCGGCATGCATTGCGTGGGTCATGCCGACCTGGCGGCCGCGGTGTCGAACGCCGGCGGTCTGGGCCTGATCACGTCATTGACCATGGGCACGCCCGAAAAACTGGCCGTTGAAATCCGCAAGTGCCGCGAGCTGACCGACAAGCCCTTTGGTGTGAACGTGACATTTCTGCCGGCAGTCGTGCCTCCTGACTACCCGGGCCTGATCAAGGCTATCGTCGACGGAGGCGTGCGCATCGTCGAGACGGCGGGCAACAACCCGGCCAAATGGATGCCGCTGTTCAAGGACGCCGGCATCAAGGTGATCCACAAGTGCACTTCGGTGCGGCACGCGCTGAAAGCTGAGTCGATCGGCGTGGACGCACTCAGCATCGACGGGTTTGAATGCGGCGGGCACCCGGGCGAGGACGACGTACCCAACATGATCCTGCTGCCGCTGGCCGCAGACGTACTGAAAGTGCCTTTCGTGGCCTCGGGCGGCATGGCCGATGGCCGCTCGTTGGTAGCGGCGCTGTCAATGGGGGCGGACGGCATGAACATGGGCACGCGCTTCGTCGCGACCGTCGAGGCGCCGGTGCACGACAACGTCAAGCAGGCCATCGTGGCCGCCAGCGAGCTGGACACCCGCTTGGTCATGCGGCCGCTGCGCAACACGGAGCGCGTGCTCAACAACGCTGGTGTGAAACGCTTGCTGCGCAAGGAGCGCGAGTTGGGTTCGAATATCCGCTTCGAGGACATCGCCGCCGAAGTCGCCGGTGTCTATCCGCGTGTCATGTACGGGGGCGAGATGGACGCCGGCGCGTGGAGCTGCGGCATGGTCGCCGGCCTGATTCACGACGTGCCGACCGTGGCGGAACTGATGGACCGCATCATGGCGCAGGCCGGGGAGATCATCCAGCAACGCCTGGCGTCGATGGTCGGCGCACGCAGCCGCCAACCTGCCGACCTGGTTGCGGCTTGACGCGACGCCCCTCATGGATCTTTCATTCACTCCCGAGGAAGAAGGCTTCCGCGCGCAGGTCTGCGCTTTTCTTCACAGTGAGTTGCCGCGCGGCATCGCAGCCAAGGTCAAAGCGGGTCAGCGCCTGGGCAAGGCCGAGATCGAACGCTGGCAAGCCATCCTGAGCCGGCGCGGCTGGCTGGCGCCGCACTGGCCGGTGGCTTATGGGGGTGCGGGCTGGTCGGTGGTGCAGCGCTTCATCTTCGAGGAGGAAACGTCGCTCGCACATGCTCCGAGCCCGATCCCCTTCGGGCTGAACATGCTGGCCCCGGTGCTGATCAAGTACGGCCGCGAAGACCAGAAACAGCACTGGCTGGGCCGCATGCTGCGCGGCGAGGATTGGTGGTGCCAGGGCTATTCCGAGCCGGGCGCAGGCTCAGACCTGGCCAACATCAAGACCACTGCCGTACGCGATGGCGACCACTACGTCATCAACGGCCAGAAGACCTGGACCACGCTCGGCCAGCACGCGAACATGATGTTCTGCCTGGTGCGCACCGAACGTTCGGCCAAGCGCCAGCAAGGCATCTCCTTCGTGCTCGTCGACCTGCAGGCACCGGGCGTCGAAGTGCGCCCGATCATCACACTGGATGGAGACCACGAGGTCAACGAAGTCTTCTTCACCGACGTTCGCACGCCCACAACTCATCTGGTGGGCGAGGAAAACCAGGGCTGGACCTACGCCAAGTATCTGCTGACCTACGAGCGCACGTCGATGGCGGGCGTAGGGGCGTCGACCGCCTCGCTGGCCTGGCTGAAGGAGATCGCGCAGCGTGAGACCAAGCGCGGCCGGCCGCTCGCCGAAGACCCGCTGTTCGCCGCACGCATCGCGTGTGCCGAGATCGCGCTTTCGAATCTGCGCACCACCACTCTGCGTGTCGTGGCGGCGGCCGAGCGCGGCGAGGTTCCGGGCCCGGAAAGTTCGATGCTCAAGATCCGGGGTACTGAGATCCGTCAGGAGATCAGCGCGCTGGCGCGGCGTGCACTGGGACCCCATGCCAGGCCCTTCCTGCCCGAGTTGCTGGATGGCGACGGCGCGCAGCAGCCCATCGACAGGCTGCACGCGCCGGGTGTCACGCCCACCTACCTGAACCTGCGCAAGTTGACGATCTTCGGCGGCTCGAACGAGATTCAGCGCAACATCATCACCAAGACGACGCTACGACTCTGAGCATGGACCTTCAACATACCGAGATGCGCCGGATGCTGGCGGATAGCCTCAGACGCTTCTTCGCCGACCGCTACACCGCCGAGGTGCGCCGCCGCTGCGCCGCGCCTCCCGGGCACGACGCTGCGATTTGGAAGCAACTGGTCGAACTCGGCGCTGTGGGCGCGCTGTTTGGCGCCGAAGACGGCGGCTTCGGCGGAGCGGGCTTCGACATCATGGTCGTGTTCGAGGAACTCGGCGGCGGGCTGGTCGTCGAGCCCATGCTAGGCACGCTCATGGCCGGGCGTGCACTCAGCTCGGCAGGCCATGGCTTGCGGCACGCCGTCGTGGCCGGAGACACCCTGGTGGCCTTCGCGCATCAGGAGACGGGATCGTGCCACGAGTTGGCGCTGGTCGAGACCCGCGCGATGGCGGTCGACGGCGGTTGGTCTCTCGCCGGCACGAAAACCGTGGTCGCCGGCGCCGAAGCGGCCAGCCACGCGCTCGTCAGTGCGCGCACTCAGGGTGATGCCGCCGACCCGTCCGGTATCGCGCTGCTCCTGGTGCCGCTGGACGCCGCGGGCGTGGAGCGCCGGCCCTATCCGCTGATCGATGGTGGCCGCGCGGCCGAACTCGTGTTGCGCGAAGTGCGTGTCGGTGCCGATGCGGTGGTCGCTGCGGCCGGCGATGGCTTCGGCATCATCGAACACGCCACCGGCCTGGGCGTGCTGGCGCTGTGCGCCGAAGGCCTTGGTCTGATGGAATCGCTGAAGGCCTCCACGGTGGACTACCTGGGCACGCGAGTGCAGTTTGACGCGCCGATCGGCTCGAACCAGGCGCTGCAGCACCGCATGGTGGATCTGCTGATCGATATCGAACAGGCCCGATCGGCGGTCATCAATGCCGCCGCGGCGCTGGGCGGCGAACGCGCAACGCGCGAACGCGCGCTGTCGGCGGCCAAGTACACCATAGGCGTCAGCGGGATCCGCGTGGCCGAAGAGGCCATACAGATGCACGGCGGCATCGGCATGACGCAGGAGCTGCGGGTGGCCCAGTCGGCCAAGCGGCTGATCATGATCGACCATCAGCTCGGCGACTCCGACCACCACATCGAACGCTTCGTGGAGCTCGGCCGCATGGCGTAAGCCCGCACGCCCACGAAGGCTGCACGATCGGCCTTCCCTCCGCACTGCGTTGAGAATTGCCCCTGCCTGTCGCTGCGGGTCGCCGACGATGCGGGTGCACAAGCGTCTGGCGAGGCCGCGCTCCAGCTTGTCAGTGTGCGCCTCCTGAACCCGCCTAGCCAGCGCGAGGATGCGCGCGTCTGCTCGATCGTGATCGGGTGTTAAAATGGAATCCAGTATGGCCCGCACGCACTGGTACCGGTGGAGGGCAGGCTGTCTAAGTGCGTCGGTGTCGGGCCGCGTCCTTCATTTGCGGGAGAGCATCATGCAGTGGGGTGAGTTGGAGCAACAGCCATGCTCGGTGGCTCGAACGCTGTCGGTAATCGGCGATCGCTGGACCCTGTTGATTCTTCGCGACTGCTTCCTGAAGATACGCCGCTTCGACGATTTCCATGCGCGCCTGGGCATTGGCCGGCCTATCCTGGCGGATCGCCTGCAAAAGCTCGTCGACAGCTTCGTGCTGACGAAGATGGCCTACCAGACCCACCCGGTTCGCTACGAGTACCGACTGACGCAGAAGGGCCTCGATCTGTACCCGGTGATCATGTCGATCGTGCATTGGGGCGACATCCACATGGCCGGCAGGAAGGGGCGGCCGGTATTGCACCGGCATACTGCCTGCAACCATCAATTCGATCCAGTGCTTGCCTGTTCGAGTTGCGGTGAGGTGCTGAATCCGCGCGAGGTCGTGGTCGAACCCGGGCCCGGCGCGGGTGTGGCCTCTCACTTGCCGATCGATACCCCGAAGCCGCGCCGGGCGCCACGCGCCAGATCCGCGCAGACGACGCAGGGCTGAGCGGCCGTCTCTAGGCCCCATATCCGCGGGGCCCTGGAAGCGGCGGCGACCCGCCGCGCCCTGACCTGCAGCGGAGGCTGGGACCTGCTGGCACCGCCAAAGCGCTTCTGTCTGTGGGTCTCGCCGAAGCGCGTTTCTGGCCCTCGTGGGACTGACAAGGAAATATGGCGAGGCGACACCCGGCGGCTCCCGCCGTGCCGAGTCCCGAACTGGCAGATCGAGACGGCGTGGCTCCTCAGGCCCAGGCGCGCGTTACGTGGCGACCTGTTCGATCAGGTCGATCACCCGGCCGTCGCGATACTCGACGACGCCGATGATGCGAGCCTCGGCCTTTGGTTTGCTCACCGTCCCGGCCCGCGGCGAAAGCGCGTGCGCGCGTGTCCGCAGCTGCTCGATGCTCATCGTTTCGATCCCGGCGGCAAGGAGCCGGTCTCGTAGATCGCCGCGCCGAGGATGAACCGCCACGCCGGCTTCGGTGACGACGGCGTCGATCGTCTCGCCCGGGGTCGTGACGCAGCCTACCCGATCGACGATCTTCGGCCCGGCCGACGCCGCCAGACGGGTGGTCACCAAGGCCAGCTTCGCGCCTGCGGCGGTATCCGCATGGCCGCCCGAGCCGCCGAGGATGCCTCCGCTCGCGCCGGTCGTGACATTGACGTTGAAGTCCAGGTCGACCTCGGCCGCACCAAGCAGCATGGCGTCGAGCTGGTCGACCAGCGGGCCGCGACTGTGCGGATTGGCGTACAACGACGCCGACATCTTCTGGTGCCGCCGGTCGTTGCGGTACGACTGGACAGCCCTGAGGTCAAAACACTGCACGTCGAACAGCGTGCGGAACAGCCCAGCCTCGAGCATGTCGACCAGGTAGCCGGTGACACCGCCGGCGCCGAAGCTGCCGAGCACCTTGCGCTCGCTCATCAAGGCCTTCACGTACATCGACGCAGCGATCGACACGCCACCGGCGCCGGTCTGGAACGAGAAGCCGTCACACAGCAGTCCAGAGGCGGCGATCACCTGCGCCGCGGTGGCCGCGATCTGCAAGCCGACGGGATCGGTCGTCGGGCGCGTGCTGCCCGACAGGATGCCTTGCGGATCGCCGATCGAATCCACCGTTACGACAAAGTCGACCCGCTCCTGCGAGATATCGACCGGGCACAGCGGATGGGCCACCAGGTGATCGGTGACGGCGACCACGCGGTCGGCGTGCTGCACGTCAACCATCGCGTAGCCGAGCGGCCCGCAAGCCGTCGGTCCTTCCGCGCCGCTGAGGTTGCCCTGCCGATCGGCGGCGGGTGCGGCGACGAAAGCGACATCGATGTGCAGTTCGCCAGATTCGATGGCGCGTGCACGCCCGCCGTGCGTCTGCATCACGACGGGCGTGGCCAGCACGCCGTGCGACAACGCGTCGGCCACCGGTCCCGCGGCATAGGCCGTGTATAGCCGCGTGACGACACCGTTGCGCATGTGCTGGACTAGCGGCCCGTGCACCGGAAACAGCGAACTGGCGGCCACTCGGAGGTCGGTCAGCCCGCGTGCGGCAGCCACTTCGAGCACGCGGTTCAGCACTTGGTCTCCGTTGCGCAGGTGGTGATGGAAGGACAGGGTCGCGCCGCTGCAGATGCCGCAGGCATCGAAGGCGGCGTCGATGGTCCTCAGCAGCTTGTCGCGGCCCTGCACCGCGGGGCAGACACGGGTGGCCGCGATCGTCACCGTCTCCGGCGGCGCTTGCACCCCGGTGAACGGACGCACCGGCCCATAGCCCTCAATGTGGCTCGGCAGATCGCGCACCTTCATTGCCCGGCTCCCTTCGACGCACCGGCGCGATCGAGCGTCAGGCGCGCCCGAAGCACGACCGGCAAGTCGATCATGCGTCCGTCCAGCTGGACCGCCGCGCCGCCGGATGCTGCGTCGGCCGCCACCACACGATGCGCCCAGGCCATCTCCTCGCTACTCGGTGCGAACGTTTCGTGAACGACGGCGACCTGCCGGGGGTGGATGCACAGCTTGGCGCCGAAGCCGAAGCGCAGCGCGCGGTGCGTGTCGGCGCGCAACCGGTCCATGTCGTCGATCCGCACCGTCACGCCGTCGATCGCCGGCGCCAGCCGATGCCGACGCGTGACCATCGCCATCGCGAAGCGCAGCGGTGTCAACTCGGACTCATCGTCGTCGCAGGCGATGCCGGTGTCGGTCATGAAATCGATGTGACCCAGCACCAGCCGCAACACCCCCGGTGCCGCGGCCAGCCTGGGCAGTGCCTCCAGCCCGGCCGCACTTTCGATCAACGGCAGGATCGGCGTGTCGGCGATCCGCGCCCGCACCTGCGCCAGGGATTCGACGGTTTCGACCTTCGGCAGCATCACGGCGGTCAGCCCCTCGAGTCTGCTCAGGCACGCCAGGTCTTCCTGCCCGGCGTCGTTGTCCAGCGCATTGGTGCGCACGAGCATTGCGACACCCAGCTCGCGCAGGTCCGGCCAGCGCTGAGCGAGGCTTGCTCGCGCAGCCGCCTTGTCCGACAAAGGCACACTGTCCTCGAGGTCGATGATCACGGCGTCGGCACCGCAGCGGGCGGCCGTCTCGAAGCGCTCGGGCCGATTGCCGGGGACGAAGAGCAGGCTGCGCGCCTTGGCGCAAGCCAGTTGTGGTGCGGCGTCCATGCAGTGCGCCTTCAGTCGACCGTCGCGCCGGACGCCTTGACGATGCGCGCCCAGCGGGCGATGTCATCGTTCAACAGCACGGCCAGTTGCGCCGACGTGGCCGACGTGGCGCTCGCGAGTTCGACCCCCTGCGCGGTCAGCTGCTGCTGGGTGGTCGCGTCGGCGAGCACCTTACTCATGGCCTGTGTCAACCTGGTGTCGATGTCGGCGGGGATGCCGCGCGGGGCGAACAGCCCGACCCACAGCGTGCCCGCAAAACCAGGCACCTTCTCGCCGATGGCCGGCACCTCGGGCAGCGCGGCCGAGCGTTTCGGCGAGCTGACGCCGAGCGCGACCAGGCGCCCGCTCTTCAGGTAACTCAGCGCGGACGGCAGGCTGGCAAAGGCGATCGGCACCTGCCCGCCGATGACATCGGTCATGGCCGGCGCGACACCCTTGTACGGGATGTGCTGCATGTCCAGGCCGGCCGAGCTGTTCAGCATCTCGCCGAGCAGGTGGTTCAGCGTGCCGTTGCCCGCGGAGGCGTACTGATACTGACCGGGTTTGGCCTTGACCGTCTTCAGGAAGTCGTCGAGCGACTTGGCGGGGAAGTTCGGATTGACCACCAGCACGTTGGGCACCGAGCCGACCAGCGCGATCGGCGAGAAGTCCTTCACCGGGTCAAAGCCCGGGTTCTTGTACAGCGCGGGGTTGATCGCCTGCGAACTGGAGATGGTCATCAGCAGCGTATAGCCGTCCTTCGACGCCTTCGCCGCTGCGACCGTGCCGATATTGCCGCCGGCACCGACCCGGTTTTCGACGACCACCGTGCCGCCGAGGACTTCCCCGAGCTTCTGGCCGACGATGCGGCCGACGACATCGTTGGTGCCTCCGGCGCTCTGAGGCACGATCAAGGTGATCGGTTTGGTCGGGAACTCGGCGGCATGGGTGCAGGCCAGAAAGGCCAGCAATGCAGCGCCGCTAGCGGCGCGCCAAAGGGTCTTGCGGTTCATCGATGGTCTCCTGGGTCAGTTGAGTGTCTGTGTTCGGTGATGATGGCCAGCAGCGGCTTTGCCGACAATCGGCGAGTTTGGAAGCGAGGCTTCCGCAAAACGAGAGGCTTGCATGCAGCTCAGCCTGACCGACCTGCGCCTGTTCATCGCCATTGCCGAACTGTCGAACCTGACCAAGGCCGCGCAGCGCTGCCACCTTTCGCTTCCAGCCGTCAGCCAGCGCGTGCAGGCCATCGAAGAGCAGGTGCGATGCCGCCTGCTCGAACGCGGCGCGCGCGGCGTGCGCTTGACACCGGCCGGCGATGCGTTCGCTCGGCATGCCAGGGTCATGCTGCTCGAGGCCGATTCGATGGCCGCCGCGCTCAGCGGATTCGCAGGCGGTCTACAGGGCCATGTGGCCGCGCTGGCGAATACAACAGCGGTCACCGAGATCATGCCGACGGTGCTGGCGGCATTCCTTGCCGAGCATCCGCAGGTCAGCGTCGATCTGCGCGAGCAGGGCAATACCGAGATCGTGCGCGCCGTGCGCGAGGGCCGCGCGGATGTCGGCGTCGTCGCCGGCGAACTCGACCTGAGCGGGCTCGAGTCCAGACACTTCGACACAGATCGGCTCATGCTCGTGACGGCGCGCACGCACGCCCTGGCACGACGCGCCAAGGTCGCCTTTGCCGAGGTGATCGACCAGCCGATGGTCGGCCTCTACGAAGGCAGCACGATCCAGGAATTCCTGGCATCGGTGGTCGAGGCATCGGGGCGACCGCCAGTGCGTCCACGCGCGCAGCTCAAGAGCTTCGACGCGGTCTGCCTGATGGCCGAAGCGGGGGTCGGCGTCGGCGTGGTACCCGCGTCGGTGGCACGCCGCCATGCGCAGCGATTGAAGATCAAGCTCATCCCGCTGTCGGACGCATGGGCGCTGCGCAAGCGCTTCGTCCTGACGCGCGAGTTGGCGGCGCGGCCCGGCTATCTGCGCGACCTGGTCGATGCGATCTGCGCGGCATCGCGGCCTGTGTCCCTGGTCCGCGCACGAAGGCGGTCATGATCGTCAGGCCTGCGCCCAGTATCGAGCGTCGATCGAGCGATCCGCCGCACCGGCCAGCAGTACGTGCGCAGCGAAGGCGTCCTGCGGTTCGTGTTCGTAGAAGACGACAGCAAGCATTTGGAGCTCGCGACGCACAGCAGCCGCCTAGGCCGCGAACCCGGGAGCGACCAGGGGACAGGTCGCCGATGTCGGCTTTACCGCCAGCATTTTGACCGTCCCACTGGCAGCTGAGGGTCGTTTGCCGGCCTACGCGAACAGCGGCTGACCGGCCCCACGATTCATGATTCATGAAACGGGCTCGCCAGAAAGCAGGCACTCGCCGCAGGCACCTTGCGCTGCATCAGCGACGGCGCTGGAGAACGGCAACGGTATGTGCCATGACACCCGATCCGGTGGCTTGGCTCGCTGAATCTCGTCATCAGAACTGACGATACGGGTGGCGTTCCTTCGCTGTACGGCAACCACGATCCAGGTTTGCGATCCCCGTCAGAATCAACGCGTGGCCCGCAAATCAGTACCTGCCCTCGACGCGCCGATGCCGGAGAAGGGCGCGGGACCGAGGTCACGGCCCTGGCAACGACATCGCCATCACGTCTACGTCATCGAACTGGCGGACCAGGTCTGGAACGAGCCTCGTTTTCGCGCAGCCAACCCGGAGTACCAGCTGGGCAAGCCCTTCGTCTACGTGGGCATGACAGGACTCGATCCCGACCTGCGTTTCGACAAGCGCAAGGCGGGAATCCAGGCGAATCAGTTCGTCTTCAAGTACGGACTGCGCCTGCTACCCGCGCTGTACGAGGTCTACAACCCGATGCCCTACGAGGCTGCCCGCGAGTTGGAGGTGGAACTGGCCATCGGTCTGCGCGAGGCCGGCTATGGTGTTTGGCAGGCCTGATGGCTGCCTGAAGGAGTGCGCGCGCCCCGGTGCCTACCGCAGCGACGCCAGTCGCGCTGATGCTTCCTTCTTGCCCATGGTCCTGAGCGCCGCAATGGCCGGCAGGTGCTTGGCCCGAGGATGCGCCTTGCCTTCCTCCCAGTTGTAGATCGACTGGCCGGAAGCGCCCACCAGCAATCCGACGTCCGCAGCCGACAGGCCTAGCCTGCGTCGTTGCGATGCCAAGCCCTTCGCGGTGAATCGAAGTTTCTGCGCAGGCTGCGCCTGCACTTCGATCGGCACCGCTTTCGCATGGGCCCTGCTCAAGTGGCGAAGCTTGAGTTCCAGTGCCTGTGCTCGCCGCTTCAGCGCGGCGATCTCGGTGCGGTGCGTGGCGATGGATTTCTTAAGGCCCTCGGTCTCGGCGCGCACTTCCTTGCGGGCCAGGCGAGAGATCTCGGTCTTCAGCAGGGCTGCGATGTTGCTCATGCCCGTCATTGTGCGGTGGGGCGCGCCCGACGCGTTCTGCAGGAGCCATCCGCATCGCGCACGAGCGACCGCGCCTAGAATGCGCAGCCCTTGCCCAGGGGCACCATCAACTCCTACATACAGACTCAATGGCAACTGCAAAGAAATCGATGACCAAGCCCGTAATCAAGAAGGCCGCTCCCGCGAAGAAGTCGGCCGCAACGCCCAGCAAGCCCGCCGCCGTCAAGCCCATCACCACGGCATTCAACAAGAGCAGCCTGATCCCTCACCTGGCCGAA
>Ga0315912_10003102_pt1 | contig 16844 bp, 15 predicted proteins | sample VfabasoilMG_FD_204469 | JGI IMG/M metagenome (GOLD analysis project Ga0315912, IMG submission 204469) | Garden soil microbial communities collected in Santa Monica, California, United States - V. faba soil | ecosystem: Environmental > Terrestrial > Soil > Garden | place: USA: California... | reverse complement strand
AGGCCGTGAGGTCCGATCGGATGAAGACGATCCCCAAGGTCCGTCCATCGTGCACAACGGGGCAGAAGGTCTCCAAGTACCCATCCCGATAGCGGGAACTCCCCAGGGGGGTCGGGAAACTTTCCAGGGACGCGTCGGCCGGATAACGGGCGAAGACCCCTCCCTCCTCGTCATAAAGACAGGCCGTCACGACCCGGCGGTCGGTCTTGAGCGCCGACAGCACCTCGGCCGCGTCCTTCTCGTTCTGGAAGGCCAACGCCGCCGTGGAGTTGGCGGCGAGGATCTGGGCGCGGGTCAGGTATCCCTGCACCATGCCCTTGCGTAGGGTGAGGACCTCGTAGACCAGGAAGGCCGTACAGGCCAAAAGCAGCACCGAGGCGCTGGTCACGAGCAGGGCCGCCATGAGCTTCTTACGGATCGGGAGGTCCCTCAGTCGCATGGTCAGTCCTTCCCCATTTCCACGATCTCGGCCACGCGAAGGACCCTGGAACTGATGGTCAGGTCGGCGTTCTTGGCCGCCCTCAGGTTGATCCGTAACCGGACCTTCCCCTTGTCCGTGAGGAAGCGGACGATACCTCCCCCTTGGGCGAAGCCCTCAAAATCCCCCACGGTCAGGATGCTCCGGCCCTTCAACCCTTCCAGGGCCTGGGCCAGGCGGCCCTTCTCGGACTGACCGATGAAGACGATCTGACAGTTCTTGATGTCCTGGACGTCGCCATAGCGGCGCACGACCATCGGATGGGTCCCTACCTTCTCCCCCTTCACCGTCTCATCCAGGAAGCGCCCGAAGGGGTCCTTGCCGAGGATGCCGATGACGAAAGGCTGATCGGCCTTGCCCAAGACGCGGGGGGGCCATGTGACGAATTGGGCCAAGTTGAAGAGGAAGGCGGCCTTGACCTGGTATTCCTTGGGGGTGGCGGCCTTTGCGTCCATAGGGGCCACGGCTGAGGCACCGAGGGCCGATAGGAACAGGCACAGACCCAGGACCCTTTTTGGGGGGGAAGGGATCAAAAGAGGCACGTCACTTTCCCATGAAAGCCCCGTTGGATCTCTTTGGGCTGTTCACCGCCAGAAATGACGTACTCGGGATGTTGGTCGTTCAGGAGGTTCTGTCCGACGAGCGAGAGCTCGAGCTCCTCCAAGGGACGCCAACCGAGACGCAGGTCCAACTCCACATAACCCGGGACCCGCCCGGGGGCGCCGTTATCGTTATAGATGAACGCGTCGACCCATCGCAGGGCCGCGTCCAATTCCATCCCCCCCGGCAGGTCCATCGAGGAACGCACGGAGACCCGGTTCTCGGGATCGGCCGTCTCATTCAAGGTATTGCTGAAGTCCGTCTCTCCTGGATCGACCCAGAGGTTCTCCAGCACTAAGCCATAACCGGCATGAAGCCTCCATCCTTCCACCACTTGGAGGTCCAGTCCGGCCTCGATCCCGTAGGTCTCGGCCTCGAGATCATTGGCGAAGGCCAGGAGGTCCGGGGGGCCCTGGGGGGTGACGCTCCGCAAGTTGTCGTACAGGTTGTAGAAAAAGGCGACGGAGGTGAAAAGGTCCCGGGACAGCTGGGCACGATAGCCCAATTCATAGGCGATCAAGGTCTCCGACCTGAACCCGGAGCTCCCCACCAGCAGGTTCTCGATCCCCAGCCCGATCAAGCCAGGGGTCGGCACTCGCTCGTCCCGATCGACCCGGGAAGGCGTCCGGACCGCGCGCGAGACCGCCGCCCAAAGGACCTGGTCATCGGACCATTCCCATTTCAATCGGGTGCTCGGCTCGAACTCGAACCCGGTGTAGTCGTTGTGCTCGATCTTGCTGCCGAGCGTGAAGAAAAGGTCCGGACCCAAGGCGATCTCATCCTGCAAGAACCCGCTGAAAAGATGATGGTCCAGGGTCGGAGGGAGGAAGGCCACCGAAGGGGCGTTCTGGACCACGTCATGCGTGAACCGATACCCCAGACCCCACACGAAATGATGGGCCTCGTCCCAATGGAAACGGTGATGGAAGTCCAGGTCGCAGGTGTCGAGGTCATCGACCAAGGTCCCAGCCGGCGCGAAGGCGTTGGCGGGCTTGGGAAGACGCAGGTGGGTCCGATCATAGTACGCTTGCAGGCTCATCTCGGATCCCGTCGAGAAGGAGCGCGACCACCTTCCCAGGATGTTCCCACCCTTGATCCGGGCCTTGTCCCCGTCATCCAGGTCCTCGTCACCGCTATAAACATCCCCTTGGAGGGTGAGGAGTTCCTCCGAGGAGGGTTCGGCGTCCACGCGGAACCCTCCTCGGCCCATGCTCCAAGCGTCGCTCGAGTCATCGCCGTTCGGACCGACCGTACGGTCCCTGAGGAACCCCTTGCCATAGACCCGGAAGTAAAGGTCGGAAGCCAGGGTCCCGCCCAAGCGGACCCCTCCGAACGCCCTCTGTTCCGAGCCGACCCCGCCCTGGAAGATCCCCCCTTGGGTCTCCTTGGCCCGTTTGCTCGTGACGTTGATGACCCCATTGACCGCGTTCGCGCCCCACATGGTGCCTCCCGGACCGCTAATGACCTCGATCCGGTCGAGGTCCTCCAAGAACTGGTCCTGGACATCCCAAAAGACCCCGGAAAAGAGCGGGGTGTAGACGCTGCGCCCATCGATCAATACCAGGAGCTTGTTACCGAAGTCCGAGTTGAACCCGCGTGAGCTGATGGCCCATCCGTAGGAGCTCTTCTGGGCGACATGCAGGTTGTCCGCCCATCGAAGGGCCTGAGGGATGGAGGAAGCCCCCGAGCGACGGACCTGTTCGCTCGTGATCACTTGGATCGCGGAAGGCGACGCCCAAAGCGGTTCCGCCTGCCTGGCCACGGAAGTGACATCCATGTCCATCAGCTCTTCGAGGCTCATTTTCTTGAAGGCGTCGGGACCCAAGGCGAGCGTTTGGGCGAGGACAGGGCCACTTCCGATGAGGACCGCCCAGGGAAGGAAGACGAGGAACCTGAGGGAAGAGCTGTTCTTGATAGGGGCCATAGAAAGATCCTTTCGGATTCGTTTCAGGCCAGGGGGCACCGAGGAGAAACGGAGTAGTGGTGAAGCAGGGCCTTATTTTACACCGGGCGGGGCCAGCATCTCACTTTTTTTGTCCGTTCGGGGAAGGCATAACTTATACGTCATATCATATGATGGGAACGGGGGCTCAGCGGAGGGCGCCGTCTTCCGTGGGAACGGCCAAAAGCGTGAAGGAATTGGCCCTTTCCCAAGAGGCCTTGAAGGAAGCCACCGGCATGGCCAGGGGTCCCTTGGCGGGGTCCAGGAGCGCCACCAACCCGTTCTGGGGGTCATAGCCGGAGACCAGTTGGTAGTGGTTCTCTTTCGCCCCTTCCGGGGAGAGCATCACGATGAGCGGTCGCCTCAGGTCGAGATGGTGGTAGAGGCCCTTGGCCTTCTTGTCCAAGGCGCCTTGGAAGATGGCCACATGGTACCCGGCTTGCTTGAAGGCCCCCTCCAAAGAGGCCCCCTTGATCCCCTGCTTCTCCGAGGCTTCCTTTTCCAGGTCCTTCAAGGCTGGGGCCGGGATGGGCTTGCCGTAATACTGGGTCAACATGCCAAGGACGGCCACACCGCAGAGATGGGGGTCCCCCTGGCGGACGAATCCCACATCCAGAAGGACGGCCCGATCGGAGAAAGTGCCTTTGGCCTGTTGCGGGACGGAAGCACAGCCCAGGGGCAGGCCCCCGAGGGCGATCAAGGCCAGGAACATCCCTTTAAAGTCTTGGTTTTTCAATCAAAAGCTCCTCTCAGGCTGGGGCGCGTCATGATATCGGGTTTTTCATCGTTGTCAAAGGAACCCCTTTTCCTTAAAATGCCCTGGAAGTTTTGCCAATCTCTACCTTGAAGGGGTTTCAAACATGAAAAAAGTCTCTTTGATCTTCGCGCTGGCCTTGGGTGTCGCCCTGATGACGTCCGGGATCGTTCGGGCGGGTTCTCCCTCTTCTTCTTATGAGCATATCGGTGGGGTCCTGACCTATGGCGGCATCCAGACCCCCTTCAGCGGCATCGGGCAATTCGTCATCACCGGCGTCGAGAACGGCTTCGGGAACGGCCTGTTCAAGTCCATGTTCGCGAACTTCGTCGGCGACAGCATGGGGAACAGCATGAACTCCGGCCTGAGCATGTACGGGGGAAAGATGAGCGCCCAGCCGAACGACCTGCGCAAGGAGTTCCTGACCATGGGCTCTCGCACCGGGAACAGCGACCTGTCCGAGCAAGCGGCCAGCGGTTCCGCCTCGACCTGGACCGCCGTGAGCGCCACCGAGACCCTCCAAATGGGTTCCGATGCCGCCTTGGCCCAAATGACGGGGTTCTAAGAGAACCAAGTCCTTCGTAGCCACGGACCCCGCCCCTTCCGGGGGGCGGGGTTTTTTTTTATCCATACCCCTTCCCCTCCCGGGATCACGCGGAAAGGACCTGAATTGCGTCATCCCCTATCGACCTTCCTCCTTTGGATGGCGATCCCATCCCTCCTCTGGGCCGCACCGACCCTGACCCGGGACCAAGAGGACCGGATCCACAATATCGTGCGGACCTGCCAGGAAGAGCGTCAAGCCCCCGGCATCGTGGTGGGAGTGGTCACCCAGGACGGACGATGGGTCCATGGGCGGGGTGTCGCCGCATTAGGCCTGGAAGAAGAACCCAATGGGGACACCCTTTATGAGATCGGTTCCCTCTCCAAGGTCTTCCTGGACCTGCTCCTGGAGCAGGAGGTGTTGGAAGGCAAGGTCCGGATGGAGGACCCCGTCGCCCAGTACCTCCCGGCGGACATGTCCCTTCCCAAGCTCCGCCGCAACCCCTTGATGAATTTCAAGAGCGACCGCAATCCCCCCACGCTTTCCCTTTGGCACTTGGCCACCCATACCTCCGGGTTCCCCACCATGCCGGCGAGCCAGGACATCCCCACTGGATGGGACCCAAAGAACCCTTCCTATGTGACCCTGGACATGGCCCGCGAGTATTTCCGCACCTTCTCCTTTTCCCGGGCCCCGGGCAACGAGTACGAATACTCCAATATCAACACAGGGCTGTTGGGCTACCTGCTTTCCTTGAAGGAAGGGATCGAACTGGACCGACTGCTCCAAGAGAAGGTCCTGGGTCCCCTCGGGATGAAGGACACCCTCATCGAGGTGGGCCCCGACCGCGCCCGGAAACTCGCACGGGGCTACGACTCTTCCGGGAAACCGGCCAACTACATCAACACCCCCATCCCCTTCTCGGGAGGGGGAAGCCTGAAGTCCACGGCCAACGACCTGCTCCGTTACATGGAGCAGAACCTCGGCCTCCTGGAGAGCCCCTTGCGTCGGGCCATGGACCGGGAACAGGAGCTCATCGAGCTCACCGGTGGCGGGCCGCCCCGCAGCATCTGCTACTTCCACTACCCCCAACCTTACGGCGACGTCCTTCTTATCCGCTCCCGGACACTGGGGTTCCGCTGTTGCATGGGCTTCATCCCCTCCCGCAAGATCGGGGTGGTGGTCCTCGGCAATTGCATGAGGTTCGACACGCCCCGCGTCTTCCGGGAGGTCCTGGAGACGGTGGTGGGCGGTAGGACGGTCGGGAAGGACGCCTTCCAACCCATGGATTAGGTCCGAGGGAGGGGTCCCTGGGACGCCCGATCCAGGGCCATCCGGCCTGGGCGATGACCTAGGGGTAACCACTGGTCGGACCTCCTTCCAAGCCTTAAGAATGCTCCAGGAGGCTCACCATGAAGACCACCGAACTCCGTTCCATCGAGAGGACCCTCCGGGGCCAAGACACTTCGGACGGGGCGGGAGTGAAGCTCAAACGTGTCATCGGCTCCCAGGAGATGAACCAACTGGACCCCTTCCTCCTGTTGGATGAGTTCAAGAACGATGACCCGAACGATTACGCGGCGGGTTTCCCGGACCACCCCCACCTGGGTTTCGAGACCATCACCTATATGCTGGCCGGTTCCTTCACCCATCGGGATTCCAAGGGGAACGAGGGACATTTGACCGCGGGGTCCGTGCAATGGATGACCGCGGGGAAAGGCATCATCCACAGTGAGATGCCGGAGCAGACCGATGGGCTCGCCTGGGGCTACCAGCTCTGGCTGAACCTACCGGCCAAGCTCAAGATGACGGACCCCAAGTATCAGGACATCCCTTCCGAAAAACTGCCCGTCGTGGAGAAGGAGGGGGCCAAAGTGAAGGTCTTAGCGGGGGGATGGGGCGGGGCGAAAAGTCCCGGCAAATCCTTCATCCCCTTCACTTACCTGGATGTGACCCTTTCTCCCGGCGCCTCCTTCGAGGCCGAGGCGCCTTCCGACCAGAACGCCTTGCTTTATGTGTTCGCGGGGAAGGCCAAGACCGGTTCCCCAGAGGGACCCACCTATATCAAAGAGGGATACCTGGGAACCTACGGACAGGGGGGGAAAGTCCGCGTGGAAGCCCCGGAAGGGGCCCGTTTCCTCTTCGCCTCGGCCCAAAAGTTGAATGAGCCCGTCGTCAGGGGTGGTCCCTTCGTCATGAACACGATGGGGGAGTTGAAGCAGGCCTTTTATGAGTACCAGACCGGGGTCCTAGGCCGCTGATCCAACGACCCCGGCCCTTGAACCGACCTATCCTCCCGACTAAAATCCTACCCAACAACCAGCCCAGCCCGGGAGAGGTCCATGAGCCCAACCGACTACACCATTCTTTTCGCGGAGGACAATCCCTCCATCCTGGCCCTCTATAAGAAGGCCTTCACGAAGGATGGGTTCAAGGTCATTGGCTGCGATAACGCGGCCCAGGCCATGGCCGAGCTCCAGGACGAGAAGGTCGACCTCTTGGTGACGGACCTGGCCATGCCGGCCGCCAACACCTTCGATCTTTTCCAGTTCTTGAAGGAAGAATTCCCCAAGTTGCCCGTCATCATCGTCTCTGGCAAATACCCCGATATGAAGACCGACTTCCTGGACAAGGGCTACAAGGTCCAGGCTTTCTTGCAAAAACCCGTGGAGCTTTCCAACCTGAAGGCCAAGGTGATGGAGATCTTGAAGATCGACCCCACCCTCAAGGCTTGAAGCCCCCCTCTTTCCCAGCCTTTCCCTTGCCCCAATAAAAAAAGGCCGAGGCGTTCCCGCCCCGGCCTTTTTCTTCCGGACGCCTTAGTTGTCGGTCTTCTTCTCTTCCACGATCTTGATGACCACCCGGCGGTTATCGGCCCGTCCTGTCTCAGTGGCGTTATCGGCCACCGGCTCCTTGAAAGAGAGGCCCTCGGTCCTCAGGATGGACCCCCTTGGAACGCCCTGTTTCAGGAGGAACCGTTCCACCCACAAGGCCCGGTTCAGGGAAAGCCAACGGTTGTCGCCCCAGGAACCCACGTTGTCCGTGTGACCGGTGATGAGGAGCTTCTTCTTGGGGTCCTTCTTCAGGGTCTCGGCGATCTTGTCGAAGATGGCCAGGTCCTTGTCCCGGAAAGCGAACTTGTGGTTCGCGCTCTCGAAGCCGGAGATGACGGTCCCCTCGGCCTTGATCTCGACGGTGAGGATCGTGGGCTTGGACGAAGGCTTCCCGTCGCCGTCCAACCCGAAACGGAACCCCGCCAAGAGGGGAACGTCCGTTCCCGTGGCGTTGTCCGCGAGGATCAGGTTGTACCGGCCCTCCAGGAAGAAATGGTCCCTCGGGGATAGCTTGAATTCCAGGCCGGCCCCGATGGCCCCGTCGAGGTAAAGGGGGATGTTGGAAAGGGTGGGCGAGAAGAGCAGCTGAGTGTCCACACCCAAGGCCGCGGTCAGGTAAGGACGGACACCGTCCCCACCCAGTCTCCAACGAAGGGTGGGAAGGAGCCTCAGGTCGATGGTGGAGACGTCCCCCGCGATGTTCGTTCCGGAGAAGTTGAAGTTCTCCAAGGCGAATTCCAGGTCGAGGTCCTTCCCCAACCGGAAACCCAACCCCACTCGCCCGCCGAACCCCAGGTCATAGGCGCTCTGCCAAGCGTTCCCTGGAAGGTCCAAGCCCGCCCCGAGCACAAGGTAGGTCTTGGGCTCCTGGACCGGCGCCTCCCCGGAGGTCGGCGTCGACGCCTTTTTCGCGGGGGCCGCTCCCAAGGGAACGCTTCCCCCCCAAGCGACCAGGGCCATCGAGGCAATAAGGCATCGTCCGAGCTTCTTCAATTTCTTCTCCTTAGGATGTTTTGGGTGTCCTCAAGAAAACCGACACTTCAACCAGGCTGGCCACCGCCGTAGCAATACCAGGCCGCCCCCATCATCGCGGGCGCTCCGGCTTCCAGGCAGTTGGAGGTCAAGACCCCCGGGAAAAGACAATCACTGGTCCAGGAAGTCTCACCACCCTCGCCATAGATCGCCACTTCCGCTTGACCCTGTTGGTTCCCGATGGCGAGCCAATAGGTCCCGGGCTGGACGTAGATCTCGACCCCTTTTTCGCCGTAATAAAGGTTGAACCCTTCCCCGCAGTAGCCGGAGTGGTCGATGGGGTCGCTCTTGACGATGAGTTGGTAAGGCTTGCCACCGTTGTCGGTATAGAGCCCCAGGACCACCCAAACCCCCTCCGCAGGGGGCAAGGCCGAGGGACTGAGGGCCCCTTCCCGGAAGGACCCGGCGCAGACCTGGGCCATGACCGAATAGACATTGGCCCAGACGTCCAATTCAATGCGGGTGAAGGCCATGCTCCCGGCCGGGAGAGCCCGAGTGCCGTCCGATATGTCGATCCCATCCCAACCCTCCGGCTGGGTGCAGGTCGGGGTCCCGATCGGCTCGATGAATTGAGCGAAGGGGGAAGCCGGGTTATCGGTCGGGGAACAGGCGGTCATGAGCAAGGGAAGGCCCGCGGCTAGGAAAAGCAGGGCAGCCCATCCCTTCGCGTGGATCCTCTTCTTTTTCATGGCCGGTCCTTTCATGGATGGAACTAGGGAAACCAAGGAAAACGGTTTCCATGGGCCGAAAATATAGCGAACTTTAGCCCCCTCCACAAGTCCCAAACCCTCCGAAGCCCTGATTTCCTTCAGGGCCCTTCCTTCCCCCCTTAACCTTCCCTGGGATCCCCTCCCCATCTTTCCTTTGGGCTGGGTTTATCCCATAATTCGGCGGTCCTACCATGTCACACCGGAAGGGAAAAGCGATGGCCAAGAACGAAGAGATCGTCTCCATCCAGGGCGTCCATAAGGACTATCCCCTGGACAAGGTCGTCGTGAAGGCGCTCCAAGGGGTGGACTTGATCGTCCGCCAAGGCGACTTCCTCTCCATCGTGGGACCCTCCGGTTCCGGGAAGACCACCCTCCTCAACCTCATCGGTTGCGTGGATGTGGCCACCTCCGGCACGGTCCTCATCGACGGGCACGACACCAAGACCTTGAACGACCGGCAATTGACGGACCTACGCCTGAACACGCTCGGCTTCATCTTCCAGAGCTTCAACTTGGTGCCGGTGCTTTCCGTCTTCCAGAACGTGGAGTTCCCCCTGCTGCTGCAGCGCCGCTTCACCCAGGCCGAGAGGGCCAAGCGTGTGGACGGCCTCCTGGCCAAGGTCGGCCTCGACAAGCACTCCAAGCACCGCCCCAGTGAGCTCTCCGGCGGGCAACGCCAGAGGGTGGCCATCGCGCGGGCCCTGGTGTCCCGTCCCAAGATCGTGTTGGCCGATGAGCCCACCGCCAACCTGGATTCCGTGACGGGCGAGACCATCATCGACCTCATGAAGCACATGAACAAGGTGGAGAAGACCACCTTCATCTTCTCCACCCACGACGCCAAGGTCATGGGCCACGCCAACTCGGTGGTGCGCCTGGCCGACGGCAGGATCGACGGCCGCAAGACCAAGGCGGGGAAGCACGGATGAGCTGGGTCCTCCTTCTTCTCCAAACGTCCCTTCGCAACGTCCTCTCGAGCTTCCTGAACGTGGTGATCGGCCTCATCCTGCTGGTGGGCACCGCGGTCTTCGTGGTGGGCGGATCGCTCGTGGACAGCATGGACAAGGCCATGAGCCGCAGCATCATCGGTTCCATCGCCGGCCACGCCCAGGTCTATCAGGCCTCCTCCAAGGACTCCCCCTCCCTCTTCGAAGGCTGGCAGATCCCCGACCTGGACCCCATGCCGGACTTCTCCAAGGTGAAGGGGCCCTTGATGGCCCACCCCAACGTGGCGGCCGTGGTGCCAGAGGGCATCAACACCGCCATCGTGGTCTACGGCAACACCATCGACCAGGTCCTGGAGAAACTACGCAAGGCCTGCTCCCCCGGCACGCGCCAACCCCAGGAGAGGGTGGCCAGCCTCAAGTCGCACGTGCGCCAGATGGTCTCCGTGATCCAGTCCGACATGGCCAAGCTCGACAAGGTGGCCGCGAAGGGGGCCGTGGACCCCGGGAGCTACGCGGACCTGCGGCGCGCCTCGTCCCCCGCCTTCTGGGACGGTTTCGAGGCCGACCCCTTCTCCCACCTGGAGTTCCTCGAGAACAAGATCGCCTACCTGGTGCCGGACTCGGACCAGATCTTCCTCTCTTATGTGGGCACCGATCTGGACGCCTTCTCCCAGTCCTTCGACCGCATGCAGGTGGTGGACGGGCAAGCCGTTCCCAAGGGCCAAAGGGGGATGCTGCTCTCCAAGTACGTCTACGAGGACCAGTTCAAGCTCAAGGCGGCCCGCCGCCTGGACCTTCTTTATGAGGGCCTGACCACCAAGGGCAAGACCCTGGCCAAGGACCCCGTCCTCCAGGACCTGGTCAAGCAGAACAAGCTGCAGACCCGGGAGATCGTCCTGCAGTTGGACCCCCTCTCCACGAAGAAGGCCGTGGCGATCCTGCAGGGGACCCTCTCCTCGAAGGAGACCGACGTGGCGAAGCTGCTTTCCCTCTTCTTCGACACGGACGACTCCAACCTGGTGGCCCGTCATAAGGTCTTCTACGACCAACTGGCCCCCTTGCTCGAGCTTTACCGTGTGAAGCCGGGGGACTTCCTGACCATCAAGGCCTATACCAAGTCGGGGTTCGTCTCGGCCGTCAACGTGAAGGTCTATGGCACCTTCCAATTCAAGGGCCTGGAGAAATCCAGCGTGGCGGGGGCCGTGAGCTTGATGGACCTCTTCACCTTCCGGGACCTCTACGGCTACGTGACCCCGGAGAAGGTGGCCGAGACCAAGGCCCTCCAAAGGGCGGCAGGGGCCAAGTTCGTGTCCCGGGACGACGCGGAAGCCGCGTTGTTCGGCGGCTCCTCCTCGGTGCAGGAGACCAGCCAAAAGACCATCGACGCTTCGACCCTCCTTTCGGGCGGCAAGCTCCAAAGGGCCGACCTGGTCTCCCGCGTCTACAGCCGGGAAGAGATGGAGAAGGGGGTGGCCCTCGGGGCCGCCATCGTCCTGAAGGACCCCTCGAAACTCGAGGCGACCATGAAGGACCTACAGGACATCTGCGACAGGGAAAAGCTCGGCCTCAAGGTCATCGACTGGCAGAAGGCGGCGGGGAACCTGGGCCAGTTCGTCTTCGTGGCCAAGGGCATCCTTTACTTCGCCACCTTCATCATCTTCGTGGTGGCCCTGGTCATCATCAACAACGCCGTGGTCATGGCCACCCTCCAAAGGGTGAGGGAGATCGGGACGCTGCGGGCCATCGGGGCCAGGCGCCTCTTCGTGCTGGCCATGGTCTTGACGGAGACCATCGTGCTGGGCCTCGTCTTCGGCACCGGGGGCGCTTTTTTGGGCAGCGCCTTCACCCTCTGGCTCGGTTCCGCCGGCATCCCGGCCGGCAACGACTGGATGTACTTCTTCTTCTCCGGCCCCAGGCTCTTCCCCGCCTTGAGCGCGGGAAGCTTGATGGGGGCCTACCTCGTGGTCTTCCTGGTCACCTGCGCCTCGGCGCTCTATCCCGCCCTCATGGCCTCTCGGGTCGCCCCCGTGCGCGCCATGGCCTCGGAGGACTGACATGAAACAGCTCATCCTGATCGCCTTGCGCAACCTCATCAGCCACCGACGCCGCAGTCTCATGCTGGGCGGCGCCATCGCGGGGGTCACCGCGCTTTTGGTCTTCTTGGGTTGCCTCTCGTCAGGGGTGAGGAGGTCGATGTTGGAATCGGCCACCACGGTCGCCACCGGCCACCTGAACGTGGGCGGCTTCTACAAGGTCACGGCGGGCCAGAGCGCGCCGCTGGTCATCGACTACCCGAAGGTCCGTTCCATCATCGAAAAGACCCTCCCCGACGTCGCGTTCGTCGCTCCCCGGGGCCGCGGCTGGGCCAGGCTGGTCTCGGACGAAGGCAGCATGCAGACGGGGATCGCGGGGGTGGACCTGAAGAACGAGCCGATGCTCCCCAAGGTGCTCAAGATGCTCGAGGGGAACCTCCAGGACCTGGCCAAGCCCGGGCACGTGCTCATCTTCGCCAGCCAGGCCAAGAAGCTCAAGGTCAAGACCGGGGACAGCATGGTCTACTCCGTGCTCACGGACCGGGGGGTCAATAACACCGTGGACGTAAGGGTCTGCGGGGTGGCGGAAGACATGGGGCTCATGACCTCCTGGAACACCTTCCTGTCCCGGGAGACCTTGGCCCGCCTGGACCAGACCAATGACTCCGTGACGGGAGCCCTGCTCATCTATCTCAAGGACATGAAACGCATCCCTGAGGACATGGACCTGCTGCGCAAGGCCCTTACGGCCGAGGGGCATATCGTGATGGACCACTCCAACAAGGCCTTCTGGATGAAGATGCCAGAGGTCAACCGGGAGGAATGGACGGGCCAGAAGCTCGACATCACCACTTGGGAGGACGAGATCAGCTATGTGTCCTGGACCCTGCAGGCCATCGATGGGCTTTCCTTCCTCCTGACCTCGGTGCTGCTCATCATCATCGCGGTCGGGATCATGAACTCCCTTTGGATCGCCATCCGGGAGCGCACCCGGGAGATCGGCACCTTGCGGGCCATCGGTATGAGGCGTTGGCGGGTGATGGTGATGTTCGTCATCGAGACCTTTTGCCTGGGCGCTTTGGGCACCACCGCGGGGGCCTTCCTCGGCTGTCTGGTGGCGCTCGGGCTCAACGCCCTGGCCATCCCGGTCCCGGAGGGGGCCCAGTTCTTCACCATGTCCTCCACCCTGCAATTCTCCCTCGACCCGGGACGCATCCTGGGCGGGGCCGTCGTCATCACGTTGTGTTGCACCGCGGTCTCCTTGATCCCGTCCTTCAAGGCCGCGCGCATGAGGCCGGTGACGGCCATATCCCACGTTGGATGAGGTGATCCGATGGACCGAATGAAGAAGCTGTTGAGCGCCCTCCTCCTGGCGGCCCTCTCCCCCGCCCTCCTCTTGGCGGCCGGAAGCCTCACGAAGGAACAGATGGTCGACCTTCTCAAGGGCATCGACCAACGCGTGAAAAGCCCGGGCGACTACAAGTCGCTCGTCTATATCGAGCAACGCGAGAAGGACAAACCCGACGTGGCGCGCGAGGCCCTCGTTTATCGCCGCGACCTCGACCAAAAGCTCATGATCCTCTTCACCAAGCCCAAGACCGAGGCCGGGAAGGGCTACCTGCGCGTGGACCGGAACCTCTGGTACTACGACCCCACGGTCGGCAAGTGGGAACGCCGCACCGATCGGGAGCGCATCGCCGGGACCGACTCGCGCCGTCAGGACTTCGACCAATCGAACTTAGCGGGTGAGTACGACCCGGCCTTCATCGCCGAAGAGAAGCTCGGCAACTTCGCGGTCTGGCACCTGAAGTTGACCGGCAAACCCGGGCAGGACCTGGCCTATCCTTTGGTGGAGTTCTGGGTGGACCAGGCGACCGGCAACCACCTCAAGCGCCAAGATTTCGCCCTCTCGGGCAAGCTCATGCGCACCAGCTATAGCCCCAAGTGGCAGAAGGTCTACAGTGAGACCAAACAGGGGGAGGTCTGGTTCCCTCAGGAGATCCGCATCTTCGATGAGATCGACAAGGCCAACTCGACCCTGGTGCTCATCCAATCGGTGGACCTCCAGGCCCTGCCGGAGAACATCTTCACAAAGGCTTGGTTGGAGACCAAGAGCCGCTAGCCATGAGGACCCTTCCCCTTTTCCTGGCCCTCGCCCTATCGGTGGTCCCCCTTTTCGCGGCCGAAAGGGCCTCGGAAGCCGACCTCTTCGGCGGCACCCCGGCGGCTCCCGCCTCCACCCCCGCCACCCTGGACGAACAAGGGCTCGGTGGGGCCTCTCCCAAGGGCTTCGCGCCAGCCTCCGATGACCATCTCCAGATCGGGGGCAACCTCGCCATCCAAGGGGATGTTTTCCTGCGTCATGACGTCCCCCTGAAGGACAGCACGGCCTCCAACCCGAACCTCCTCTTCCTCTACGCGGACTCCAAGCTCGACAACGACGCCAGGGTCTTCGCCAAGCTCCGCCTCTTCCTGGACCCCACCGGGACCTCCGGCGGCGCCTCGGGGAACCTCTCCAACCCTTACGGGTCAGGGGCCGGGGCCAGCGACAACTTGAAGGTCTCCTTGCAGGAGCTCAAGCTCTCCGCCAATATCGACAAGAAGCTCTTCTTCACCTTCGGGCGCCAAAAGGTGAAGTACGGGGCCGCTAAGTTCTTCAACCCGACCGACTTCCTCAATTCCCAACCCCTGAATTTCTTCCTTCCCTCGGACGAGCGTCCTGGCGTGGATATGGTGAAGGCCCACCTGCCCTCCGGCACCGCCAACCTCTACGCGGTCGGGATGGTAGGGACCGCCGGCACCACCAACCCCAGCGGGGGCTATTTCCGTGGGGAGCTTGGCTACGATGGGATCGAAGGCTTCCTGGGAGCCGGTGAGATCGCCCTTTCCGGCATCTTGCCCCGCACCCAAGGGCCCCAGACCCTCTTCGACCTGGCCCGCATCGCCAAGGCCGGCTTCGACATCTCGCAGGAGTTGGGGGACCTGGACTTCTATTTCGAGGGGGCCGCTGGCCAAGCGGACAACGGCGATTGGAAGATGGCGGGCTCCCTCGGGGCTTCCTGGCAGGTCCGTTACGCGGACCGCTCCAGCAACACCATCTCCCTGCAGGGCGAGTATTTCAACGCGGGGCAGACCGCTGAGTTCGGGGTCCTGTCGGTCTTCCTGCCGGAACCAGGGGACCTCAAGGACGTGAGTTTCGTGGCCACCAGCCTCTTCAGCTTCCTGGATGAGAGCGGTCTGTCACGGTTGGACATCCTGTACAACTTCACCCCCCAGATCAACGGGCGCCTCTATGGCTCCGGCCACTGGGGCAAGGTCGGAGGGGTCCTTCACTTCCCCGGTCAGGTCGCGGAACTAGGCACCCGCCTCGACGTGAATTTCTAACTTCCAGAAACCCCCACCGTTATTAGCTTTATCGCCTTCTTCTGTTACATGGTTTTCCCAATAAAAAGTTTGCCGCTATCTTTTTTATCCCCTAACCTAAACCCCGTTCAAGATCATCCTCGAGGGTTTATGCGCCGCCTTGCGATCGTTCCCATCCTGTTGTTGACCGTCTTTTCCTTAGGTTGCCCCGGGGCCAAGACCAGCCCGACCTCGCCTTCGAACCCCACAGCGACGTTCACCTCGACCCTGGCAATCACGGCCAGCTCCACGGCCACGGCCTCCTCGACCTCTAGCCGGACCGCTACAGCCTCCTTAACTTCCACGACCGTTCCCGCGACCCCCACGGAAACACGGACCTCGACCGAGACCTCCACCCGGACCGCGACCCTGACCTCCACAGAGACCTCGACGTCCACCGAGAGCCGGACGGCCACGCCGTCCGCGACCTCGACCCTCTCCTCCACTCCCACCCCTTCCTCGACCTTCACTTCGACCTTATCCTCCACCTTCACCAACACCTCCACGGCCACCTCGAGCAAGACGGCTACGCCGACCTCTTCCATGACGGCCTCCTCGACCGCGACCGACACCGAAACGGCGACCGCCAGCTCCACTTCCACCGGAACGGCCACGGATTCACCCACGGTCACTCTGACAGAGACCCCCACTCCGACCCTTACGGAATCAGGGACCCCCACCGAGACACCGACTTCCACGTCCACCCCTTCCCGGACACCGACCGCGACAGCCACAGCCACGGTCTGCAACATCTACGCATTCGGGGACAATTATCAGGGGGACTACGGGGGTTACATGACTTGGGCCCTCGGTCTGACCTCCCATGACATCGCCACAGACACCATAGTAACGGGCCTTTCCTTCTACCTTCATGAGGACAGCGGACCCGCCCACGCGGCCATCTATGCCTCTAATGGAGGCCAACCCTCGACCCTCAACGCGGAAACCGCCGTCTCGGATGGCTTCACCGGCTGGAACACCTTTGCCCTCCCCCCGACCTTCCTGCAACCCGGGACCTATTACCTTGCCGTTCACTTCAACAACGGAGCGGGGGTCGGGGAGCAGTACAACGGGTCCTCGAACAGCTATGTGAACTGGGACGGATACGATCCTACCCAACCCTTCCCCGCCAACCCGGGCAACTGGAACAGCTATGGCGGCTACTCCTTCTCCATTTACGCGGTAGGCTGCCAGTTCGTCCCGACCTCCACCGAGACCCCGGATCCCTCCTGGACCTGGACCCCCACCAAGAGCTCGACCCCGACCGCCACCGACACTCCCAGCCATACGCCGACCGCGACCGCCACCTTCACCCCCGTGGATTGCGTCGGCAGTCCCTTGAGCGTCGGGAGCCTTTTCGTCAACAGCAGCGGAGGAGGGACCATCTCCATTTACCGGCGCGTGACCCTTCCCTACAACGGTTGGGCCAAACAGCTGCGCGTCGCGGGATCGACCGGGACCAACTGCAGCGTGCAAGGCGCCCTTTATTCCGACAACGGTTCCGGGACCGCCCCGGTCAGCCAGTTGTCCTCACCCGTGGCGGGAACCCTGACCGGCCCCACGACCCT
>Ga0315912_10003101_pt1 | contig 16848 bp, 13 predicted proteins | sample VfabasoilMG_FD_204469 | JGI IMG/M metagenome (GOLD analysis project Ga0315912, IMG submission 204469) | Garden soil microbial communities collected in Santa Monica, California, United States - V. faba soil | ecosystem: Environmental > Terrestrial > Soil > Garden | place: USA: California... | reverse complement strand
TCCTCGAGGAGATCGTGGCCCACTGGGGCCTCGACCTCCGCGTGAGCGCACGGGCCGAGGAGGACACCATCGTCGCGTCGCTGGATGGGCCCGATGACGGCATCCTCGCGACCGATGACGGTCGCGTCCTCGAGGCGCTCCAGTACCTCGTCAGCAAGATGACCAGCAGGATCCTCACCGACAACGTTCGCGTGCTGCTCGACGCCGGTGGTTGGCGCGGCTCGCGCGACCAGGGACTGCGCGACCGCGCGCTCGGCGTGGCGCGCGATGCCGGCGAAAGCGGCCGCAAGCTCCGCCTCGACCCGCTCAACCCCTATGAGCGTCGCGTCGTGCACCTGGCGTTGAAGGACGTGCCCGGCATCCGCACCTACAGCATCGGACGCGGCTATCTCAAGCGCGTCACGATCGAGCCAGTGCTCACCGAGTCGTCGCACGACGATTCCGAGGAGTGACGCGATCGCACCCTGCGGACTCGGAGTCCGCAGGGTGCACCTCCCTCCTCGACACGGGGCATTCGACACCAGTAGTCGTTCGACACAGTACCACTTGATACTATAGTCGTCGCGGCCCGGCGCTCACGCGCTCTCCCCCCGGCACGCGGCGCGCTCCGCGCAGGCCACGACCCAGTCGAGGCCGCGCCCGACACGCCAGTCTCCCTTGCTGAACACGAAGCGCATCGCTCACCCGCCCATCCTCGCCCACTCGCCTTGTCGCGCCCCCTCCGACACTCCAAGCTCGCGCCAGTCCTACTTCCGCGCCACCGCCTAGCCGATACTGCTGAATCATCCCCCTGCGTAGCGATCTCCTACGGCCCCCTGCAGCCTCCATCGTGCTGAACGACGACGCTGCTCCGATCGGGCGCTGCATCCGCACGCCTCCTGTCTGCGACGTTCGGACCTTGATCCATCCGAGGCTCGAGAGCTGTCGGCTCTCGCCACGGCGTGCCGGCCTTGGCCCCGAGGGGCATGACCTCTCGCCGAGGGAGCGAATCTCGTGGAACGAGCCGAGTCGAGGCCGGCGAAGTGAATCGACCCCGGCCGTCCAGTGGATCAATTTCCGGAAATCGCGAACAAGCTCCACCAATCCCGTCGCCCTTCGCACTCACCTATCTGCCCGCCCTGCCACCGCCTCAGCCAGGCGTCCCCTTCGCTCGCGGTCAGCCGAACGCCAAGTGCCGGCGTGATCAGCCGCGCCCGCACCTACACCACACCCCTCAGCAGCGGCCCTTGGTACGGACGGCCGGCAGTCCATTGCTGCGCCTGGTCACCAACCAGCCAGATTCGCATTCCTTCCCCCGCCTTGGCCCTGCTTGAACGCTTGCACAGCACGCGCGGCGTGTAGGCGCACAGCGATCCAGACTCGAGCCCCATGTCAGCCATCCAGGCTAGTCGCCGGGGCCGCACGCGCCTCCGCGTCGGTGTGAGGCGGGGGCACACGCCCCGGCTCGGCGACATTCCTGGCTCGGGAGCGAGCGTCGGCGCGGGCCTACGTGCGGGCTCAGGCAAGCCCCCGAACCAGGCCCACTCGTGGTTGTTCCACGTGGAACATGGCGGGCTGCACCCGCGCATCAGCATCCCCCGATGGCCGCCTCAGCCGCCACCCGAGGGGGCCGTCCAGAAGGGGTAGCTCGGCCCACGCCGACCTGGTTGGAGGCCCATCGCTCCATCCGGAAGCGCCCCCTGCGAGCGCCTCTCTCGCGCCACGGCCGACGGCCTCAGGACCCTCCTCCCAGCCCCCATGCCAGAAGGTGACCGCGCTAGACCCCCTTAACGCGCGCTCCACGGGCCTCGCCAGGTGGCCCCCAGTAGCTCACCCTTGGCCTACCAAGGGAGGGACCTCGACCCCCAGGGCCAGGCGCCCCCTTCAATCCGCGCGGCGGATGTTTGCCTCCCGGGCCCCCCGCTCTGTGCCTTTAGGAGGAGGCGAGGTTCCCGGCAACGGCTTGGCCGCGCCACCGAAGTGAGACCGTCTCGCAGCTATCATCACTCCCCCCACGAGCCTGCCGTTGCTACTGGGCGCCCCGGGGGCTTCTCGCGCCTGCTGCCAAGCTGGGAGCCCTCCACCGGTCGCCGACAGGCCCCAGGAATCCCTCGCAAGGCACCCACGCCGCGGACACTCCGCTGCCTTGCGCCCCTCCGTGCGTAGGTTCGCTCGATGGCAGCTGTTGCCGGGGAAAGCCTTCGCCCTGCTGCACAAGCTGCGGCGGGCCTCAGTCCTCAGACGCGAAGGGCACGCCTGCCCCTGAACCAGTCCACGTGTCCGTACATCCGCCGATCAATCCCGCGAGCGTTGCCCCGGTCAACGGTCTTGCCGACTCATCGGCGACGGTCCAGGCACGCCAGGAGGGACCCGGCTGCGCCTCCATGGCAGGATGTTCCACGTGGAACTCGACCCTGACCTCTTCGTCCGCGAGCTCGAGGTGGCCTGCCAGGAGGGCGGGATGGCGCTAGGCAGGCCCCAAGCTGACTCGGCGTTGGCTCACGCCAGGCTTCTTGCTTTCTGGAGCAAGCGCGTGAACCTCACCGCAGCGTCCTCGCCATCGGAGCTGGCGCGGCGTCACTACGCGGAGGGCTTCCTGGCGGCAGGACTGCTTCCCGCCGAGGGGGGAGTGGATGTCGTCGATGTCGGCAGCGGAGCCGGATTCCCAGGAATCCCGATGGCCATCGCGCGACCCGACAGCTCCTTCACGCTCCTCGAGCCCCGAGAGCGCCGAGCGGCTTTCCTCGCCGCTTCCGCCAGGGAACTCGGCCTGCAGAATCTCGAAGTCCTCTGCTCGCGGTGGGAGGGCGTCGGAGATCGCCGATGGGAGGTGGTCACGATGCGAGCGCTGTCGCTGGACCCACGTACCGTGCCCGCGCACCTGCTCGGCACCCGTAGGGTTCTTCTGTTCACCGGCCCCAACATGGGCCTCGACGCCTGGTTGAGGGTTGGATTTGCCAGGCAGGGCTGCCTTCACCTGCCTGGATCGTCTCGAGAGATCCAATCCCTCGGATGGGACGTCCCGCCCCCCTGACCATGGCATGATGCCCGTCCGGTGAAGCGGGCTGAACCGTTCACCGAGTGTACTGAGGCATGCTAGCCCCATGGTGCGAATCTTTGCCCTGACGAACCAGAAGGGCGGCGTCGGCAAGACGACGACCGCCATCAACCTCGCTGCGTCCGTCGCAGCGCTGGATCGTCGCGTGCTCCTCGTCGACATGGATCCGCAGTGCAATGCCTCGTCCGGCCTGGGTCACCGCCAGGTGGCGTCCGCGAAGAGCCTCTATGCCGTCATCGTGCAGGGAGCGGACCTCTCGAGCATCGTCGTCGACACCGAGATGAAGGGCCTGCGTCTCGCCCCCGCGAGTCGCGACCTGGCCGCGGCCGAGGTCGAACTGGTGTCGGCGCCGCGCCGCGAGCTCAAGCTGCGCGCTGCATTGAGTACCATTAGAGACGAATACGATTACATCTTTTTGGATTGTCCACCTTCGCTCGGCATCCTCACCGTGAACGCGCTCTGCGCGGCGGATGGCGCCATCATTCCGATGCAATGTGAATACTTTGCACTCGAGGGTGTTACGGACCTCCTCGGCACGCTGCGTCGCGTCAAGTCGTTCCTGCATCCTGGCATCGCCATCAGCGGCGTCGTGCTCACCATGTACGACGATCGCGTGCGCCTGACGCAGAGCGTCGAGAGCGAGATACGCAACTACTTCAAGGATCGGGTCTATCGTAATGTCATCCCGCGCAACGTCCGCCTCGCGGAGGCGCCGTCGTTCGGGAAGCCCGCAGTGTTGTACGACATCAAGAGTCGCGGTGCGGAGGCCTATCTCCGGCTCGCGAAGGAGTTCCTCCAGGATGAAGAAGGGCAAGACGCGAAGCGTGCTCGGCCGCGGGCTTGAAGCCCTCATTCCGACGGGATCCCTCGATGCGGCCGGCGCGGGGATAGCCGACGTCGACATCGACCGCATCTCGCCGAATGCTCGGCAGCCCCGGGATCGCTTCGCCCAGGAGAGCCTCCAGGAGCTCGCGCAGTCCATCCGCGAGAACGGGATCATCCAGCCGCTGATCGTGCGCCCGCAGGGCGACGACTACATGCTCGTCGCGGGCGAGCGACGATGGCGCGCCGCCCAGCTCGCAGGTCTCAAGCGCGTGCCCGTCGTCGTCAAGGACGTGGCCGACGAGAAGCTCCTGCAGGTGGCTCTCGTCGAGAACATCCAGCGCCAGGATCTCTCCCCCCTCGAGATGGCGAAGGCGTTCCGGATGCTTTGCGATGATCATCACCTGACCCAGGAGCAGGTGGCCGAGCGCGTCGGGATGAAGCGCCCGTCCGTGACGAACTACCTCAGGCTCCTGAGCCTCGCCGAGCCGGTGCGCGAGGCCCTCGATGCCGGCCGCCTCGACATGGGCCACGCGCGAGCCCTCGGCGGCGTCGAAGATCGCGCCGTCCAGGTCCAGATCCTACAGGCCGTCCTGAAGGGCGCGCTCTCCGTTCGCCAGGCAGAGCTCATGGTGCATCGAGCCAAGGCAGGGGAGGCGCTGGCCCAGCTGCCGCCGGCGGCCCGGAAGGATCCCCATGTCGCCGCCGCCGAGACGAGGCTTCAGCGCGTCCTCGGCTCGCGGGTGCGCATCGTGCGGGGAAGCGGTGGAGCGGGTAAGATTGTCATCCGCTTCCGATCCGACGAGGACCTGGATCGCCTGTTCGCGCTCCTGACGGAAGACCCACAGATCCCGACGGGGAGTCCCTGATCGTGTCCAAGAAGAATCTCGGCAGCGGCGAGCTGAACGGCTTCCTCGGCCGCGGAACCTCGTGCACGGGCGATCTCGTGTTCGAGGAGTTCATGCGCATCGACGGCGTCTTCAAGGGATCGATCCGCAGCGATTCGACGCTGTCGGTCAGCGAGACGGCCGACATCGAAGCGGACATCGACGTCGGAGTGCTGCTCGTCAACGGCCGCATCGTGGGCAAGATACGCGCCACGGACCGCGTGGAGATCCACGCCGGCGGCAAGGTGATCGGCGACATTAGGGCGCCGAACCTCATCACGAAGCCGGGCGCGGTGTTCCGGGGGAACTGCTTCATCGGCGAGGAGGAGGACACGGAGGTGCGCCCGTTCAAGACGGAGCGCGCCTTCTTCAAGGGCGCCTCGTGAGCTCGTGCCGCGTACCGGACGCGCCGCGGCCCTGCTGAAGGCGGCGGGGCCCGGCGATGCGATGGTTGAGCAAGGGGCGCCGCCTCTCGAAGGCGGCAGCCTGCGGTGGTTGAGCGGCCAAGCTGGCGCCTGACAGCCTCGCCCAGGTTCTGGGCGGTCTCCCACGCCTCGCTCACGACGACGTGCTCGTCGGCACTGAAACGGCTGACGACGCCGGCGCGGTGCGCCTCGCCGACGGACAGGCGCTCCTCGCGACCGTCGACTTCATCACGCCCCTCGTCGACGATCCGATCGCGTTCGGTCGCATCGCAGCCGCCAACTCGATCTCGGACATCTACGCCATGGGCGGCCGGCCGATCCTGGCGTTGTCCATCGCCTGCTATCCCGCCGACACGTGGCCGCTCGAAGCGCTGCGCGACATGTTGCAGGGCGGCATCGAAACGCTCGGGGCAGACGGCGTGCCCGTCATCGGCGGTCACTCCGTCTCCGATCCCGAGATGAAGCTCGGCTACGCCGTCGTCGGCCTGGCTCGGGCGGATGCCCTCTGGCGGAACGTCGGCGCTCGACCGGGCGATCGGCTACTGCTCACGAAGCCGATCGGCACGGGCATCCTCTCCTCCGCGGCGCGCGCCGGAGAGATGGGGCCGGGGTGGGACGCGGCCGTTGCGCAGATGTCGCGCACGCAACGCGACGCGGCGCGCTCGCTCGAGGGCTGCGAGGTTCACGCCGTCACCGACGTCACCGGCTTCGGCCTCGCCGGCCATGCGGCCGAGATGGCGCGGGGCTCTGCCGTCACGATCGAGATCCAATCGAAGGCCGTGCCGCTGCTCGAAGGCGTGCAGGATGCCCTGGCGCGCGGAAGGCGCACGCGCGGGGAGGCGCCGAACGAGCGCTACGCCAGCCCGTGGCGCGTGGCCCCGGAAGTTCCGCGCGATCTCGTCGCCTCGATTCTCGATCCGCAGACCTCCGGTGGGCTGCTGATTGCTGCGCCCGACGATGCTGCCGAGCGCGCACTGCAGCGCGCGGGCGTCTTCGTGCAGGCGATCGGAAGGGTGCTCGAGCGCGAGGACGTACCGCTCGTCATCCGATGATCTCGTCCCCTCGATTCCCCCGGCATCGGGCCATCGCCGCAGGCGCGTGGCTCGCCGCGTCGCTGCTGGCGCCCGCTGCGCCGAGTGCGGCTGCAGAGGCGATCGGCGCGAGCGGCATCGTGCAGGTCGCCGGGCGCGATCCATCGCACGTCATCGTCGTCGAGAAGGCGACGCAGCGCCTATTCGTTCATCGCTTCGAGCAGGGAGTCGGACGCATCGTCGAGCAGATGCAGTGCACGACGGGCAAGCAACCCGGCGACAAGCGCCGGGAAGGCGACTTGCGCACGCCACTCGGCACCTATGCGTTCGTGAGGCGCATCCCCGGCTCGGCATTGCCGCCTCTCTACGGCGCCGGCGCCCTCGTCATGGACTATCCCAACGCCTTCGATCTCCTCGACCGGAAGACGGGGAGCGGCATCTGGCTGCACGGCGTCGAGACCGACGACCGCGCCTCGATCGCCAACGACACGCGCGGCTGCGTCGCCGTCAAGAACGGGGACTTCCAGCGCCTCGCGGCGCTCGTCAAGCTCGAGGAGACGCCCATCCTCATCGTCGAGCACCTCGAGCCCATCTCCCCCGACGAGGCGGCGCGATCCGCGCGCGACATGCGGGCATGGGTGGAGGATTGGCGAGCGGCGTGGGAGGCGAGGGACATGGATCGCTACATGTCCCACTACGCCGGCGATTTCTTCGCCGAGGGACGCAACCGTCGCGCGTGGGAGGGATACAAGCGCGAGCTCGCGCGGAGCGAGCCGCAGCGTCTCGTGGGCATCGACGACCTGGCCATCCTGAGGGATCGCAATCGCTGGTGGATCCGCTTCCGCCAGGAGTACGCGACGGCCAGGCATCGTGACGTCGGCATGAAGACGCTGCTCGTCCGCGGTGAAGGACCGCAGGACTGGCAGGTGGTGAACGAGCAGTGGCGACCGCTCGAGTTGCCATTCGAGCTGATCCATCCCGAGACGCTCGAGGCGCCCATGAGCGCGGCCCTCCTCGCTGCCGTGGCTCCCGATGCGGCACCGGCGGCCGCCGTCGCGGCGCTAGCTCGCGAAGCTCCGCGGGACGTGGTGCCCGCACCATCGCCGGAGCCGGAAGTCGTCGTGGCGCAGGCTCCCGAGGTTGCACCGCCGCCCAAGCCGACGCCACCAACTGAGCCGCCGGTCGAGGTGTCCGTCAGCCCTCGCGCGTGGATCGCGCGTGTCGAGCCTCCTCGCAAGACTCACCGGCTCCACCAGCTCTATCGCCCGCACGTGCAGTCGCAGCCCGACTCGAAGCTGCTCCTCCAGGTGCAGCTCCTGAACCTGCGCTCCACCTCGATCCGCACCGGCGCGTTGATCGTGACGCCGCCGCATCCCGAAGGCGTCCCCGCTCAGCCGTTGCCGCCCGAGCCCTTCTCGCTCAAGCAGGGGAAGTTGATCGCGCTCACGCTCGAGCGCGAGGCCGCCGCGCAGAGCGTGAGCATCGTCGTGCTCGACGATGCCGGGCGGGTGGTGCTCGATCAGGACGTCATGATCGAGCCCGCCCCCGCGCGATGATCCTTCACTCGCGACGGGTTGCGACGCTACCATCGCCGCGAGAGAGGTCCCTTGCCGAGCTCGCCGCCCCGACGACGACGGAATTCGAGCGCGCCGCCTTCCGGAGCCCGCCCGACCCTCGTTCCCATCGTCCGCGAGCTGCGCGGGCGGCGCATCCTCGTCGTCGCCGACCTCGTCGCCGATGAGTTCGTGATCACGGGCGAGCCACGCGTTTCCCGCGAGGCTCCCGTCCTCATCCTTCGCCACGTCGAGACGCGCGTGCTCCCCGGCGGCGGTGCCAACGCCGCGGCGAATGTCGCCGCCCTCGGTGGCGTGCCCGTCATCCTCGGTGAGGTCGGAGACGACGACGTGGGTGCGCAGCTCGTCGGCCAGCTCGCGGCCCGTGGGGCGGACGTCGAGCGGATCGGGCGTCGTCCAGGTTGGGCGACGCCTCGCAAGACGCGCTTCCTCGCCGGCGACCGCAACGTCGCGCTGCAGCAGGTCGTGCGCGTCGATCGCGTCGAGCCGCTGACGCGCTCACCGGCCGACGTCCGCCGCGCGCATCAAGCGCTGAGGGACTCGCTCTCGGACGTCGACGGGGTCCTCGTCTCGGACTACGGCCTCGGCTTCGTCACGCCCGAGCTGGTCGCTCCAGCAATCGGACGCGCTTCCGTCGTGGCGCTCGACAGTCGCCATCGCCTCCTCGATCACCGCGGCGTCAGCGTCGCCACGCCGTCCGAGCAGGAGCTGGAAGCAGCGCTGGGCAGGACGCTCGCAGGCCCCGCCGAGCTCGAGCGAGGCGGCCGCGAGGTGCTGAGCCACCTCGGCCTACGCGCGTTGCTGCTGACGCGGGGAAGTCTCGGCATGCTGCTGTTCGAGCCTGGCCGTCGGACCGTGCGTATCCCTGCCTTCGGGACGGGGACCGTTGCCGATGTCACCGGAGCCGGCGACACCGTGATCGCGACGCTGGCTCTCGCACTGGCCGCTGGCGCGTCGCACGAGGATGCCGCTCGTCTCGCGAACACTGCGGCCGGCATCAAGGTCACGAAGATGGGCACCGCAACGGTCTCGGCGACGGAACTCGCGGCCGCGCTCGAGAAGGGCGACACCTGAGGCTGACGCCCGCTCGCCGACGAGCTACCTGACGACCTGCACTTCGCCCGACTCGGTGGCGTGCTCGAGCAGCGGGGCGCTGCTCTTGAAGTCGCGGAGGATGGCCTGCGGCTCGGCGTGCGGCAGCATCTCGAGTGCGGCCTGCACCTGAGGATCGCTCTCGCAGGTGACCTTGAAGCCCTCCTGCAGCCCGAGATGTGCGTTGACGATCTCGGCGAGGAGCTGCACGCCCACCTGCGCCTTCGCCTCCTCCCACTCCACATCCGTTATCTCGAACTTCGAATCGCGGAGGAAGGCATGGAACTCATCGACGTCGCGAGGCTGGAGATGGTAACCGGGCTTCACTTCGCCCGGATGCTTGGCGACGTGGAGCTGGTTCGCGTAGCGGAAGAACGCCGAGTCCCAGATCATGCGATCGACGACGGGCAGCAGCTTGGTAGCTTCCACCTGGACGTCCGGCTCGATGCCACCGCCGGAATAGACGGGCCGCCCACCGTCGGTGTGGTGACCTTCGCCATGCGCCTGGCCCTTGCGCGGGCCCATGTAATAGTCGGCGACGGAGCTCCAGTCGCGCTGGATCTGCCGTCCCGAGGGCGTGTAGTAGCGCGCCGTCGTCAACGCGAGGCCCGTGTCGCCCGAGAGCGTATAGACGCTCTGCACGAGACCCTTGCCCCACGTCGTCGTGCCGACGAGCAGACCCCGGTCATGGTCCTGCACGGCGCCCGACACGATCTCGGATGCGGAGGCGCTGCCCTTGTTGATGAGCACCACCATCGGCACGTCATCCGGCAGGCGCAGGCCGTCGCTGGCGCTGAAGTGCTTCTCCGTCGAGCCCTGGATGCGCCCGCGCGTCTCCACGACGAGCACGCCGGGATCAACGAACGTGGAAGCGACCGACACCGCCTGATCGAGGAGGCCGCCCGGGTTGTCGCGCAGGTCGAGCAGGAGCTGTCGCATCCCTTGGCCGTGGAGCTTCTCGATTTGATCCTGCAGCTCGCGCGTGGTGGTCCTGGTGAAGTCCTTCACGCGGATGAACCCGACGCCCGGCCGGATCATGAAGGCATGCTGGATGCTCTCCGTCGGGATCTCCGCGCGCTCGATGGTGAGGTCGAACTTCTCGGATCCCCGCTCGATGGAGATCGTGACCGTCGTCCCCTTGTCGCCGCGCAGCCGCCCGACGGCGCCGTCCAGCGTGAGGTCGTCGGTGGACTTGCCGTCGATCGCGGCGATGATGTCGCCGGCGCGCATGCCGAGCCGCTTCGCCGGCATGCCGTCGATCGGCGAGATCACCGTGAGGCGCTGCTTCCCGGCACCGTCGCGGCGCACGGAGATGATGATGCCGAGGCCATGGAACGATCCATCCTGCCCCTCGCGCATCGTGCGATACGAATCAGCATCGAGGTAGTGCGTGTGCGGATCGAGCGTGTCGAGCATGCCGCGGATGGCGCCCTCGACGAGATCCTTGGGAGGGACCTCGCTGCCGACGTGATGCTGCTCGACCGCGTCCATCATCTCGGCGAGCTGACGGCTCATCGCAAGTCGCTGATCCGCCTCCGAGACTTCGCTCGAGCCCGGATGGCGCGGTGTCTCCGGCGCCGCGAGCACGGCGCCCGCGAGGATGGCGCCGCCCACGGCTGCGCCCAGGAGCTTGAGGAGGGGAATCGGGCCTTCCGACACGCTGCGTTACTCCGCCGGCTCCGCGACGGGCGGGGCCGATTCAAAGGATAGCAGGCGAAGTGCCCGCGTCAGCGGCGGGTGGTCACCGTCGCATCGACCCACTCGACCGGCAGCGAATCGTTCGTCGGGTCGAGCAGGGCCAGGTTGCCGACGAACCTCATCACGAACTGCCCTTCGCCCACGATGTCGAAGCAGAGCGTGGCGAGGCTGCCGCAAGTGACGCCCGTCGTCGTGACGGACGCATCGCGGGTCATGCCGACGACCACCAGGCCGGGCGTGTCCGTGTTGACCTGCGTCGGCAGCGTGCTCCCGCTGCCGCCGAGGCAGCTCCCGGAATCGTCCACCGAGACGAAGCTGACGAGGGTCTGGTCATATGTGACTGAGAAGGCGGCGCTGTAGACGTCGGTCATGCGATTGCGGAACCCGTCGACGGCGATGCAGACCTGCGTGGGCGTCCCGCCGTCCTCGACGAGCTGGACGTACGTCATCGCGGTTGTGGGGAACGACACGACGTCGGCGCCCCTGTTGAGGAACTCGTCCGTTGCGCCCTCGCCTCCGTCCCCCGCACCATGACAGGCGAGGACTGTCGTCAGCAATGCGAGCGCGACCAGCGCTCCGGCGAGGCGGCGTGCGAAGTGCAGGGGCGTCACGATGCGTCCTTCGTCGGGATGTCGGGGCACGGATGCGAGGAGGCGTGAGGCATGGGCCTCACGGGCTGCTGCCGAAGTACGAGGCGAGAACGTCGAGATCCATTCCGTCGATGATATCGTCGTCGTTGAAGTCGGCGTCGTTCTCGAAGACGAGCCCGTCGCAGTACGAGCGGCCGAAGTGCTGGCCCAGGATGGCGAGATCCATCCCGTCGACGAAGCCGTCTCCGGTTGCGTCGCCATGGTTCGACAGGGGCGGGGCCGGCGTGATGCCGCCGTTCCCGCCCGACGCGGAGAGCGCCGCCACCATGGTGGCCGTGCCGCCGAACGTCTGGGTGATGGTGAGATCGAACGTGGGCGCAGCGCAGCCCTGCGGGATGATGCCTCCACCGAGAGGGGTCACGAGGACCTGCAGGGCCGTGCCCACGGGTCTGCCAGGGACGTAGTCGACGGTGCCGACGGCGATGTCGGGCCCGAAGTCGATGGTCATGCCGGGCGACAGCGAGCTCCCCTCGATCGTGATGTTGGTGGGACCGCTGATGGCCGCCGGCACGACGGCGCTGATCGTCGGCGCCGGAACGACATCGGCCGCGATCGGCGTCACCATCAGCGTCGAGTGGTTGACCAGCACCGCATTCGACGTCGGCGAGGCGACGCTCTCGTCGAGGACGAAGAGGGACGGATCCTTGAGGAAGACCTGGTCGTCATCGTCCCACTGGCCCCAGTCGACCAGGAAGATCTTCCCCGCGGCATCGATCGCCACGCCCTGCAGCTGCGCGTACTGCGTGCCGTACGAGAGCCTCGTCCCGTTGGTCTCGGCATCGGGGTCGGTGGGGTCGATGCGCCAGACCACGGACTGATCGAACTGATCGAACGGACCGGCATCCACCGCGATGACCTCGGTCCCGCCACCCGTCGCCGGCCGCAGCGCGACCGCAACGATAGCGACGTACTCAGGCATCGACGATACGAGCGCGACGCGACCGTCGGCCGGATCCACCGTGTAGATGGAACCGGTGTGGCCCAGCGGACTGCCGCAGAGATCCGCGACGTAGACGAGACCGGAGCGCGGCTCGAAGGCGACGTCGATCGGATCGCCGAAGACGGACGGCAGGATCGGCGAGAAGGGATGGTTGCTGCCGTCCGCGAGGACCTGCGGCGCGCATGAGGGGCAGGCCGACGGATCGAGGACGAAGATCGCGCCGTGGCCCACGCCGCAGGTGGCCGCGGTGCCGAGATTCGAAGGATCGGCCTCCATGTCGGAGATCAGCAGCCGGCCATCCGGCATGACGTCGATGCCATTCGGGGAGACGAGCGGCGGCCCGCTCCAGACGGTGTTCACCGAGCCGTCCTCGGCGATGGCGAGAATCTTCGGCAGGTCGCCGATGTCCACGCCGACATCGGCGACATAGGCATGACCATCGATCGGAGAGAGCGCGACGCCGGCGACGAGCTTGAAGGGCGCGCCGAGGGGGGCCGACGCCTCCACGGCGGGATCCGCATCCGTCGCAGCGTTGACATCGACGTTGAAGACAGCGCCCGCCGTGATGATGTCCACGCCGTTGCTGTCGAGGATGGGTTCGGCATCGATGTCGAGCACCAGCACGTTCGAGGATGGCGCCTGCGCGGCAGCCGGGCCCGCCGCGAGCATCACGAGGACGAGGGCGGGCAACGGAATGAAACGGCGTGACGGGGTCATCGAGGGCCTCATGGAGTCGCCGGAACCGCCCCGGACGCTCCGCGCTAAGGTACGCCGCAACCCCCGGATCGTCTAGAACGCCCCAGCCCGACCCGGCGGGTCTTTTCGCCCCTGGCGCCCCGCGTCGAGCAGGCTTCGCGGCCAGGGCGCGGGAAGCGATACCATCCCGGCCATGCTGGCAGCGCGCATGCTCCTCGCGCCCTTGAGCCTGGCCCTGGCGGGTCAGGTCGCCGCCGCCGAGTGGATCCTTCCCGCGCCGACGGGAGGCCCAGCGCTCGAGGCGCGGTCCCTCACCGCCACTGCGACGGTCGAGCCCGATGGCCATCTCGACGTCGTGCTCTCGCTGGCGCTCGTCGTGCCGCCAGGCAGCACCGGACCCGCGCACGTGGACGTCGGCAGCCTAGAGCAGGCGCGTGCCTCGCTCGCGGGGCAGCCGTTGTCCGTGACGGGCGACGGCGTGGAGCTCGATCTCGAGGCGGGCGAGGCGGTCATCGTGGAGATGCGCGGCCGGCTCAGTCCGGATCGGCTCGACTGGCTGTCCGAGGGCGAGGCGGGATGGTTCGGACGCAGCCGGGGGCCGGTGCTCCAGCCCATGAGCCGGCTCGTGATGCGGCATCGCGTCGACTCGGCGTTCGCGGCCGCTCCCGTTTCCTTGCGGCTCGATGTCGGCGACGCTCCGATGACAGCGATCCTCGCCACGCCCGGCGTTCGCCTCGCCCACGGTTCGGCGCGATGGGAGGGCGTGACGCTGGCCCCGCCGTCGAAGATCTCCGTTGCATGGCCACTCCTCGGCGGCACGTCGTTCCTGCCTCGCACTTCCGAGGAGGCCGCAGAGGCGATCGTCGACTGGCAGGCGCGGCACGTCGAAGCGGACGACGTCCGGCAACTCTCGACGGTCGTGCTCGATGCGGCTTCGGCGGCGAGCGATCCGCAGGCGACGCGCGCCGCGGCCACGACGCTCTCGGAGCACGCGCGCATGCTCGAGCAGCGCGCTGCGGCATCGCGGCGCGTCGCCGATGCGACGCCGCCGCCGGGAACGGCGAGCCCGGCGCCGCAACCGCCTGCCGAGGCGCCCCGGGCCGAGCCGGCTACGCAAGCAGCGCCCCAGCCATCCGCCGCGGCTTCGCCGATCGTGACGGTGCCGTCCGATGCGCAGCGCGAGGAGGCCAAGCGTCAGGCCGCGCAGCGCGAAGAGGCGAAGCGCGAGGCCACCAGAGCGGAGGCCGCTCAGCGCGAGGACGCGAAGCGCGAGGCCACCAGAGCGGAGGCCGCTCAGCGCGAAGAGGCAAAGCGCGAGGCCACCAGAGCGGAGGCCGCTCAGCGCGAAGAGGCGAAGCGCGAGACGGCCCAGCGCGAAGCGAAACAACGCGAGGAAGCCGAGCTCGCGGCAGCGCAGAAGAAGGCAGCGCAACGCGAGGCCGTGCAGCGAGAGGTCGAAGCACGCGAGGCGGCGCAGCACGAGGCGACGGAGCGCGCCGCCGCGCAACGCGAGGCCGCGCAACGCGAAGCGGCGGAGCGCGACGCGGCCAGGCGCGCCGAGGCACAGCGCGAAGCCGACGCGCGCGAGGCGGCTCGACGCGAGGCGGAAGAGCGCGAGCAGGCGCATCGCGATGCGGAGCGCATCGAGCAGGCGCGCCTCGAGCAGACGCGCCGCGATGCTGCCGAAATCGACGCGGCTCGACGCGCCGAGCAGCTTGCCGCGGCTACTCGCCGCGCTCATGAGCTCGCAGCCGCTGAGGTGCCCACGTCGCCCGTGGACGTTCCCTGGATTCGAGACGTCGCGCAGGCACGGCTCTTCCTCGCCGGCGAGCGCCAGGCGGGCCTGCGGCGCGATCGGATCGAGGAAGCCATCGCGATCATCCGTGCTCGTCAGGGCGATCCCTTCGACGACGATCCGCAATGGCGCGATCGATTCGACGGCGAGCCGTGGTACGCGCCGCGCGATCCCGACGGCATGCTCGAGAACGCGCCCGAGACCGATGCCGCCCTGAACCTGCTCCGCCAGGCGATCTAGCGGACGGTTCGCGGCGCGCCGACGGCCATCGCCCACGCGCCCATCGCGTCGAGCGCGCGTCGCGAGTACTCGCCGCCCCGCTCGCGACGCCCCATCCGGCGCCCCTCGAGCGCCGGCAGGAGGCCGAATGCCGCGTTCATCGGCTGGCGATCTCTTCGCCGCGCATCCGTCACGTAGCGCAGCAGCGCGCCGATCATCGTCACGCGGGGCGGCACGACGAACGATCCCTCGGCGGGCAGGATCGACGAGGCGACGTCCGCCTCTTCCGCCGACGGCGCGGTGAGGACGCCGAGATCCGCGGCGATGTTGATCGCGGCAATCATCCCTGCCGCCGCCGACTCGATGTAGCCCTCGACGCCGCAGAGCTGTCCCGCGATGAAGACGTCGCGCCGTGCGCGCGCGCGCAGGTTCGCGAAGATCGTCGCCGGCGGATCGACGTATGCGTTGCGATGCATCTGTCCGTGGCGCGCGAAGCGGGCCTCGGCTAGCCCTGGGATCTTCCGGAAGATGCGCTCCTGATCGGGGAAGCGCAGGTTGGTCTGGAATCCGACCATGCCCCACAGCTCCGCGGCCACGTCGTCCTGCCTGAGCTGCACGACGGCGTGTGCGCGCCGGCCCGTCCGCGGATCCGTCAGCCCGACGGGCTTCATGGGTCCGAAACGCAGCGCGTCGAGACCCCGTCGCGCCAGCACCTCGATCGGAAGGCAGGCCTCGAAGAACGCCCCCTTCTCGAAGTCCTTGAGCTGGACCGCCGAGGCCTCGCACAGCTCCTGGATGAAGAGCGCGTACTGCTCCTCGTCGAGCGGGCAGTTGAGGTAGGTGCCGTCCCCCTTGTCGTAGCGCGACTGCGCGAACGCCACGGTCCGATCGATGGAGTCCGCCGCGAGAATGGGTGCGATCGCGTCGAAGAAGAACAGGTTGTCGCGCCCAGCGAGGTTCGCGATGGCCTCGGCCAGCGGACCCGACGTGAGCGGCCCCGTCGCGACGATTGTCGGCAGCCGCGCGTCGAGATCCGTGGCCTCCCGCCGCACGACGTGGACCAGCGGATGGGCCTCGAGCGCCGCCGTCACGCCGGCGGCGAAGAGCTCGCGATCCACCGCCAGGGCCTGGCCCGCCGGCACGCGACACGTGTCGGCGACGCGCAGCAGCAGCGAGCCCAGCAGGCGGAGCTCCTCCTTCAGCAGGCCCGATGCCGAATCCACGGCATCCGACTTGAAGGAGTTCGAGCAGACGATCTCCGCGAGACGCTCGGTCTGATGGGCCGGCGTCATGCGTACTGGCCTCATCTCCAGCAGCTCCACGGGGATGCCCCGCTGCGCGAGCTGCCAGGCGGCCTCGCAGCCGCCCATGCCCCCGCCGATGATGCGAGCTCGCGGAGGGGGGACCGGCGTGGCGCGAGCGATCGGGTCGGCGGGCATGCGCGAACGTAGCCGTGGAGGCCCGCGCTGTCCAGGTGCCGCGCGCGTCGCGGCGACGGCGTCACGTGCGAAGCCATGATCCGCCGGCGAGCGAGCGCATCTCGCCGCGCAACTCCAGCGCAATCAGGCGCGCCAGGAGCGGTCCGGTCGCGAGTCCCGTTCGCGCGACGAGCGCGTCGAGCTCCGCGGCCTCGCCCGGGGCGAGGCTCGCCAGGACGACGTCGCCGCCGACGCCCTCCTTGCGGAGGGACTCGAGCGGCAGGAGTCGCGCGCGCTGATCCGACCGCAGCTCCGCGACGAGATCCGCGGCGCCCCGCAGCACGCGGGCGCCGCGCGCGAGCAGGTCGTTCGTCCCCTCGCTCGCGCGCGAGTTGATGGGACCCGGCACGGCCAGCACGTCGCGCGAGAGCTCGAGCGCGAGCCGTGCCGTGATGAGCGCGCCGCTCACTCGCGACGCTACCGTGACGAGCACGGCATGGCACCAGCCCGCGAGCAGCCGGTTCCTCGCGGGGAAGTGATGCTTGCGCGGGGTCATGCCGAGCG